>WNGE01001752.1_pt1 | contig 60989 bp, 56 predicted proteins | sample 5400651 | NCBI WGS metagenome assembly WNGE01 (sample SAMN13153370, study PRJNA577476) | soil metagenome | isolation source: 60 cm soil or saprolite under grassland replicate 2 | place: USA:California | collected 2016-06-15 | reverse complement strand
CCCCCATGATGGCCCTTGAAATGCATGTCAAATTTTCCCTCCTCGTACCACCATACAGTTTCGTGCTGATAAGGTAAAATTACTACGTTGCCTACTCGTGTCAAGAATTCCTTTGATGGTTCTGAGGAGCCAAAAAAGTGTTGTGCCACCAGTTGTTCTGTGTAGTATACCTCAGCAATATCAACCAGGTGTTTTTGCAATAAAACTACTGCTTCGTCTATTCGTTCTTCTTTCACATGTAAAAACATATCACGCGCAGAGCCAGCTGGGACAAGTAGTTTTCCTCCCTGATTCCTCTGTAAATACTGCTCAATTTCGCTGCTATGTTTGTTCAGATAAAATGTCCTTCGAGGATCAACCTCTATCTGTCCATGATCCGCAGTTAAGATGAGTAGCGTTTGTCCTACCTTGCCGCTCAGTTTTTTATAAAAAAGCTCTTCCATCATCCTCAAAAAGGTATCCACTGTTTCCTCAAACTGTCGTGATTGTGGCCCGTAGGTATGACAAATGGCATCAATCTTGTCGAAGTACAAGAAGTAATAGGTTATAGGGGCTGTATCAGCTATCACCCGTTCAACCAGGTTCGACAAAGCCTCAGACAATCTCTTAAAAGAAAAAACAGTAGCTCCTTTATATATAATATCTGAGAAGGTAGATGGGGTATAGGATTCATGTTGAAAAACGTAAGATGTTATGCCTCTCGTTTGCAGTTTTTGGTAGAATGTTAGAGTAGGAAAAAATGCCTCGGCAGGTATCCCACTTCGTTTCAAAGAATCCCGTTTTTTCTCTCCCGCGTACGCAAAAAGCAATGGTGTGATAATCTCATCTACAAGGGGTTCGTAATAGTTCCATTCATAGATGCCGCTTCGTCCAACATTCAAGCCGGTATGCATACATGTAACATGCGCTGCGGTAGTAGAGGGAAATTGCGAAGTCATTTGTGAGACGGCTCCGTGCCTCAAAAACGTTTTTAGAAAAGGGTATGTTTCTGCGTATTGCTGAAAGAATCTCCAACCGAACGCATCCACAAAAAACAGGATCACCCTATCATATCTCGTCGGCAAGTTTCCAAAACAATCCCGAGGTAAAACGCGCTCTCCTTCACCAGTCAACAGAAACTCAACTGTCTGCGGAAGAGCTGAGAAGCAATACGTATCATAGAGTGGCTTGACAAATCTTCGCGAGTACTTCGCACCATTCACAGCATTCAATGAGTTCGAGTTGAGCATGCTGCCCTGCTTCCTGCTGGCTCGGTGTAATGTTTCAAGTACAGTATAACATGAAACGCTCTCGATTTAACGGAAAAGGCAGCTGAGTATTCCAGGTCGCGTAGGGGCGCTTGCGCCGCTCTCGGTTCCCGGGCTGATCGGGCTTGATATACAACGCACCACGAAAGCGCGGTTTGTCTGGCGCTTGCGCCGCCCTCGGTTCCCGAGCTGATCAGGCCCCTCTATGCAAAAAACCTACCTCGTGTAGAGGAACATTCGGTCGCCCTGATAAGAGAAAGATCGAAGCTTTATTGAAGCGTAATCGCTCCTGTTGAATTGTTCACAGTAATGGGAACGCTTGTTAGTGGGGTATTTGTAGGTCCCTGGACAACAGCAGCAGCGTTCGAAGGATCGAACTCCGCACCATGGCATGGGCATAACAGGTGTTGACTGCTGGGATCATATTGTACCGGGCAACCTGCGTGTGTACAAGTGGCATCAAATGCCACGAATTTTCCGTTATTAAGGCGTACAAGAACACCGGGATCACCGGAAGGAATGGTGAATGTAACTGAGCTATTGGGCTGTACTGCGCTGACCTGGGCGATTTCTGTGGATCCGCTTGCCGTCGTAGTCGAGGTCCCTGAACCAGGTGTAGTTTGTGTACCCGATACAGTTGAAGGGTTCTGCGTGATCGTAGATGCATTATCATCTCCACCAAATGGATGAGATAGAAAAACTCGCCCTGCAACTGTAATCCCAAGCATACCCAGCCCTCCTGCTACTAAACCCCACAAGAAATTGCGTCTATTCTCTTGCGATCGTCGAATAGTAGCATTTCTTCCTCTATAGTTTACTTGTTTCTGTTGCTGTGAATTGCCATATGCATTTCCATGCCTTCCCTGACCGCTCAAAATGTGTTGAGGCACTCCCTGTGGATACCCACTTATTTTGCTATTATATTGTGCTCCCTGTCCATTTATCCTGTTAACAGCTTGCGTCGGCATCTCTTCGAGCGGGACATTCTGCTTCTCTACAACATCTCCGACTCCTAAGAGGAAATTGAATACAGGTCCCATCCTCCCTCTCCACACAGGTGGCATATCCATCAGAATTCGCCGGACAAGTACCGCGTCGATAGAAGGCAAACCACTACCGAGTGGACCGGCTAATAGTAGCGGGGTCCATGCGAAAAAAAACACGATATCAGCGCCGTAAAAATATGGAAATACATGCCAGCTAGCTGACAAGAAAAACATCAGGCTGAGTAGCATGCCAAAGAAAGCGGCAGGTCGGAAAAGAAATCCCAGCAGTGTGCCAATACCAATTGCTATCTCACCTAGAGCAATAAGCGCACCAAAGAATACAGCATGAGGTAACGCAACATGCAATAGAACATTGTGGATGGGCGATCCATGCGCAAAGGCCATGATCTGTTTACCAATGAAGCCTGTTGCTGAGGGATTGAAGAATTGCGGATCGGTCAGTTTCTGGATACCAGCGTAGAGAAAGGTAATACCGAGAAAGAGTCGCAAAGGTAACAGTATACGTTCTGAAAAGCGTAGTTCTTTAATTAAAATTCGCATGTTCTGCTCCATAACATGTTCTAAATACTTCATTACATACGAACGAAGCGGCTTAAAGTATACGAGTCAATAATGAAAAGAACATGAAAGAAAATTGTGATAACTTTGTGATAGAGATTTGATATCTTCGGCCTGCGTTGTGGCCTTAAAGATCAATCTCCAAATGTCCTGCCAGGGCTTCTCACAAGTCAATGTGTTCCTGTTTTCTGCGCGCCTGCGGCGCGCTCGTTTGGGAATGTGGAAGATTTGAGCGCGCCGCAGGCGCGCTCAAATCTTCCACATTCCCAAGAAACAGGCTCGCAAGCGAGCCGAGTCAGGTGAGGCAACACCGTTTGAGAAGCCCAGAATATCCTGCTTACTATGCTTGTAATAAGGCTCATGTTGGTTTAGAATTATTGTGATGACACTTCTGAGATGTAAAAACAATACATCCTTTGTATTTCCCTTATTGTAGATCAAGCGGAGAATAGTGATGGAAGACCCAAATCGGTGTCCTAAGTGCGGTCACAAAGCAGTGCGCGTCAGGCGCGTGAATCCGAAAGGTAGAGAACTCGGTTCAGGTTTTATCTGGCTCTTTTTCGGACTCAGTGTGCTCATACTCATCAGCTCCTTCTTCGGATCGTATGGTACTTCTGGAAATCACTTAGTATATGCTCTTCCTGGTATTATTTTAGTACTCGTAGCGATCTTCTATCTCTTTCTTTTCTCCAGGATGCCAAGAAGATTCAGATGCGATAATTCTCATACGTGGGAATGGCCATAGTAGTCGCGTCGAAAGCTTATTTACGTGAAAGAGGCTGACTATGCCCGTCATTGTACAACTCGTACTCATAGGGATGATTGGATATCTCTGGGGCTCTATTCCTGCTGGCTATTGGATGGGGAAACTGATAAAAGGCAAAGACTTTGACATTCGCGCTTATGGCAGCCATAAAATAGGCGCAACCAATGTTCTACGTACTCTTGGTAGAGTGCCAGCTCTGATAGTGTTAATATTTGACCTGTTCAAAGGAATTGGCCCCACGCTCATCGCAACTCTTGTCCCTGTCTTTTACGGTGCCGGTTGGGGACCAACCGTGGCAGGCCTGGCAGCCTTGATAGGCCACATTTATCCGGTCTTCATTGGCTTTAAAGGCGGGCGTGGTGTGTTGACCGGAGCTGGTGCGCTTCTGGTTATTTCTCCTCTGACTTTCTTCATTAGTTTTGTAACTCTTGCCATCGCCATCTTGACTTCACGTTACGTATCGCTGGGTTCGATCGTTGGAAGCCTGACCACAATCATCTGTGGTATTCTATTCTATTTCATCGGGCTGCTTAACCCGGCGTTCTTCGGAAAAGTCACCCTTGCGCAATTGGTTTTTTTGGTGATTGGCCCCGCTCTTGTCATTATTGTCCACTACGATAATATAGGTCGCTTGCTGTCTGGAACAGAACGCAAGTTAGGTCAGAAAGTCGCTGTCGAAGAAGGAACTTCTCCCACGAATAGTTCTTCTTCGAATGCGAAAGCGTAATGACAATTTGCTTTTCGTTTAAGCCTTTAAAGTTTTTGTCACCCTGTATTCTTGTCATCCTGAACGAAGTGAAGGATCTCAAGCGGGTAATTGATTATTTGGTTTCCATTTAAGCCTTTGAAACCGCTGTATCTTGCTTTTCTTGGAGCAAAGGCAATGCCCCGCGAACGTATTCTACTCCGGAAAGGATCGTCCAGATAACAGCAATCACCATCAACACATCTGCAATCAACAGCAAGAAATCTCCGACATTCAATGCATTACTGTTGAATTTAAGCATAACAGGGAACAGTGAAAGATGACTTGCGCCAAGCGCCATTCCCAGCAATATTCCTTCCATGGCTACCAGGGTAATAAATGTTTTCTGCTTTCCCAATTTGCCGGCAGGGATCACAGTTCCTTTAGCGGCTGCCATTAAGCGCATGCCACTGACTACAAATTCACGCGCGACAATGATCACTACAATCCACGCGGGAACAAGGCCAAGCTGCACAAAGGCTATCAAAATAGCCGAGACAAACACCTTATCTGCTGTCAGATCAAGGAAGACTCCGAGTTGAGATACTATGTGGTATCGGCGTGCCAGGTAGCCATCGAAAAAATCTGTGATAGATGCAAGAAAAAAAACGACTGCTGCTGCAAGAAAAGCCCAGGGTTGGTTGATTATGACCAACACGAAAACCAGGATTGTTGCTACAATCCGGCTGAAGCTGAGCAGGTTAGGTGCGGTATACATTAGATTGGTACTCCTCAACTAGCTTGATGTTCGATTCCAAAGTGCATAGGTACTACTGCTGCTCAATATGGCACCTGCGGCACGGATACGAGCAACTTCTGTAGCATTGCGGATAAAGCCCCCAGCAATAAAAGGACCGGGAAGCAATTGCTGTAAGGTCGTCGCAATTTCTGGAAAAATTATACCTGGAAGTACTTCTACTATATCAGGAGCAGCACGTGCTATCGTTCGCACTCCTGTTTCCAGAGCGGAGTCGTCTACCAGCAGAAGACGTTGAATATACTGAATGCCAGCGCGATCTTTACCTATGCCACTCACGAGGTCCACATGGACTACAAACCCCTTACCCTGCTTGTGTGCTTGCTCGATAATGGGTTCGAGTTGAAAAGCATCTCCTTTAAGCATAAAGAGTAATAATGCTTCAGAGGTTAACGCAGCCTCAATATCGTCATTAGACTTTAAAGCAGCCGCTACTGGAAACCTATGTGCTAAACGCAGAAACTCTTGTTTGGTCATGATACTGTTACCAACGTAAATTGTTGTGTTGTTAGCTGATGAATGGGGTGCAGAGGCCAAGCCACTGATGGGGTTCGGGGACACCCCGAACTCTTCCCCCTCTCATCTGAAGTGGCTTTAACCACACGAATTCAAAGTTACGAGTGGATATCAGCTAACAGCACTTGACAAACGATAAGATGCTGAGTATTATCATTATAGCAGACCAATCGCCTTTGTACAGTTACTTCCTTCTAACACGTATTGAATATCTTCAGTAATTCACAAAGGTGTGCGCAAGAGTCAAAGTTGACGAGTATAAACAATTGCATATGTGCCCAGGGACAGTGAATTGAGAAGTCCTAAGCCACCTTATTATGAAGGGCTTAGGGCTTTGTTGTCTTTACTGCTACAGTGAGGTGCAGCATGCTTACTTGGTCTTCGAAATCTTTACTTAGTGTCTCAGATCGGCAAAAAGTCATACCGGTTATCGAAAACCGTATGGAGTTTTTACGCGCTCTGGATGCCCCGCAAATTTCTACCATAGTGTTGCGTCATTGCAATTTACTCGATCTCAGGCCCCTATTGGATCATGCCTTTGAGCGTGAAGTAGCTGTCTATGTGAATGTCGATCATATCGATGGTATTCATCCTGATAGTGCTGGACTTCGTTTCCTCGCCCATCAATTACATATTGTAGGTATTATCTCAAGCAATCCAAGAATATTAACTCTTGGCAAAGGCTTTGAACTGGAAACTATTCAACGTCTATTTGCAGTAGACTCAACTGGATTGGAAACTGCCCTCGAATCGGTAGATAGTCACCATGTTGATCTGCTTGATATTTCACCTGCGCTTGTTATTCCTTACGTCGTTTCACATACGGTTTTGCCTTTACCTTTTATTGGATCTGGTTTAATCTCGACACTTCAGCAGGTGCAGTCAGTGCTTCGCGCTGGTGCATTACGAGTCACGACTGCAAGATCTGAGCTTTATATATAAAAAGGTGACCTTCTCTTTGCGCCGCAAAATGGTGTCTTCGGACAGTATTATGGCTTAGCAATTTCGTCATATTAGGATAAGTGGGATACAACAAGGTATACCTCTCTTTTGAAGGCTCTCCATCCTTCAGGGGGAAATTCCTCCCAGTAGGGGCGAGAGTGGTGAGGAGTGGCTGGGTGGGCCTTTATGGTCGCCCGTCGGCCTCCCAAAAAGATGTAGATACTCTATATAATTGTGTGAAAGGAGGAACGGAAAAAGCATTCTTGCTGACAGTAGCTTTTCCATATAAGCTCCTGCACAGGCATCGAAACCTGTGCTCTTCGATGGAACATCTTTGTATTTATTAAACAGCAGAAGGAGAGTTTCTAATGGCAAAGTATGTATTGGCCCTGGACCAGGGAACAACGAGTTCAAGAGCGATTGTATTCAATCACGACGGCTTGATTGTAACTTCCGCACAACAAGAATTCCCTCAGATTTATCCATCACCTGGTCTGGTCGAGCATGATCCAGAAGCAATCTGGTCAAGTCAGTTGGCGGTTGCTCAAGAGGCAATGAAGAAGGCGGGAGCTACAGCCTCAGATATTGCAGCAATAGGCATCACCAACCAGCGCGAAACGACAGTCGTTTGGGACAAGAACACAGGCAGGCCTGTCTTCAATGCCATTGTCTGGCAGAGCCGCTTGACCGTTCCTATTTGCGATGCTCTGAAAGCAAAAGGCTTCGACAAGGAAATTCGCGAGCGCACGGGTCTAGTGACTGATGCGTATTTCTCCGGCACCAAGGTCAAGTGGATACTTGATAACGTTGCAGGTGTACGTGAAAAGGCAGAACGCGGTGAAGTACTGTTCGGCAACGTCGATACCTTCTTAATGTGGCGTCTCTCCAAAGGACGTGTTCATGCGACAGATCCCTCCAACGCTTCCCGCACCCTGATGTACAACATCTATAAGGGCGATTGGGACGACGTCATCCTCAAGGAATTGGGCGTGCCTCGTGCCATGCTCCCCACTGTAATGGCGTCCAGCGGAGTCTTTGGGGAGACTGATCCGGAGTTCTTCGGCGGGGCGATTAAGATGGCCGGCGATGCAGGAGACCAGCAGGCCGCTACCTTCGGACAGGCCTGTTACGAGGTAGGTATGTCGAAGAACACCTTCGGCACGGGTAATTTTATGCTCATGAACACAGGTGCCAAAGGCGTTCCCTCGCAAGGTGGTCTCCTGACTACCATTGGCTGGGGTATAAACGGACAAATCACTTATTGCCTGGAAGGCGCTATCTTCATTACTGGTGCGGCAGTTCAGTGGTTGCGTGATAGCCTCGGTGCCATCAAGAACAGTAATGATGTTGAAGCGTTGGCAAGTTCGGTTCCTGATAATGGCGGCGTCTACTTCGTACCTGCCTTTGTCGGCCTGGGTGCTCCCTACTGGGATCCCTATGCACGTGGTACTATCGTTGGCCTGACGCGCGGTTCGACTGCTGGTCATATTGCCCGTGCTACTCTTGAATCTATGTGCTATCAGACCCGCGATGTACGGGAAGTGATGACTGCTGACAGTGGCGTTCAAATGACCACTCTGCGTGTCGATGGTGGAGCAGTAGTCAATAACTTGCTCATGCAAGCCCAGGCGGATATTCTCGGTGTGCCGGTACAGAGGCCAAAGGTTGCTGAAACGACGGCCCTGGGCGCTGCATATCTCGCTGGCCTGGCAACTGGCTTCTGGAGTAGCCAGGAAGAAGTAGCCGAGCATTGGGCCATTGACCGCACATTTGAGCCTCGAATGAGTGCCGATCAGCGCGAAAAACTCTATACAGGCTGGAAGCGGGCCGTGGAACGCTCCCAGCACTGGGAGCAGGCCTGACCTATTGAGTGGCGCACTTTTGCGCTTTACCAAACTCATCCGACCATCCGTAGGGGCCGATTTATCGGCCCCTGGTGGATATTCCGAACTATCTGTACATGAAAGTTCACGCGTATGAGTGCGTCCCTCCCGTCCTTGTAGTGCGTCTTGTATAGTGTGACTTATTATTCATTTTTGGAATTAAGGCGGCAAACTTCCGAGTTATCCGTCATCTATCCAATACAGAAAAGGAGTGAGTATCTATGGCAAGTCAAGCTCAATCTGCACCCTCTGCCTTAGCCGGCATCTGGGGTGAGATGATCGGAGAGTTTTTTGGGACGATGACCCTGATTCTCTTCGGTGATGGCGTAGTGGCCACCGTTTTCCTCTATACTAACCTAGGCGCAGGCGGCGCCGCGTCTCCATTTGCGAATGAGTGGATTGTTATCATTCTTGGATGGGGTCTTGCCGTTATGCTCGGTATCTATGTCGCTGGAGCTATCAGTGGCGCTCACATCAATCCGGCCGTAACGTTAGGGCTGGCTGCAACTGGCAGGCATCCCTGGGGCAAGGTGCTTCCCTACTGGGGAGCCCAGGTGCTGGGAGCTTTTGTCGCTGGTGGAATCCTCTACTTTGTCTACCAGGGGGCACTCGCCCACCAATTGGCATTGAATCATCTGAGCATTGGCGATATTGCGCAGGGGCCGACTTTCGGTGGTAAGGGTTTAGGGTTCATTTTTTACACCGGCCATAGGGATTTTGTTGGAACGTTTGGGGCCTTCGGTGACGAATTCTTAGGAACTGCTCTGCTTATGGGCCTGATCCTGGTTATCGTTGATGCGCGCAACCAGCCAGTCCAGTCAAACCTCAACCCACTGATCATTGGTTTATTGGTCGTGGCCATCGGTGCTTCGTTCGGCCTCAATACCGGATATGCCATCAATCCCGCCCGTGATTTTGGCCCGCGCCTGTGGATTGCCATCGTCAGTGGTGGAGCCAGCCTTTCCGCAGACAATTACTACTTCTGGATCCCTATTGTCGGTCCACTTTTAGGAGCTGTTGTCGGTGCCTTTATATTCGATTACACCCTCGGCAAGGTGCTGGCGGCGAAGATGTTAGGACCATCCGGCACTACCGAAACCAGAGGTGAAGCCGTACGAGAGGAATCTCCCGATACCGAGGTAAGGGGTAGGTCAGTACGGGAGCCATCTGCCGAATAGTAGGCTTATTCGCGATACATGAAAGGACGAAGATACGAACATGCGATAGATAGGATGAAGACCCTGCCTGGCACGTTCGTATCTTCGTGATCAATCCATCATGCAACCACTCTCTTCATCGGTGCGCATGCACAACCTATCTCTCCTGGGAAGCGAGCAGTTTGATGTGCTGGTAATCGGTGGCGGTGTTACAGGGGCTGGCGTCGCCCTGGATGCTGTTGCTCGCGGCTACAGGGTTGCCCTTGTTGAGAAAGTAGATTTTGCCAGCGGCACAAGCAGCAAATCTACCAAACTCGTCCATGGGGGCATCCGCTACCTTCCTAATTTTGACTTTGCCCTGGTGCATGAAGCTCTGGTAGAACGTGGCACTTTGCTGCGAAACGCTCCGTATCTCGTACAGCCAGTTGGCTTTGTCCTGCCGCTCTACGAGGGAGATCGCCACCCGGTGGGTATGCCATTTTCCACACCAGGCGGCATTGGACTTGGTCTGATTATGGATATAGGTCTCTGGATGTACGATCTTATGGCAGGCATGTTTGCAGGCAGCCGGGGTGTTAAAAGGCATCGTCGTTTGAGCCGTAACAAGGTGATGGAACTGGCTCCCGCTCTTGTGACTGAAAGGCTGAAAGAAGGTTTCATCTACTATGATGCGCAAACAAACGATGCCCGGCTCGCTCTGGCTCTTATTCGCACCGCTGCTCAATTTGGGGCAACCATTGCTAATTATGCAGAAGTTACCTCGTTTGTTACCGAAAACGGGAAAGTAACTGGCGCTCATGTGCGTGATCAACTGGGAAACCAGGATATTACTGTACGTGCCCGGCACATCGTCAATGCCACTGGTGTTTTCTCCGAGCAGATTGAGGCGCTTGCTGGTTATGAACCACAGGTTCAGGTAAACCCAAGTAAAGGTGTGCACCTTGTATTTTCGTGTGAAGATGTCAAGCTGGGCAACGATGCAATTGTTCTACCTGAGACCGACGACAAGCGTATTCTCTTCCTTGTTCCCTGGGAATCACGCGCGATCTTTGGTACCACTGATACTGGTTCGGGTGATCTTGATCATCCAATTGCAACACAGGAAGATATCTCGTATCTCTTGAACCATCTAAAACGCTATCTCTCCGTCCAACTCACCGAAGAGAATATCATTAGTGTTTACGCTGGTTACCGTCCGTTGTTAAGTGCCCGCGGTGGACATTCAACAGCAAAGCTCTCGCGTACGCACGCAGTATTACAGAGCCCGTCAGGTCTGGTTACGATCGTTGGCGGGAAACTCACGACATATCGGCGTATGGCACAGGATACGGTAGATGTGTTGAGTCGTCGTGATGGTTCGATCCCAATCCATCCTACACAGAATCTACCTCTACAAGGGAGCGCTGGCTGGCTTGCCAAGCAGCGTGATGTGGAAGTCAAAGGGTTAGCTCTCGGTCTCAGTCCACAGACTATTAAACACCTGAGGCATTATGGTTCAGAGGCTCTTGGGCTATTAAAATTGATTGAGGACGATGCAGAGTTGGGTCGGCGCATCATTGATGACCTTCCTTATATTCGGGCAGAGGTTATCTATGCTTGTCGTCACGAAATGGCAATGACACCCTATGACGTTCTAGCGCGTCGTACTTCAATTATGCTTGAAGACCGCCAGCGGGGCCTGGGCGCTCTCGATGATGTTGTTTCACTTATGGCCAATGAGCATAACTGGACATCTGAGCAACAGCAATTGATGGGCGATACTTTTCGTTCCGTTGTGCAGCAGCAACTTGCTGTTGAGCAGGAACAAGTTATGGGTAGCATTTCAATACCACCAAAGAAAGGGTAAAAGACAACATGAAGAAACTGATCAATAAACCAGATAATGTCGTCAAGGAGGCGCTTGCTGGCATGCTGGCCGCTCATTCTGACCTTATCAGCGTAGATATTGAGCAGCAAGTCATTGTGCGCAAGGATGCTCCGGTTCAGGGAAAAGTAGGGGTTATTTCTGGTGGTGGTAGTGGTCACGAGCCAATGCATGGTGGCTTTGTTGGTTTTGGCATGCTCGATGCTGCCTGCCCTGGAGCCGTTTTTACCTCGCCAGTACCAGACCAGATGCTTGCTGCTACCAAAGCGGTAAATGGCGGAGCTGGTGTGTTGCACGTGGTCAAGAATTACACCGGTGACGTCTTAAACTTTGAAATGGCGGCTGAATTAGCGGAGGCAGATGGAATCGAAGTGGAAAGCGTTGTCACCAATGATGATGTCGCTGTGCAGGATAGCCTGTATACCGCCGGGCGGCGTGGTGTCGGTGTCACTGTACTGCTGGAGAAAATTGTTGGGGGATTTGCTGAGACAGGAGCGCCCCTGGCACAGGTAGCCGCTCTGGCACGAAAAGTCAATGACCATGGACGCAGTATGGGCATGGCTCTGACATCGTGTATAGTGCCAGCAGCAGGCAAACCTACCTTCGATTTAGGCGATGACGAAATGGAGATCGGTATCGGTATTCATGGCGAACCGGGACGTCGGCGTGTTAAACTCGCTCCCGCGCTTGAGATAACCGAGATGCTTACCGCTCCCATTGTCGAGGATCTGGGCCTCAAGGCTGGTGAATCAGTCCTTGCAATGGTCAATGGCATGGGAGGCACGCCTTTGATCGAACTCTACGTCGTATACGATGCCTTAAATCGCATTTTGCATGGCAAACAGATCACCATTGCACGTTCGCTGGTGGGGAATTACATTACTTCTCTCGAGATGGCGGGCTGTTCAATTACTCTTGTACGCCTCGATGACGAACTAACTAAGTACTGGGATGCTCCGGTTCATACTCCTGCATTGCGCTGGGGCATGTAATTTATCACATGTTTAGTGTATAGTTGTTGTAGGGGTTGCTCTCCCCTACAACAATCTTGAATTGGAGGATGCCGCATTGATGACTAACGAAGACATCATGCGCTGGCTTGAGCGCACTGCCGACGTGCTGCGTGAAAATCGCACATATTTAACCGGACTTGACGCTTCAATTGGTGATGCAGATCATGGTATTAATATGGATCGTGGCTTCAGCGCCATCCGTGACAAATTCCCCACAATGGCAACAATGGATATTCCGACGCGTTTAAAAACCGTTGGCTCGACATTGATTTCAACGGTTGGAGGCGCCGCTGGACCACTCTATGGGACAGCATATTTACGAGCGGCAGGCGCAGTAGCCGGCAAACAAGAACTTACATCTGCTGACATCGTTGCCATGCTCGAAGCATTTTTAGGTGGTATTGTTGCTCGTGGGAGAGCCCAGCCAGGCGAAAAAACTATGGTCGATGCTTTAACTCCCGCTCTGAATGCCGCAAAGCAGGCTCTCAATGAGGGGGCCAGCCTTGAGCAAGTCACAAGTCGTGCTGCTTCCGCAGCTGAAGAGGGCGCAAAAGCCACTATTCCCCTACTTGCTACAAAAGGGCGCGCCAGTTATCTGGGAGAGCGCAGTATCGGTCATCAAGACCCTGGCGCTACCTCAAGCTGGCTCATTCTACGCTGTCTTGCCGAGTCATGTGTAGGCAAATAGGAACAGTGCAATTGTGTTCCTGTCGTCTTAAATCCTGAGAGGAAGAGGGTGATATGACGGTCGGGCTAGTTATTGTTTCGCATAGCGCCCAACTAGCAGCAGGTGTTGTAGAACTCGCCGGGCAGATGACGCAAGGCAAGACTCCAATTGCAGCGGCCGGTGGAGCTCTCGAAGATATCCTGGGTACTTCCGCCGATAAGATTCTCGCAGCTATCCAAACTGTCGATGGACCAGATGGGGTGCTGGTCTTGCTGGATCTTGGTAGTGCCGTTCTCTCTGCTGAGCTGGCCCTTGAACTGCTCAGTGATGAGCAACGGGATCGCATACGCCTCAGTTACGCTCCCCTGGTTGAAGGAGCCGTTGCAGCCGCCCTGGAAGCCTCACTTGGTCGGACACTGGCACAGGTCCAGCAGGTGGCAGAACAGACAGCGAACGTCGATCAACTCCAGATGCTCAAACCGCTGACCCCTACGGAGAACATGATTGTTGAGATCGTAGCACCTCCGGAGAGCATTTCGCCAGGGGAGATCTCAGAGCTTACAGTTCAATTGACCTTAGCGAATCCCACCGGGTTGCATGCCCGTCCGGCTATGCTCTTTGTGCAGACCGCTGCTGGGTATCAGGCAAACGTACACGCATCAGGACGCGGGAAAGAAACGGATGCCACCAGTATCTTTGGCGTTCTCTCACTTGGGCTGCGGCAAGGTGATACGCTTACTCTTCGCGCGAGTGGAAAAGATGCAAAGGCAGCCATGGAAGCACTCAGTGAGCTGGTCCGCCTCAACTTCTATGAAACAGCGCCCCCAGAAGAAATCCCGACTCCTCCAAAAGTAGGTGCCGATGTATCGCGCACACCGCCGATGTATCGGCCCCAACAACCAGGCGAGCCCTGGCACGGCATTCAAACCTCAGCAGGAGTAGCGGTAGGTCCGGCTCTTCTCTATACCTCAGGCGTCATCACACTAAGCGAGATAGAGCAGCGTTCTATCTCTTTGGACCAGGTTGCTGCAGCGCAAGAACGCCTACGCGGAGCGCTTACCAGCGCAGCAGAGGAACTTCATTCGCTGGCCCTGAGCCTGGAAAGCAGCATTGGCCAGGAGCAGGCAGCCATCTTTGATGCCCAGGCGCTCATGTTACGTGATCCAGCCTTACTCGAATCCACTCTCCATGAGATTGAAGCGAAACATATCGATGCGGCAGGTGCATTGGCTGAGGCAGGTGAACGCTATGCCTCTACGCTGGAAACCCTCGATGACCCTTTAATAGCTGGCCGTGCTGTCGATATGCGTGATGCTGTCAGTCGAGCTGTTGGGAAATTAGTGGTTCGGCTCGCTTCTAAACAGGATTTGAGCAACTTGAATCAACCGGTTATTCTGATAGCCAGGGATTTGACACCTTCTGACACTGCTCAATTACGGCCTGAGTTTGTACTGGGTATCTGTACTGTCCAGGGTGGACCTACCGCCCACGCTGCTATTTTAGCACGTGCGCTAGGTATACCAGCGATTGCGGGTCTAAATGAAGCGGCGTTGCAGATCATCCATTCTGGAGATACATTGGGTCTGGATGCTGACCACGGCCTGCTCTATCATCATCCGACGTCAGAGATGCATGCTCAATTAGTAAAACGTCTTACCGAACTACAGCAGCAACGAGCCACGCTCAAGGCTGCTGCTCAACAAGAGCAGGCTCCAATTATCTTCAACGGCAGGCACATTCAACTCCTGGCAAATGTTGGCAGCGAGGCCGAAGCTGAGGCCGCACGACAGTGGAATGCTCAGGGCATCGGGCTACTGCGTACAGAGTTTCTCTTCGCCAAAGCGACTACCCTTCCTGACGAAAACGAACAGCGCCAGCTCTATACAAAGGTATTTCGTGCTTTCAATGGTGATACCACATCACAGCCGAAGCCAATAGTCGTTCGAACACTTGATGCAGGCGCAGATAAACCAATGGCAGCTCTGGATAGTGTTTTGGGCCAGATGGTCGAGGAAAATCCCGCGCTCGGCTTGCGTGGTATTCGTATACACCTGGCCCACCAGGCATTACTTGAGCAACAACTCGCCGCATTTCTGCTAGCTGCTGCTGAAACAGAAACGCAACTGCATATCATGTTCCCCATGATTACCACTGTCGAGGAGTTGCAAGTGGCCCGGTCAATCTTTAACAGGGTATATAATCGCTTGAAGAGTCAACAAGTTGCCTTACCTTTACATGTTCTTATCGGTATTATGGTCGAGGTTCCTGCAGCAGTGGTAATGGCTTCCGAACTTGCAGAATATGCTGACTTCTTTAGCATTGGCTCGAATGACCTGACGCAGTATACCCTGGCCTGCGATCGCACTAATGCCAGCGTTTCAGATCTGTACAATCCTATGCAACCGGCTGTGTTGCGATTAATTCATCAGGTGGCCGTAGCTGGAAATCGTGCCGGCAAGCCGGTCGCGGTCTGTGGTGAAATGGCGGGTGATGTTCGACTGGCTCCCATCCTGGTAGCACTAGGCGTAGACGAATTAAGTATGACGCCTACAGCATTGCCACAGGTCAGGACTGTGCTTGCTCGCTGGTCACCTCAAGAACTTTCAGAGCTGGCCGAAAGGGTTCTCCGTCTAAAAACACTTTCAGAAGTGAGACAGTTGATTTCAGAATTACAAAGTTCAAATGAGAAAGGATGACACAGGGAATGGAGCTTGCAGACATCACACGCCTGATTGAAGAAGGCAAGATCGAGTACGTCAAGATCGGCGCTCCCGACATCGAGGGCGTCTATCGTGGCAAACGGGTGGCCGCCACCCACTTTCTCAACTCGCTGGAAGAGGGGTTCGGGCAGTGTGATGTGCTCTTTGGCTGGGACATCGGCGAGGTCGTGCTGCCCAACCTCAAATTCAGCAACTGGGAACGTGGTTTTGCCGACATCGTCATGAAACCCGATCTGTCCACCTTCGCCCTGGTGCCGTGGGAAGAGCACGTCGCTTCGTGTGTCTGTGACCTGTGGACTGAGCAGGGCGAGCCGGTGCGCATCTCCCCGCGCTACGTGCTGCAGCGCGTCGTCGAACGCGCGCGCTCCATGGGCTATGAGGCGCTGGCGGCGGCCGAATTGGAGTTCCGCTTCTTCCGCGAGACCCAGATGTCGCTGCGCGACAAAGACTTTGGCCCCAACCTGACCCCGCTCAATCCTGGCTTCAACTGTTACGCCATCAGCCAGGCCAGCGCCGATGAGCACGTGCTGGGACGCCTGGCGCGCATGATGCGCGATCAGGGCATCGAGATCGAGGGCTACAATCGCGAACACGGCCCAGGCATGTACGAAATGAACATCCGCTATGCCGACGCGCTCGCAGCAGGCGACCAGACCATGCTCTTCAAAAGCGGAGCCAAAGAGCTCTGTCACCAGTTGGGACTGACCGTCTCGTTCATGGCCAAGTGGCACGACCAGGAAGATGGCAGCAGTGGACATTCCCACATGAGCCTGTGGGACCGCACCGGAGCGCGCAACGTCTTCTGGGACGAGGGAGCCGCCGACCACATGTCCGCCACCATGCGGCACTTTCTGGCGGGGGTGCTGGACAAAATGCCGGAGTTGATGGTGCTCTATGCCCCGGTGATCAACTCCTACAAACGCTATGTCGAGGGCACCTGGGCGCCGCTGAACACCACCTGGGGCATGGATAACCGTACCTGTGCGGTGCGCGTGATCAACGTCAACCAGGGTGCCATCCGCATCGAAAATCGCGCGCCGGGCGCCGATGCCAACTTCTACCTGGTGTTTGCCGCGACGCTGGCCGGTGGGTTGTATGGCATTGAACAGCACCTGGCGCTGCCAGAGCGGCTGGATGGCAACGCCTACGACGCGGCCACGGTCGCCCGAGCGTTAGAGCGGGGGCATATCCGGCCCTTAGCGCGCAATCTGGCAGCCGCGACCGACCTGTTCGAGCAGAGTGAGTTGGCGACAGAATATTTCGGGGCTGATTTTGTGGAGCATTTTGTGGCCACGAGACGCTGGGAAGTGAGTGAGTACGACAAAGCCGTCACCAACTGGGATCGCAGACGCTACCTCGAACTGATTTAACAAGACCCCATCTATTCAGCAGGGTTCCAAGGGGCCTGCAAGGCCCCTTGGAACCCTGCTGAATGAAAAGACCCTTGAGGAAGCTTTCCTATTCAGGTTTTTCATTCTACCATATTAGTTTATGACTTACTCGTCAGCGTTTAGAAGCCAAAAAGCAAGCAATTGGTAGTAATCAAAAAAAGAGCAACTTAAAGAGCCGCCCTTTTCATGAGAAAAGAAAGAGTCATCCTTACAATCTTGCTCTACGATACTGTCTCAGTTTAGTGTATTACTCGCCCTGAGTATTAGCTGGATGCGGTTGCTGCTGCGTATCATAGTTTCCAGGTTGAGCGTTGGGGTTATTTGTTCCTTGAGCTACGTTAGGATTGTTCGTACCCTGTTGCGTATGGGGTTCATACCCTGCTGGAGCAGGATTCGGATTGTTCGTGCCCTGCTGAATATTGGGATTATAGTTTTCCTGCGTCATTGGTTGCTGCGGCTGAGCATTTCGCATGCGAAATGCAATATCATATGCCCCGCTCTGGCGCAGGATGCTCAAAGCCTGCTCTGGATTATTAATGGCTTTGCTAAGCAAGATGCTATGCCCTGCATCAAGCTCGCTTTGATAGAAACGGGCATCCTGCTCTGGCACGCCAATTCTCATCCAATCTTCAGCAGAATTTGTCGCGGCAGCTGTATGACCTGTAAACAAACCCTTGAGGTCCTCGAAAAAACTTGTTGTTCCGTTATCTACTAACCTGATCTGATTATAGCCAAACCCGGCGTGGCGAAGATTGTCAATGGCCTGATTCGCCTGGTCAAGACCTGAAAAAACAGCTATTAACATTGAGTTTTGGCTTGTTGTCGTCATAGTATGTATGTGCTCCTTTCAATTTTGAAAGAATTTCTGTTTTCTTCCTTTACAGAAGAGTTTATCTTTGACAATGGTTGGGATATCAGTCGTGTACCAATCTTTTGAGGGCAAGGAGAAAGTGGTCATTCCTCAACTTTTTCTCCCTCAGACCTACTCTAAACTCACGTACGGGATACGCAAAAGGTTACATTTAAGGAACCTTTGTTGTTCGGGAAAGACGGTAAGGCCAAGCGTGGCATGCCAATTTTCTCGCGTAACTTCTTGTATTGAGAGCACTTTCATCTGTTTCTCCAGTTGAGAATTCCTTGTTACCCAAACGGTGAGCTTCTTTACAATATACAGTATACTTCTCAAGAAATCCTTAACCTTGCTGGTTCATTGAGTAATTGATGAAGTTTCTGTTCGATTTAAAACTCAATCATTTTGCGACAATCGTCGACAAAAATCTGAAAAAATCATGCGCAAAAAAACGTGTATTTGTGCGTCCATCTGAAGGAAGAAATCCAACTTATATCGTAAGCTTAACCGTATTTAGGAGGATGCGATGGATTATCGAAAATGTTTAGGCTCTGTAATGCTGTGCAACCTTGTGGGCAATTAACTCAAAAATAGACTGTATAAACCGAATGCTTTGCCATCTTAAAGGAGTTAAAAAATGAGTCAAAATATGCAATTGGACCATGCACCTGTTCCAAACAAGGATGAGATTATCCAGGCCATTAACGATATGAGTCCTCAGGACAAATATTCCACGCTTGTAGAGGGTTTAAATCAGCTTACCTCCAAAGACAAGCAAGCGGTTGTTGAACAGGCTTCGGCTGGTCTAAGACCTCCAGATGGAAAAACGAGCGATACTTTGTGGCTCATAATCATCTTCAGTTTCGCTTTCGTACTTGTTGGAACTTTTCTAAGTCTCGCTATTGGCGTGTTGGTATTAGGTAAATCAGCGGCTAATGCTGAACTTCAGATTCTACTTACGATGTTCACAGGAGTAGTAGCTTTCCTTGCTGGTTTATTAACCCCGGGGCCGTCTCGGGCTGGTCAACCAACCTAGTAGTCAAGAACTTAAGTACGTTTTGTATCGTTGCTTTACTGAAACAAGCCTGACATCTACTCATGCATAAGAGTGCTGAGGCGAAGCTTATGAGTGGATGTCAGCGATGTGCGAGAATACATCCTGGGAGTCTACTTCTTCTAGCTGCATGTGTTGCAATTTCTATCTAACCAGCTATTATGCTTCTCAGACACTCAGCGTTAATCCACAAATCCGCAAGTGAATTGACAAATTCTCTTGTAATCCCCCCTCTCACAACGTACACTACCCATAAGATCAACTGCCATTGAACACCAGAAAGGACAGCCACATCATGGACTTCGAACTTCCAGTGGAGCACCAAATTGCCTATGAAAGCGCATTTAACTTTGCGCGAGATGAGATACGACCCCATAATGCCGAAATCGAGCGCACCGACGATTTCCCTCGGTGGATCTGGAAACGCCTCGTTGAACAGGGGTACACAGGCATCGCCATTCCCGAAGAATATGGTGGCAGCGGGGGTGATTTTCTCATGGCCGCGCTCGTAGCCCGCGCTATAGGACGCGCGAATAGTGGTATTTCTATGTCCTTTGGAGCGCATCTCAACCTTTGCGCGCACAACATCCTGCGTAACGGTACAGAGCAGCAGAAACAGAAGTACCTGCCTGATCTCGCCAGCGCCGAAATGATTGGTGGTTTGGGCCTGACTGAACCAAATGCAGGTTCCGATGCTATGGGTATTCAAACAACAGCTCGTAGTGCGGATGGTGGTTACCTGCTCAATGGCACGAAAGTATTCATTACGAATGGCCCAATTGCAGATCTGCTCATCGTCTACGCCAAAACAAAACCAGAAGCTGGCAGCCGTGGTATCACTGCCTTTATCTTTGAAACTGAAACACCTGGTTACCACGTTGCCCGTAAATTAGAGAAACTGGGTATGCATGGATCTCCAACAGGGGAACTGGTCTTCGAGGATGCGTTTGTGCCGGAAGATAATGTCCTTGGCAAGGTCAACGAAGGCTTCAAAGTTGTTATGAGCGGGCTAGACCTTGAGCGAGCCTTTTTCGCGGTGAGTATGGTTGGTGGTCTTGAAGCTGCCCTGGAAGTATCGCTCAAATATGCCAAAGAACGCGAACAATTTGGACAACCGATTGCCAATTTCCAGCTTATCCAGGCCAAACTTGCCGATATGTACACCGACCTGGAAGCTGCGCGTTTGATGGCGCATCGAAGCATGTGGCTGGCGCAGCAAGGCAAGCGTGTTAGTAAGGAAGCGGCCGCCGCTCTTCTATTCACTGCGCGTGCTGCAATGCGTGCCGCGGACGAAGCCTTACAAATTCATGGTGGTTGGGGCTATCTTACAGACTTTGAGGTCGAAAAGATGTGGCGAAATGCCAAGCTTGGCGAGATTGGCGCTGGTACAAACGAAATTCGCCAGTTGTTGATTGCGAGAGAACTTCTTGGAATGAGGTAGGCAACTCATGAAATCCGTTCGTATAGCCGGTGGACTCGGCTTTTATGGAGACTCCTGGCGACCAATCAAGGTCAGTATCGAGCGCGGCAATGTGCAGTATGTCGCCTCTGACCATCTGGCCGAATTGACGTTGGCGATTCTCCAAAAAGATCGTCAGCGCGACCCTAACCTTGGCTACACACGCGACTTCGCACCCATGCTGCTCGATTTACTTCCAATTGCCATTCCGCAAGGCGTTAAATTTATCCTCAACGCTGGAGGGCTGAATCCCATGGCTGCGCGCGAGGTGCTGCTGGGCGCTCTAAAAAAATTTGGTATCAAGCTCAAAGTGGGAGTTGTATTGGGAGATTCAGTGCTCGAGCGTCTCGATGAGTTGCAAGAGGTAGGTGTTTCCCTTGCGCACATGGATACAGGAGCCGATATCACCACGGTACGTGACCGCCTGCTATTTGCCAGCGCCTATCTAGGAGCCCGTCCACTGGTGGAAGCATTAGATGCAGGAGCTGATATCGTACTGACAGGCCGTGTCGCAGATGCCGCTCTTTTCCTCGCTCCCATGATACATGAGCTGGACTGGCGTTGGGACGACTGGGATAAACTGGCCCAGGGCATCGTCGTTGGGCATCTCTTGGAGTGTAGCGGTCAGGCGACGGGAGGAAACTTTGGAGGAGATTGGCGCTCTATACCTGATCTCGCGCACATAGGCTATCCCATTGCCGAAGTGTGGGAGAATGGTGATGCTGTAATCGGCAAAGCTCCTGGCACTGGTGGGCGCGTCAACTTTGATACCCTGCGTGAGCAATTGCTCTACGAAGTGCATGATCCATATCATTTTTTAACACCTGATGTAGATGTAGATATGACCACTGTGCGCATGGACGAGATTGCGCTTGACGAAGTGCGAGTAATCGGAGCGACTGGGCGACCCGCGCCCGAAATGCTTAAGATTGTTGCTGGGTATGAAGATGGCGTGATGGGACAGGCCATGCATGGCTATGCCTGGCCTGATGCGCTTGCCAAAGCGCAGGTAGCAGCAGAGATTATTCAGCAACAGATGGTCGAAGTTGGTCTGAAAACGGAAGAAATTGTTGTCGAGTATATGGGATATAACTCTATTCATGGCCCCCTGGCTGACTCGACGCATGCCAAAGATCTGAACGAGGTATATTTACGTATTGCTGTGCGTTGTGCAGATAAAAAGGAAGCGGCAAAACTGGGTCGATTATTCCCTCCATTGGCGCTCAGTGGTCCGCCTTTCATCGGAGGCGCAGGTGGCATGATCGAGCCGCGAGGCCTGCTCGGCATCTGGCCCACCCTGGCGCCTCGGTCCGTAATTGAAGAATACATAAGAGTAAGTGTGGAAGAATCATGAAAAGGCAACTGGTTGAATTAGCCCATGCCCGATCCGGTGACAAGGGCGATATAGCAAATATCGCTCTCTTTGCCCCCGACCGGACAACGTATGACCTCCTTGTACGAGAAGTAACAACAGAGCGAGTGCGAACGCATTTTGAGGGCATTGTCATGAGCAAAGTCGAGCGTTATGAGGTTCCTAATATGCTGGCCCTCAATTTTGTGCTGCACGGTGCATTAGATGGTGGTGCATCACGCTCGCTAAGGAGTGACGCGCTTGGTAAGTCACTCTCGTCTGCGCTGCTGAGGATGGAGATTGAGGCGTAAGCAGATCAATATGTGTCTGATCTGTGGTAAAATACTGACAGCTAATACAAATTAACAACATCATCCAGTCAACCGTAGGGGCCGATACATCGGCCCTCGGTGGATGGACCTATATCCTGATGTAAAAAGTTAAAAACATTAACATGGTCGACATAAATTGAAACCGCAGTTGAAAAGGCAAAGGGATTACAATGATGTCCTATGATGAACTCTTGAGCACGAAACGCGAGGACATTCTCCGCATCGCAGCCAAGTATGGTGCATACAATGTGCGCATTTTTGGTTCCGTTGCGCGAGGAGAAGCTGATGAGCAGAGTGATATCGATTTCCTGATGAATATGGAACCAGGACGTAGTCTCTTTGACCTGGGTGGACTTTTGTCAGATCTCGAGGATCTACTCGGATGTAATGTGGATGTAGTGACAGAAGATGGGCCACGTGACCGTATTCGGGATCGAGTCTTAAAAGAGGCCATTGCATTGTGAGAGATGGAATACGAATTGTTGAAATAGAACCCGTTAACTGGCAACATGGTCGTAACCTCACAGGGTAAGAACAAAGAGGGCAGCACATTTTTCAGGGTGTGCTGCTTTTTCACGGTCGCTAGTTGGCAGGGACCGCACAAAGGAGAACAGATCATGGTTACCCAACAGAAGCAAGAGGAGGTTGCCGCTAAAGGCACGGGACTTGTACTGTTGACGCTCGCGCTGCTGGTCTCGGCGATCGCAGTTCCACGACTCTGGCCAAAAGCATCGCCTCGGCGCGTGGTGCGCATAGGCCTCCTCCTGCTTCTGGCCGCGACAGTTCTGCTGATCGCTCTACTCGACGCGGATGCGACTGCCTCTGTCGTCACCGTCCCGCTCCTGATCATAGGCTTGGGCATCGGCGCGCTCGCATCGCAGCTTGGGGCTGTGACCGTGTCATCGGTTCCCGATAAAGAAAGCTCCGAGGTCGGCGGACTGCAAAACACAGCTTTAAACCTCGGTGCCTTACTGGGCACGGCCCTTGTTGGCTCGGTACTGATTGCGACCCTGACCACGTTGGTCCTTCAAGGCGTCCTCAATCATCCGAACATTCCCTACAGCCTCAAGTCGCAAGCGCAGACCACATTCGGTGCTGGCGTGCCGTTCGTCTCCGACACTACCATACAAACGGCTCTTGAAGCGCAGCGGACTTCGACGCGGTGTTGCAAATAAACGCAGATGCGTGTCTTGCCGCGCTGCGGACAGCACTATTTGTTGTTGTGCTTGCGGCAGCACTCGCACTCTTTTTTACCAGGTGGCTTCCCACCATGCCGCCAGGAACGCCAACCGCGGATCCCGATGACAAAGAAACTTCCGACTTTCAAGACCAACCTGAGTAGATCGCTACCTCTCGATGCAAGCTAACAGCTTGACGTGTATCCTCAATTTTGCTAAAATAATATCGTTATACGACATAATGATGATAGAGACAAAGCTCATGACAACACGAAAATTATCAGTAGTGCTGAAGCGTGCGTACGATGAACCTGCAACAAGCGACGGCACTCGCGTCCTGGTAGAACGTCTCTGGCCTCGAGGCATTTCCAGGGAGCGCGCGCATATCGACCTCTGGCTAAAGGATGTCGCGCCCAGCACCGAGTTACGTAAATGGTTTAATCACGATCCTCAGAAATTTCCAGAGTTTCGTCGTCGCTACGAAACAGAATTGAAATCTGAGGCCGCTCAGGAGGCATTGACAAAGCTACGTGAAATAGCCAAACAGGGACAGCTTACCCTTGTCTTCGCAGCACGTGATGCCGATCATTCGAATGCTGTTATTCTACAAGACCTCCTGTTGCATAGCTCTTGAGGAGAAAGAGCATGCAGAGACACACACAGGCAGGGCATCATACTAATTTCATCTTCACGAGGAAGATTCTCAGATATATACAACTTCCCTGGCTCATGGAACAGTTTCCACATATACCTGTCTTCGCTCTCTATAACTTCCTCAGTGGCTTTGTTAGTATTGGGCTCATGGCGGCGCTTGCCGTCCTCTTGCATTCACCTTTTATCTTTCCTTCGCTTGGCCCTACCGCTTTCCACTACTTCTCCAGGCAGACTGCCCCAACCGCCTCTCCACGCAACGCCATTATCGGCCATTTCATTGGCATAGTCGCTGGCTACTTCAGCCTGGTGGTGACAGGTTTAACGACAGCAGGACCAGCAATTGCGAACGGCGTAACATGGCCGCGTGTAATCGCCGCAGCCCTCTCCTTGGGACTTACGGCGGGATTGATGATTCTGTTTCGTGCCTCGCACGCACCCGCCGGGGCTACCACACTGATTATCTCTCTTGGCATACTTACACAGATCTGGCAACTGGTGGTTCTCATGATCGCCATCATCCTGCTAACTCTCCAGGCTATCGCCATCAATCGCCTCTTTGGCATGCCTCTCCCGCTTTGGAGCCAATCGCCTGCAACAGCTAAAAAAGATGATGGTTTCAGGCACTCATTGAATCATGACAGTTCCTCTAAGCGTTTTTGAGGTTGATAGATACCATCTCGTGAAACTTCAGACGTATCAGAATTTGTCGCAATAAGGGCTCTGAGAGTGTGAACTAATATGGGTCCTGTTGATTGGAGTTCATTACGATGTAGGAGCGAAAGTTTCTTTAAGAGCTGTTCCCCGTGTGGAGTGAGGTGGATAATAACTCGTCGCTGATCTTGGTCGTCTCGCGAGCGTCGGATGAGATCTCCCTCTACCAGGCGATCAATCAATTCGACAGTACTATGGTGTTTGATCTGTAGCCGCTCGGCTAACTCACTGATCGTTGCTTTCCTCCCATTTGGTAGTCCCTTAAGCGCGAGCAAGAGCTGGTACTGCTGTGGTACAAGACCAGTTGTGCGAGCAGCCTGTTCGCTAAAGCGCAGAAAACGCCGGATCTGATAGCGAAATTCGGCTAATGCCTGGTATTCAGCCATTGAAATATCATCAATAGAATTCATCTTACCTCCCTATTATATCGCTCTACGACATAAAATAACAGAGAGAGATCGTTCTGTCAAGCTTCCGAAGCAAACTTACCGCTATAAACGTGTACTTGACACAACATTTCTCGTTATGTTATAATTAGTATCGTGATGCGATACTATCGCACAACGATATAACTCTAGTATACGTTTTGTATGACAACATTTTACAGTGTAATAGGTGGATGAGTACAAAAGTTGAGAGTGGCTACTATCAGCGTATAGACATGATGTCGATATATGACATCTGTTTGATATGCTGCTACCACTGTAGGGAGCGACAATGATGTCACTGCATGCAGTGGTAGTACGAGCCACCGCGACAGTGTCTTAGAAAGGAGGGAGAACAGAAGAGGTAATTCCATTCTTTAGTTGTACTTGAAATCCGTAATTGTAGCAAGTTAAATGTAGTTATTCGCCCTTTAAGGACGAGCCGGAAGCCATCCACGACGTTGTGGATGACCTTACCTACCAGCAGGCATCGGCGCCTGCGATAAGCCATGCAGGCGCTTAGAGGCTAAACATCTTGTATGCCGAGGATGCCCTGGTATCGACAAGTATGATTGAATGTCTCTTCAAAGAAAGGTAGGAACTTCAATGGCTCAATACGCATCCCAAACTGGGCAGGAACAACGTGCCGAACACGTGGAAGGTTCCATTACTAGTCCAATCCCAGTAGGTATGATTGCACTTGCATTCGCTACAGCCATCATTGGCTGCGCCTATGCAGGCTTCATCATTCCTTCAGATCGACCCAGCACTAGCCTGGCTGTTGGCGCTGCTCTATTCTTTGGTGGCATTGTCCAGATTCTCGCAGGCATGTGGGAGTTCAGACATGACGACACGAATCCTGCCACCATCTTCACCTCATATGGTGGTTTCCTTGTAGCATTTGGTGCCGTCTTTATACCTGGCTTCGGCGTCTTCAGCGCTCTCGCTAATACCTCGACCCTCCATCAGGCGCTAGGTCTCTTCTTCATGTGCTGGACAATCATCTCAGGCGTGCTATTCCTCGGTTCATTGAGGACTAACATAGCTATGATGCTTACGCACTTGGGGTTGTTCCTGGCCTATCTCCTCTTGACAATTGGGGAGTTAGCAAGCGCAAACACTGTTCTGCTAGCTATTGGCGGATGGATTGCCATTGTCACAGGGCTAGTTGGGTGGTACACCGCTCTAGCCAGTCTGGTCGATTCTACCAACAGTCCATACAAACTACCGATGGGCTGGATAGGTTAGCGTAATCGAACCTCCCGGTCGTTTCTGGAAGGGGAGTCCGAGGACATAGGGGTCTGGAGGATCCTGCACGGAGTTCCTTGCAAAGGAAATGGGATATCCTTTTCAAATCTCCTTTCATTTTGCGGGAGCAATCCAGAAACGACCGGGCTGGTCGATTCGTGTTCTGCTTATAAACGATATAGAGTAGGTAATTCCTCTAGCCTCCGCAGCCCATTACGGAGGGGGTGAAGAGATGATAAATAAAAGTGGCCGCCATATAGGTCCTGAAGATAATAGGCGACATCATATTAATAAACTTTATCAATTTCCGTTTTCAAAGTTTCTCAAAGAACATATACAATCTATCCTAACAAGCGTACTGCTTCTTGTGACGCTCGGATTGCTTGTTGGCATCTCAAGACAGTTGCAGGCCCCTAACATAAGCAATCCTCCACCTGGTGTATCAGTTGTTGGCTATAATGCGTTTATAGCTCAGGTGAAGTCAAACAATATCCTCATGGTGACCATTCAAGGTGATCAGATAACTGGAACTTTGGCGCGGTCTCTCCAAGGCAATACGTGCAATACAACCCCGGCAACTTATGCAAATAATCCCTTTGCAGGGTTGACGCCATTAACACTCACCAATAATTCCTGTACTCTCTATACATACCTTCCTGAGCGAGATGATTTCACGCTTATGCCGCTGCTGTTAGACCACGGGATTATTATCAACACTCGTCCTATGCAGCAGTCGTCTTTCTGGCAAACTCTCTCCTGGCTTTCTATACTGATTATCCCTGTGCTATTCTTTCTAATAATTTTCGGTTTTAAGAAGAAGAATAAATATTCGCTAGATGCAATGGATAAAAACGTCTCCAAGTATCTCAAAAGCCGTGTGCGTCGCTTTGAACGAACCACAGAAGGCAGTAAATCTCTACTTGCTGAACACAAGCACCCTATCCCCAATGAACAGCTAACTAACCCTCTTAATTTTCGCAAATCCTTAGTTACTTTTGATGATGTCGCGGGTATCAACGAGGTGCGCGCTGAGTTAGAGGAGGTTGTGCAGTTTTTGCGTAGCCCAGGAAGGTATGTTCAATTGGGTGCGCATATTCCCTGTGGCATACTGCTGGTTGGCCCACCAGGAACTGGGAAAACACTACTAGCAAAAGCTGTCGCTGGGGAAGCTGACGTCCCATTTTTCTATATGAGCGCATCTGAGTTCATAGAGATGTTTGTCGGCGTTGGTGCAAGTCGCATACGTGACCTTTTTAAGCAAGCTCGTGAATCAGCTCCCTGTGTAGTTTTTTTAGATGAAATTGATGCCGTTGGTCGCAAGCGTTCGATTCGTATAACTGACCATGGAGAGCGTGATCAGACGCTCAACCAGCTTCTTGTCGAGCTTGATGGATTTAATAGCCGCGACGCTGTTATTGTGCTGGCAGCAACAAACCGCGCTGATATACTTGACTCTGCGCTTTTGAGACCTGGCAGATTTGATAGGCAGATCGCCGTTTCGTTGCCTGATCGGCGTGGGCGTGAAGCAATTCTGCGCGTGCATACGCGTCATACACCATTGCATGGTAGCGTGCAACTGGAACGCCTTGCTCGTTTGACTACGGGCATGAGCGGAGCGGACCTTGCAAACCTTGTAAATGAGGCTGCACTTTGTGCTGCCCGTCTTGGTTTAGAAAGCCTTACACAGGAATGTTTCGAGGAGGCACTTACACGCATACAGCTTGGCCCACAACGACCACTTGTATTGAGTGAGGCAGATCGGCGTGTAATCGCTTTTCATGAAAGTGGTCATGCGCTAGTCGCGCTTTATTTACCAGAGGCAGATACCGTGAATACTATTACAATTCTGCCGCGTGGTCAGCATCTAGGGGTAACACAGTTTACAACCGAGGAGGATCGCTACAATTATAGTCGTGAAACCCTCATGGCTCGTATAGCTGTTGGATTGGGTGGCCGTATTGCCGAAGAACTCACTTTTGGACCAGATGGCGTGACAACAGGAGCCGAGAATGATCTACAATCTGTTACTGCCCTTGCCTGGCGCATGGTTACGCATTGGGGCATGGGAAAGCAAGTCGGTGTCATCTTTGCTGATTATTGCGAGACAGATGGCGCAAGTCTTCATTACCAGACTGACGCCCTATCTATGCATTCTCACATATCAGTTGCTGAGGATGAGTATAACCTATCCCTGGCTGAAGAAAATGTTGCTGTAAGTCACTTTCCCTATTCTATGTCCACTCCTCATTATATGAGCAGTCCAACAATGGCAACGATGATTGATGCAGAAGTACAACGCATCATTAGCGAAGGACATGAAACAGCTTACAAACTGCTGACAGAACATTATGCACAACTCTCTACACTTGCGCAAGCCCTCCTGGAACACGAGCAACTGAACCATGCTGAGTTTGAAGCGTTGCTGAGCGAGTAATCAGGTAAATAGGACTCGAAACACCTCCTGAAGAGTCGAAAAGAGTCGAACAATAAAGAAGAACAGCTCAGCAGAGAGCAAGAACAGGCACAAATGGACTTACGCTTTCACCAGCAACGACGACCAAGGTATTGGAGAATATCCCCTGAACCTCTTGAACAGCTTCAAGTTTTGCTACGAAAAACAGTAGACAAATACTCCAGGTACACAGCACATCAATGGTTGTGCTTAAAAATAGCGCTCAAAATGAGCGCTATGTGAGCGGTATTTTCGCTAAACAAGAGAAAATACGCGAGGAATAGTGCAGTTGATCCTGCAAAGTAGGCATGAAGACGTAGAATAGCGCAGATTGGGCTAAAAAGTCCTATAATGTAAGATAACATACCCAGCTATTTGAAAAAGCGAAAAGAAAGGGATATACATCTCCATGACGAGCAAAGACGAGCATTTACTTGCAGAGATCGAGCGCATCAAAAAAGGTGGAGCTGAAAAATATCACGACCGCAATCGCGAACAGAAAAAGCTTTTTGTACGAGACCGCCTGAAACTGCTACTCGATGATGGCAAGATAGAGTTTGAAGATGGCATGTTCGCGGAAAATCAGAACCCCGAATTGCCCTCCGATGGCAATGTAACAGGTGTTGGTCGTATTCATGGTCGCCCTGTGGCTTTTAGTGCCTCAGATTCTACGGTCAAGGCGGGATCCGCTGGTGAAAAAGGAGTTCAAAAAAGCCTGCGGATTCAGGAAATGGCAATGCAGATGCGCATCCCTATATTTTATTTAATCGACTCAGCAGGAGCGCGCATCACAGACCAGGTACATCTCTTCCCCGGACGTAATCAAGGTGGTCGCACTTTTTATAACCAGGTTAAAATGTCAGGTGTTGTGCCACAAATCGCCATTATGTTTGGCCCCTCACCGGCAGGGGCAGCCTACACTCCCGCCTTTGCCGACATCGCCATCATGGTCGAAGGCAACGCCAGCGCTTACCTGGGTTCCCCGCGTATGGCCGAAATGGTTACACACGAAAAGGTCACACTTGAAGAGATGGGTGGAGCGAGAATGCATTGTACTGTCTCAGGACTGGGTGACTTCCTGGTGGAGAGCGAAGAAGACGCAATTCGTACAGCCAGGGACTATTTCCGCTATATGCCCCAGAACTACCTGGACAAACCTGCCGCTGCTGAGCCACAGCCGCCTGCTAGTGATCGTCCTCTAAAAGATATCGTACCCGAGGCACAGAATAAACCTTTCAATATGTACGATTTTATTTACTCATTGGTAGATAGTGGTAGCTTTCTCGAGGTCAAAAAACTATTCGCCCAGGAATTGATCACAGGATTTGCTCGTCTGGGAGGACGCGCAGTTGGCATGGTTGCCAATCAGCCGCGAGTCAAAGGTGGTGTTATTTTCACTGACTCATCGGACAAGGGGACGCGCTTTGTCAACACGTGCAATGCATTCAACATCCCCTTACTCTTTCTTGCAGATGTCTCGGGTTTCATGATTGGTTCAGCTGTAGAAAAGGCTGGTATCATTCGTCACGGAGCAAAGTTCATCGCGGCAGTTTCACAGGCAGTAGTACCAAAGATCTCGGTGATAGTGCGCAAATGCTATGGCGCCGGGCTGTATGCAATGGCAGGTCCAGCCTTTGGCACAGATGCAGTGCTGGCTCTACCAACTGCGCAGATTGCCGTCATGGGTCCCGAAGCCGCTATTAATGCTGTCTTTGCTAATCAGATCGCTGAAATGCCTGATGATCAACGTGAGCCATTCCGCAAGATGATGGAAGCGAGATATGCCGAAGATATTGATATCTATCGTCTCGCCTCCGAGTTGATCGTCGATAATATCACGCCTTTTGAATCCCTGCGTGATGAACTCATCGCCCGTTTCAGCGTTTTCCAGGCCAAAGAGGCTCGTTTCTCAGAGTGTCGAAACCCAATTTATCCAGTGTAACTCTGGTCAATTTATATAGTCTATTGTAGAAATTCGGAGATGTACGTTTCCGAAACGAGAGGAGCAAAATATGTTTGAAGCAGTCTTCAACATCATTGCCCTGATTGAAAGTAACGGACAAGGACTGCGTCTCTTTAAAGTCTTTGAGCAAGGAGCACCATTGCATGACTTGGAGTTCTCGTCTCTTGTGGCGAATACGTACCAGCAGGAGGTGTACCGAGCGCTTCGGGCAGGGGATACTTTAGCGATCGCGATGCATCTCGATACCCCACCCAGAGTGATCAGAAGAACGGTACGTTTTCGCGAGGATAAGCAATTTGAAGGAGAAGGCATTCAGCAGCCAACATCAGACCTGCTTCCAACGATCTCAATGATGTATGCGCAATTTAGTCAGCAGATAGTTCCAGGTGATGTCTTCAAGATCACGTTTCATGTGCAACGGCCCTAAAGGAGCAGAAGCGATGCCTACCAATAATCCATTTGAGAGGTTGGTTTTCGTCGTACAGAAGCACAAAGCAACGACACTGCATTATGATTTCCGCCTCGAAGTGGATGGCGTAATGCCTTCGTGGGCGATTCCCAAAGGACCATCGCTCGATAGCAGCGTGAAGCGGCTCGCTATGCCGACCGGGGATCACCCGCTTGAGTACCGCCACTTTGAGGGCGTGATTGGAGAAGACCAGTACGGAGCTGGATCGGTAATGGTCTGGGACGAGGGAATATATACCCCGGAACGAGAGGTCAGGAAAGGCGTCTGGCAGGAGATTACGCATAGAAACGAAGCTGAAACAGCCATGCGCGAGGGATTGCGAGCGGGCAATGTGAAATTCCTGCTCTATGGAAAGAAGCTAAAGGGTTCCTTCGCACTAGTTCGCATTCGCGGCTCTGGCAAACAGGAATCCTGGCTGCTCATCAAGCATCATGATGAGTACGTTCAGCCAGGATATGATGCCAACGATTACGATTTTTCCGCTGTCAGCAATCGCACATTGGCGGAGATTGCGGCGCAGGAAGCTTAGGTGGACAATGTAGTTTTACAGAGCAGTAGATGCCGATGTATCGCGCACAGCGCCGATTGATCGGCCTTCGGTGGATTATCCATTATCCCGATTTATTATTTAAACTTCATTATCGGCCTTGGTGAATGTTGTGATGTCCATAAGAGAAAGTTAAAGTGCAGTGTCCATCATATCCCAAGAATAAGAAAGGAACAGCATCATGAACAAAGTACGCTGGGGAGTCCTCGGCACAGCCAATATTGGTACAAGCAAAGTTATTCCCGCCATGCAACAAGGCAAATACATCGAATTTAATGCCATTGCATCGCGCAACCTGGAAAAGGGCAAAGCTGCGGCAGCGCAATTGGGTATTCCACATGTGTATGGCTCGTACGAGGAACTGCTGGCAGACCCCAACATTGACGCTATTTACAATCCACTTCCTAATCACCTCTTGCCGATGCTGCCAAACAATATCCAGACCTGAAGGTAATGGAGGCGTTTATGTATCGATTCCATCCACAATGGCAGCATGCGCGGCAAATGGTAAACGAGGGAAAAATCGGAGAGCTACGTACAATTCAAACATTCTTCTCCTACTATCTTGACGACGCGAACAACATCCGCAACATAGCCGAGGTCGGTGGCGGGGGAATGATGGACATCGGCTGTTATACAGTTTCGCTCTCACGTTTTATCTTTGGCGCCGAGCCTGAGCGAGTCTCCGGCATTGTAGAATACGATCCACGCTTTAACACTGATCGCCTCTCGTCAGGAATACTAGACTTTGGCCGCGGAACCTCAACCTTCACGTGTTCAACACTTTTAGTGCCCTATCAACGAGTCAACATCTTCGGTACTACAGGTCGTATTGAAATCGAGATCCCTTTCAACGCTCCTCCAGATAAACCATGTAAAGTCTCGTACCAAAATGGAGATGAAATCGAGGAAATCCTGTTTGATATCTGCGACCAGTACACACTACAGGGTGATGCGTTCTCTCAAGCAATACTGAACAACAACAACGTCCCAACACCAATTGAAGATGCCGTTGCCAACATGAAAGTAATGGAGGCTGTTATTCGCAGTGCGAAAAGCGGTGGGTGGGTGTAAAAGTGTATCTTAAACCAGGCGGCCCTCGCGGCTTTGACTCCAACGACTTCGTTCAGGAGTTCCGCTAGGGATGGCTAGAACGCGACTGCAATGAAGAGCATCCCCATGTCACCCTGGTTATTCTCTCCGCTTGTCATCCTAAGTGCAGCGAAGGATGACACTAGGTAGCCGATTCGTCTCTCTTCGCCTGATTTACCCCATGTAACTCATCCACGTATTGGATAATAGATGAGTCCACATGGAAATTCCCCTCATCTTTCTTGTCAGACCAGACGGGAAAGGGTACTTTGTTAGCCCACAAACTCTGAATATCAGCATGGGGACCACTGTCATGTGGAACAATACTACATCCGTGCCACATACAATAACTGGTAGTTCCTTTGGGAGTGGAACGATCTCTCCAGGAGGGTCGTTTAGTTTCAAGTTCACCCAGGCTGGCACATTTGCTTACCACTGTATGTTTCACCCATATATGACAGCCTCGATTAAGGTGAGTTGAGACAGGGATTTTGCAAAGATATACTTTCTTGGATGGTATAATGAGGCATCTTGCACTACTTTACAGAAACAAAGTGCTTTTGTCCTGTAAAGCAGTTACCTGAAAGGGAGTATTTTTAGTATATTATGAAACGTGTTGTATCCAACATGGCTGGCGTCGTCCTGGAGTTCCTGGTCAAACCAGGGGAGGAAATAGCGATTGATCAAGATGTCGTCATGCTAGAATCAATGAAAATGCAAATACCTGTCCAATCAACCGTTTCCGGCACAGTAAAAACGTTCAAAGTGAACGAGGGAGATTTTGTTGATGATGGCGACGTGCTATTAGAGGTAGAATAAAGCAATCATCTTTGGCGACTCACGTCGCCAACAATTTATGTGTCGAAGTAGATGTTTGTGGCGCAGCCACAAACATCTACTTCGACACATAAATAATAAGCGAAACATCAATGTCATCTCATCCAACCTGCAAACAATGTAAACAGCCCATCAGGGGAAGCTATATCAATGCCTTGGGAGCCACCTGGCACCCAGAGCACTTCCTTTGCGCTGCCTGCCATAAACCCATAAGCGATGCTAGTTTTAACATGCACGAGGGTATGCCTTATCACCCCGAATGCTTTCGCCAGCGGATAGCGCCACGCTGCGCCTATTGCGGCAAGCCACTCATGGGAGAATACCTAATAGATCACTGGGGCACAATGTATTGTAAAGAACATCAGGGCAGATACCCCACATGTTCTTATTGTGGTCGTCTGGTGCCACCCCAGCAAGAGCAACGTGTTGAAAGTGGGGAGAGTGTACGCTGTCCATTCTGTAGGGCCAGTGCTATTGAAACAATCGACCAGGCTCGGCCAATCTTTTCTCGCCTGATCCAGTGGGTCAACAACCAGGGCTTGATATACAATAACCTCCATCTCTCTCTTGAGCTAGTTGATCGACAAAAGTTGGCGAAATTAATCACAGGGCGTGCAGGTACAGCAGGGATACATTCTCAAGGCGTTACACTGAGTACAACACATACATTGAATGGAAAAGTTGCCAGAACCGAAGTGAGCGGTGTCGCTGTTCTGGAAGGGATGCCAGCTATATCATTCCAGGGTGTGACAGTCCACGAACTTGGCCACGTCTGGCTGATAGTGCATGACATAAAGAATTTACCATCATGGGCCGAAGAAGGCTTCTGCGAACTCCTTACCCATCGTTACTATTCTCAGTTGAATACAGCAGAAAGTCGCTACTATGCAGAGGGTATTGAAACTAACCCGAACTCTGTCTATGGCGAGGGATTTCGTCGTGTACGCGCTATAGCTGATCCAATGGGCTTTCATAGGTTTGTGGAGGCTCTACAAAAGACAAAGAGATTACCGTCTGTCTAACCTGGCTAGAAAGATAGTGATCCACATATGTTACCATTATTAAAATGCTATTAGGAGGTAACAGTATGCAAGTTCGATCTGCTACCCCCAACGACGCTGCAGCAATTGCCAATATCTATAATCAGGGCATTGAGGATCGTGTCGCCACTTTCGAGATCCATTTCCGTTTAGCAGAGGATGTACAAGCGTGGTTTGATGATGTACATCCTGTCTTAGTTGTCGAAAAAGATAGCGAGATGATTGCCTTTGCCTCTTCTTCTGCCTACAGCGCTCGTGAATGTTATGCGGGTATCGCGGAGTGTTCTGTCTATGTTAAACGTGACATGCGTGGTCATGGAGCTGGTCGAATAGCGTTGGAGGCTCTCATTTGTGCTGCCGAAGAAGCAGGTTTCTGGAAACTGGTTTCACGTGTCTTCATTGAGAACAAAGCCAGTCGAGCGCTTATTAGTTCACTAGGCTTTCGAGAAGTAGGCATTTATGAAAAGCATGCAAAACTTGATGGTGTTTGGCGCGATGTAATAATTGTAGAACGACTGATTGAGAGCAATCTCAGGTAAAGATATTCGAGGATGTATTGGCTAAGATCAGGTGAGGTTAATCTATGTATATACCAAAAGCTTTTCGAGAAGATGATATCAATACTCTTCACAAACTCATGCAAGAGTACAGCTTTGCGACTCTTATCACACAGCACGAAGGTGTGCCATTTGCAACCCACTTGCCATTTATATTGGATGCCCAGCGGGGACCAAATGGCACCTTGCTGGCTCACATGGCACGCACCAATCCCCAATGGCTTGATTTCGCTAGCGTGCAAGACGTGCTGGTCATCTTTCAAGGTCCCCATGCTTACATCTCTCCATCCTGGTATGAAGTTGAACTCAGTGTACCAACCTGGAACTATACAGTCGTCCATGCTTATGGTCCTCCACAACTGATTGAAGATCAAGTAAAACTATACAACCTCTTAAAAACACTCATACATGCCCATGAGGCCCACTTCGAGAAACCATGGCCATTCCAGTTACCGGATGACTATTTACAAAAAATGATACGTGGCATCGTCGGCTTTGAAATCGAGATCACCCGGCTTGAGGGCAAATTCAAACTGAGCCAGAACCGCACTGCAATCGAACGAGAGAATGTAATTGCCGCTCTACAAGAGTCTTCACATACACTGGCTGTGGCAGATTTGATGAGAAGCATGGATTAAAAAGCGATACAAACGTGACAAGTGATACAAACTTCACGTTTAGAGCTTATACTAAGACCCACAAGAGGTTGGAGAAGCTGGCAAAACAACATTAAACTCGCATCTACATAACCTTTTCACTCAATTTCGTCACTATTTAGGTTAAGAGATACCTATAAAGGTTGTGATAGATCAGATAACAGATGTCGAATTAGTCGATCAAGTTCGTTGCGGCAACAAAGAAGCTTTTGGACAGCTCGTTGAGCGATATCAACAGATGGTTGGGCACATCGCTAGAAAGATGGTCGCTGATGAGTGGGTTGCTCACGAACTGGCGCAAGAGTCGATCTTACAAGCATACCTCTCGCTAGACCATCTGCGAGATACTTCGCGCTTTAAAAGTTGGCTCTACGGCATAACGCTCAATATTTGCCGAAGCTATCTCCATGATCAGAAGATGGATATGCTCTCGTTAGAAACCATCATGGGAGGTGTGCGTAGCGATATTATCACAAACTCTGACAATATGGTTGATCCACAAACTATTGCAGAGGCGCACGATCTTCATCGTCTAGTGTTAGATGCCATAGATGAACTCTCGTCAAGGGATAAAGAAGCTACGCTGCTATTCTATTATGAGCAACTCACGATCCAGGAAATAGCTGCTCTGTCAGGTGTTTCCGTTGGCGCAATAAAAGGCCGTCTCCACCGGGCGAGAAAGCAGCTTCAGGAGCGGCTCTCAAGAGTATACATACCTGAACGGCGAAAGGAACAGAGGAAGATGAATAGAAGACAAGTTACGATTGATGCTGTAAGAGAGCATTCTGGTACCAGGCAATGCTTTATAGTCTTGAAGAATGATCATGATGCTCGACTCATTATTTGCATTGGAAAAGCTGAGGCATTGACAATTGCAGCCGGCCTCACAGAAATCTCTCCACCAAGACCTATGACAGCACACCTTATGGCATCGCTATTCGATGTTACGGGCATACAGCTTAAGGAAGTGCGTATCGAAGCCCATAAGGATGACATATTCTATGCAGTCATCACCGTTGCTGATGGGAAAGGAGAGCACGATTTAGATGCGAGGCCAAGCGATGCACTTGCTCTGGCCGTACTGATGAAGCGTCCCATTTTTGTTGCAGACACCCTGATGCAGCGCTTTGAACAAAAGATACCATTTGAACGGATTGAACTTCATACAGAGTTTCGTGAAGTAAATCGCGACGTAGTCTTGAACGAGCACAAAGAACAGAAGGAAGATCTCTTGCAGTTCTTTGCCTCTTTGAATCGCAACATCCTTGAATCAGAGCTGCAGAGAGAGAAAGAAGAGCGTGAGAAAACCAAACAGGAATTAATCTCATCCTGGAATGAAGAACACAGGCAGAATCAGCAAGAAACGTGAGCCACTTCCCATCCCCACCCACGGGAGGCCTTTATGGCCTCCCCTACGGATCATCCGGCCTTTGACCAGCCTTTATGGTTTAGGTTGATGCTTATTACCCTGCAAGCGCTGGTCCCCAGGACGTCACACTATCTGGTGTGATTATGATCACGGAATGTTTTTCCAACACCATGGTTCTGTATTGAACGTAACGTTCGCGTAGCAAAACCAGCGCTTGCGCATGCAGGGAATCTTCTGGTTGAAGCAATCCGGCATGTCCATGTACCAGCACGTAACCCAGGCGTGACCAGTCGTCATCATACTGATCGATCAGTAGAGAGGCCTCGTGACGTGCTAAAATGTTGCGTACACGTTTTAATTTGCTTTCATCAACCTTCTTCGGTTTTTCATCTAGTGGTATGTAAAAATGCGTACCATCAAAAGCATAGCAGACAGGCACGATGTGTGGATGTCCATCAGCATCAGCAGTTGCCAGCCGGGCAACTCGTTGTATATTCGTGAATACAATCTCAGTTTCTGTTAATGTTGTGCGATTTGTCATATTTTTATTGTAACATTCCGATATTTCAGAGATACTGTGTTTGTGAAATGTAGGGATATTCCCTGCGGATACCCGGTGATACTATGTACTCGCAATTCACTCGATACTTTTGAAAGGAAACAAATTCTATGTCTCATACCAATATCAAGCTCTATGGCACTAACTGGTGTAGTGACTGCAAACGCAGTAAGAAATTTCTGGGAGAACAGCGTGTCCACTACGATTTTATCAACATAGAAGAAGATATGGAAGCTCAGGCTTTTGTTCAGAAGCTTCAAAATGGAGGTCTAACAATCCCGACCATCGTATTTGAAGATGGTTCAACCTTCATTGAACCATCAAATGCAGAACTGGCCGCGAAATTAGGTCTGGAAACAAAAGCTAAGTGCGAGTTTTATGACCTCATCATTGTCGGAGGCGGACCTACCGCTCTAACTTCTGCAATTTATGGGGCGCGCGATGGCTATGACGTTCTGGTCATCGAACGTAGTGGTCTTGGGGGACAGGCTGGTATTACCGAGCGTCTTGACAATTATCCCGGTTTCCCCGAGGGAGTGACAGGCGCTGACTTTGCTGAGCGAGTCATTGAGCAGTCGAAACGCTATGGAGTCGAATTGCTTTCGGCGCAGAATGTGGTAGTTGTTGGCAACGATGATGACGCGCACTTTGTAGAAACTGAATCTGGGCATCGATACCGCAGCAATGCAGTCTTGATTGCCACGGGTTCGACCTACAAACGTCTTGGCGTTCCAGGAGAGGACGATTATATTGGCGCGGGTGTGCATTTCTGCGCAACTTGCGATGGCCCATTGAGTTCAAAGGCAAAGATAATCATTTGGATACTGTTGTCTACAAAAATAGAGAGACTGGAGAGATCAGCGAGTTACACGTTCCAGGTGTTTTTGTCTTTATTGGCCTGACCCCGAACAGCAAACCTTTCAAAGATATTGCCAAACTGGATGCCCAGGGTTTCATAATGACGGGTATCGACTTCCAGACCAGTACAGAGGGGATCTTCGCTGCTGGTGATGTACGCTCAGGCAGCACGAAACAGTTGGTCAGTGCGGCAGGTGAGGGCGCTGCTGCTGCCCTGGCCATCCGCGAGCACCTGCGCGGTCACGATGCACATACTATGGAGAATGCCCTGGTGGGTGGGATCGGCATCAAACTGAAGAATTTTTCTCGCGTTGTGTTGAATATAATGTGAGCGGGGCTTAACCCCGCTCATTTCTTGTAAGAAACGCTTCTACAAACCAACAAGGCCTAAAGTTATTGAAATGTAGAGGAGTTTCTTACGAATGCAAAACTTTTTTGCACCTACAAAAGCCCTTTACTCTGCAAGAAAGATGTCGCAACCTCTTTGACAGCCTCGCTGACAGATGTTCCGCTGGCTTTTTTCATTTTTACCTGTGCCTGCAAGGCAATGCTCACATCAGTTGTCAGATCTGGAGCCAGCGGATTGAGTGCATTTGCAATACCTGGATCACTCTGTAATACAGAGTCACGCACAATAGGTGCAGGATGAAATTCTGTAAACCCATGCTTATCATCATTGAGGAAGATAAAGCCCTGCGTTAGAACAGAACCGTCAGTCGTGTAACACTCGGTAACATCTGCTTGCCCATTTTTCACAGCGGTGAAACCGATTGTATAGTCAACCTTCTTCACTGCTTTGAAGCTGGCAGTTTTGAATCCATAAATTGACTCTAAATTATCGAAGAAGGTGACACCATCACTCTGTGTTGCCAGTGTCAACTGCGGTACCTTAGGAGCCAGTTGTGAGAGAGTGGTGACACCCAACTTCTGAGATTCTGTCTTTGAAGTACAGAGGGCGTAACCATCATTCAAAGGCGCTTGATCGAGCCATGTAATGTGGTATTGTTGCTCGAAACCGTTCTTGACTGTCTGGTAATCCTGCTGTGGATTGTACGCTGATTTAACTCCTAATATATTCAACCCCGTTCCGGTAAACTCTGGATAGAGATCAATTGCGCCACTTTTGAGTGCATTAAACACGACAGGGGTCTGTCCTAAAGCTAATTTTGAGTTAACTGTGTAGCCAGCCTTCTGAAGCAGCAAGACATACATCTCACCAAGTAATTGAGCCTCGGGATCGAGTTTACTACCAACTGTTATCGGCACTTTTGTTGGTGTAGTTGTACCACTGGTGGAAGAAGAACTTCCAGTGGAGCCACCACATGCTGACAAGATGAGCATGGGGATCAGAGCGAACAGTAATAAGAACTTCGCTCCTAATGAATGCTTGTGAAAAGTCATTTTAACCTCCTAAAAGTTATAACGAACCAATGAAATATGTGCAGGTATGAAACTGCACGAAAGTCTATAGAGCCTTGCATCCTGCCCCATGAAAAGCTTAGACGTGACTAAGCGACATTGGCAGGAATAATTTCAAGGCAATGCATTGGCTATTGCTGCTTGCTCCTGCACTTTAAGGCCTTCAGGAGTAAGAACACGCTGTAACCAACTCATAAACAATTCCACTACTATTGCCAGAATAGCTACAGATATCGCTCCAACGGTGAGTTCTGTATAATTGAAGACGTTGAATCCATCTACAATGTAGTCACCGTAACCACCAGCACCTATAAACGCCGCCAGCGTTGCGGTCGCGATGATTTGTACCGCCGAGGTGCGAATGCCGGCCGCAACAAGTGGTGTGACGAGTGGAGCTTGTATGCGGGTAGCGATCTGCATAGTCGTCATGCCCATGCCTTTTGCTGACTCAATCATAGCCGGGTCGATGCCGCGAATCCCTGTATAGGTGTTGAGCAAGATAGGCGGGATACCTATCACAATCAAGGCGATAATAGCGGGTTCAAAACCAATGCCAAAAATCGGGACAAACAATATGAGAACTGCAATGATGGGAATTGCGCGCAATAGGCCACTCGCGTTTAGTGCAAGAAAGGCCAGGAATGCATTGCGTGATACTAATGCACCGATTACAACTCCAATAATAATTGCCACAAGAATGGAAAAGCCACAAATCTTCAGATAATCGATGGTATGTCCCAGGAAATCGTTGGCAGGGTCCAGGATATAGTTGAAATACTGCATCTAATTCAGACTCTCCCTTCTAAGCAATTGACAGTCCCCCACGTCCCCGATTAAGTCCTGTTTGTAAGGCCAACAACAAAAGATCAGCAGCAATGGCGAAAAAAGCTAGTAATATAGCACCTCCTACAACGGCATTGTAATCGCCGCTCACGATATTCTGAAAAATCAGCTCTCCTAATCCCCCCTGTCCTACCAACGCGGCTAAAGATGATATGCCGATCGTTGTCACTGTCGCAATACGAATACCTGCGACGATAACAGGTAGCGCTAAAGGCAAAGTAACGCGAAACAGTACCTGATGACGTTTCATCCCCATTGCCCGGCCCACTTCAATTAGCAAAGGATCAATACCATTTACGGCTGCTGCGGTGTTACGGATCAATACAAGCATATTATAGAGAACCAGCGGGATAATAGCTGTTGCGGGGGAAAATCCAGTAAAAGGGATGAGCAAAACAAATGCCGCGATGCTAGGGATGGTGTATAACAAAGCGGAAACAGTGATGATCGGGAGATAGAGTCGTTTATAGCGAGCCACAAGTACCCCTACTGGAATGGCTATGATGATCGAAATGACCATAACAGTGCCTACTAACTGCAGGGACTGTAAGAAAAGGTTAGGAATGCTTCCTGGATCACTCAGATCATAATTGTAGGGTTGCAGTATATATTGCATAAAAATCCCTTAATGTATGTAGTCATCAAATGATGACTTATAATCTTGTCTCTTCTTTGGTGGATTCCTGGCTGTGCACTTTAGTTATTAAGTGATTGATGCTCCCGAGAGTTATGTATCCGAGAGATTCATGTGTATCTTTGTTCGTTACTGTAAGGGCGGGGGCATTGGTTTCGAGGAGTTTCAACATGGCTTCGAGAAGGGTAGCATCAGAAGAACTTGTTGGCATATCTCCCCAATGTGCCGAGGACACCGCCTCTGGTTTTCCATCCAAAGCATCAGTAACAGGTAGATACTGAAGCTGACGCAAAATACTATCCGCTCCAACCAGTTTACGTACATATTCATTGTTTGGCTGCGCGAGGAGTTCTACAGGAGTGCCAAGTTGGATTAATTGGCCATCATGCATTACAGCAATCATATCACCTAGCTTGAAAGCTTCTTCAATGTCGTGAGAGACAAATAGGATCGTTTTGCGGACATTGCGCTGAATACGTAATAGCTCGTCTTGCATCCTGGCCCTGGTGATAGCATCAAGAGCGCCAAAGGGTTCATCCATTAACAAAATTCCAGGGTCAGTGGCAAGCGCGCGCGCCAATCCTACACGCTGCTGCTGACCACCCGAGAGTTGGCGTGGAAATCGCTTGCGGTATTCTGCTGGTGGCAAGCCAACTAATTCAAGCAATTCGTCCACACGCCTGGCCAGTTGCTCTTTTGACCATCCACCTGCTATCTCTGCGGTGACACGAATATTTTCAGCTATGTTCATATGTGGGAAAAGGCCAACCTGTTGAATAACGTAACCGATGCGACGGCGCAACAAAATCGGATTTTCCTCGAGAATGTTTCTGTCATCGATGATTATTTGGCCAGAGGTAGGTTCTATCAGGCGATTGACCATGCGTAATAGAGTTGTCTTACCAGAGCCAGAGGTACCAACCAGCATACAAGTAGTGCCTTCAGTTACCTCGAATGTAACGGCATCGACTGCAGGTTTATTAGAGCCAGGAAACTGCTTGGTTATGGCTTGAAAGGCAATTTTTGCCATACCACTGGTTCTCCTTATGTTTCAAGAAAATATTCGTGATGTCGTACTGATTATATGCGGTGCCCACAACAATTACAAATTTGCCAATCACGATTCATAGTATTTCTTCTAATTGAAAAGCTTTGAATACTTTTCTCTACACGTTACTACGTCACAAAATGTTTCAATTTAGCAAACGATGACAATAGAACTTCTTGGTTAGGAACAATGATTTTTCCCATAATATTCCGCACAGTTACTATTCCGACAAGGCTACTCTTCACTATTCATATATCCTCCAACCTCTTCTAATTCAACGTTTATCATTGTATATCAAGTTATCGTTTTGTATATTGTTAGAAGTGGAGAGCTACATGAAGCGCACTCTTGTACGCAAGCTCGGAATCACTTGTGTAGCATTTATTATTGTTAGCATTAGTGTTCTCAGTTTTGCATTCATTGCTAAAGCCAGGCAAAGTTCCCCTTATGTTCTCACGAATCAGACCGTTCCACTTGTCAGACATGCCCATTTGGTGGGCGAAGCGAACGCCCAGCAGCAACTCAATCTCTCGATAGGACTGCAACTGCGCAATCAGCAAGAGCTACAAACGCTGCTCAGAGAAATGTATACCCCTCATTCTCCTAGCTATCATCACTTCCTCTCTCCGCAGCAGTTTGTCGACGAATTTGGCCCAACTGCTGAGCAGCAACAACAGGTCATCGACTATGTACAACAACAGGGATTGAGCATCACCCATATTTCAAGCAATCACTTGTTGATTGATGCCAGTGCCACTGTTGCTCAGGCCGAGGCTACCTTCAAGGTATCAATCAAAAACTACAAGTTGGGGGCGAACCTGTTCTACGCGAACGCTAATCCTCCCTCAATACCCGGTCCACTTGCCTCAATTATTACCTCTATTGGTGGTCTTGATAACAGCGTACATATGCACCCGCTTTATCATCTCCATCCGAAGAACAGTAATATGCCCCTTGCAGGGCAGGGTGGCGGCTTTGCTCCTGCGGATCTGAATGGCGCATATGATGCCACACCGTTACTGCAATCGGGTGTACAAGGCAACAATCAGACAGTTGCGGTCTTCGAGTTGGATGGCTACCAGAGCAGCGATGTGACGCAGTATTTCCAGACCTATAATCTTGGCAGTCCAGGCATTAGCAATGTCCTGGTTGATGGATTCGATGGTTCTGCCGGAGCAGGAGCCATTGAAGTTGAGCTAGATATTGAGGTTGTTGCAGCAATGGCACCTAAGGCGGCTCAGATTGTCTATATGGGCCCTAACACAACTCAAGGCGTCAATGATACATACAATCAAATTGTCACCGATAAGAAGGCTCAAATTGCAACAATCAGTTGGGGTGAATGCGAGTCGCAGAGTGGGAATGCAGAACTGCAAACGTTAGATAATATCCTGAGCCAGGGTTCTGCCGAGGGTATTGCTATGTATGCAGCGTCTGGCGATTCTGGGGCCTACGACTGCAATGATACCAATCTCGCTGTAGACTCACCAGCGGGTGATCCAAATATCACGGGTGTAGGTGGCACCAACTTGCAGTTGAATAATGGGGCCTATGGAAGCGAATCGATATGGAGTAATCCCAGTGACACACAACGTAGTCCCAAGGGTGCAGGCGGAGGTGGTGGCATTAGCAACTTCTTTAAGGAACCAACCTGGCAAACTGGCCCAGGTGTGCAGAACCAGTACAGCAATGGAAATCGTGAAGTACCAGATGTCTCAGCCGATGCTGATCCTGCAACCGGATATTCTGTCTACTGTACTGTTGCCGCATCAGGGTGCTCTTCAATCGGCTGGATAACCGTTGGTGGTACCAGCGCGGCAGCGCCTCTCTGGGCAGGAAGTACAGCTCTTATCAATGAATACCTGCAAAAACAACAGAAATCTCGTATAGGCTTTGCCAACCCGGTGTTGTATGGTTTGGAAAATGCTACACAGCAATTTCCGCCTTTCCATGACGTAAGCAGCGGAACTAATCTCTATTATCCTGCTACTTCTGGATATGACGAGGCTAGTGGCTGGGGATCTCCAGATATTTATAATATCGCGCGAGATGTTGCTGGAGGCAGTACAACTCCTCCTCCAACACCTACACCCAATCCTAGTCCAACAGCTACAGCCACACCTGCCCCAAGTCCGACGCCTCAGCCCAGCCCAACCAGTATAAATACACCCAGTCCAGGTCCTACTAACACGACTACTCCTACGCCACCCAGTCCTACAAGTTCATCAATTCAGAATGGTAGTTTCGAACAGGGTAGTTCTTCATGGCAAGAAAGTTCAGCTAGTGGCTATGAGATTGTTGATACGACCAATCCCCATGCGGGAAGCTACAGCGCTTTTCTTTGTGGCTATAGCAGTTGCGACGATAGGATAAGCCAGGGTTTTGTTGTACCGAAGAAAGTATCCAGTATTGCTATCAGTTACTGGTGGTCTGGTGAAACCAGTCATATTACCCGTAGCTGCGTGGATAAGTTTACCGTTGAACTGCTGAATGCAAATGGTAACGCTATTGGCAAGATTCAAGGCGCCTGTAACACAGATGCTAAAGGAAACTGGCAACAGGTGAATTTCAATGCAACCGGCTTATTGTCCAAATATGCCGGTCAGAGTGTGACGCTTGTCTTCAGCGCTACCACCTCTTCCAGTTGGGTAACATCTTCCTTCTTTGTGGATGATGCGAAAGTCAGTGTATCATAGATTGTCTATATGATTATGTAGGGGCGCAATTATGGAAATGAACAAAATAGGAGAGATGTTATAAAAACCACGGAAGGCCGATGAATCGGCGATGTGCACGATAAATCGGCACCTACGGAAATCCCGTATATTTTTTGAAATGCTATCATTGTGCCCCAATCGGAGATCATGTCTCCAGGCGGGCGCAATGAATTGTGCCCCTACATCGGTTTTTACTCTTGTGAGAAGAACACGCTCTTAACCTCAGTATAAAGTTGAGCTGCATACATGCCCATCTCGCGGCCAATGCCACTCTTTTTGTATCCTCCAAAGGGGGCCTCGGTATATACGCTATGACTGGAATTGACAGAGAGCACTCCTGCTCGCATGCCTTTCACTACGCGTATAGCACGACCAAGATCACGTGTCCATACCGAACCAGAAAGTCCATATGGTGTATCATTAGCTTGCCGGATTGCTTCCTCCTCATCTTCGAAAGGGATGATACATACAACAGGTCCAAAAATCTCTTCCTGGGCAACTCGCATACGGTTGTTAACATTCGTGAGTATGGCGGGTCGCATGAAATAACCTTCCCCGTCGTTGTCTATAGCTGCAATGGGGTCTCCGCTGATCACTTCCGCACCTTCTTGTCGTCCGAGTGCAACGTAGTCCAGAGATCGTTGGCGCTGACCGGAAGAAATAAGTGGACCAATCTCGGACTTCTCATCCAGCGGTTGACCTATTTGGAGCGAGGCCGTGCGTCTGGCAAACCGCTCAACAAATTCATCATAGATTGAGCGTTGAACGAGGAGACGAGATCTTGCGCAGCAGTCCTGCCCGCAATTGCCAAAAACTGAGAAGACCGAGGAATCGACACAGCGATCTAGATCCGCATCTGCAAACACAACATTAGCGGCTTTACCACCAAGCTCAAGTGATACACGTGTAATATTGTCGGCGCACAGACGCATAATCTGAGAACCAACCTCTGTCGAACCTGTAAACGATACTTTCGACACTAATGGATGAGTGACCAAAGCGCTACCGACGACAGAACCAGGTCCTGGTAGCACGGAAATCACGCCTGGGGGAAGTCCTGCCTCCATCAAAATATCAGTGAGTAGAAGCACAGAGAGAGGTGTAAGCTGTGCAGGTTTTACTACAACAGTATTACCGCATGCCAGAGCAGGTGCAATTTTCCAGGATGCAATCACGAGAGGGAAGTTCCAAGGGATGATCAGTGCGCAAACTCCAACAGGTTCGCGAAGAGTCACTTCCATCCCAGCATCTTGTACCGGGATGGTCTCGCCGAAAATCTTGTTCGCTGCTCCACCCCAATACTCCAGCACGGCAGCTACGAGTCCGATCTCGCCCCGAGCATCTCTAATCGGCTTGCCCGCATTGCGCGCTTCGACAACTGCAATATTCTCCTGCCTCTCTCTCACCAAAGTGGAGGCTTGTAGTAGTATCCGTCCACGTTCTGTTGCGCTGAGACGCGGCCATTTGCCTTCCTCAAAAGCCCGATTGGCGATCTGCACGGCTCGCTCAACATCTTGAATTCCTGCCTCAGCTACCTCGGCGAATGATTTGCCTGTTCCAGGTTCAATTACAGAAAACGTCTTACCTTCCGCAGCGAGAACACGCTCCCCGCCGAGCACTAAGCGTTCAATGGTCATGATCCCTCCTTCGTTACGATGCCAATTTACATCTTGGTCCAACCTGCAATCTCCATTACAGTCCCATTGAGATCAGCAAATGTAGTTGGTGTGCCGCCGTTTAATGAGCCAAACATCAATGTATACCTGCTGGTGGAGAAACTTGACATCTCTAGCGCATACAATTTGCTATCGCGTGACACATTTGACCAGAAGTATTGTGAAAATAAGTTCAAGCTACTTGTCTCGCCTGAGTTGTTGGAGGTCAATAGAAATGGATTGGACCCATCCGTTTTGAGTCTATACAATCCATCATTGCTTGTGTCACCACTCACTCCTTGTCCCATATTGTTTGCTGTTGCCAGCAACGAATTGTTTGGGTCGATCACACGAACGGTTTTGATGGCAAGAGTTGAACTCGTAAGGAATGTATTCAGCGTCCCTCCTGTCGCAGGTTGCACACCTACAGAACTGGATCCTTGAGGCTGGCCTGGTGTACACTGGCTGACAAACAACTTCGAACTATCAAAGCTACTATCAAAATCCCAGCAGGGTTGTCCGAATGAAACAACTTGCTGGAGACCTGTAGCTTGCTGGTGCGCTCCTTTAGTAGTGTCGAGTAGATACACATTCTGTGGAGGAGCATCAGCATTTTGAGCAAAACCAACCAGCAAGACTCGCTTATTATCAAGCCACGTACGTGGAAGATAAGCAAGGCCTGGAGCGGTTGATACCAGTTCAGATTGTAGCGAACCATTTGTCATGTCCAGCAGATAAATGGTTGTTCCACCAGCATCTTGTCCAACATCAAAGACCACAAGCTTTTGGTTAAGTGACCATTGCGCCCCAAAGATATGAGCGCCTGAAGGTGCACAGAACAATGTTTGTAGTCCCTGTCCATCCATGCGGACTACACGTAGTTGTGATTGACCAGCTACATAGGCGGTAAACAAAACCCACTGTCCATCTGCTGAAACCTGGGCATCGTCGACGCGTGTATTGGCTGTCTTGTTAATCTCAACTTTATTACCGGTACTGGTATCGTAGCTTTTGATAGTGCCGAAAGTAGGAGCATTAGAAGTGCCTTCATTGACAATGTAGACAATGGTTGGATCCTGACCCAAAACGAGTGGAGCGGAAACAAACGTTCGTGTAGTCCCGGCTGCTGGGCAAGAGGTTGATGTAGCAGGCATGCCTTGTGTAGTAATGCCAGGAGTGATGTTGCCCCCCTTATTGCCTGTTGTGACGCCTGGTGTTGTGCTATTGCTGATCGTTGTACCCGGCTGATTATTACCAGGGTTAGTGTTCGGACCGCCAAATAGAAAATGTCCGAGGGGAGTAACTACCAGGGAAAATACCAGGCTAGCCAGTACGACTAAGAGAATCGTGAGAATCACGACAGGTAGACGTGAATGCCTGGCAGAAGGTGGTAAAAATGCTCCTTGAATCACATCTGGATTTGAAATTGGCTGAAAAGTCCCCTGTGGATATCTGCCGGGCGGTGTAATAGATGTTGGGGCGTTCATATTTCCTCCCTGGTTTGGAACTCCAGGTTGTGAAATCGGCTGGCCAGTTCTTTCAGGGTACGGTCGCGGATCACTTGCTACAGTTTCCATATTTGCTTCGTCAATTGCACTATACATTGCATGTTGTGTAGATGGGGGGACTTGAATATTTTTTGCAACTGGAGGTGGCCAGTTTGTCGGAATAGTAGGCATAGAGGTTACTACTCCTGCCGCTCCTCCGGAAATTTCAGCCTGCTTCAACGCCTGTAAGAAGTCTATTGGACGCTGAAATCGTCTTGCAGGATCTTTCTCAATTGCTCGCAAGACGGCCATCTGCAGTTGAGGTGAAATAGCGGGGTTGATCTCGCGCAGTGGACGTGGTTGCTCACTGAGCTGCTTCATTAGAACGCCCATAACACTATTGGAGGCGAAAGGTTTTACGCCAGTCAGCATCTCGTAAAGCACGATGCCAATCGAGTAAATATCACTCGCAAAAGTAGGCTGCCCATTTATCTGTTCGGGTGGCATATATTCGGGAGTGCCTGTAATGGCTGGCCCGGTCTCGCTGGCCGTTTCAAAAGGCGATTTGCCTTCCGTTTCAGGAGAAATAACTTTTACAAGGCCAAAATCACATAGCATTAACTTGCCATCAGACTTGAACAGCATATTGCCTGGCTTGATATCCCGGTGGATGAGTCCACGCTCATGAGCGTATTGCAGCGCGTTGAGCGCTTCTGTAGTCAGGCGTATCGCTTCGGCTGGCGGTAGTATGTGGCGTACTTTTAGCATATCTTTAAGTGAGCCACCTGACATGTATGGCATAACGAGGTAGGCCTGACCATTCTGCTCGCCATAATCGTAAACGGGTAGAATATTAGGATGGTCGAGTTGTGCCAGGACACGTGCCTCGCGTGAAAAGCGACGTAAAAAATCTTTCGTCTCTCCGGGTCTTGGCCAGAACACCTTAACTGCGACGTCACGTCCTAAATTGATATCTTCTGCCAGGAACACGGTTGACATACCACCGTAGCCTACCTGCCGAATAATGCGGTAATGTCCTAATACTGTTCCCACCATGTCTTCGGGTCGCATACATTGACCTCTCTGCCTTACACTGTAGGATAAAGATGTTCTACTTGAGCCAGGAAGTATTTAAAGAGATAGACGGTTATACTTCTGCTTTTTAAAGCATAGCATGGATTGGGCTGTATGGTAAAGTCAGTATGTTCACATTGTTGTCCAGCCAACGATTGATAGCTGAGTCTCATCAGAGAGGGTCGTTATTGCCATAGTTTGACTGGTAAAGATTTTTTGCTGCGCGCCACCTGTAGCAGGTCGTATATTGATTGTACTAGGGCCGCTTTGAGATCCGATTCCTGGACTGTTAGGATTGGGAGCAGTATTTCTGTGCTGCAAAACTTGACACTTTTCAGCGTATAGTGTATTGTTAGCGCATCAAATGAGACATATGTAAAGTGTTGATTGGGATTAGTAAACGTAGGTAAAGTCAGAAAGCGAATCGGGACAGTGAAAGCCGATAGATGGTGCCTTGTCGAACCCACCTGAGAGCGTCAGTGAATGAGAAACTGACCGGAGCCTCACCGTTAACAAGAGGAGCGGTTTTAAGAGTATGACCGCGAGAGTGGAACTGGCTTATACAAGGCAGTTCAATTGAGGTGGTACCACGGGTAACTGACTCGTCCTTACACAAGGGCGGGTTTTTTTGTGCTTGCTTTAGTTAATCGTATCAGTGGAATCTAAACATACATGCGTACCACAGGAGGAAATATGGTTGACGAAGAAAGATTTGTCGAGGATATACCCGATCAGGATGATAATTTTTCACAATGGTATAACCAGGTTGTGCGTAAAGCTGAGCTGGCAGATTATGCGCCTGTACGCGGCTGCATGATCATCCGACCATATGGTTACGCTATCTGGGAGAATATTCAGCAACTTATGGATGCTCGCTTCAAAGAAACTGGAGTACTCAATGCCTACTTTCCACTGCTCATTCCACGCAGTTTTATCGAGAAAGAAGCGGAACATATCGAAGGATTCGCTCCAGAACTTGCCTGGGTGACGCGTGGAGGCGGTGAAGAACTCGAAGAGCCACTTGCAGTTCGCCCTTCTAGTGAGACCATTATTAGCCATAGCTTTGGTAAATGGATACAGAGCTATCGCGATTTACCGATATTAATAAACCAGTGGAACAATGTAATGCGCTGGGAGAAGCGCACCATTCTTTTTTTGCGTACTGCTGAATTTCTGTGGCAAGAAGGACATACCGCTCACCGTAGTATTGAAGAAGCCGAAGAGCGAACACGCATGATGCTGGAAGTATACCGGGCATTTGCTGAGGAAGACGCTGCTATGCCAGTAATTATGGGCCGTAAAAGCGAGAACGAGAAATTTGCTGGCGCATTGCGCACGTATGCTATCGAGTCTCTCATGCGAGACGGAAAAGCTCTCCAGGCTGGTACCAGTCACAACCTTGGTACGAACTTTGCCAAAAGTTTCGATATCCAATACCTGGATGCGGATGGGCAGCGCAAATACTGTGCTACCACGAGTTGGGGGGCGAGCACTCGTCTGATTGGTGGCATCATTATGGTGCACGGGGATAATGCTGGTTTGATTCTCCCACCACACCTCGCGCCTTACCAGGTAGTTATTGTACCAATCTGGCGTAAAGATGCAGAAAAAGCAGCTGTTATTGAGACGGTAGAGCGCATTGAAAAAATGTTGAAAGGTAAAGTGCGCCTAAAGGTTGACTTGAGTGAAAACACACCAGGCTGGAAATTTAATGAATGGGAGTTACGGGGTGTACCGGTGCGTATGGAGATTGGGCCTCGTGATGTACAGAACAACAGCGTCGTGCTGGTTCGCCGTGACAATCGCGTTAAGGAGTCAGTGGCTATCGAGGCTCTGGAAACTCGTCTTCCCATCTTGTTAGAGGAAGTTCAACAGGCGCTTTTTCGACGAGCAAAAGAATTCCAGGAACAAAATACGTACTATACCGAAAATTATGAAGAGTTCAAACAGATTATCGCGGAAAAGCGCGGCTTTGTACGGGTGAAATGGGCTGAAGATAGTGCAGCGGAGCTAGTTATTAAGGAAGAGACTAAAGCTACTCTTAGAGTCATACCCTATGATCAGCCAGAGGGAGGCGTAAAAGGAAATTGCTTCTACACTGGTAGGCCCGCCACCTGTGAGGCGATTTTTGCTCGCGCTTACTAATGCATAATCAAGAGACCATTTCGGGAATGGGAGACATCCCATGTTACGCTTCCTTTGTTATGCATGAGATCACACACGATGCAATCGAAACAAGTGATACAAACGATATGAACCTCATTGGAAGTATCCTAAGATAATATGAATCGAAAGGGACGAAGGCAAATTAGGAATCTATGCAATTAATACTTGATGAACAATTAAAGAGTCGGATTCCGGGCGTCACATTTGGCATGGTTACTATCAATGGTGTAACTGTGCGCGAACGTGACGCCCGTTTATGGAAGCAGATAGAAATGCTCTGCCAGCACCGGGCACGCGAGTTTTCTCTGGATGGTCTGTCGGGAAATGGGCAGATAGCGGCGGTGCGTGGTTTGCAAAAATCATTCGGCTTCGACCCGGCACGCTATCGCCCGTCTTCTGAAAGCCTGCTCCGCCGCGTACTGAAAGGGCAGGGATTCTATCAGATCAATACTGCTGTGGATGTTAATAACCTATGTTCACTTGAGTTTCTTCTGCCGATGTGTAGCTACGACCTGCGCCATGTCAAAGGGCAGGTACGCGTACGCATCGGGAAGCCTGGCGAAGAGTATCCAGGTATTGGGCGACAGGTATTTCAGGCAGAAAACAAAGTAATTATTGCTGATGATAGCAGTATCATGGGTAGTACTGTCTCCGATTCTGAACGAACTAAGGTGTCTACAGAAACAACTGATATTCTATTAGCGATTTATGGGCCAGCGAATATGGACCCGCGCATAATCGAGCGTTATGCAACACTAGCTGGTCAGAGAATGGTCGAATTTAATGGAGGTCAGGCGTGCGATATAAGTGCACTAACTGTAACAATATAGGAGGATATATGCGAGTTTCAGAACAACTAACTAAGACGCTGCGCGAGGTTCCGCGCGACTCAGAAGGTGGTAACCAGGAACTTTTAGTGAGGGGCGGTTTTATACGGCAGCTTACCTCAGGCGTCTATAGCTACTTGCCGCCTGGAAATCGAGTTATAAGAAAGATCTCGCAGATTTTGCGAGAAGAAATGGATCGTGCTGGGGGACAAGAAATTTCCATGCCGGTTATTCAACCAAAAGACTTGTGGGATAAGCAACCTGCAAATGGCCCATCGCGTACCGAGACAATGGGTGATGTATTATTCAAGCTAAAAGATCGAAAAGGGCGTGAGATGGTACTGGGTCCGACTCATGAAGAGGTCGTGACGACACTGGTAGCAGAGTTCGTGCGTAGTTATCGCGATCTCCCCCAACTCATCTATCAGATACAAACAAAGCTGCGCGATGAACCACGTCCGCGTGCCGGCTTGTTGCGCGTGCGTGAGTTCATCATGAAAGATCTCTACAGTTTCGATGCTGATGCCGAAGGCATGGATATCAGTTACCGAAAGATGGCTGACGCCTATCGAGCTATCTTCACCCGTAGCGGTTTGCGTTTTATCGTCATTCATGCTGATAGTGGAGCAATTGGTGGTAAAGCTTCTCAAGAGTTCATCGCTATCACGGAGGCTGGTGAAGATGACGCGATGATCTGTGATCGATGTGATTATGCAGCCAACCGTGAAAAGGCTGAATTTGTGCGAACTGAGTTTGAACGGGAATCGGAAGAAGCTCTCGAAGAAGTCTATACACCAAACTGTATGTCTATTAGTGATCTTGCAACCTTTCTCAATATTCCTGAATCAAAGACTATGAAAACCGTCTGCTATGTAGCTGGAGGTAGAATGGTGCTTGCTATTGTTCGCGGCGATTTGGAGATTAATGAAATAAAATTGTCGAATGCACTTTATCACGAGGGAGTAAATGCTGCTGACTTGCACCTGGCAACAGCAGAAGAACTGGTACAGGCAGGTATTGTCGCAGGGTATACATCACCTTTGCATAAACATGAACAGGTGCTGATTGTGGCTGATCCATCATTGAAACTGAGTAATAACTTTGTAGCTGGAGCCAATCGTGTCGATCACCACGTCAAGAATGTGAACTACCCGCGTGATTTCCGTGTAGATGTATGGGAAGATATCGCTTCTGCTTATGATGGCTCAACCTGCGTACGCTGTGGAGGAATACTACATGCAGTGCGGGGCAGCGAGGTAGGCCACATCTTCAAGTTAGGCACGAAGTATAGTGAACTGTTCGATGCAACCTATCTTGATGCTGAGGGTGAAGCGCATCCAATACTCATGGGTTGCTATGGTATAGGTGTTGGACGTATCATGGCAACCGCAGTGGAGCAGAGTCACGACGAGAAAGGTATCATCTGGCCTTTCAGTATTGCTCCCTATCACGTTGCATTGGTAGGATTGGATTTGGAGAAGGAAGAGAATCGTCATGTTGCTGAGCAATTATATGCTGACCTGAATTCCGCAGGTATTGAAGTTCTCTATGATGACCGTTCCGAGACAGCTGGAGTCAAGTTCAACGATGCCGATCTCATTGGCTTGCCAATACGTGCTGTAGTGAGTAAACGATCGTTGAAGAACGGCGGCATCGAACTCAAGCTGCGTTCGCAAAAGGAAAGTCGGATTGTGCCTTTGGCTGATGCCGTACAGGTTATTACGAATGAAATCCGTGAGGGGATAGCCAGTACCGTTTAAAGTAACTTAACGTGCTTTCACGAATATCACAAGGGGCAGCTTCGCAAGCGAATCAATCCTAACTTGCGAACTGCCTCCATTTACGTACAGGCCGGTGGACGAGCCGCCGTCCAGATTGAGCGCTACCTCGATAGATAGATCTGAGGAAGCGAGTTGATCAGCCAGCTCGTCGAGTGAAAAAATCTGATTTGGGCTTACGATGAACAGGAGATGACCTTGTTTGTCCATTGCGACAACACTGCGACGAGTCTGCGAGGCATCAGCGTTAAACTGGGTGCGTTTGCCTGCTAGCATCAGCATTGGTACTGATTGTGTAGCCTGCTCCAGTTGCTCTGAATTAGGATTATATGGCTGTTGGCGCAAAGAGCGCAAGCTTAACGTTCCACGAGTATCTACTGAAAGCATGCCGCCATATCCAGAATACGATTGGCCAAAAACTTTACCATTGGAAATGACAAGAGCTGTTGCATGAAACTGTTGATCAAAATAACTGCCATTTATAATAGCAAGTGGATGCTCTAGTTGCGCCCAATCATTTATTGACAGTGGTTGCCCAGGTTGGTAGCCGACACTTACTTTGATCTTGTGTGTATCAAAGCGCACGATAGTCACCGTTTCATCGTCGTCGCCAGGAATCTTCCAATCTTCATAACGAACCTCAACCCCTGTCGCAACTCTGTTCCAGACCTTCAACTGAGTTCCGTTCGAAGAGGAAGCGGCTGGTGTAATGCTGACCGTGACTGAAGGAAGGAGATCACAGCTAGCCAGGGGAAATATTAAAAAACATAGGAGCAGAGATAATCTAATAAATCTGGATAGAGGAGAATAATGCGAGGAGGGCCGATAAATCGGCGGTGTGCGCGATACATCGGCACCTACGAATGGGTGAAATATTTTGTTAAATGCCATGATTGGCACCCATGGAAGGACGGAATATTGCGTTAAACGCCATGATCTGCACCTACGGATTTACCGATTAATTTGTTCATCTGCATTATCGGTCCTCGTTGTATTCTGTTTATAAATCACATTCAGCCATGTTAAGCGTAAGGCATTACCTCTTCCAGGGTGTGGCTTCAATTGCAGATGTTGTGCCCTTGAACTGCATTGCAAGTTTGAAGGCAGCGTCGTGGGCTTCATTTTCTATGGTATCGTCGAGAGGAGTTAGCTCGACTTTCCCATAACGACGTGAAAGAGCAAGCTGAATCAGGTAATCGGTGAACCAGGGATTTTTTGGTAGCAATGGCCCATGAAGGTAGGTACCAAAGACCTGCTTGTACATCGCTCCTTCAAAACCATCCTTGCCGTTATTGCCCCAGCCAACAATTACTTTTCCAAGTGGCTGTGCATTCGGACCAAGGTACGTGCGCCCACTATGATTTTCGTAACCCACCAACACATTTTTCCCTGTTTGCTCAAAATCGCACTCGAGCGCCATGTGGGTCATAAAACGCGTACCACCACCTTCGGTATAAAAATCGAGCAGACCTACTCCTTTGAGTTCCGGTCCCTGAAACGGCTTATAATAGTGCCCAAGAAGTTGGAAACCCGCACAAACGCTCAGGAATACTGTATTTGATTCTGCTGCTTCTATCAAAGATGAAGCTTTAGCCTGAATATCATGTGAAGCCAGCTCCATCTCGCGGTCTGCCCCGCCATGGAAGAGGATCAAGTCATATTTTGTGAAATCAGGAGTTTGCTTCACGAAAATCTGCTCAACCTGAGTGGATATACCTCTCCACTTACAGCGCTTCTCTATTGAAAAAAGGTTACCACGATCTGCCGCTACACTCATAAGTGTAGGGTAAAGGTGACCGATCTTCAATACCATACCTGTTTTTTGCACTTGCTCACTCATTACAATTACTCCTGCCAGACATGTTTAACCCAGCCACGTTTCTGCATAATGCGACGAAGTTCATTGGTGGGGGTATAACTGCTCAAAATGTAGAGAGTACCGCCGGGACCTGCATTCTTTAGCGCCTGATCCAATGCTGACTCAAGATCAGCATTCTGACTAATTTTGTCGATTGGTATTTCAGCGTATTTGAGACGCATTGCTATCTCTTCGGGTTTATTGCCACTACAAACCACATCAAGGATATCTGGTGCGATTTCTTCAAGTTCGATATCCCAGAGCCAGGAGAAGTCTTCGCCGTCAACAATTGTATGACTGGCTGCAAGCAGAATGTGCTTTTGACCGGAATGCTGTGCAATCAGACGTAATATGAGATTGAACGATGTAGGGTTTTTCACAAAAGATAGGTAAATCGTTTGATCTCCTGCTTGTATCTTCTCCAAACGTCCGAATGCAGGTTTAATGTTGACCAATGCTGGTGGAAGCTTCTCTTTCTCGAAGCCAGCAGCCAGGGAAGCTCCAATAGCTGCAGCAGCATTATACACATTATGCAGACCAGGAAGAGCGATCTCTAAACTTAGATTGCCTTGAGGCGTGCGCAACTCTACATATGTTGGGCCGTGTCCATCGGGAGCCAGTTTGATTGAGGTAGCAGCAATATCTAATGGAGGTAGAGTATAGCCGCAATTGGGACAGCGGTAGATACCCAAGTGCGAAATGTAGGCAATTTCGTATTGAAAATCTTCCTGGCAATGGATGCAACGAATGATATCGGCTGATTGTTCAGGCACAGGTGTACCAACCTCAGTTGTCTCCAAACCGAAGAAGAGGCGCTTAGCCTTTGTCTTTTGTCCGAAGTTGGCTACCTGGGGATCATTGCCATTCAGAAGGATGATTGAAGATTCAGGGAGGTCCTCAAGTGTCTTATCTAAAGCTCTGGCGACTGAATACAATTCCCCATAACGATCCAACTGATCACGGAAGATGTTCGTAATCACTACAACATCAGGGGCAATCTCTGGCATTGCGAGGGGCATAGTGCCCTCGTCGATTTCAAACAGCAGCACGTCACTATGCAATCTTCCGAAAATATCGGCAAAGTTGACTGCTACCGATGTAACTCCTTGTAGCATATTGGAGCCTGCACGGTTATGTGAAACACTTTTGCCGTTGCTTGCTGCCATAGCGGCGGTCATACGAGCAGTAGTAGTTTTGCCATTGCTCCCTGTGATGACTATTTTCCTGGCTTTGCTCGCTCCAACCACTGATTTTAGTACATCGGGGTCGATGCGTCTTGCAACTAAACCGGGTAAGCTTGTGCCACCACCGATGCGCAACAAACGTCCAGATGCACCAGCCAGTTTCCCTGCTGAGATTGCCAGGCTGAGTCGAGCCCTTTCCAGGCCCGAAGGTGCGGAAATTTTACCGTTAGATCTATGTATGTCTTCTTTAATCATATATCCTCACTGATTTGCCGTCTTTTATGGGATGCAGTATAGCAAAAGAGTCTATTAGGGACAAGTGACTTATCACGCTTGTGCATATGCATAGCTCTAGTTATATGGTTTGGCAAAGACCTGTTGTCAAATTGCATTGTATTGTGGCATGTTCAAATTGCTGACTGATAATCTGGGCGCCAGATGTTGCTGGCATTTTCGTCGGAAATCCAAACTTCGATAAGCCACCATTTTTATCAAAATATGTCATAATAGGCCCGCTAATACTAAAGCCTGTATATATGTAATAACGTCCGTGGTTGGCACTTGGGATGGTAACATCTTTTGTATCATGTGCAAAATAGTTCCAAAGGTAATCATAAGGGATTGGATGCTGATTTACGTCAACATCACGTGGTGAAATCCAGGTGAAGGAGTCAAAGCCCCAGTTCATTAAGTCGCGCATATCAGTCCACCAGTTGTTTGTATGCATGACCACTCCAATCAGGTGGTGATGGTTGCGTGTAACTGACATGAGCTGGATGAAATCTTTCTGACCATCATATCCAGTTTTGCCCCCATCTACACCAGGATACCACCACATAAATTGGTTTTCATTAATTAAGAAACGTTCTGGATGGTTCCCTCCGGCAGGAATATGGTAAGCGTTCAGACCACTTATTTTGTGGAGAACTGGCAAGCTCATACTGTATCGTCCCAATAATGCAAGGTCACGGGCGCTAGAATACTGCCCTGAGTCTAATAAACCGTGTGGGTTCACAAAATGTGTATCGTACATTCCCAGTTGGTGAGCTTTCTGATTCATCTGTGCTACGAAATTTTGTACATTTCCTCCGAGCGCGTCGGCGATTGCGATGGCAGCATCATTGCCAGAAACGAACAGTAAGCCATAGAGCAATTCCCGCAGTGTATATGTCTCGCCTTTTTTAATCCCAAATAGTGCGCTATCAGCGCTCAGTTGGCTAATATCGTTACTCATAGCTTTTGTGATGGTGATTCGCCGATCGAGATTACCTTGTTCAACAGCAAGCGATGCAGTCATCAATTTCGTAGTGCTCAACATCGGCAAGTGCAAGAAAGGATTGTATGCATAAAGGGTAGTGCCTGTAGCTGCATCGAGCAGGTAAGCAGAAGTCGCTATTACGGGTGGTGCTGGATGATCGATATCCTGTGGCACAATGACGAGTTTGTGTGCGCTTGCGGGAATTTGTCCTATAGCTGGCGGCTGTTTCGTATTCGTGTTTCCCCAGCTACTGAGTGTAATGCCTATATGATTATGGCTAAGATTCAAAATGATTTGAGAACTAGTGACGATAATGAGCGCAACTATGCAAATTATCATTAATTTTCGGCTATGGCTCAATTGCTGCAAGCGAGTGAGGAAAGAACTTTGTGAATGTAGCTGCCGAGAACCTGCAGGTGACTTTGCTCGATGTAGCTGCCTCGAACTAGACGGTGGTGAATAAACAGTTGAGGAAGATGAGCGTCGATTTGCCGTAACTGCTATTTTATCTGTCCTGGTGATATTTTGACTTATGACGTCCTCATCGTCATCCACATCCTGTATAAATTCTGATCCAGGTGAGGGATTGGTTGGTTGCTTATCGCGGTTTAATGATGCTCGTCTTACCCTCGGAATTTCGGGATGTTCATCTGCATGGAAAGCGTTGGAGGGTTGTTTATAAGTAGCATCTGGACGCTTACGCCTTTGAGCAGGGTAAGTGATTTCTGGATATTCACGCGTTCGATCTTCATCTGGCGGCTTTTTGTACATTGAGCCTGCTTTTACTCCGTCTGTAAGTGATTAGTTTCTTGATTTAATCTAGTCTAAGTGTAGCATAGAGGTGAAATGCTGTCGAGAGATGTTAGTCAGAACCCTAACTATATTCAACGGTTGTATACGGTACTTTTGTACTTGACGATATTCCTCCTGCGTGCTACGCTGCAAGCAATGGTAGATAACCCCAACATTGAGCAGAACGAGGAGCCTGCAACATGAATCTAAGAACAGTAGTCATTCAGGTAAACACACGCGATAACCTTGCTGACAAACCATTCCTGGACCGATCATTGAGGTTTTGCAAGAAAAGGCACGTAAACATAAAATGATTGTGCATGGTGGTAGTATTGTCGAACGTGATCCTCAACTAGCTGGAAAGTTCTATAACACTTCTGTATTGATCAATCGAGATGGCGAGATTGTTGCACGTTATCGTAAGATCCATCTCTTTGACGTAGATCTGGCAAATGGAGAGAAACATTACGAATCAGAGCGGATCGAACCGGGCAATGATATTGTGACTGCTGAGATTGATGGTATTACTTTTGGCCTCACTATTTGCTACGACCTACGTTTTCCGGAACTCTATCGCTTACTTGCATTAAGGGGCGCTCAAATCATCATGGTGCCTGCTGGATTCACCTTACACACAGGGCGTGATCATTGGGAAGTTTTGTTACGAGCGCGAGCAATCGAGAATCTATGCTACGTGATTGCGCCTGCCCAGGTAGGAACATATCCACCAAACCGGCAATGTTTCGGGCGTTCAATGATAGTGAATCCGTGGGGATTGGTACTAGCCCAGGCGCAAGATAGCCCAACCGCCATCATAGCTGATATCGATCTCAAACAAATTGAGCAGGCTCGCGCGCAGATACCTTGCCTGGAGAATCGTAGACCCACTGCTTACAAGTGGTAAAAATATATTTGTAGAAAAAGGATGGCCCCTGGGCTGTCTACGGTTAAAAGAAAGGATGAGGACACACTATGGAGCTTGCAGACATCACACGCCTGATTGAAGAGGGCAAGATCGAGTACATCAAGATCGGCGCTCCCGACATCGAGGGCGTCTATCGTGGCAAACGGGTGGCCGCCACCCACTTTCTCAACTCGCTGGACGAGGGGTTCGGGCAGTGTGATGTACTCTTTGGCTGGGACATCGGCGAAGTCGTGCTGCCCAACCTCAAATTCAGCAACTGGGAACATGGCTTTGCCGACATCGTCATGAAACCGGACCTGTCCACCTTCGCCCTGGTGCCGTGGGAAGAGCACGTCGCTTCGTGTGTCTGTGACCTGTGGACTGAGCAGGGCGAGCCGGTGCGCATCTCCCCGCGCTACGTGCTGCAGCGCGTCGTCGAACGCGCGCGCTC
>WNGE01000797.1_pt1 | contig 61097 bp, 67 predicted proteins | sample 5400651 | NCBI WGS metagenome assembly WNGE01 (sample SAMN13153370, study PRJNA577476) | soil metagenome | isolation source: 60 cm soil or saprolite under grassland replicate 2 | place: USA:California | collected 2016-06-15 | reverse complement strand
AATGGGCGCCCTGGCGGCGAGCCTTGGTGCGCCCCTGGCCTTAACGGCAGGAGCGTCCGTGACACTCCTCTATGCCCTGTGGCTGAGCGTCGCCGGACGCACCGTCCGCGACTATCAGAGCTAGATCCAGGTCCGGCAGCGCTCGTAGTGTCAACGTATCCGGGTCGGGGGAGGCTGCGCCCCCCCGCCGCCAGTCGCTGCTGCGCTCGCAGGCTCGCTCTGCGCTCCTTCCCGCGGCGACCCCCGCATGAGGAGCGGCTGCGCCGCATTTCGCGCTCGTGCTCAGGACTTGGACGCGCCGCGGCCGCACCAAGGTTGATCGAAGGTGCGTGACGGACCAGTGGGGCACCTGCGACTGCCGAAGGCCCATCATGCGGGGGGTCGCCCCGGAAGTGAGCGCGCAGCGAGCTTGCGAGCGGAGCAGCGAACGGGGGCGGGGGGCCGCAGGCTCCCCCGACCCGGCGTCGCTATCGTCGGAGTTACTACTCGGCGGCTGGCGGCTCCTCGCCGGCGCCGCCCTCGTCCTCCTCGAGCAGCAGCTCCTCGTCGTCCTCGTCGTCCTCCAGGTCTTCCAACCTGGTTGGACGCTCGGCGATGCCGATGGCGGCACCCTCGCCGAGCGGACCGCCCAGCGTCACAGGCTGACCATCTTCGAGGATCAGGCCCGTGGGCAGCGGACCGCCCTCGAGCATCAGCTGCTGCTGCGCAGCCAACCGCTCGCGGCGCGCTAGGTTTCGCGCCGCCAGGCCGGTGCCGGCTGGGATCAGCTTGCCGATGATGACGTTCTCCTTGAGGCCGAGCAGCTTGTCGACCTTGCCGGAGATCGCCGCCTCCGTGAGGACCTTGGTGGTCTCCTGGAAGGAAGCCGCGGCCAGGAACGACTCGGTGTTCAAAGAAGCCTTGGTGACGCCGAGCAACACAGGCAAGGCCGTGGCGGGCTCGCCGCCTTCGGCTAGCACCTGGCGGTTCTTGTCCTCGAACTCGAACCGATCCACCAGTTCGCCTGGCAGCAGCTCGGTATCACCCGACTGATCGACACGCAGCTTGCGCAGCATCTGTCGCGCGATGACCTCGATGTGCTTGTCGTTGATATTGACGCCCTGCGAACGGTAGACCTCCTGGACCTCGTCGATCATGTAGCGCTGAACCGCGTCGCGGCCCTGGATGCGCAGCACCTCGTCGGGGTCCTTGGAGCCCTCGGTGAGCAGGTCACCAGCATGCACCGGTTGGCCATCCTCGACCTTGAGACGCGCCGAGGCGGGTACGGTGTACTCGCGCTCCTCGCGCTCTTCGGAGGTGATGGTCACCTTCTTCTTGGCCACTTCGGCCGAGCCGGTGAGGCGCGCCACGATCGGCGAGTCCGCCTCCTTGCTCGACGTCGCCACCGCTTGGCCAATCTCGACCCACGCCCCGTGCTCGACGGCCGGCTGGTAGCCGGCAGGCAAGTCGTGCTCGTCGCGGTACGTCTGGCGCGAGATGACCTTGATGATGCGCGTGTCCTCGGTGCGCTGCAGCTCGACCACGCCGTCGAGCTCGGCCAGGATGGCCTTGCCCTTGGGGACGCGGGCTTCGAACAGCTCCTCCACGCGCGGGAGACCCGACGTGATGTCGATACCCGCGACGCCGCCCGTGTGGAACGTACGCATTGTCAGCTGCGTGCCAGGCTCACCGATCGACTGCGCGGCCACGATGCCAACCGCGTCGCCGATCTGCACCATATGTCGCGTGCCCATGTGCCAGCCGTAGCACGACTGGCAGATGCCATGGCGCGCCTCGCAGGTGAGCGGTGAACGCAGGTGGATCTGTGGCACTTCCTTGGCCGCCGCGATCGCATCGCGCACGGGCTCGTCGATGATCGTGTTGCGCTCGGCGATGACTTCGCCGGTCGCCTCGTCGACGATGTCAGCGGCGAGCAGCCGTCCGGGTAGCTGGTTCAGGCGCAGCTCACGCCGCGCCGGCTCCTGTACATCATTGATCCAGATGCCCAGATCGGTGTCGCAGTCATCCTCGTAGACGATGACGTTCTGCGAGACGTCGATCAGACGCCGCGTCAGGTAGCCCGAGTCCGCGGTACGAATCGCGGTATCGGCCAGACCCTTGCGCGCGCCGTGCGTCGACAGAAAGTATTCGAGCACCGTCAGACCGTCGCGGAAGGACGAGCGAATCGGCAGCTCGATGATCCGACCTGACGGGTCGGCCATCAGGCCACGCATGCCCGACATCTGCGAGATCTGCTGGATGTTGCCCTTGGCGCCCGACTGCGCCATCATCGCCACCGGGCCAAACGGGTCGAGCACGCCCGACACTGCCTTGACGACCAGGTCCTTGGCCTTGGTCCAGACCTCGATCACCTCGTTGTACCGCTCGTCCTCGGTGATCAGACCGCGGCGGTAGTCCTTCTCGATACGCTGGACCTCTTCGTCAGCCGACTTCAGAATGCCTTCCTTCTCGGTCGGCATCGTGATGTCGGAGATGGCGATCGTGACGCCGGACTGCGTCGCGTAGCGGAAGCCGAGGCGCTTGATCGCGTCCAGGACCTGGGCGGTGTCCTCGTTGCCGTAGCGACGAATCAACGCGGCGACGATGCGCTTGAGGCCCGCGCGGTCGACGACCTCGTTGAAGTACGGCAGCGCTTCCTGACCGTGCGCGCGCAGCACGTGGTTGATGGCCTCGTTGAAGATCGCGCGACCCATTGTGGTCGTGACGATCAGCGAGCCCTGCTCGGCATCCTCCTCACCATTGGTGGGCACTGTCGAGGGCACTCGCAGCTTGACCTGCGCCTGCAGGTCGATGACCTGCATGTCGTAGGCGAGCTTGGCATCGTCGAAGTCCGAGAACGCCTTGCCCTCGCCCCGAGCGCCAGGCTTGGCGGTGGTCAGGTAGTAGACACCCAGCACCATGTCCAGCGTTGGAGCGACGATCGGTTCGCCGTTCGACGGCTGGAGCAGGTTGTTGACGCTGAGCATTTGCTCGCGCGCTTCCTTCTTTGCTGCTGCCGAAAGTGGGACATGGACGGCCATCTGGTCGCCGTCGAAGTCGGCGTTGAAGGCCGAGCAGACGAGCGGATGGATCTGGATGGCACTGCCCTCGATCAAGACTGGCTCGAACGCTTGAATGCCCAACCTGTGCAGCGTTGGGGCGCGGTTCAGCAACACCGGGTGATCCTGGATGACCTCTTCGAGGACGTCCCACACCTCTGGCCGCACGCGCTCCACGATGCGCTTGGCGGACTTGATGTTGTGCGCGAGGCCCTTCTCCACCAGTTTTCGCATGACGAACGGCTTGAACAGCTCCAGCGCCATGCGCTTGGGCAAGCCGCATTGGTGCAGCTGCAGCGTCGGACCGACCACGATGACCGAGCGGCCCGAGTAGTCGACGCGCTTGCCCAGCAGGTTCTGGCGGAAGCGGCCCTGCTTGCCCTTGAGCATGTCGCTCAAGCTCTTCAGCTTGTGGTTCGAGGAGCCGCTGACGGGTCGCCCGCGCCGCCCGTTGTCGATCAGTGAGTCGACCGCCTCCTGCAGCATGCGCTTTTCGTTGCGGATGATGATCTCTGGCGCTTGCAGCTCGAGCAGTCGCTTGAGGCGGTTGTTGCGATTGATCACACGGCGGTACAGGTCGTTCAGGTCGGACGTGGCGAAGCGGCCACCGTCGAGCTGCACCATCGGCCGCAGGTCAGGCGGCAGCACCGGCAGGGTGGTCATGATCATCCACTCTGGCCTGTTGCCGCTCTTGCGGAACGATTCGACAACCCGCAGCCGCTTGGTCGCCTTCTTGCGCTTCTGGCCACTCGAGGAGTGGGTTTCCAGCCGCAGCTGGGCACTCATCTCGTCGAGCGAGATGTTCCTGAGTAGATCCCTGATTGCCTCCGCGCCCATACCCGCGCGGAACATGCGGCCCGCCTTGTCCTGGAGATCGCGGTACTCCATTTCTGAGAGCGTGTCGCGCGGCTTGATGGATTCCAACTGCTTGATGCGCTTGTCCATTTCAGACTGGAGGGTGCCGCTGTCGCCACCCGACTCGGCCACGATCTTCTGCGCCTTCTCCTGGATCTCGTAGCGCAGCTTGTCAATCTGTGAGTCGTACTCGGCGGAGATCTTCTCCTGCTCGGTGTTGGTGTCGCTCTCGAGGCGCTCGATGTACTCCTTGACCGTCTCGATGAGCAGGCGGCGCGCCTCGGGGCCGAGCTTGGTGCCCTTGCGGACGATGGGCACCTGCGACGGCTCGAAGACGATGTCCTCGTCGTCATCGCTGAGTCCTTTGCCATCGAGCTCGCGCAGCTTTGCCTCGATCTCCGCGGCACGTTCGGTGGCAGCGGTTGTGCCCTGCTCTTTGCGCGTCTCGAGTGGCTGTAGGCGCTCGGTCTTCTCAGTTTCCAGCCGCTGCAGCTCGGTGTTCAGATCGCCAGTGAGCTCGTCGATCTTCTCCTGGTTGGCGCGCTCCTGGCGGCTGATCTTGGACTCGACGTCCTGCTGGATCGCGCTGACCAGTCGCTGCCGCTGGTTCTCGTGTACGTCGACGACCACGTACTTGGCGAAGTACAGGATCTGCTCGAGCGTGCGCGGGGTCATGTCGAGCAGCAGCCCGATGCGGCTGGGCGTGCCCTTCACGAACCAGATGTGGCTCACGGGCGAGGCCAGCTCGATGTGGCCCATGCGCTCTCGCCTGACTTTTGCCCGCGTCACTTCGACGCCGCACTTGTCGCAGACGATGCCCTTGTAGCGGACGCGCTTGTACTTGCCGCAGGCGCATTCCCAGTCCTTCTGTGGACCGAAGATGCGCTCGCAGAACAAGCCGTCGCGCTCGGGCTTCAGCGTTCTGTAGTTGATGGTTTCTGGCTTGGTGACTTCGCCGCGGGACCACGACCTGATTTGCTCTGGCGAGGCCAGCGTGATGCGCACCGCGTTGAAGTTGTTGACCTCTAGCACCTAGTCGATCTCCCCGCGCTCGAAGCCGCTGATGTTGATGTCCAACGAACGCACGTCGCCGCCGTCGACGTCTTCGGCGAATGTCACCTCTTCCTCTTCCTCATTGAGAACTTCGACGGCCAGGCCGAGCGACTGGAGCTCCTTCACGAGCACCTTGAACGACTCGGGCACACCTGGCTGGAAGATGTCCTCACCTTTAACAATGGCTTCGTAGGTCTTCACGCGGCCAACGACGTCGTCGGATTTGACCGTCAGGATCTCCTGCAGGGTGTGGGCTGCGCCGTAGGCCTCCAGCGCCCACACTTCCATCTCGCCGAAGCGCTGGCCACCGAACTGCGCCTTACCACCCAGCGGCTGCTGGGTAATAAGCGAGTACGGACCTGTGGACCGAGCGTGGATCTTGTCCTCGACCAGGTGGACCAGTTTGAGCATGTAGATGTAGCCGACGGTGACTTCCTGGTCGAACGGCTCGCCCGTGCGCCCATCGCGCAAGCGGATCTTGCCGTTCTCCGGCAAATCTGCCCGCTTGAGCTGTGCCCGAATGTCCGCCTCGGTGGCGCCGTCGAAGACCGGTGTCGCGAATTTGACACCGAGTTGATCGGCTGCCCAGCCGAGGTGCGTCTCCAGGATCTGGCCGACGTTCATGCGGCTCGGCACACCCAGTGGATTGAGGATGATGTCGACCGGCCGGCCATCCGGCAGGAACGGCATGTCCTCGAGCGGCAGGATGCGCGACACGACACCTTTGTTGCCGTGGCGACCCGCCATCTTGTCGCCCGCGCTGATCTTGCGCTTCTGGGCGATCGAGACCCGCACCATCTTGTTGACGCCAGCAGGCAGCTCGGCATCCGAGTCACGTTCGAACACCTGCACGTTCACCACCTTGCCGCGCTCGCCGTGTGGCACACGCAGGCTGGTGTCTTTGACCTCGCGCGCCTTTTCACCGAAGATCGCGCGCAGCAGACGCTCTTCCGCGGTCAGCTCGGTCTCGCCCTTGGGCGTGATCTTGCCAACCAGGATGTCGCCAGCCTTGACCTCGGCGCCAACGCGGATGATCCCGTTCTCGTCCAGGTCTCGGAGCGAGTCCTCGCCGACGTTGGGGATGTCGCGGGTGATCTCTTCGGGGCCCAGCTTGGTGTCGCGCGCTTCGACTTCGTGCTTCTCGATGTGGATCGAGGTGAACGTGTCGTCGCGCACCAGCTTCTCGCTGAGCAGGATGGCGTCTTCGAAGTTACCGCCTTCCCAGCTCATGAACGACACCAGGACGTTCTGGCCGAGCGCGAGCTCGCCCGCGTCGGTCGAGGACGAATCGGCCAGGGGCTGATCGATGCGCACGCGCTGGCCGCGCACGACCACGGGGCGCTGCGTGAAACAGGTCCCCTGGTTGGTTCTGATGTACTTGCGCAGCCGGCGTATGTGCAGGCCACCCTGTTCATCACGCACCACGATCTGCTCGCCTGTAACGCTCTCGACCACGCCGTTGACGGGTGACAGCGCCACCTGGCCCGAGTCGCGAGCGGTGCGCTCCTCCATGCCCGTGCCCACCAGTGGGGCAGAAGGCTTCAGGAGGGGAACCGCCTGGCGCTGCATGTTCGAACCCATGAGCGCGCGGTTGGCGTCGTCGTGCTCGAGGAAGGGGATGAGCGCGCCCGCGACAGACATGGTCTGCTTCGGCGACACGTCCATGTAGTCCACCTGCTCGGCGCGGACAGTGAGAAAACGCTCGCCGTGGCGGGCGCTGACCAGTTCATCCGTCAGGGTGCCGTCCTCGTTCACGTGGACGTTGGCCTGGGCGATGATGTAGCGGTCCTCTTCGTCGGCCGTGAGGTGGCGGATCTCCTCGGTCACGTGCGGCTTGACGTCGATCCATTTCGTCGACAGCTTGCCGATCTGCTGGGCGACCTTGTTGTCGACTGGCGTTCCAGCCTTCACAACGACCGTGCCGTCGTCCTTCTTGATGTCACTCCGGACAATCTGGCCCACCAGCTGGTCGGCCTTGTTCTCGACCTGCTTGAGGACGCGGCGGTACGGCGTCTCGATGAAGCCGTATTCGTTGATGCGGCCGTAGGTTGCCAGCGAGCCGATCAGACCGATGTTCGGACCTTCGGGCGTCTCGATCGGACAGATCCGACCGTAGTGCGAGTGATGCACGTCGCGGACTTCGAAACCTGCTCGGTCGCGTGACAAGCCGCCTGGGCCGAGAGCGCTCAAGCGCCGCTTGTGCGTGAGCTCCGCAAGTGGATTGGTCTGATCCATGAACTGCGACAGCTGGCTGCCGCCGAAGAACTCACGCATCGAGGCGACCACGGGGCGGATGTTCGTGAGGCTGGAGGGAGTGGCGGTGGCGGGATCCGTGATGGACATGCGCTCCTTGACCACGCGCTCCATGCGCAGCAGACCGACGCGGAACTGGTTCTGGATCAGCTCCCCGACCGCGCGCACGCGGCGGTTGCCGAGGTGATCGATGTCATCCGCGGTGCCTTTGCCGTGGTTAATGCGCACCATCTCGCGGACGATCTCTACGAGGTCATCCGGGGTGAGAATTCTGACCGTAATATCCGTTTGTAGTCCGAGCCGTTTGTTGACCTTGTAGCGGCCGACCTTGCCCAGGTCGTATCGCCGGAAGTTGAAGAACAGGCTATTGAGCAGGCTGCGGGCGTTGTCCGCGTTCGGCGGGTCACCTGGGCGCAGCCTTCTGTAAAACTCGAGCAACGCCTCCTCGGCGTTCGACGCGGGGTCCTTGTCGAGCGTGGCCTGGACGAAGTGATGCTCACTGCCCTCGTCCGTGCCCTCGAACAGCGACAGCACCTCCTCGTCGGTTCCCTTGTGGATGGCGCCCCAGTCGGGCACCACACGTGGTAGTGCGCGCAGCAGCGTGGTGACCGGGATCTTGCGCTTGCGGTCGACCTTCACCGACATGACGTCGCGCGAGGAGGTCTCGAACTCGAGCCAGGCGCCGCGCGAGGGGATGAGCTTGCCCATGCACAGCTCGCGCCCGGAGGTTGGGTCCTCTTCGACGGTGAAGTACACGCCGGGTGAGCGCACCAGCTGCGAGACGACGACACGTTCGGCGCCGTTGATGATGAACGTGCCGTTGTCGGTCATGAGCGGGAAGTCGCCCATGAAGATGTCCTGCTCTTTGATCTCGCCGGCGTTTTCGCCGGACTTGATTTTTAACCGCATGCGCACCTTCAGAGGTGCTGCAAAGGTGACGTCATGCTCGCGGCACTCGTCCTCGCTCATCTTGGGCGCGCCGAAGGAATAGCCAGGCTCGCTGTCGGGACCAGGCACCGCCAGCTCGAGGTCCATATTGCGACCGGTGAAGTCCTGGATCGGCGAGATCTCCGCGAAGAGCTCTTTGAGACCCTCGCGCAGGAACCAGTCGAATGAGTCGCGCTGGACTTTGATCAGATTGGGAATAGGCGCGACCTCGGGAATTCGGGCGAACGAGTGCCGGGCGGCACCGTCCGCGAGCGCGAGGGAGACAGGACGAGCCTCTGCGAGCGCCATGGGCTTACTCACACCTCCGTTGTGCGCGGCGACGCGTGAACGCTAAGGACGAAGACCAGATCGATCGGGGTGCGTCGCGCGGGCCAGCGGCGACGCGGGTGAAAGCGGGGAACAGGCGAACTTCAAGTATATGCCTCTTGCGAGGCTTTGGTCCACAAAGCACACAAGGCCCCACGGACGTGAGTCCCTCGCTCACGCCGGGAGCCGGCAGTCTTAGGTTCCACTAGGTGGCAAAAAGGTGCACTGTGCGGCTTTCAGTATACGGCTCATCGAAGGACGGCGCATGCGCCGCGCGCGGGGGCGTCAGGGAGCTGGCACCACCGGCGGCGGCGTGGCCGCGGTCTCGCGGCCGTTCTCGGTCGGCATCGGGGGTATGTTCAGCAGCCCCCGCAGCAGGTCGATCGGCAGCGGGAAAATAATCGTGCTGTTCTTTTCGGCGGCAATCTCGGTCAACGTCTGCAGGTAGCGCAATTGCAGGGTGGCGGGCTGGCTGCCGATCACTTGCGCGGCATTGGCCAACTGCTGGCTGGCGGAATACTCGCCTTCGGCGTGGATGATCTTCGCCCGCTTCTCGCGCTCGGCTTCGGCCTGGCGGGCCATCGCGCGCTGCATGGACTGCGGCAGCTCGATGTCGCGCACTTCGACTGACGTGACCTTGACTCCCCAGGCATCGGTCTGCTGATCGATGACCTGCTGCAGCTCCTGGTTGATCTTGTCGCGCTCCGACAGCAGGTGGTCGAGGTCGGATTGGCCCAGAATGCTGCGCAGCGTGGTCTGCGCGATCAGCGACGTCGCGCGCATGAAGTCCAGGACCTTGACCACCGCCTCCTCGGGATTGACGACGCGGAAGTAGACGACGGCGTTGACCTTGACGGTCACGTTGTCGCGGGTGATGGCCTCCTGGGCGGGGACTTCGAGCGTGATGATGCGCAGGTCGATTTTCCGCATCGACTCGACGCCGGGGATGATGAAGAACAATCCGGGTCCGCGCGCGCCCATCAGCCGTCCCAGGCGGAAGATCACACCGCGCTCGTATTCCTGCACGATCTTGATCGCGGCCGTGGCCAGCATGAACAGGACGACCACGACGATGGCGAGGACGATCAGTTGGGGCATGGCGAACCTCCGGGCGTAGTAATTAATAACTAGTAATTAGCAATTAGCAATTAGCGAACGAGCCTACAAAGTATCGCAAGCCCAAAGCTTTCCTCCTCGATCACTAGTCACCTAATCACTAATCACTCACTCAGTAGCGGTATTTGAGCCGGTACAGCAACACGCTCTGCACGATGCCGAGCGCGGCCAGGTTGGTCAACAGCGATGTTCGACCGTAGCTGATGAAAGGTAAAGGAATGCCCGTCACGGGCAGCAGCGTCAGATTCGCGCCCAGGTTGGCCACCGCCTGGAACAGGATCATGGCGCCGACGCCGAACGCGAGCAGCCGACCGAAATCATCGCGCGCCAGGTCGGCCGCGCGCGTGACCCGGAACAACAGCACGATGAATAGCACGAACAACACGCAGGCGCCGATGAACCCGAGCTCCTCGGCGGCTGCTGAAAAGATGAAGTCTGACTGCGTGATGCGCAAGAAACCGAGCTGGCTCTGCAGGCCCTCCAGGTAGCCGCGGCCGAACAGACCGCCCGAGCCAATGCTGATGCGCGACTGCAAGATGTTGTAGCCCTCGTCGAATGCAGCATGCTCCAGGTCGACCAGCGTGCCGACGAACGTGACCAGCCGCTCGCGCATGTAGTCGCGCATGCCGAGCCACACGAGCGGCAGCGCCGCCAGGCCGCCGAACCACATCAGGAAGGCGTGCCGCCACCGTAGCCCAGCGACGAGGATCATCGTCGTCCAGATCGTGAGAAACGACAGCGAGGTCCCGAGGTCAGGCTCGGAAAAGATCAGCACCACCGGGACCAGCACCATGACCAGCGACGCCATGAGCCGACGGAACGACAATGGGCCAGCGGGCTTGTCGCCGAGTACCCGCGCCAGAGCAACCAGGACGCCCAGCTTGGCCACTTCCGATGGCTGCAGGTCGAACAGGCCGAGCGGGATCCAGCGCCGCGCGCCATAGTCTTCGTCGGCGCCGCCGCGGCCGATAAACAGGACCAGGATCAGCAGCGCGATCGCGAACCCGTACAGGTGATAGGCATACACGCGATACAGGCGGTAATCGATCAGGCTGATCAGCACCAGCAGCACGAAGCCGGCGATGGCCGAGAGACCCTGGCGGACCGCGTAGCTGCTCGGCGGCAGGAGCCCGGCGCACGGGGAGCCGCACGTGGCGCTGTGGATCATCGCGACCCCAACCATCGCGAGCGCCATCGCGCACGCGACGATCACCACGTCGAACTGCTGCCAGCGGTTTTCCCGCATCTGCGCCCTACGGTACCCGCTCAGGTGAAGTAGCGGGCACCTACCACGAGCAGCATCAGGGCGATGAAGACAGCCCCGGCCATGATGAACCAGCGCAGCGCGCGACTCATCGACTCCGAATCTGCCACCTCGGCGTCCTCTTCGGCAGGAACCACCTCGTGCCGTTCGGTGGGGAGGATCTCGCGCGCCCGGACCGCGTCGATCGCCGCGACGCGGACCTCCCAGGCCGTCTGGCCGGGCACGAGCATGGTGTCGCCAACGCCAGCGGGTGCAATGCGGCAAGAGATGTCCTGCTCACCCAGCAGCTCTGCCCACATCTCGGCGATCGCCAGACTCTCGGCGCGCGCGATCGGGACATCGTTGCCGGTCGGCGGCGGCGCGACGTACGGCTCGTCGGGCAGCTTGTCGACGAGCTGGGCGCCGCAGTCGGAGCAGGTCTCGATGCCGCGTCGGTACTCGTAGCGGCAATTCGGGCAGAACGGCATGAGGTCCCTACAGTCGCAGCTGGGTCCAGCCGCTGAGCGCGCGCAGCAGGCGGCGACATAGCACGAAGGTTGGCGCGAGCAGCAGCGGGTTCATCAATGCGGCGGGCACCGCCATGGCATACGTCTGGATCAGCGGCGGCATGCCCAGTCCGCGCGCTTGCAGCATCAGAAACAGCAGCGTGTGGTAGGCCAGGGTGGCGAGCGCGGCGGTGCCGAGAAAGTACGGCAGGTTGCCACGATAGACGTTCACCTCGGGCAGGCCGGTGAGAAAGCCGGTCAGCCCGAGCAGCGCGCTCTGAACCCCAAAGGGGGTATACGCCACGGAATCGAGCAGCATGCCGCCCAGAAAGCCGACCACTGCGCCTTCGGTCGAGCCGCGCAGCATCGCCCAGGCGAGCACGATCACCAGGACGAAATCGGGCCGACTGCCAATCAGCGGCAAGCTGGGCCCGACGATCGACTGCAGCAGGGCGGCGACGATTAGCAGGCCCGCGGCTACAACGAAGCGCACGTCAGGTGTCAGGTGTCAGGTGTCAGGTGTCGGGCAAGACGGTTCCGCTTCGAACTATCCGACACCCGAGACCCGAGACCCGAAACCCGAGTCATTTTCCACTGTCCGCCAGGACATACAGCCGCTCCAGCTTGTCCATCTCGACCGCCGGTTCTACCACCGCTGCCTGGAACGGGTCCGCGTCCTTACGCTCCACTCGAGCGACCTTGCCTACCACCAGGCCCTCGGGGAAGACCTCGCCCTGGCCAGACGTGAGAACCGTGTCTCCTTGCGAAACGGGGTCGTCCTGGCGAATGTAGGCGATGACCATCGAGTTGCCCTGCGACTGCCCGCGCAGGACGCCAGTCGTCCGCGCCTCGGTCTGCAGCCGTACCCCGACCGAGCTGTTCAGGTCGTTGATCAGCCGCACTTTGGCCGTGGTGGGGTTCACGCGCTCGACGCGGCCGACCAATCCTTTGTGGGTCACCACGACGGCGTCCGGGCGCACACCCTCGCTCGAGCCGCGATCGATCGTGATCGCCTGAACGTATGGCGTATCGTCGCGCCCGATCACAGACACGGGGATCAACGCACCTGGTCCCGTGCGTTCCTTGAGGCTCAGCAGGTTGCGCAGGTCGCTGTTTTCGACCTCGAGCTCGTGCATACGCACCAGCTCTGACTGCAACTGGTCGAGCTCGTCGCGGAACTCCGCATTCTCAGACGCGAGTGAACGCACCCGCCGGACGGTGTCGACAAAGCCAGTCGCTTCACCGAGCGTCTCCGAGATCCCCATCTGCAGGGGTGCCAGAACAGTCGACCCGACGCGTTCCACCTGCCGCCACGGGCCTGGAATGAGGAAGACCGCTGCGACCGATACGACTACCAGGGTGCTTACCCAACGGGGAAGTCGCCGGCGCGGAGGGTCGTTCATCATCTCCGATACAGTGGCCGTCCGGAGTGTTGATCCACGAGTACCTTACGCAGAACTTCCAACTCGTTCAATACCTTGCCTGTGCCACGCACGACACAACCAAGCGGATCTTCTGCCAGGTGCACCTGCATCTTTGTACGCCGTGACAGCAAATCGGCCAAACCCGGCAACAGCGAACCACCACCTGCCAGCGTGATGCCACGCGCCATCATATCCGCTACCAGTTCGGGTGGTGTCTCCTCAATGGTGTCGGTGACCGCGTCGACAATCGCGTTGACCGATACGGCGATGGCCTCGCGAATCTCGTCGCCACCCGCTTCGAGCTCTGCCGGCAAACCCGTGACCAGATCCCGCCCGCGCACCACGACGCGCTGATCTGGTGTGCGGCCATTGAGCCCGTAATAGGCATTGCCGGCGGCGATTTTGACTTCCTCTGCCATGCGGTCGCCGATCAGCAGGTTATGTCGTTGGCGCAGGTATTGGGCGATGTTGATGTCCATTTCATCGCCGGCAATGCGAATTGAGCGGGCTACTACGATGCCACCGAGCGAGATGACCGCCACTTCGGTCGTGCCGCCGCCGATATCGACGATCATGCAGCCGGCGGGCTCGGTAATTGGCAACCCGGCGCCGATCGCCGCCGCCATCGGTTCTTCGATCAGGTGTGCTTCGCGCGCGCCGGCCTCGATCGCGGCATCGTGTACGGCGCGGCGCTCCACCTCGGTGACACCCGAAGGAATGCCGATCACGACGCGCGGCTTGGGCACGATCGTGAATCGTTCGTGCACCTTGCGGATGAAGTAGTGGAGCATCAGCTCGGTGACGTCGAAATCGCTGATAACTCCGTCTTTGAGCGGTCGAACGGCGACGATATTGGCCGGCGTGCGGCCAACCATCCGCTTGGCATCGGCGCCCACGGCTAATGGGCGCTTGGTCTTGGCGTCGATGGCCACCACGGAGGGCTCGTTGATGACGATGCCCTTTCCGCGCACCAGCACGAGCGTGTTCGCAGTGCCCAGGTCGATCCCGATGTCCCGGGAGAACATGCCCATGACGCTGTTAAAAGGGTTTGCCAAGGCCATCCGTTCTATTGCGCCCAGTCAAGCCGTTCCACAGGACGCGTGTCACGGTCGAGCGTCAATGAAGAGCGGACGCAAGTATACCTGTGGTGGTGCGGCTCGTTTTCTTCGGTAGCCCCAGTTTCGCGGTGCCCTCGCTCGAGGCTTTGCTCGATGCTGGGCACACTGTGGCGCTCGTGGTAACGCAGCCCGACCGGCCAGCCGGGCGAGGCCAGCGACTTGTGGCGCCGCCCGTCGCGGCGTTTGCGCGCGAGCACAGCTTGCCGTTGTGGCAAACGCCGTCGGTGCGCGGCGCGGACGCTGAAGCGCGGCTGCGCGAGGTGCGGCCGGAAGTGATGGCATTGGCAGCGTTCGCGGCGCTGATTCCGAACAACGTGCTGGCGATCGCGCCGATCCTCAACGTCCATCCCTCGTTGTTGCCGCGCTGGCGCGGCGCCGCGCCGATCCAGGCTGCCCTGCTGGCTGGCGACACCGAAACCGGCGTGAGCATCATCCAGCTGGTCCAAGCCCTGGACGCAGGACCGATCCTGCTGCAGGAGCGCATAACCATCGCACCTGAGGACGACTACCTCTCGCTGGAGCCGCGGCTGGCTTCGCTCGGCGCCCGTTTGCTCGTTCGCGCCCTCGCCGAATCGCCCCCACCACGCCCCCAGGAGGATGCGCAGGCGACGTTCTGTCAACGAATCGCCCGCGACGATGCCCGCATCGACTGGTCGCACTCCGCCGAATCCATCTGGCATCAGGTGCGGGCGTATCGCGCCTGGCCGCAAGCCTTCACCGCGTGGGACGGCAAGCTGCTCAAGGTTTTAACCGCGCGGCCGCTACCAGAGAATGGCCAGCCCGGCGAGGTGCGCGCGCAAGCAGGCGTGCCCATCGTTGGTACAAGCACCGGCAGCCTGCGCCTCGACGAGGTGCAACTGGAAGGCAGGCGCCCGCAGAGCGGGGCCGAGTTCGTGCGCGGCCACGCAGAACTGCTGGGTGCGCGTCTGGCATAGTTCGACCGTGATCGTCCCGCGGAGCCTCCTGGGGATGTTTCCGCACGAGCTCGAGCAGCTCATGCTGGAGTGGGGCGAGCCTGCCTATCGCGGTCGGCAGATTTTTTCAGAGCTGCATCGTCGCGGCGTGCTCGATCCGTCGGAGATGACCGAGCTGCCCGTGGCACTACGGCAGCGCCTGGAGGTCACCCGCGGTGAGCAGGTGCGTCGTCTGCGCTCGATCGATGGCCTGACCTCCAAGCTGTTGCTGCGGCTGCACGATGGCCAGGAGATCGAGGCCGTGGAGATGAACACCGCCCCGACTGGCGGCCCCCGCTTCGGGAGGGCTAGCCGCAAGACGATCTGCGTCTCGACGCAGGCCGGCTGCGCGATGGCCTGCGTGTTCTGCGTCACGGGCCAATTCGGTTTCGCACGCAATCTCGAAGCGGGCGAGATCGCCGAGCAGGTGCTGCGCTTCGGCGACCCAGCGCACCCCGTGACCAACGTGGTGTTCATGGGCATGGGTGAGCCGCTGGCCAACTACGACGAGACCGTGCGCGCGATCCGCCTGCTGATCCACCCCGAGGGTCTTCGCCTCGGCGCGCGGCGCATCACCGTGTCGACTTCGGGTCTGGTGCCCCAGATCCATCGCCTCGCCTCCGAAGGCCTCCAGGTCGGGCTGGCGATCTCGCTACATGCGGCGAACGACCAATTGCGCAGCAGTCTGATGCCCGTTAATCGCCGCTGGCCCATCGCGGAGCTCCTCGCGGCTGCGGACGCGTACGTCGAGCGGACCGGGCGGCGCGTGAGCTATGAGTACACACTGATGGCCGGCAAGAACGACTCCGATGCCCAGGCAGATGAGTTGGCGGCCTTGCTGCGCGGTCGGCTGTGCCACGTCAACCTGATCCCGCTCAATCCCACCGAGGACCCGACCTTGCACGCGCCCAGCATGGCGCGGGCGCTCGCGTTCGAGGCGCGGCTGCGACGGGCGGGGATTGCCGCCACGATTCGGGTCAATCGCGGCCGCGACATCCTCGCCGCGTGTGGCCAACTGCGGCTTTCGGAGAAGCACCGCCGCGAGGCAGTGCCTGTTTGACCGCGCCGTGAAAATCGCGCCGTCGATTCTCAACTCTGACTTCGGTCATCTTGCCGATGCGGTGCAACGAGCGGAGGCGGGCGGCGCCGACTGGATTCACGTCGACGTCATGGATGGCCAGTTCGTGCCCAACATCACGCTCGGGCCGATGATCGTCGAGGCAATCCGTCGCGCCACGTCGTTGCCGCTGGACGTTCACCTGATGATCGACCAGCCGTCGCGCTACGTCGATCGGTTCGTCAGCGCGGGCGCTGATTGGCTCACGATCCACCTGGAGGCCGACCGCCACCCGCACCGCACCCTCGAGGCCATCCGCCAGGCGGGCGCCAGAGCGTCCCTGGCACTGAATCCTGGCACGCCCGTTCCCCACGCGCGCGCCCTGCTGGAAAACCTGGACATGCTGCTGGTGATGTCCGTCGACCCCGGCTTCGGCGGGCAGGCGTTCATTCCAGCAACCCTGGCCAGACTTCGGGAGGCCCGCGAGCTCATCCAGCGCTGCAATCCCGTGTGTGAGCTGGAGGTGGACGGCGGCGTCAAACTCGACAATGCCGCCGAGATTCAGCGTGCCGGGGCGAGCGTGATCGTCGCGGGCAGCTTCGTCTACACGCAGGGCGACGTCGAGCGCAACATCCGGGCGTTGCGCGAGGCGCTCAGCTGACCGCTTTACGCAGGGTGCGGATGCAGCGCGTGCACGCAAAGATCCGCCGCGGCGTGCCGTTCACGAGTACAGCTGTCCTCTGGACGTTGGGCAACCAGCGGCGGTTGGTTTTGCGGTTGGAGTGGCTCACGTTGTGGCCGAACGCCACACCCTTGCCACACAGCTCACATCGGCTCGACACAAAGCACGCCTTTTCTCAGATACGACAGATCTCGTTCCCAGAGAGGATACGACCGGTCTTGTTCCGGGGTACAACCGGTCTTCTTCCCAAGGGGTCACCCTTGAGAATTCTCTTTCAAGAACGCCTGGACGGTAGACTAGCATAGGGCGTCGAGGCATGACCACGCCGACCGACACGGCGGCACGCGAGCGTACCCGAGCGACGGGCGCCGACCTGCGAGCCGCGATCGTCGCTGCTGGTAGCTGGCTCAATGCCAATGCCGAGCGCATCAACGCGCTGAACGTGTTCCCCGTGCCCGATGGCGACACGGGCACGAACATGTCGCTGACGCTGCAAGCCGCGGTCGACGGCGTGCGTGGGCTCGCCGACGACCTCCCTGTCTCGCAGGTCGCCCGCGCCGCGTATGAAGCCGCCATGCTTGGTGCGCGCGGCAACTCCGGGGTGATCCTGTCGCAATTGCTGCGCGGCTTCTCCTCGGCCCTCGCTGGAGCGGACGACTTGACGCCCACGGCATTCGCCGAGGCCCTGCGTGAAGCGAGCAAGGTCGCCTACAGCGGCGTCAGCAAGCCAGTGGAGGGCACGATCCTCACCGTTGCGCGGGAGGTTGGCGAAGCCGCGGCGCAGGCTGCACAGGAGGGGCGCGATCTGCCGGGAACCCTGGAGCAGGCGCTGCACGCCGCGACGGAGGCGGTCGCGGCAACGCCGTCGCAGCTCGAAGTGCTGCGCAAAGCAGGCGTGGTCGATTCGGGCGGTGAGGGCTACCGAGTCATCATCGAGGCGGCGTGGATGTGGTCCACCGGTCGCTCGATCGAGGAGAGCGCCGGCGAAGCTCGTTCGCACGGGCGCGCGCTGCTCGACGCGGTCGACGAGGAGGGCTCTACCTACGGCTTTTGCACCGAGTTCTTGCTGCGCGATTGCGACATGCCGGTGGCCGAGGTCAAGACTCATATGGAGGCGCTGGGTGACTCGGTGATCGCCGTGGGCGAAACCGACCTGCTGAGAGTGCACGTGCACACCCTGCGACCGGGTCAGGCGCTGGAGTTCGCGGTCGACCACGGCACCCTGGCCAAGGTCAAAGTCGAGAACATGGAGCTGCAGCACCAGGCCTTCTCGGCGGCTGGTCATGGCGCCGCGGCGCAGCAAGCGGAGCCCGTGTCGTCGGTGGGCGTGGTCGCCGTTACCGCTGGTGACGGCTTCCTCAGGGTGTTCCGCAGTCTGGGCGCGACCGTCGTACAGGGTGGGCAGACGATGAACCCCAGCGTGCAGGACATCCTCGCCGCCGTGAGCAGCTCAGGCTTCAAGGAGCTGGTGATCCTGCCCAACAACAAGAACATCATCCTGACCGCGCGACACGTGCAGGAGCTGACGCCACACACCGTGCGCGTGATCCCGACCGAGACGGTGCCGCAGGGCATCGGCGCGCTGCTGGCGTTCAATTTCCAGGCGGATCTCGATACCAACATCGCCGCGATGGAGCAGGGGGCACACGCGGTCCGCACGATCGAGATCACGCGCGCGGTCCGCGACGCCGAAGTTGATGCGGTGCAGGTGCGAGCGGGCCAGTTGCTAGGCATCTACGACGGTCACGTCGTGCTGGCTGCCGATAGGGTCGAGGACGCACTGTTGGGCAGCCTGCGTGAGGCCTCGATTGAGTCCTTCGAGATCGTGACTCTGTATCACGGCGCCGGCGCCTCCGATGAGGAGGCCCAGGGCCTGGCGGCGCGTATTCGCGATGCGCACCCCGGGCTGGCCGTGGAAGTCGTCGCCGGCGGCCAGCCGCACTTTCCGTACGTGGTTTCACTCGAGTGACTTCAGTAGGGATCGTCACCGACAGCACCGCAGATCTGTCCGCGGCGGTGCTGGAAAAGTACGGCGCCAAGTTCGTGCCGCTGGTTGTCAACTGGGACGGCGAGACGCTGCGCGACAAAGTCGACCTGAGTACCGCCGACTTCTACCGTCTGCTGCGCGTCCGCAAGAGCTTGCCCCGCACGGGCGCCCCCAGCCTGGCCGCGTTCGAAGCAGTCTTTCGCGAGCAGCTCCAGGAGCACGACGCCGTCATCTCGGTCAACCTGGCCAGCAAGCTGAGCGGGACGTACGAGGTGGCGCGGCGCGCGGCCGAGTCGGTCGACCCGCAACGCATCCACGTCATCGACTCCGCCTCGGTCTCGATTGGTATCTCGTGGCTTCTGGAGCTGGCGGCTCGACTCGCGCGCGAGGGCGTCGAGCCAGCGACGATCGTCAGTCGGGTCGAAGAAGAGCGAGCCCGCGTGCGCATCTATTTCGTTGTCGAAACGCTCGAGTTCCTGCAGCGCGGCGGCCGCATCGGCCGCGCGGCGGCGCTGGCCGGCACGCTGCTCAGCGTCAAGCCGATCCTGCAGGTGCGCGATGGCGAAGTGGTGCCACTCGAACGGGTGCGCACGATGAACGGCGCGTTGCGTCGGCTGGTCGAGATGGTGGTCGCACTCGGGCCGGTCGAACGGCTGGGCGTGATCGACGGCGACGCGGCCACCAACGCGGACGAGGTCGAGCGGCAGCTGCGGGCGCACTTCCCAGAGCTGACCATCGACCGCGGCGAGCTCGGGCCGGTCGTCGGCACGCACGGCGGCCCGGGCGTGGTCGGCGTAGGCGTGCTTCGTCGCGACGCCTTCGGTTGAGACCGGCATGTCATCGCGACGAAGGCAAACAGTTTGACCCATTTCGCTACGCTTCGCGGTTGTGCCCGCTGACCTCGAAACAGCACTGCGCATCTTGCTCGACGAGGCCAATGACGGCTTCCGCGACCGCAAGGTCATCGGTGGCCTGTCGGGCTTTTTCCAGAATGTGCTCAAGTCCACGGCGAGCGAGGACGTGCGGAAAGCGGCGGCGCTGCTGAAGGACTACGGCACGTTGGAGCACGATCAGCGCGTCGCACGCCTTGATGCCGTGCTGAAGCTGCTCGACGGCAGCAGTGGGGCGCAGCCAGCCCCAGGAGCACGCGCCGCTGCCGCGCCGTCCGCAGCCCCGAAAGCGCCGAAGGCCGACCGACCGTGGACCTGGCTGCCTTCCCCCGCCCCCGGCATGTCGCTGGAAACACCGATCGAGTCGCTGCACAACATCGGCCCCGTCCGCGCTCGCCTCTACCGGCGCCTCGGCCTGCGCACCATCCGCGACCTGCTGTTCCACTTTCCGCTGCGCCACATCACCTACCCGCCGCCAGTCCCGATCGACCAGCTGTTCTTCCAGCAGGAGGCCTCCGTCGAGGGCACGCTCGCGCGCCTGGAGGTCGAAGATCTCCGCCGCGGGCTGAAGAAGCTGCACGCCTATGTGAGAGACCCCACCGGCACAGCCCACGCGATCTGGCTTCGCCACGGCGTCGCGCGGATCGGCGTCAACCCCGGGCAGCAGATCGCGCTGAGCGGCAAGCTCATGATGCAAGGCCGCCAGGTCATTTTCGATAGCCCCGACTACGAACGCGCTGACGGTCCAGTCCTGCACACCCGTGCGATGGTCCCCGTCCATCCCCTGACCGCGGGCCTGACCGATCGAGAGCTGCGGTCGCGCATCCATTGGGCCGTGGGGCATTTCGCGGGCAAGATCGCCGATCCGCTGCCTGAGAAGGTGCGCGAGCAACACCAGCTGTTGCCAATCGGTGACGCCTTGCGGCGCATGCACTTCCCCACCACGCCTGAGGAAGTCGTGGAAGCGCGCCGCCGTTTTGCGTTCGAGGAGCTGCTGACCATTCAGCTGGTCGTGGTCCAGCGCCGACTGCACGCGCAGCACGATCAGGCGGCGCCGCTTCCGCGCAACGACGCCGTCTTGCAGGCGCTCGAGCAGGGACTGCCGTTTACGCTGACCTCGGCTCAACAGCGGGTGACCGACGAGATCCTGCGCGACCTGGCGCTTTCGCAACCGATGACGCGCCTGCTACAGGGCGAAGTGGGCAGCGGCAAGACAGCGGTCGCGGCGCTGGCGCTGCTCAACACCATCGCCCATGGCTACCAGGGCGCGCTGATGGCACCCACTGAGATCCTCGCCGAGCAGCACTACAGCACCCTCTCGCGCCTGTACGACGCCGCCGGCGCCCAGCTCGAGCAAGCTCTCGGCCGCCGCCCGAACGTTGTCTTGCTGACCGGCAGCATCAAGGGCAAAGAGCGCACGCGCGCCTACGCCGCCACCGCCGCGGGCGAGGTCGACGTGCTCGTCGGGACGCAAGCACTCATCCAGGACAAGCTCGAGTTTGCCCGCCTCGGCCTGGTGATCGTCGACGAACAGCATCGCTTCGGCGTCAAGCAACGCGTCACCCTCCGCAGACGCGCAAGCGATGTGGTGCCGCACCTGCTGGTGATGACCGCTACGCCCATCCCGCGCACGCTCGCGCTCAGCCTGTACGGCGATCTCGACCTGTCGAACATCGACCAGATGCCGCCCGGGCGACAATTCCCCAAGACGGTACTGCTGGATGCCGATGACCGTGGCCTCGCCTACGAGCGCATCCGCCGCGCGGTGGCTCAGGGAGAGCAGGCGTTTGTGATCTGTCCGCTGGTCGAGGAGTCCGAAGCGCTGGAGGCCAGGGCAGCGACCGAGGAATATGAACGGCTGCGCGGGGGTGAGCTGAAGTCCGTGCGGCTCGCACTGCTGCATGGCCGCATGAAAGCCGCGGACAAGGACGCCACGATGCGCGCATTCCGCGATCGCGAGTTCGACGTGCTGGTGTCGACCGCGGTGGTCGAGGTCGGCGTCGACATTCCGAACGCCACCGTCATGCTTATCGAGGGCGCCGAACGCTTCGGGTTGGCCCAACTACACCAGTTCCGCGGTCGCATCGGCCGAGGTGAGCGGCCATCGGTGTGCATTCTGCTGAGCGAGCTGCCCGACCCGAGCGCGAACGAGCGGCTGCAGGCCGTCGTCGACACCGCCGACGGACTCGCACTGGCCGACCACGACTTGCGACTGCGTGGACCAGGCGACTTCTTCGGCGTCCGCCAGAGCGGCCTACCCGAATTGAAGGTCGCCCGACTCGACGACGCGCCGATGATCGAAGCCGCGCGCAGTGCCGCTATCGGCATCCTGGAACGCGATCCCGAGCTCTCCGCTCCTGAGCACGCTTCGCTGCGCGGCCACCTCGAAGAGTTCCTTGCTCGCGCCTCGGATCCGAGTTGATCGGATGCGGGTGATCGCGGGCTCCGCGCGGGGGCGTCCGCTGCGCGCCACCGCCGCTACGCGACCCACCGCGGACCTGACCAAGGGCTCGATTTTCGCGATCCTCGAAGCGCTGGCGTACAAACGCGGCTTCGAGCCTGACGACGAAGGCGCGCTGGCGACTGCGCTGGCATGGCCGCGCGTGCTCGACCTGTTCGCTGGCTCGGGCGCGCTGGGTATCGAAGCGCTGAGTCGCGGGGCGCAGCACGCAACGCTGATCGAGCACAACCGCGACGCCGCCCGGATCATCGAGGCCAACCTCCGGTCGACAGGCTTCACCGATCAGGCACTGGTGCTCATCGGTCCGGTGGTGCACATGCTCGCACGTGCCCGCGGCCCATTCGATCTGGTGCTCGCCGACCCGCCGTACGCAGACGCGGCCGAGCTGCGCGTAGCAGTGGCGGCGCTCGAGAAAGAGGGCGTGTTGCTGCCCCACAGCGTTGTCGTGCTCGAGCAGCCCGCAACCGACGAAGCACCCGCGGCGATCGGCGAGCTGCCGCTGGCAAGCACCCGCAAGCACGGCCGCACTCGCATCAGCCTGTACGCTTCATCCAGCGCTCCGGTGATCATGGAGTGAGCGGGATTATCCCGCGCTCCGGTGGTCAGAGACTGAGCAGTACTGAGCGGGACGGATGGTAACGTCACTGCGTGGACATCCTGGACCTGCTCGATCAGCTCGAGGAGGTTCTGGGCGCCGGTTCGCATCTCCCGTTGACCTCCCGCACGCTCGTCGATGAGCAGGAAATCCTGGACATCCTGGACCAGATCCGCGTGTCAATTCCTGATGAAATCAAGGCTGCGCGCCGCGTGAATCAGGAGCGCGAGCAGGTGCTGACGGATGCGCGGGCCGAGGCCGACCGACTCCTGCGCGAGGCGGATGCCCATGTCGCCGACCGCCTGGCAGAGCATCACCTGGTGCGTGCGGCCGAGTCACGCGCGGGGGACATCGAAGAACGCGCGATGGAAGAGGCCGAGCGCATGCGCCGTGAGACCGATGCCTACGCGCAGCGCGTCCTCGAGAAGCTACGCGAGCAGGTCAACCAGGTAACGCAGAGTGTCGAACGAGGGCTACAAGAGCTCGAAGCGCGCGGCGTGCACGTGCCATCATGAAGCGATCCCGTGGTGTCGGTGAACGTTGCCCAGCTTTTGCAGGAGGCGCCTGGCACGGTCCGTGAGTTCGACTTCTCGGATCGCGTGGCTGCCATCTCCGACGAGCTGCACCTGCACGGACCGATCCGCGGCCACGCGCGGCTGATGCGCACGAGCGAGGGCATCCTCGTCCACAGCAACCACGTCGCGCCAGTGACGCTGGAATGTGCGCGCTGTCTGGACGACGTGCGAGTCCAGATCAAGGGCGCCTTCGACGAGGAGTTCTTGCCAAGCGTCGATCTGCGCACGGGCTATCCCGTGGAGCTGCCGCACGTCGACGAGCAGCCGCGCATTGATGAGCATCACGAAATCGACCTCGACGAGCTGCTGCGGCAGAATATCCTTACTAACCTACCAATACAGCCGCTATGTGAGGCTGCGTGCCCAGGCCTGTGCGCCACCTGCGGCCAGCGGCTCGATCGCTCGCACCGCGGGCATACTCAAGACGATACGCCGATCGATCCCGCCAGTCCGTTCGCGCAGCTGGCGACGCTGCTGAAAGATGAAGAGGAAAGATAGATGGTCGGACTACCGAAGAAGAAGATCAGCTCCTCACGGCGTGGCCAGCGCCGCAGCCACGATCACATCGTGCCGCGGCAGCTGATGAATTGTCCGCAGTGTCGGCAGCGCAAGCCGACCCACACGGTGTGTCCCAATTGCGGCACCTATAACGGGCTGGACGTGCTTCGCCTGGAAGCGAAGGCCAAACAGAAGCCCGAGTGAGGAGTGAGGAGTGAGGAATGAGGAGTGAGGGAGAGCGTGCCCCCGCTCCCCGCTCCCCACTCCCCGCTCCCCAAACGCAGTGAGCCTGGCACTGCTCTTTCCCGGGCAGGCGTCGCAGGCGGTTGGCATGGGCGCCGATCTGCAACGCGATCTGTTGGCCCTCGCCGATGAGATCACTGGCCTGCCCATCAGCGATCTCGCGTTGAACGGACCGCTGGAGCGGCTGACCGAAACTGATGTTGCGCAGCCCGCCGTGGTCGCCGTTTCGCTGGCTGCGCTCGACGCCCTGCGGTCGCACGTCCCGGAGCTTTCATTCGCCGCGGTAGCTGGTCACAGTGTTGGCGAGTACGCCGCCTACGTGGCTGCTTCGGTGTTCGACTCGCGCACCGCGCTGGAGCTGGTCAACGTGCGAGCGCAGGCGATGCTCGCCGCTTGTCAGTTGGTCGATGGCACCATGGCCGCGGTGATCGGGCTCGATGAGTCGCCGCTGCGGAGCGCGTGCGCTGAGGCGTCTCGCGACGGCAGCTGCGTGGAAGTCGCCAACCTGAACTCACCTGGGCAGCTGATCGTCTCGGGCGCTCGCGATGCGCTCGATCGCCTGTCTGATCTGGCGAAGGCAGCTGGCGCCCGCCGCGTGCTGCCCTTGAACGTCGGTGGGCCGTTTCATTCCGTGTACATGCGGCCCGCTGCTTCGACACTGCGGGCCGCGCTGGACTCCGCTGACTTCCGTCTCCCGCGCGTCCCGGTGGTGGTGAACGCTTCGGCGGACGTTGCCGCGGTGCCCGAGGCTCTGCGCGAGGAGCTGGCCGTGCAGGTGTACTCGTCAGTGCGCTGGATCGAGTCGCTGCAGCGGCTGGTGGCGCTCGGCTGCGATCGCTTCCTGGAGGTCGGCCCCGGGCAGGTGCTGGCTGGGCTCGTGAAACGCACCTTGCCGGAGGCGCGGGTGGCGTCCTTCGGCTCGCTCGCCGATCTCGACGCCGCTCGGGCGCTGGTATGAACCGCTTCGAAGGGCGAACAGCGATCGTCACAGGCGCCTCGCGCGGCATCGGCCGCGCCATCGCTCTCAAACTCGCCTCGGAAGGCGCCAGCGTGGTCGTGAACTACAACTCGAACGCTTCGGCTGCCGAGGAAGTCGGCGCCGCCATCGTTGCTGCAGGCGCCCGAGCCGAAATCGTGCAGGCCGACGTCTCCGTCGCCGCGGACGTCGAACGGTTGGTCGCCGCCGCGCTGAGCGCCTTCGACAAGATCGACATCCTGATCAACAACGCGGGCATCACACGCGATCAGCTGCTGATGCGGATGTCCGAAGACGATTTTTCCACGGTCATCGACACGAACTTGAAGTCGGCGTTCCTCATGACCAAAGGCGTGGTTCGGCCGATGCTGCGCGCGAGATATGGCCGCATCGTCAACATCACGTCGATCTCGGGTGTGATGGGCAATGCCGGCCAGGCCAACTACAGCGCCTCCAAAGCCGGCCTGATCGGCCTCACCCGCTCCGTCGCCCGTGAAGTAGCCAGCCGCAATATCACGTGCAACGCCGTCGCCGCGGGCGTGATCGACACCGACATCTGGGCCGGCGTCCCGCAGGCTGCCATCGACTCCCTGCTGTCGATGATCCCCGTCGCCCGGAAAGGCACCCCCGAAGAAATCGCGGAAGCCGTCGCGTTCCTGGCCAGCGAACCCACTGCCTACATCACCGGCCAGGTGTTGAACGTAGACGGCGGCCTTGTGATGGGGTGAGGAGCGGGGAGTGAGGAGTGAGGAGTGAGGGGTGAGGAGTGAGGGGTGAGGGGTGAGGGTGATCGCAAGCTATCGTGATCTGCGGGTCTGGCAGTCTGGCATGGAACTGGTCCGTAGTGTCTATCGCGCTACGGCCGGGTTTCCGAAGTCGGAGCTCTTCGGGCTTACGAGCCAGATGCGTCGGGCAGCAGTCTCAATCCCCTCGAACATCGCCGAAGGTCACACTCGTGCGTATACACGCGAATACCTGCAGCACGTCGTGATCGCGCACGGCTCCATAGCCGAGCTAATCACCCAGATCGAAATCGCCGCTGACTTGGGCTATATCGAGTCGTCGGATGCTGTCCAGTTGTCGGCGCAAGCTGACGCCCTGAGCCGCCAGCTCAATGCGTTGAGAACGGCATTGGCCGATCGACTCCCTCACTCCCCGCTCCCCACTCCCCACTCCCCAAATGTTTCGTAAAGTGCTCGTCGCCAACCGCGGCGAGATCGCGGTGCGCATCATTCGAGCTTGCAAGGAGCTCGGGATCCCGACCGTTATTGCCCATTCGGAGGCGGATCGGGATTCGCTGGGCGTGTTGCTGGCGAATGAGTCGGTGTGCATTGGGCCAGCGGCGAGCGATAAGAGCTATCTGAATATCGCCAACGTGGTCAGCGCAGCACACATCATGCACGCCGACGCCATCCATCCCGGCTACGGGTTTCTGGCGGAGAACGCCTATCTGGCGGAAGTCTGCGCCGAGGTCGGGATCACGTTCATCGGGCCGACGCCAGAAGCGATTACCACCTTCAGCGACAAGGTCAGCGCCCGCAATGTCATGCACGCGGCAGGCGTGCCCATCATCCCAGGCACCGACGACCCGCTCCTGAACCTCGAAGCGGCGCAACAAGCCGCCCGCGAATTGGGTTTCCCCCTGATGTTGAAAGCGGTGGCAGGCGGCGGTGGCCGAGGCATGCGTGTCGCCAACGACCTCGACGAGCTCACCAGGAGCTTTCCTATCGCCCAGGTCGAGGCGCAGACGCACTTCGCCAACGGCGGTCTGTACCTGGAAAAGCTGATCGAGCGCGGAAGGCACGTGGAAGTGCAGGTCGCTGCAGACAAGCGCGGCAACGTGATCCACCTCGGCGAGCGCGAGTGCAGCATCCAGCGCCGCCACCAGAAGATGATCGAAGAGAGCCCCTCGCCAGCGCTGAGCGCCGAAACCAGAGCACACATGGGCAAAGTGGCGTGCGCGGGCGTCGCCTCCGCTGGCTATCAGAACGTCGGCACCGTCGAGTTCCTCCTCGATCAGCAGCAGCGCTTCTACTTCCTGGAGGTGAACACGCGGCTGCAGGTAGAGCATCCCGTGACCGAGCTGGTCACGGGGGTCGACCTTGTGAAGCTGCAGATCGCGCTCGCGGCCGGCGAGGACCTGCCTCTCAAGCAAGAGGAGGTGAGCTGGCGCGGCAGTGCGATCGAGTGCCGTGTCACCGCCGAAGATGCCAGCAAGAACTTCGCCCCCGATGCCGGCCACATCCATACGGCCCATTTCCCGGGTGGTCCGTGGGTGCGCGTGGACACGCATGTCTACAACGGCTACACGACGCCGCCGTACTACGACTCGCTGCTCGGCAAGATCATCGCCTGGGGTCGTGACCGGCCCGAAGCGATCGCGCGCATGCGCCGCGCCGTGGAAGAAACCGAGATCCAGGGTGTCAAAACCAATCTCGATTATCTGGCGCTGGTACTATCCGACCCACGTTTCTTAGCCGGAGATATCGACGTTGAATTCGTGGAGCGCCAGCTGGCCGAGCAATCCATAGGAGTTCGGCCCACATGCAATTAGCCTTTCGTGTACCGGGGCCGAACTCCGTTCAACGGACTGCCCTTGGAGCGCGGCCAAGAAGCCGGACAGATAGGCAAACCGGTGGCTGGGTCGCGCTCCAAGCCGGGGAGCCCGTGCCCTGATGCTCGAGCAGGCGTCCGACGAGCTGCTCGAGCAACTGCGGCGGGTCTTTCCGCCCGGCCCATTTCTCGATCGTCGACTCGGCCGCGCCTTCGCGTTCCAGGCGCTCTACGAGATGGATCAGGGTCACCATCCGCCCGCGCAGGTGCTCGAGCGTCAGGCGTGCACGTTCGACGAGTACGCCTCGGAACCTGACGAGCAACACGTCCTGACCAGCGCCACACACTACGCGCAGGAGCTGGTTAAAGGTGTCCTGGCCAACCGCGCACCGATCGATCGCGTCATTCAACAGCGGGCGCCGCTGTGGCCACTGGCCCAGATGTCAGCGGTCGATCGCAATGTCCTGCGGATCGGCCTCTATGAATCCTTGTACGGCAATGCTACAGTGCCTCTCAGGACCGCGATCAACGAAGCGGTTGAGCTTGCCAAACTTTTTGGCAGCGAGACTTCGGCCAAGTTCGTCAATGGCGTACTCGGACGAGCCGTCGAGGCTAATGCGAGCGGCGACTCGTCGCCAGCAACATCCCCACAGCCGCCGCGCATCGGCATGCCTCATCCTGAGGCGGAGCCGAAGGATCTACGGTAGATCTATTCGCTACGCTCAGGATGAAGCAGGAACTACACCATCAGCCGGTTGACGAAGAAAGGGGCTCCAGACACACCGATGGCCACGAGCGCTGAGGACCGCCTGAAGAAAATCATCGCCGAGCAGCTCAGCGTCGGCGAAGAAGAGGTCACGCCAGAGGCGAACTTCATCGATGATCTGAACGCCGACTCGCTCGACCTGGTCGAGCTGATCATGTCGCTCGAAGAGGAGTTCAACGTCAAAATCAGCGACGAAGACGCGGAAAAGATCCGCACGGTCCAGGACGCGATGGACTATTTACACGAACACGGCGGGGCCTGAGCGACTACACTTCCGGCTCTCTAGCCACTGGCGGCCCCGATGACCCTCACAGAATCTGGCGTAGATCCTTCGGCAACAGTCCCCGAGATCGTCGACCACGCGCCAGGCGATCGCGAGATGACGATGCTGGAGCATCTCGACGAGCTGCGGCATCGCCTCGTCGTGAGCACCATCAGTGTCGTCGTCGGGCTGCTCGTCTCGATCTTGCCCATTCCCGGGTTCGACTCGCTCACGCACTTCACCATCAAACTGCTGAGCGACAAGGCGCCGGGCGGCAAGCTCCTGGCTCTGGGCCCAGGCGAGGCGTTTTTCACCTACTTAGAGGTGTCGTTGATCATCGGCGTTGCCGTCGCGATGCCGGTCATCGTCTTCCAGGTCCTGTCATTCGTCACCCCCGCTTTGTACGAGAGAGAAAAGAAGTATCTGTTCATCGCCGTCCCAGGCGTGTCGTTGTCGTTCGCGATCGGCGTCTTCTTCTGCTACTTGTTGATGCTGCCGTTCGCGATTGCCTTCCTTGGCAATTTCCAGACTGACATTTTCAGCCAGCAGTGGGCAGCCGAACGGTATCTCGACTTCGTCGTCACATTCATGTTCTGGGTTGGCATCACCTTCGAGTTACCGATCGTGATGTACTTCCTCACCAAGCTGGGTGTGGTATCTCCACAGCGGCTGGCCAGTTTCCGCAAGTACGCTTTCGTGATGGCGTTCGTGATCGGCGCGATCATTACCCCCACACCTGATCCGATCAATCAGACCATCGTTAGCATGCCGATCTATTTCCTGTACGAGCTCGGCGTCATCCTTGCGAGGTTTGCATGACCCTTTCCAAAGCTGAGGGCGCGTACCACTCGGGCGCCGATTGGCCCGAAGTTGAAGCCGTGCCCGGCGTGCACCGCCGTGTCCTGAGCTGTGGCGGCGACATCATGATCGTGCAGTTCCGTATCGCCGCCGGCGCCGAGGTGCCCGGGCACACGCATCCGCACGAGCAAGTCGGCCACGTGGTCTCCGGTCAGATGCTGTTCCGCATCGGCGACGAAGTGCGCGAGCTCGGGCCAGGCGACGGCTACTCCGTGCCCGGCGGCGTCGTCCACGGCGCAACTGGCGTCACCGACACCATCGCCGTCGACAGTTTTCATCCCGTCCGTGAGGACTATCGCTGAGGCTCGCGACCGCGCGCAGCTGATCCTGGGCGCGGTCAGCCTGGTCATCTGGTTCGCGGTGGCCTTCGGATTGGCCGTGCCGTGGGTCATGGCGGGCGAGCCCGACACGCGCATCATCCTGGCCGGCACGATTGGCCTGGCCGCGGCGGCGGTGCCATGGCTGGCCTACCGCCCGCTCGTGAGACGGCTAACGGCTAGGCCGAATCGCGAAAGTCGGTAGCTTCGTCCAGCTCTGACAGCGCGCCACCCGAGCGCGTGGTCACCAGCAGTGGCGCCTGACCGTGCGCGATGGTCTCGCGGCCGATGATGCACTTGCGCACGTCGGCTCGCGACGGGATCTCGTACATCACCTCGAGTAGCACTTCCTCGATGATGGTCCGCAGACCGCGCGCGCCAGTCTTGAGCTGCAGCGCCCGCTCCGCGGCTGCCTCGAGCGCATCGCGGGTGAAGACCAGCTCCACTTTGTCCAGCGAGAGCAGCTTGGCGTACTGCTTGGAGATCGCGTTGCGCGGCTCCGTGAGGATGCGCATGAGATCATCCTTCGACAGCGGATCGACGCTGACCACGACGGGTAGCCGCCCGACGAACTCGGGGATCAAGCCGTACTTCAACAGGTCGTCAGACGTAAGCTGACGCAGCAGATCCGCGTGGTCTTGCTCCGTAGAACGTTCGGAGGCGAAGCCCAAGGTCCGCTTGGCGCCGACGCGCTTGCCGACGATGTTTTCGAGGCCCTCAAAGGCGCCGCCACAGATGAACAGGATGTTGGCGGTGTTGATCTGGATGAAGTCCTGGTGCGGGTGCTTGCGGCCGCCCTGCGGAGGCACGTTGGCGACGGTGCCCTCGATAAGCTTCAGCAGCGCTTGCTGGACGCCTTCGCCCGAGACGTCGCGGGTAATCGACGGGTTGTCGCCCTTGCGGGCGATCTTGTCGATCTCGTCGATGTAGATGATGCCGCGCTCGGCGCGCGAGATATCGAAGTCCGCGGCCTGGATGAGGCGCAGCAGGATGTTCTCGACATCCTCGCCGACGTAGCCGGCTTCGGTCAGCGCCGTGGCGTCGGCGATACAGAAGGGCACGTCGAGGACCTTGGCCAGTGTCTGCGCCAGGAGGGTCTTGCCGCAGCCGGTTGGCCCGACCAGCAGGATGTTCGACTTCTGCAGCTCGACGTCGTCCACTTGCATGCCCGAAGACACGCGCTTGTAGTGGTTGTAGACGGCGACGGACAGCACCTTCTTGGCGCGGTCCTGACCGACGACGTACGAGTTCAGGTGCTCGTAGATCTTGGCCGGTGTGGGGAGCTTGGCAAGCGGCAGACGTGGCTTGGCGGCAGCGGGCGGCGCCGACTCTTCGTCGATGATCTCACGGCACAGATCCACGCATTCGTCGCAGATGTAGACCGCGCCAGGTCCAGCAATGAGTCGCCGGACCTGGTCCTGGCTCTTGCCACAGAATGAACAGTGGTACTGACCGCGAGTGCCGCGTGTTGTCGCCATGCCGGTGTTTTGCCCCTCCCTGCTTTAGCCGCGGTACCGCTGAACGTATGTTTGTGGTTGAGCCACCCGCGCTAGCGCCCTTTACCGTCGGTGGTAGCCACCGCGGCCCCATCCGTTGAAACGTTGACTGCCGCCTCAGCCCGATCGGCCGCGTGGGTCGCTTCGGTCTGCCCATGAATCATATCGATGACGCCGTAGTCCCGGGCTTCCGCAGCGCTCATCCAATAGTCGCGGTTGATGTCACGCGAGATGCGCTCGAGCTCCTGCCCCGTGTCGGCAGCCATCAATTCCTTCAACCGCGCGTTTAGCCGCAAAATTTCCCGCGCGTGGACCTCGATGTCAGCGGCGGTGCCCTGCACACCAGCCGAGGCCTGGTGGATCAAGATGCGTGCATTCGGCAGCGCCGCGCGCTTGCCCTTAGCTCCACCACCCAATAACACCGCGCCCATGCTGGCTGCCATGCCGACACAGGTGGTCGCCACTTGCGGCTGGATCAGGTGCATCGTGTCGTAGATCGCCAGCCCCGCATCGACCTGACCACCGGGGCTGTTGATGTACATCTGAATCTCCCGGTCGGGGTCTTCCTGGGCGAGGTACAGCAGCTGCGCCACGATCAGATTCGCCACGGTATCGTCGATCGGCGTGCCGAGGAACACGATGCGGTTCTTCAGCAGCAACGAGAAGATGTCGTAGGCGCGCTCGCCGCGGCTGGTCTGCTCCACCACCATGGGCACGGCATACGAGGTTGCGCGGTGTACGAGCTCGTCGTGCGACGGGATCCGGGCTGAGCGGTACTCGGTAATGGGGCGTCTCATGCAGTGCCTCGCTTCTCCTCGGCCTCGGCAGCCTGTCCTTCAGTATCGGACGTTTGTGTCGTTTGTGTAGTCTTTTCGGCAGATTTTGAGCGCGGCTTGCGCGAAGGTTTGCCATCGCCGGTCGCCAGCTCGATCAGGCGCGCCAGCGCTCTACGCTCGCGCGTCACCGCCTGATCCTCCCCGTCACCCGCGGCCTCGGAGTCGATGTTCTCCGCGTCAGCGAACGCGTCGAGCGCGAGCGAACGGCGAATCCGCGTCTCCGCCTCCGCGCGCACCTCGTCCTCGAACGCATCCTGCTCCTTGCCAACCAGCCGCAGATACTGCGACAGCTGCAAGCCCTGCTGCTCCATGTTGCGACTGAAGCTTTCGAGCATGTGCTGCGTCTGGTGCTCGACCAGCTGCGGGGGGAACTCGATCGACGACATCTCCACGAGTTTCGTCATCGCTGCATCTTGCAGCTTCTCACGCACCCGCTCCTCTTCGCTTTGCCGCAGCTGCGTCTCGATCGCGCTTCGCAGCGCGGCGAGGTCGGCGTATTCGCCCACCTGTTTGGCAAACTCGTCGTCCAGCTCCGGCAGCTGCCGCTCCTTGACCCAGTGAATTCGAGCCGTGAACTCAGCCTGCTTGCCAGCGAGCGCCGGATCGACGTAGTCGTCGGGCAGCCCGAGCGTGAATGTCTTCTCCTCGTCGGCCTGCATGCCCACGATCTGGTCGACAAATCCGGGCGCGGGTTGCGAACCCTCGGGGTCGACGTTGTAGGGCGCGTCCTTGCTGTCGACCAGCGGTGAGTCCTGCCCTTCGACAACGCCACGCAAATCCATGCCGATCTGGTCGCCCACGCGCGCTTCCCGCTCGACCGGCACCAGCTGCGCGTATGAGTTGCGCAAGCGCTGAATGACCGCCTCGATCTCCGTTTCGCCGACGTTCGGCTCCTCGGGCGGGATGCGCAGCTCACCCTTGTAGTTGCCGAGCTCCACTTTGGGGGCGAGTCCGACCACCGCCTTCACGCGCAGCGGGTCGAGCTCGATCGACTCCACCCGCGGGCGGGTGTAGGGCTCGACCTTCTCCTGCTCGATGGCCTCGTTGACGACGTCTGGCACGAGGTGTTCGAGTGCTTCTTCGACGATGCGTTCGCGGCCGAGCATCCGCACGAGCATCGGTCGCGGTGCCCGCCCACGGCGGAAGCCGGGCACATCGACGCGGCCGGCCAGGCGGCTCAGCGCCTCGTCCATGGCACGATCCAGGCGTTCTTGCTCGACCTCGATGGCCAGCGACATCTGGCGCGCTGGCAGCTCTTCGGCAGCAACCTTCACGGGGCTCTGAGTTGATCCAACCTCTCGTTTACTCACCGGGATTCTAGGGGACGACTCGCCACACGCTGCATGAAGCGGTCAAGATCGACCAGCATGCGCTCGTGCGTCCCCTCGCCCGCGACGCCCTGGCTGTCCTCAGCTCGTACTTTGAATGTGACGCGGCGGCCCTCAATGGCCGTTACCTCGGCGGAGAGCGTCACGGTGTCGCCGACTGGCGTTGCCTTCAGGTGCCGAATGTCCACATGGGTGCCAACGCTCGACTGGCCTGGCTCGAGAAACGCCTGAATCGCGCGGACAGAAGTGGCCTCGAACAGTCCGACGAGGTGCGGCGTGGCCAGCACCAGCACGCCCGGGTTACCCCACCGATCGGCAGTCATGTCAGCATCGACGCGGCGTTGCCAGCTCGCGCTCGCGCCGACCTCGATAGCCATGCCGCGCTAGCGGCGGAGGTCGTCGTCGATGCGCACTGGCAGCTCCGCTCGCACAGGCTCGCGGGCGCTACGCGCTAGCACCGCCAGCACGATCGCCGCCACGAGCGCGATCAGGAGTTGAGCATCCATTGCCATACGACAGAACGCAGACGCCGTGCCGGCTACCGCTCCTGAATTGTTTCGGTTTCTTGTCGGTTCAATCCTCGGCGTACAAGTGACTTGACCACTTGCCAGATCTCCATAGTGATGATGATGACGGGTACGAGCAGCCACGGATACCGCTCGAAGAAGTCCATCGGCTCCATTGCCGCTCAGCGTACCAACCCACTCGCGAGTCGCGTATCGCGCGCCTGCGCCGACCACCTGTCCAGCTGCTCGTCGACGGTGCGCAGCACGCCGCTGCCGAGCAGGCTGCTCGCCCTGGCCACGTCGAGCCAGCAGTGCCGCGGCCTGAGCGCCGTCCGCGTGCTCGCAAAACGCTCGAACACCTGCGGCTGTATCAGTCCTTCGTCCAGGCCCAGCCGCGAGGCGATGGCTCGTGCGAAGTCGTACGGCGTGGTCCAGCTCGTCGACGCGACATGAACCGTGCCCGTCACGCGCAGCTCGATGAGCCGCCGCACGGCTTCGGCGGCATCGTCGAGAAAAACCGGCGTGATGCGCTGGTCGGTCACGCCCGCGATCGTCTGCCCGCCCCGTAGCCGCGTCAGGCACATCCGCGCGAAGTCCAGCTTGGCGTGTGCCTGCGCGGTGAACGGCATCTCGATCCTGGCGATGCACGCCTCCGCGCCGGTGTTGCCGATGAGCTGTTCACCGACCGCTTTCGTCCGCGCATACCAGCCAAGCGGGTTGGTCGGATCGTCCTCCCGATAGGCCCGCCGGTCGTTCGTGCCGTCGAACACGTAGTCGGTCGACACGTGCAAGAGATGGATGCGCTCGTCCCCGCACAACTGCGCGAGTGCGCCCGGATGCGTGGCGTTGAGCCGGTAGGCGAGGCCATGCACGTCGTCGCGCTGTGCTTCGGCGCCATCGACATCCGCCCACGCCGCCAGATTGACGACCGTGTTCGGCTGCGTCTGCTTCAGGACAGCGGCGAGTGCATCCACATCGAGCACGTTGAGCTCAGCGTGTGTTGGCGCTCGTAGCTCGAATCTGCCTTGCCAGAACTGGAGCAGCCGCGAGCCGACGAGCCCCGAGCCGCCCAGCACCAGCACCGACTGCATCGGGGCTGAGCATAGCGGTTCATCCCGGCTGGTATTGGGGTGCGCCGCGCGGAGTGCTAGCCTCGTGAGGTCGGTGTTGTGCTGGCCCGCCGTCACTTTCTGCGGGTAATTGCCCTGGGTGGAGCGGCAACGCTCGCGGCTGCGCCGTCGTTGGCGGAGGCGCTGCAGCTTGTCGCGTTTCCTGCTGCCGCGCCGGTCGTGGCAGATTACGAGATCCGCCTGTTCGGCGCGCTGCAAGTCGAGGCCTTCGGCCGCCGTCTCGATGCCGCGCCTCGGCCCGATGTGACGCAACTGCTGACGGTGCTTGCCCACCACCCCGAGGGCTTGTCATTTGCGGAGCTTGGCGCGCTTCTGCTGCCAGGGCCAGGGGGCTTTGACCCGGACGCGTTCCATCGCGTATCGAAGACACTTCACGCCGCTCGCACCTGGGCTGGCGAGCGTCTGATCCGCTCCAACGACAACCTGGTGCGCTTCGACACCGATCTGCAGGTGCTGGTTGACGTCCAGCTGTGGCAAGCCCTGCTCGACCGTGCCGATGGCACCAAGCGACAACCGGCGCTGGAGATGGCGATCCGGCTGTACCGCGGGTCGTTGCAGCGAGGTCTCTGGGACCCGTTCACGAGCGAGCTGCGCTCCGAGTACCGCCTCGAATTCGCCGCCGTCGCCAACGAGGTCGGCTATGCGCTGCGCGACCGTGACCCCGAGCGAGCAGAAGTCCTGACCCATCGCGCGCAGAGCGCCCTTGCCAACGAGTGGGCCGAGCGCGTGGTGGCTCGGCGCCTCGATCGTATTGCCGCCAAGGCTCGCCGAGTGGAGTCCCTGCTGGCCGACCGGGCCAACCGCAACAAGCCGGCCGCCGCACGCGTCTGATCGTGCGATGGGCTGCGTGATCATTCTCCTCGTCCTCATCCTGGCGTCGGTGCTGGCTGGACCGCTGGGCTTCCTGGTCGCCGCGCTACTGATCCTGGGCTGGGCGGTGATTACCGGCTCGCTGCGCCTGCTCCTGGCGATTGTCCTCCTGCCGTTCAGAATCCTGGAGCGCGTCCTTCGCCGCTGACCTGGCTGGCGCGCTCCCAGGCGGGTGGCGCGGTGCTCCGTGCTGCGCTGCGTGGATGTGCTGTCGGCTCAGGAGATGAGCGTCAAGCGACCGCGAGTCTGACTCTGGCGCCGCTCAGCGCGCGCGAGCTCCGTGTGCAGCCGCACCGCCAGGATGTGCTTGCAGGGCGCGTCGGCTCGTTGTTTGAAGTCCGGGCAGTCACAGGCTGCATGACTCACGATGTAGTACCGCCCAGGCTCGTGCTGTGACGGCACGCCGAACACGTCCTCGCCGTTGCGATCACGCCCCGTAAGCCAGAAGTCGGCCTCGGCGGCAATTTCGATGGCGCGGATGGTGCGCGGATCGTCCGCGTTTATCGTCACCGTCACGTGGTCACGAGTGTAGCACAATACCCGGACAAAACCAATACATAAACCGGACAAGCGCGTGTGGTTGCCGTAGACTCCGACTGCCCGGTGCAGGACCCGCCCATCGCCTCGCTCGCCTCTGTCCGCAAGAGCAAATTGCTGAGTCAGCGCGCGCTGGCGCAGAAGGCCGGCGTCGCGCTCAGCACGATTTACATGCTCGAAGCTGGCCGTACCGAGCGGACCACGTTCAAAGTGATTCGCGCCGTGAGCGAAGCGCTAGGTGTGCCGCCCGAATCGATCGCCGAGTTCCGCCGCGTCGTTGCCTCCGATGGCCGCTGATTCCGCCGCCCAGGGACCCGCGCCGCCTCGCCGAACCCAGCGCTACTTCCTGTCCGCGCTCGTCAGCCTGGTGCTCTTCGGCGCGCTCATCTGGTTGAACGTCGTCGCGTTCCGTGCGTTCGCCCACCTCGACTATTTCCAGTGGTATCTGAAGAACGCCTCGGCGGTGTTCCTCGGCTTCGCCTTCGTGTCGCTCGTCTGGGGCGGCCTGGACAAGCACACCGACTTGATTGCCGCCCACCCCGTGCAATTCATGCGCGGGTATTTCGTGCTGTGCGCGGGACTGTCGCTCACGCTTTCGAGCATCGTCCGTCCCACTACTCGGTCGTTCACCAACTCCGTCCCCATTCTCGACGGCTTGCTGACGGCTGTCTGGTCGCTGTGGCTGATCATCGCCGTGATCGCCTGGTTTGTGGTGATCGCCCCGATCCAGTACTTGCTCCACCTGGTGACGGGCGCCCCCGCCCGAACGATGCTCGACTCCGGCCTCAAGACGTGGTTCGTGATGGGCGAAACCGAAAACACCATCCTCACCGCTCCGGCTGAGACCGCTCCGCCCGAAGGCGCCGCCGAAGCTGGCTTCTACGCCAAACCCGTCACGCTCACGACGACGCTGGACAGCGTCGCGGTCTGGGCTGTGTCCTGGCTCGTCGACCGCTTGGCAGCCTGACCGCCGCGGGCCAGGTCTCGGTAAGGTGTCGGTCATGTCCACACCGGCTGAACCAGCCACCGAGCTCAATATCACCGACGTCGTGCGCGGCCCGATTCCTCCGCGGGTCGTGAATGCGTCGTGGCCGAACAAACTGCACACGCGCATCGGCGAAGTGGTCGCGCAGAAGGGCCCACCGCCGTGGTCGGTGCGCTTGATTCAGGACGAGCGCAACCTGGTCACGCTGATTGCCAGTGCCCCCGGTGGCGGCAACCGCCCGCACTGGCACAAGGACTTCGACGAGTGGTGGTTCATCGTGGCGGGCACGCTCCAGTGGGAGCTGACCGGCGGCACCTTGATCCAGGCGGTCAAAGACGACCTCGTGTGGGTGCCACGCGGCACGGTCCACCACATCAAGAACATCGGCTCCGATCTTTCCTTGAGGATGGCCATTGCCATGCCGCCCGCCGTGCACTACTTCGAGCCGTGCGCCCAGTGCGGCTACGACGATGACGGGCCCCGCGCCTTCTGGTGATCTTCGGGCCGTAATCCTGTTGAGGCCGCCGCTTCGCCTGGCCACCTGACCAGGCCGTCAACCCATCGCCTGGCCGATGCCTCACCGGTTGTCAAGCGGCATGCTGGCCGCACTGTGACGCCCAATCAAATTACCCTGGTCCAGGACAGCTTTCAGCTAGTGGCACCGATCGCCGACACCGCCTCGGAGCTGTTCTACACACGCCTGTTCGAGCTCGACCCATCTGTGCGCCCGCTTTTCCCCACCGACATCGCTGACCAGCGGCGCAAGCTGATGCAGACGTTGAGCGTCGTCATCGGCAGCCTGCGCTACCTGGACGGCATTGCGCCATCGATACACGCGTTGGGCCGCCGCCACGCCGCCTACGGCGTGAAGCCCGAACACTTCGACACGGTCGGAAGTGCCCTGCTGTGGACCCTGGCCCAGGGCCTTGGCCCCGCCTTCACGCCCGAAGTCGAGTCCGCCTGGGCCGCCGTCTATTCGCTGTTGTCAGACACGATGCAAGCCGGCATGGCCGACGCCGCCCTCCCTCGCGCCGCCTAGTGCAAACGATGCGCCGCTAGTTGTCGTAGCCCGGCGGCCGCACGACCCCGCCCATCTCCGCCGAGGCGAGCGCCGCGAACCGAATGGGCGTCAGATCCTCCAGGTACGGCCCAATCGCCTGCAGGCTCAGCGGCAGGCCATCCCGCCCCAGGCCCACGGGAAACGCGGTCGCTGGCTGCCCGCTGAACGTCGCCAGCCCGGGGTAGACCAGTTGATCCTGATACGGATGCTCCGTACCGTCGATGTCCAGCATCGTTACTGGACCTTCGACGGTGGGTGACATTGGCACGTCCATGTGTGGGAACGCCGTGCGCAGCGTGATCGGCGCGAGCAGGATGTCCCAGTCGCCGAAGAAGGTGCGATAGGCAGCCCGGTATTCCTCGCGCCGCGCGTGCCACATCAGCCAGTCGCCGATACTTGCCTGGCTTGCCGCGGCCTTGGCCGCCGCCCACGGCGTCTCCGGGTGAGCTTGGATCTCGCTGGCGAGTCGCGCCCGCTCCTCAGGTGGCATGCGCGCCGACATGAACGCGTTCAGCATCGACACATACAGGCCGTGATGCTCGCGCATGTCGCCAAGAGCCTCTGGCGCCGTGACTTTCACGGTCGCTCCTGCTCGGGCGAGGCGGCTCGCGAGTGTGTCCAGCGCAGCCAGAATCTCGGCGCTGACCGGCAGCCAATCGATGCGCGGCATGATCGCGACACGCACTCCAGGCAACGTCTGCGCGCGCGGCGGCGGGAGCTGCAGCCGCCAGGCGACGTCCTCACCGATCTCGGGACCCGCGATCACGCGCATCGCCAGCTCGAGGTCCTCGGCGGTGCGCGCCAGCGGGCCCTGCACGCCCATAACTCCTGCTGCATTGGGCAGCGACGGCCGCGGAAACTGACCGCTGCGCGGCACAGCCGTTTCGCTCGGCTTGTGGCCGAAGATGCCGCAGAAGGCGGCGGGCACCCGGATGGAGCCACCGATGTCGCTGCCGAACTCGAGCGGGCTCAGGCCAGCAGCGACTGCCGCCGCGCCACCGCCGGTGCTGCCGCCAGGCGACCGCTCGGGATTCCACGGATTGACGGTGCGCCCGTAGATTGGATTGTTCGACTGCCAGTCCGAGAGCATCGGCGGCACGTTGGTCTTGCCCAGCAGCACCGCGCCCTGGCCGAGCACCTTGCTCGGAATCGCGCCCATGTCTGGTGCTTTGAAGTCTTTGAAGTCGAGCATGCCGACGGTTGTCGGCAGGCCGGGCACGTTCATCGACTCTTTGAGTGTGACCGGCAGTCCGAGGATTGCCCGGTCGTCGCCGCTGTGCAGGGCCGCGTCCGCGGCTTGCGCGGCGCCGCGCGGATCAGCGGCAGGCACGACGATGGCGTTCAGCGCGCCGTTGTAGCGCTCGATCCGCTCGAGGTACAGGTCGACGAGCTCGCGCGAAGAGACCTGCCGAGCACACAGCGCCTCGACTATCGCGTGCGCCGGCGCAAAGGCATCCAAACCGGTTGTCGTGGCCATCGCGACCTATTGTTAGCCCTCCAGGTCGCGGTAAACCAGGGCCGCCCGTGTATCAGGTCAGAGCTGTCGTCGCTCCTCCTGGACCTCGTACTCCTGCCCCTCCAGCACCTGCCGCTGCTGCCACGCGGCGACAATCCGCCGCGCCATGTCAGCACTGAGCTCGATCGGAAAACCGGGCAACGCGCTCAGCACCAGACTGGCCGTCTCATCCTGGACAACATCCACGACGCCATAGATCTCGCCCCGAGCGACCAACGTAAACCGCTCCAGCGCAAGCCCCAGACTCACTTCAGGCATGCCCACCCCTTGAGCACAGCCCATGCCTCCGATAGCCGGCCGTCTGAACGGCGGCCCCTCGCTAGGCCGCCTGTTCGGAGAACCCCGCGGCCTGGATGGCCGCCCGCGCAGCCTCTTCGTCTTCGTTTGACCGCGCGCCGCTTACGCCGATGGCTCCCACGCAGCGGGCGCCATCGAAGATCGGCAGTGCGCCCTGCACGGGCACGATGCGCTGGCCGCTGATCGCGACCATGCCCGAGGCCGCTGCGGGATTCCCGCTGAACCGGTTCGATAGCTCCGCGGATGGCACTTTCCAGGCAACAGCCACCGCGCCAGCGTACAGCGCACGGCCATGCCGCCCATGTCCGCGGTGGGCAACTGGGCTAGTGCAAACGCTTCATTGGTCTGGGCAAGTAGCGCGTGCAAACGCCCGGAACCCTGACGCCGCACATCGCGGAAGCTCGTCCTGTATGAGCCGACAGTCGACACTTACGCTGTGGCCGCAGTTCTCGTTGGGTGCCTGGTCGAGCCGCTACTCGAGCTGTCGGAGACCAGGCGCAATGCGGTCGAACGCGACGCGATCGCGCGCGGAGATCGAAACTTGCACGCCGTCTATCACGGTGCTGGCTGGGACACCTTGCTCGATCCTGACGCTCTCCTCGATCTCGCCGCTCTGACCCTTCACGTCCCAAACGACCCGGCCAGGCTGCGCGAGTACCCGAGGACTCGTCATGACGTCGGCGTCGTCGAGACCGTGGAACTGCTCCTCGAGAACTCCTGTGCGGATCTCACGGTATTGCAGCCGGGACACGCCTTCTGGTCTCCATTAGCACGCATGTTCTGTTGTAACTTGTATTTTGGCGAGCCATGGGTTTATTGCGGCTAAGGACCATGCGAACTTCCGCCCAGGCGATCACGTCACGTGCGCACCACCCTCGGCGCGGGGCAACTTCAGGTTGGGCCGGGGCTGCAGGGGCGGACCCGCGCTGAGCGGGCCGGACGTTGCCAGTGAACACTCCGCGAGCCGTGGGTGCCGAGGAGTGGAATTGAACCACCGACACTTCGATTTTCAGTCGAATGCTCTACCACTGAGCTACCTCGGCGTATCGGCTTTATGAATCTACCAAAGAGGGTCAGCGATTTTCAGTCGTGTGCTCTACCACTGAGCTACCTCGGCTTGTCAACGGAGGCGGGAGCGGCCTCGCGAGGTGGAGGAGTGGGCGAAACAGGACTCGAACCTGTGGCCTCCTCGGTGTAAGCGAGGCGCTCTAACCAACTGAGCTATTCGCCCCTTTTTGTCAAGGGGGTGCGCTCGGAGAGACTCGAACTCTCACGCCCTAACGGGCACATGGCCCTCAACCATGCCTGTCTACCGGTTCCAGCACGAGCGCGCGGCGCGGCTACGCAGCCGCAGAGTATACCCACACCAGCCAGCACCCGATCAACGCCCGGACACGGCTTGCGGCGCGCCGAACCGCGCGCCGCCTGGCGCAATACGCACGCTGATCAAGCCCGCGATCGCGATCAGTAGCCCGATCAAGACCAGCGTCTTGTCAACCCCGATCACGTCGGCCAGGCCGCCGAGCAGCAGCAACGGCACGATCGAGGCGAAGTTGCTGAGCATGAGCTGGACCGCGAAGACGCGACCGCGCAAGTCGACCGGCGCGCGCTCCTGCAGGTACGTCTGCGCGGGCACCATGATCGCGACGAAGCCGAGCCCGGCGATCAGCGCCAGGGCCATCACGGCCGGCACCAGGACCGAAACTTCGCCCAGCGGCGGTAGGTCCATCAGCGGCGGGTTGCCGCTGGTCAGCCACGCCGTGATGAAGGCCACGCCGCCGATCAGACCCAGGCACGCCGCGATAGTGAACAGCCCGACATTGGTCAGGAAGTGCTTGTCAAGGCGATCACCCCAGCGATTGAGCAGCGCGGTGCCGGCCACCATCCCGATGCCCGCGGGCGCCATCACGAACACCGCGTCCTCGGCGGTCACATGCAGGAGGCGCTCGGCGAACCCAGGGACCAGGGTGGCCACGACCAGGCCCAGAATGGCGCCGATCGTCCACTGCACCATCGCCAGCGCGATCACCCGATCGCGCAGGACGAAGTGACCGATGTCCTGAACGTCGCGCCATACGCCGCGAACGGCTTCCTCTTCAGACGCAGGGACGCCCGGGTCGTGCCCACCACGTCGACTGGGTAGCGGCCACACCAGGGCGCCGCACAGCACGATCGCCGCGGCCATGCTCACGAACAGACCATCGGTACCGCCAACCTTGGCCAGCAACGGCCCGAGCACGACCAGGCCAACGAGCTGCGACGCCGTGAACGTGAGATGAAACAGGCTATTGGCTTGCAGCAGCCGCCCACGCGAGACGACAGCGGGGATCATCGCCGTCTCGGCGGGCGCGAAGAATTGGCCGACGGTGGAAAAGACGAAATTGACGAGGAACAACAAGCCCAGCGTCAACTGCGGGAACAGGCCGAAGGCGCCGTAAGCGAAGGCGATGCCGCCGCGGATCAGGTTGGTCGCGATCAGCACAGAGCGCTTGTCCCAGCGGTCGACGTACACACCGGCCAGGACCCCGAACACGACCGATGGGATGATCAGCGTCAGCACCGCGACGCTCAGCTGCGTGCTGGAGTTGCTGCGGTGCTGGACCAGGACGACGATGCCGTACCAGATCGCGTTCTGGGCCGTCTGGCTGATGGCCTGCGCCAGCCACAGCAACAGAAAGTCGCGATTGCGCCAGATCGAGAGGTCGAGCGGCCCGACGCGCTGCGGCAGCGGCAGCTCTCGTCGTCCGTTGATCGAGGCGGCGGGCGCTGGCGCGTCGGTCGGCGCACTCTCGGGTGGCATGACGCTACGCGGGCTCGGCCGAAGGATCGGGCGGGATGGCGCGGCTGAGAAAGGTCTTGAGTCTTCGCTCGAACTGGCTGCGCGGCAACAGGACGCGGTGTTCGCAGGTGGCGCAGCGCAAGCCGATATCGGCCCCGAGTCGCACCACGGACCAATCGCTGCCGCCGCAGGGGTGCGGCTTTCTCAAACGGACCACGTCCCCAACGTGCACTTCGACGAAACGGGCAGTGCTCATTGTTGCGGTTGGCTCAGCGCGGGGCGACGAGCGCCTCCACGCGGGCACTGTTGATCGCCAATTGCAAGCGTTGCGCCTCAGCACGGGCCGCTGCCTGCCAGTCGGAGCCTGTGCTGGCGTAGGCGATCGTGCGGCTGGCATTGACGATCACACGCTGACCATTCGCGTCAACGCCCGCTCGGACGGCGGCCGAGAGATCGCCCTCTTGCGCGCCCACGCCGGGGAGCAGGATAGGCACCGCGGGAGCGATACGGCGCACCGCCGCGACGTCGCTGGGATAGGTAGCGCCAACGACGAGGCCGACGGTGCCGTGGCGATCCCACTGTAGTGCGCGGCGAGCGACGTGAACGAACAGCGGCTCACCGTCGACGGCGAGGTCCTGGATCTCCCCAGCGCCCGGGTTCGACGTTTTGCACAGCACGAACACACCGCGGTCGCGGTACTCGAGGAACGGCGCGAGCGCATCGGCGCCGAGGTAGGGACTGACGGTGACAGCGTCCGCCCCCAGGTCCTCGAAGATGGCCTGGGCATACGCGCGCATCGTGTGCGGGGTGTCGCCGCGCTTGGCATCGATCAGCACCGGGACATCGCGCGGCATCGCGCGGAGCAGCTCGCGCAAGACCTGCTGGCCAGCCAGCCCGTGCGCCTCGTAGAAGGCGAGGTTCGGCTTGTAGCAGCACACCAGGTCGCGCGTGGCCTCGACGATGCCCTGCAGGAACCGCGGGTCGAGCGGCTGGGTCGGTAAAGGATCGAGGCCGACACACAGCCACGATTGGTTCGCATCTGCCGCGGCGTGGAGGCGTTCGAGGAAGGTCAACGGTTCCAGATGCGCTCGGGGTGTGCCTGTATCATAGCGGGAGCCTCTGACAGCCTCCCGCAAGGAGCCGTGACGAATATGCACCTCCGAGTCGCTCGGGCGTTCGCGGTCATTTCCGCCACTGCCCTGCTGTTGCCCGCCCTGGCGGCTTGCCAGCCGGCTGCCCCAGCCGCGTCGCCGACGACAGCGCCCGCGGCCACGACCGCGCCGGCCAAGCCCACCACGGCAGCGGTAGCGGCATCGCCGTCAGCCGCGGTGGCGGCATCACCGTCGGCCTCTGCCAAGCCAGCAGCTTCGCCATCACCAGGGGCTGCCGCGTCGCCGAGCCCGGCCGCGGCGCAGGCGACGCCGCTGCCGAAGCCGCAGGCTGGTCCAGCTCCGACTGGCGACCAGAAGGGCTCGACGAGCAACCCGGTAGCGATGGCGTTTGTCCCGTCCGCGGACTCGACCAAGGTGCTGGCATCGGGTGAGCCGCTGGCCAAGCTCCTGACTGACGCCACGAATCTGAACTTCAAGGTTTCCGTACCGACGTCGTATACGGCAGTCATCGAGGCGATGGGCTCAGCGCAGATCGACGTCGGCTGGCTCGCTCCGTTTGCGTACGTGCTCGCCCACGACAAGAACCAGAGCCAGGTCATGCTGGCCTCGCTGCGCCAGGGCAGCAAGACGTACCGCTCGCAGATCATCGTGCGCGCCGATTCGGGCATCAACAACATCGAAGGCTTGAAGGGTAAGAAGTTCGCTTTTGTCGAGCCCGCCTCGGCATCGGGATTCCTATTCCCGAACGCGCTGCTGGCAGGCATGGGCATCGATTACAAGACCTACTTCTCGGACACGCTGTTCGCGGGCGGCCACGACAAGGTGATCATCGCCGTCTACAACAAGCAGGTCGATGGCGGCGCCTCGTTCGGCAACAGCATCGACACCGGCCCGCCGACCGATGCCCGCACGCTGGTGACCAGCACCCTGCCCGACGTCATGACCGCGATCAAGCCGATCGCGCAGACCGACCCGATTCCCAATGACACGGTGTCGGTGCGCAAGGGCCTCGACGACAACCTGGTCAAGCTCATCCGCGACGGCCTGCTGTACGTGCAGAGCACCGCCGACGGTAAGCGGGTGCTGCGCGATCTGTACAACATCGACGGCCTGGCGGTCGCCGACGACAAGGACTACGACACGATCCGCAGCGCTGCCAAGGCGCTCAATCTCGATCTCGAAGAGCAGGTCGCACCGCCCAAGCCGAAAACATAACGCCCAGGTGCTTGGCAGCGCGGCCCACACCGCCTAAGCTGCAAGGCCTGATCGCATGCTCGTCATAGAGCACCTGGTTAAGGACTATCCCGGCAACGTCCGCGGGCTGGACGACGTCAGCCTGACCGTCCCAGACGGTGAGTTCCTGGTGCTCATCGGGCTCTCAGGCTCGGGCAAGAGCACGCTCCTGAGGTGCATCAATCGCCTCATCGAGCCGACGTCCGGTCGCATCATGCTCGACAACGTCGACATCACCTCGGCGAGCGCGGCCGACCTGCGCAAGATCCGCCGCAGCATCGGCATGATCTTTCAGCAGTTCAATCTGGTGCGCCGCTCGAGCGTGCTAACCAACGTGCTGACCGGGCGGCTCGGCTATGTCTCGCCGTGGCAAAGCGTGCTGAACCACTTCGGCGAGGACGATTACCGCCGCGCACTGATCAATATCGATCGAGTTGGTCTGCGCGAGCGGGTGCACCAGCGGGCGGATCGGCTGTCGGGTGGGCAGCAGCAGCGCGTCGGGATCGCGCGAGCGCTGATGCAGGAGCCGCGCATCATGCTGGCCGATGAGCCGGTGGCTAGCCTCGACCCCGCGACATCGCATTCTGTTCTCAAGTACCTTCAGCAGATCAATCGCGAAGGCATGACGGTGATCTGCAGCCTGCACTTCCTCAGCCTGGCGCGGACGTACGGAACACGGGTGATCGCGCTCAAAGGCGGCAAGCTGATGTTCGACGGCTTGCCGTCAGAGATCGATGAGCAGCGCTTCAAGGACATCTACGGCGAAGAGGCAGTCGAAGTGGAGATCCGCTAGTGAGCACCAGCGTCGGCACCCCCGCTCCAGCGTCGCGCCTGCCGCGTTCGGTCGACGACGTCACGGGCCGCTCGGCGCGGGCCATCCTCGCCCATAGAGATTCGCCAGCACGGCAATTCGCGCGGCTGGTGCTGCTGGGGGTCTCGATCGTCGTCCTGGTGGGCGGTTGGCGAGTCACGGATATCGATCTCGCGAAGCTGGCCAACGCGCAGAACGCAGGCCGGATTCTCACAGCGTTGGTTCAGCCAGATGTCGTCGCCCGCGACATCACCCAGACCGAGATGCGGACGCCGTACACGGTCGGGGTCACGGGCACCGGCGAGGCGGTGGCTACGACGCCAACTGGTCAGCGGCTGCGCGTCCTGCCGGCCGCGGCCAAGGCTGGCGACTCTGTCGAACTGGTAGGCAGCGGCTTCGAGCCCAACGCGGACGCGCAGCTGCGGCTGGATACGGGCACGGGACGAACCATCCTGCTATCGCGCATCCCGACTGACAACCGCGGTGGCTTCGACGTGGAGATCGAGTGGCCCAGCGCTAACACCGCGCCGGCGGGCGACTACACGCTGCAGATGCTCGTCAATGCGCCGAGCGGCGGACTGCACATCAGCGACACGCTCGTCACTGGGCTCGCGCGAATGGGCGAGACGATCTTGCTGGCGCTGATGGGCACCGTCTTCGGTGTGCTGTTCAGCGTGCCGTTCAGCTTCCTCGGCGCACGCAACCTGATGGGCGCATCACCCGTTGGTCTGATCATTTACTCGGCCACGCGGACCTTCTTCACGATCACCCGGTCGATCGAAGTGCTGATCGTTGGATTGATCATGGTGGTGATCGTCGGCATCGGCTCGTTCGCGGGCGTGCTGGCCATCGTGGTCCATTCGATCGGCTCGTTGGGCAAGCTGTACTCGGAGGCGATCGAGAGCATCGAGCCTGGTCCCGTCGAAGCAATTACGGCCACGGGCGCCAATCGCGTGCAGACGGTGCTGTTCAGCGTGATCCCGCAGGTGATTCCCGAGTTCCTGGCAGTCACGATTTTCTGGTGGGACCACAACGTGCGCATGTCGACGGTGCTTGGCCTCGTCGGCGGTGGCGGGATCGGCTATCTGCTGATTCAGTACATCCAGCTGCTGCAGTACAACCAGTCGGCGACGGTGCTGTGGATGATCGTGGCCGTGGTGACCGCGATGGACTACGCCAGCGCCGCGATCCGCGCCCGCCTCGTCTAGTCGAGCTCGCGCGCCAGCAGCTCGCGCAGGAACGCGTGGCGATCCGTGAGAAAGTCGCGCGTGACCTGGTAGTGCTCGGTGTCCTCGTAGCGAATGCTCTCGATCTGCCCGCTCGAGGCGCCGAGCAGGTAAATCCGAGCAGTTGGGTAGGCCAGCAGGATCGGCGAGTGGGTGGCGACGATCAGTTGTGAGGAGCGTTCGCGCACCAGCTGGTCGATGATCACCAGCAGCGACAGCTGGCGAGTCGGCGACAGCGCTGCCTCGGGCTCGTCCAGGATGTAGACGCCATTGCCGAAGAAGCGATTCATCGCCAGCGCGAGGAAGGCTTCGCCGTGCGACTGCGCATGCAGCGAACGGCCTCCGTAGCTGTCAATAAGCCGGCCGCCGCCGGGCTCGCTGTCGAGGTCTTCGATAGTGCTGGCGACGTTGTAGAGGCTTTCGGCACGGGCAAAGTAGCCATCGCGCTCGCGCTTCATGCCGCGCACCAATTGGATGTGCTGGTGCAGCTCCGACTCGGTGCGCCGCGTGGCGAAGTTGAAGTTCTTGCTACCGCCTTCGGCGTTGAACCCGGCGGCGACGGCGATCGCCTCGACCAGCGTCGACTTGCCGCTGCCATTCTCGCCGACGAAGAACGTCACGGCCGGATCGAGGTCCAGCGTGTGTAGGGCTCGGATCGCCGGGATGCAGAACGGGTACGCCTCGAACGAGGGCACCGACTCGCGGCGCAGTTGCACGGACTTCAGGTACATCGGTGCTTACGCTGGCCGCGCGATCACGATGAGCCGATCGCTAGCGGGGCCGTAGGGCTCCAAATCGTAGTTGCCGTACAGCTCATCCACGGACCACGCGGAAGCTTCGAGGAGTAGCTCGAGCTCGTTGCGGGTGAACCACCTGAGGCGCAGCTCGACCGTTGTGCGCCGGAGAAAACCGCGCTCGTCCTGCTCATCGTAGAAGCACAGCAGATCGTCGACCTGATCGGCGACATCGGGCCGGCGCAGCACGAACTTGGTGATCGGCCGACCCGTCTCAGGATCGGGCGCGGTGATGTCGTGGAGCAGCTCTTCAGCCGGCTCGTTGGCGCCGCGCAGGTTGCCGTTGGCCAGATCGAGCACCAGTCGGCCATCGTGGCTCACGAGAGCGCGGGCGCTGCGGAGCGCACCGAGCTGGTCCTTGCGCTTGAGCAACAGGCCGAAGCTGTCCAGGCCGAGGACAATCGTGCGGTACGTGCCTGGCAGCTGCAGTCTCTGCATCGGCTGCTCGTGCAGGTCTGCGTGGAGTCCCAGCCGATCGAGGCGCACGCGTGCGTGGTCAAGCATCTCCTGGGAGTTGTCGACGCCCGTGACCTCGAGGCCAGCCTGAGCGAGGGGCGCAAGCAGGCGGCCGGTGCCGCACGCGAGCTCGAGGACTGGGCCGCCGAAGCGGCGCGCCAGCGCCACGTGCACCGCGATGTCGGCGACATACGGGTCGTGCTCCCAGTCGTACAGGCGTGGGATCGAGTCGAAGGGATTCGCGCCGCGGCTCATTCAGGCCGGCGCAGGGGCAGCTCGACCGAGCCGCGCGTTCCGAACAGCACCGCCAGCTCCAGGAATGTGTACAGCCCGACCAGCAGGACCGCCACCACAGGAGTGAGTACCCGCAGCGACTGCAGCCACAGCGCGAACAGGGCGATGATTGCCAGCAGCATCGAATGCGCCAGGAAGCCAGCGGGGGAGCGCAGCCGGCCCTCTTCAAGCCTGGGCCGCAGGGCCAGCCAGGCGATGAGCGCGCCACTCGACGTGATAGCGGTGAAGGCGAACACGTACGCGCCCACCTGAGCGAACGGTCGCGCGGGCGAGATATTCAGGATGAGCCAGCCGAGGCTCGTCCACGCCGCGACCGCCGCCACGAGCATGAACAGCGCGACCAGCACAATCGCTAGGGTAGCGGCTGTTACGCTCCTGCCGGAAGAGCGATGCAGATTCTGACTGTCGACGTCGGTACGGGCACGCAGGACATCCTGCTGTTCGACGCTGAGCGCGAGCTCGAGAATTGCTTCAAGCTCGTGCTGCCGTCGCCGACGGTAGTGGCGGCCGACCGCATCCGCACGGCGACTGCCCAGCGCAAGCGGCTGGTCCTGCGCGGGGTGACCATGGGCGGCGGACCGTGCCATTGGGCGACTATGGATCACGTGCGAGCAGGCCTGGCGGCGTTTGCCACGCCTGAGGCGGCGCGGACGTTTGACGACGATCTCGATGCGGTCGCCGAGATGGGCATCAGCGTCATCTCCGACGATGAGGCGATACATCTGGCGGATGCAGGCGCGCTGCTGGTCTTCATGCGCGATCTGGCGCTCGGTCACGTGTTGCAAACGTTCGCCGACTTCGGCGTCAAGGTGAAGCTCACGGCGCTGGCGGTCGCGGTGTTCGACCATGGCGCGGCGCCGCCTGGCTTCAGCGATCGCGTCTTCAGGTTCAACTACCTGAGGGAACGACTCGCCACGGGGCTGGGCCTGGCCGGGTTTGCGTTCAAGAGTGGCGAGGTGCCGGAGGCGATGACCAGACTGCAGGCGGTTGCCGCAACGTCGCCGTCGGATCTGCCGCTGCTCCTGATGGACACCGCGCCGGCGGCGGTCCTCGGGGCGCTGGAGGATCCGCGAGTCGCGGAAGCGGAGAGTCCGATCGTGGCGAACGTAGGCAACTTCCACTGCCTGGCGTTCCATCTGCTCGACGGCGAGGCGGCAGCACTGTTCGAGCACCACACGGGCGAGCTGACAGCGTCCCGACTTGGGGATTATGTCGACCAGCTAGGCAGCGGCTCGATCAGCAACGACCAGGTCTTCAACGACAAGGGCCATGGCGCACTCGTGTTGCGATCCGAAGCACCGCCCCCTGATCTGCTCGCGGTCACCGGGCCGCGACGGGCGCTGCTCGTTGAGAGCGGCAGGCAGCCGTACCTGGCGGTACCACACGGCGACATGATGCTCGCCGGCAACTTTGGTCTTCTCCGCGCGTACGCCGCTCACGATCAGCTCATTCGGGAAGCCGTCGAGCGACGGCTAGGCCCGCCGGGGCATGTACGATCAGCATTGGGAGTCTGACAAGCCTTTTGGCGCTGGGTACGTTCTTACAGCTGCTTCGCCCGCAATCACTCGATCAGCAACACACCACCCGCGTCTATCGCGCGCACGTCCAAGCCATAGGTGAGCGCGTGCGCGAGATTTTCGACGCGTGGGTTGCGCAGCGTGAGATCGAGCCTGATTACGTGCGGCTCGCCAATACCTCCGCGGTCAACCGCTGGGAGCTCATGCGTCTCAAGAAGCGCGCGCAGCGGCTGCATCCACCGCGCTCGCTCGGCCGCACCCACGACGATCTGCTCACCGCCGTGACCGCGTCCGCGCGCGCCTGCCAGCTGTTGGCCAACGGCTATCGCTTCCACAAGTCAGAGGCGATCTGTGACGGTCAGGCGCTCTTCGTCGAGACGATCGACGAGCTGACCGAGCTCATGCCTGACGTCGCGGTCGGCTGACCCTACCTGCGCCGCTTGCGCTGCTGGTACTGGGTACTGATCAGCCACAACACCGCCCAGGCGATCAGCATGCCGAACACCGGCCACACCAGGTCGTCCCAGCGATCGGCCAGCACATCACCCGACACCAGCAACCGGCCGAACAGCACCACGACGTAGGTGATCGCGCCCACCCGCAGCGCGAGCAAGATGCGGCGGCGAGCGGCGTACACCATCAGCGCCACCAGGGCGGCGACGAGCAGCGTGGTGAGCAGCTTCACTGGCCGCGCTCCAACACACCACTGGCGCCCGCGCCGGCGGCGGGCGGCACGCGCGTGTTCGAGAAGTAGTCGAACGTGAACGTGGTCATCTCGCCCACGTGGGCATCAGGGATGGGCAGCAGCCTCGCGGTCAACGGTTTACCCAACGCCACCGAAAGCGCGGCGACATCCAGGTAAACGCCTGCCAATTCGGCCTCCGAAATGTCTTGCGGCAGCGGGATCGTGTCCAGCCCGGTCCCACACACCGCGGAGTACAGAAGCAGCTCGTGCAGGCTGCTTGGCCGCTCGGCGGCGCGGCGTGCCAGGACGGAGTCCTCGAGCACGGGCAACATCAGCCCTGAGAAGCCACTGCGCTGAAGGCGCGTGCGACGAATCGCGCGCGTAATCATGGCGGCGATGTACAGCGTGCCGGGCGCGCCGAATCGCTCGACGCCAGCCGCTTCGATAGCGCCGCCAATGGAAACGTCATCGGTCGGAAATGGCGCGGGCGACAGGTCGATGCCGACGAACGGATAGCCGAACTGACTCGCCAGCTCGTTGGCGATGTGCTCGATCGGGCCAGCAGCCTGCTCCAGGCGCTCCACGAGACGGTCTTCGATCTCGGATAGTCCGCCTTCACCGGACAGCGCATCGACCACGACGTCGGCGGCCTGGACGGCGACCGCGAACCGCGGCTGGCCTCCGCAGTGGTAGGCGGCGGGGAGGAACGGGATGTTGGGCGGGCAGTTCGCGGTGGCCGCGAAGCGCAGATTGCCGAATCCGCTCGGGGTCGAGCGCGCCAGATCCTTGACGGCCCGCGCGCACGCGGCGGCCATGGCTACGCTGGCGACCTTGCCGTCGATCAGGTCCGCCGAGAAGAAGCTGATCTCGCCCGCCGCGAGGATCGGCGCCACCTGCTCCGCGACGACGGTGTGCGCGCTGCTCGGCAGTCGTCCAAACGAGAGGTACTCGATCTCCGCATCACGTGCCGCGGCCTCAGTCTCCTTCGCCCATGCGGCAAGACCGCGTTCGCCGAGCGACGCCAGGGCGGGACCGAGGTCCGGGCCAGCAACACGGGTCGTCTGAACGTCCAGGCCCGCGGCACCAAAGGTCGAGCGTGCTTGTTTCAGAAAGCGGGCCGCGTCGGCGAACGGTTGGTGATCGATCGTGGGAGCGGGCAGGTCCAGCCCGACCGTGACCGCCCTGATCTTCACCGCGCTGATGGTAACGCGCTACCCGGACCACCAGGCATTATCATTCTGCTCTGGTCGAACGCTGAACGTGCCCCGCCTCAGTCGTTACCTGCCCAACCTGGCTGCGCTGTTGCTGCTGCTCAATATGGTGGGCTGCTCGGCGGTGGGCCTGGGTGGCGGGGGCGGCGGCGGCAATCGGATCCTCACCCCGCCACCAGCGCCTCGGGCAACGCCCGGCGCGACCTCGGACAGCGGTACCCCGGTGCCCGTGGCCCCGACCCGCCTGCGCGGTGGGGGCCTGTCGTCGACCGACCTGTACGTCGGTTATCGCGCACTGCTCGACCGATACGTCGATCAGATCGATCCGGGACTGCTGATTGGCGCCGCCACAGACAGTCTGCGGAACGCGCTGCGCGACCAGGCCGCGTTGCCGATGATGACGATGCCCGTTCAGCTCGTGCCCGCGCCCACCGGCAACGCCGACAAGGACTGGCAGGCATTCGGCGACGCGTACGACGCCGTTGTCGCCAAGATGCCCGACTGGGCGCAGCAGGCTCACCCGGACTGGCTGGTGATGCGCGCTATGACCGCCAGCCTGAACGATGGCCACACGCTGTTCTTCACCCCGGACGAGGCCAAGCGCGTTCAGGAGACGAGCTTCGTTGGTATTGGCGTCGTGCTCTCGAAACCGCGGCCCGACCAGCTGCCGATGATCGCGGAGATCTTTCCCAACAGCCCTGCCGCGGGCAGCGGCCTCAAGCGCGGCGATCGCATCATGGGGGTCGATGGCAACGACGTGTCGACCAAGACCGTCGGCGACATTGCGGCGCTGATTCGCGGCCCGCGCGGGACCGACGTGAAAGTCCAGGTCAAGCGACTCAGCTCGCCACAGCCGCTCGAGTTCGGGATGCGCCGCGCTCAGGTCCAGGTCGAGCAGGTCATCGTCGGCCAGGCGCCAAACGCGCCGATCGGCTACCTGAAGATCCGCGGCTTCACCGACGACAGCGTGGCGCAAATGGTCCTCGGCATGCTCGATCAGGGTCCGCGGCGCGGGCTGCGCGCGTGGGTGCTCGATCTACGCGGCAACGCTGGTGGCGCCCTGCGCTCGGTCCTGGGCGTAGCCGCTGGTCTGGTCGACCCGGCGCACACCGTGATTGGCTACCAGGTCGATCGACAGCGCGCCCACACTCCGCTCGAGACCCAGTCAGCCAATCTGACCAGCGGCATGACGCTCATCGTCCTGGTCGACCACGAGACCGCGTCGGGCGCCGAGATCCTGGCGGCAGCGCTCCAGGAAGCGAAGCTGGCAACGCTGGTCGGCACCAAGACCGCCGGCAACGTTGGCGTGGCGACGCAGCTCCAGCTGCCCGACGAGTCGCAGCTACAGGTCACCGAACAGCGCTTCGAGTCGCCGGGTGGCAATCAGCTGGATGGAGTCGGCGTCACACCCGACGTCATCGTCGACATGACTGACGAAGATCTCGAGAACGATCGCGACCCGCAACTCAGCCGAGCGCTGGCGCTGGCGGTCCAGAAGCTCGTGGGCGCCGCAGCCGGCGGCTAGCTGTTTCGAGCGCCCGCGAACAGCAGGATCGCCTCGCGGATCAGCTTGGCCGCGGCGGCGGCCGTGAGGTTGGCGGCGTCGACCTGCGGCGCGACCTCCATGACGTCCAGCGCACGCACGTTCAGGTCGCCCAGGCTGTACAGGAAGTCGGCTAGCTCACGGAAGGTGTAGCCGCCTGGCTCGGGGCAGCCGGTGCCCGGCGCGTGCGCGGGGTCGAGCACGTCGATATCGATCGACACGTAGACCGGTCGCTGCCCGATGCTCTCGAGGACCGCGTGCGGGACAGACAGCTCGCGCGACACCAACGCGTTGCGCCCACGCGCGAACTGCCACTCGGCTCTTTCGCCCGAGCGCAGGCCGACCTGGTGGATGTTCTCGAAGCCAAATTCGTCGCCCGCGCGGTGCAGCCAGGTAGCGTGGCTGAAGCGCTCGCCTTCGTAGTCTGCGCGCATGTCGAGGTGGGCGTCGACCTGCAGCATCAGCCCGTCCGAATGCACGTTGCGCAACCCGCGGAAGCCGCCCAGCGAGGCAGTGTGCTCGCCGCCGATCATCACCGCGAGACCTGCTGCGCTGACGGCGTACGCCATCGCCTCGGCAATCCGCGCCAGCGCCTCGGCCATGCTGAGGCCAGCGAGCGCGACATCGCCGAGATCCGCGAGCGGCGTGTCTTCCAGGTCGCGCTCGAGAACCGGGCTGTAGCTCTCCAGCACGTCTGAGACGTAGCGCACCGCGCTCGGCCCGGCGTGGGCACCACTCCGAAAGCTCTCGGTGAGATCGAGCGGCGCGCCGAAGATCGCTGCCCGTGGGGCAGCTACTTCAAGCGACGACGCCAGGAAGCGGGTGACCGGCGGCGCGAAGGTCGGCAACGGTTGGAGGGTGCTCACGCTCGCTCAGCTGCTGCAGCATCGCCTGCATGAACGTCGGCAGACCAAAGGCTGCGCGGTGCATCGCGGTGTTGTACACGCGCAGGTGTCCCCGCAGGGCTTCGAGCCGCAGGTTGGTGGTGACTTCGTCGATGCTGGCCGGATCGACCTCGTCCGAGCCGATGACCCAGCTCCACAGCACGCCAGGATAGATTGGCACGCAGCTCACGTACGACCGCACGATCGAGAAAGTGCGTTTGAACGCGCGGACCGTGGTGAGCAATTCGCGCGGCTGGGCAATCGGTCCACCGCTCTGCATCGCCATCAGCCCGCCAGGCGCGAGCGCTCGCTGGGCATCGCGCAGGAACTGATCGCCGATGAGCGCGGCCGCCGGCCCGACGGGATCGGTCGAATCGACCAGGATCACGTCGAAGCGCTCCTGTGTCTCGGCTACGAAGCGGGCGCCGTCCAGCACTTTGAGCTCCGCACGCGGGTTGGAATAGGCGCCGTCGCTGATCTCCGGCAGGTAGCGCAGTGATGCCTCGACCACTGCCTGGTCGATCTCCACTTCGAGCGCCCGGTCGACGCTCGGGTGCAGCAGCACGTGACGCAGCGCGCCCCCGTCGCCACCGCCGATGATCAGCACCCGATGCGGGTTGGGATGCGCGAACAGCGGTATGTGCACCAGCGGCTCGTGGTAGGTGAACTCGTCGTTCAGACTCGTTTGCAAGGTGCCGGCGAGAATCAACGCGCGGCCGGGACCTTCCAGCTCAAGGACCTCCAGCGTCTGGAACAGCGTCGTTTGCTCGTGCAGCCGCGACAGCACACGGTAGCGCTGCTGCATGCCGCCGAATGGCGGCTCGGCGAACCAATCCGCTCCCGGCTGCGCCGTCCGGGATGCATCGTCCAAGGGGGGTGCAGCCCCGCCGTCGGCCTAGGCCGACAGCGCCGGCGCGCGCGACCGTCGCACCCGTGGTCGTTGGATGCCCGTCGGGCTGCTCACGGGGTGCTGTGGTATGTCGAGCTGGCCGCGATTGATCTCCATCACACCCACGCGGTCGGGATCGTACAGCCGATGAAGCACCTCAACCGCGGCCTGTGGATCGCGCGGGTCGCCGCAGGTGAAGATGTCAACGGCGGCATAGCCGTGTTCCGGCCAGGTGTGGATGACCAGGTGACTCTCGGAGACGATGGCGATGCCGGTTACGCCTACCGGGCTAAAGGGGTAGACGCGCAGGTCGAGCAGATTAACGTCGAGCGCCTGAACCATGTCGCGCAGGGCCTCTTCCGCGGTCTCCACGGAGTCAAGGTTCTGGCACCCCCACATCTCGAGGATGATGTGGCGACCAATTGCTTTCATCGCTTCACCTCCACCACAGGACGACGGCCGCGACGGCGCAGCCAATCCGTTCGACCTTGTGCTCGATCGAGCGAACGATGACCTCCTTGAGGCGCAGCCCGCGTCGGGCGAAGCCTTCGTCGATCATCTGGCGTACGGTCGCTTCGACCTCGTGGCGTGAGGTGCCATGCGACTCGTAAATCATGCCGTGGGAGCCTTCGCCGACACCGATGCCGACCGCGGCGGCAACGACATCGCCGGGTTGGGCGGATACCTGGACGGCGTACACCGTCGGTACCAGGGCTCCGGGCGTGATCTGGGGTGGTGCTTCCAGGAGCGCAGCGTCCTGGGGCAGCACACTGCTGATACGGATCAGGTTGAGGTTGCCGACCTGGGCCGCGAGCAGGGCGTTATCGAACGCGTTTAGTTCTGTATCGCCCTCCGCCGCACCGGCGGAGGCCCAGATCGCGTTTGGAATGTGGGGCGACTGTGTGTGCAACGCATAGACCTCCCGACACGCGGGCGCGTGGTATGAGGGCCGCGGGCCCGACAGAGGGCAACAGAAAACACCACCCCAAGGCGGCCCCACTCAACAGTCGGCATCAGCCGATGCTGAGCAGTTTCGGGTGTTAAGCCAACCCCAGAAAATGGTGTTCGATTGCGTCTATGGCCCCGCATTGCGGTGCGGGGTTGACGACCACCGGAATCTATTCCGGCAACAGCCGCCTCCTGGCGACAGTCGGTTCACTATACCACAGGGCACCGGCCAAGCTTGCAATGCGTTTGAGATACATCTTGTTCGGCCCGTGGCACGCGGGTTGCGTTTATACATCCTACGAAGCGCCCAGGACGGGAACGAAAGGGCCGCATTCCAAGAGGTATTCAGATGGCAACCAGCGTGCTATGGCACGGATCCCAGACCGAAGCACTCGAGCTGCTGCAGGCACTCAGCCGCAACTGCTCGTGCGTGGTCACCGCGGAAGGTGTTCGACTCTCGACCTGCGCGCCGCACGAGATGCTCTCGTCTGACCAGCGCGCCATTGATGGCCTGCTCTTCGCGCGCCGCATCGCGGCTCGGCTGCGCAGCGAAGAGTTCCATCCGCAGCCCGCGGCAACGGAAGTCGCCGCCGGCTAGACGCCGCGCGGCCTGACACGCAACGTCGCCGCGACCACTGCTAGCAGCACGATCGTGGCGCCCAGGGTGCCTTCGGGCCCGAAGCCGCCGCCCCACAGCCATGGGGCGGCGCTTGTATTTGGCACGATGCTGAACAGCGTGTCCTGTGGCGGAGAGGCTTCGCCGCTATTCGGCAGACCGAACACGACCTGCTGTAGCCAGTTCCAGATGCTGTGGATGGCGAACGCGCCCCACAACTGACCGCCGTCGATGCGCAGCTTCCACAGCGCGGTCGCGACGCCGAAAAGCACCAGGTTGATGAATGGCAGCGCCCCGAATCCGGGGTTGGGCGTATGCAGCAGACTGAAGGCGATCGCGGAGATGCCGATCCCCCACGTCATGCCCCACTTGCCGCGGATGTTCTCCAGCACGTAGCCGCGGAACAGCACTTCTTCGGCGGGCCCCTGCACGAAGAAGCCGATGAAGCCCAGCGCAACCGCCCCGGCGGCGCGACCCGGATCGGGGTTTGCGGTCCAGCTTGCGCCGCCGATCAGCAAGAACCAGCCGAAGACGACCGCGCTCATCATCAGCGCGCCGACGGCGGCGCCGCGCAGCCACTTCAGGACCGCTCGCTCGGAGCGCAGCCCGAGGCTGGCCAGCATCCGCCGATCGACCAGCCGCCACACGAGCAGCACCGAGGCGAACGCGCCGCCCGTTGCGACCGCCAGGCCGAGCATGGAGAAAGCCCAGGCGCCGCTGCCCACGAGCAGCAGCCCAGCCAGGTACAGACCGCCCGCCAGCACCGACAGCACCGTGAGGTACAGGAGCACCGCCACGACCAGCCGCGCCACCACGACCAGCGCGGTGGGCGCGACGACTACGCCGGTAAAGCGTGTGCCAGCCATCGCATGCCCCCGCCGAGCGGCAAATCCTCGGGTGTCAGGCGCATGAAGTACCCCGAGGCGCGGCTCATCCTCACCCGCTCATTGTGCGCGCGCGCAGCTCGCGCAAGAACTCCACCAGTCCTCGCGGAAATCCCCCGAAGCTCAGCTCCTCGCCCATGGCCTGGACGATAACAGAACAGCCGTTCTACTCAGCCGAATTATCGCGAACTGGCAGGGGCGGAGGGACTCGAACCCACGACAACTCGTTTTGGAGACGAGTGCTCTACCAGCTGAGCTACGCCCCTATGGAATTTGAAAAGCTGTAAGAATGCTATTTGGTCTCGCGGTGCTCTGTGTGCTTGCGGCAGCGCGGGCAGAACTTCTGCAGCGCCAACCGGTCGGCGTCGTTCCGCTTGTTCTTCTCGGTGTGGTAGTTACGCTCTTTACAATCGGCACACGCCAGCGTAATCAACACCCTGTCAGCTTTCTTAGCCATTGCTGTGCTCCACCACCTCGGAGCCCAAGGTGAGGATCGAACTCACGACCTCACCCTTACCAAGGGTGTGCTCTACCACTGAGCTACTTGGGCCCGTTGACTGGACTATTTTATCGGTTGCTGCCCAATCTCGGCAGGCTTGCCCAAAACGGCTATTGACAGTGACAGTGTAACTGTCTATATAATACCTGCGGCATGGGTGGCACGGAACGCCTGACAATCGAAGAGCTGGCCCGCCAGGCGGGCGTTTCGGTGCGCACCGTGCGCTACTACATCGCCCAGGGGCTGCTGCCCGGGCCAGGCGCGCGCGGCCGCGCGGCAGCGTACGACGAGGAGCATCTGGCCAAGCTGCGCCTCATTCGGCGGCTGGCCGACCAGCACGTGCCACTGGCGGAGCAGAAGGCTCGGCTGGCCGACCTCTCGCCGAGCGAAGTCGAGTCGCTGCTGCGGGCCGAGGAGCGCCGCGGCGCAGCCCTCGAGCGAGCCAGCCAGGCACCCTCGCCGCGCGCCTACATCTCGTCCCTGGTGCGCCGCGCTGAGTTCGTGGCGGGTGCCGCCGCGGCGGGCTACGGCCGCGCGCGACGCCAGAAGGAGCCTTCCGAGCCCCAGCAGGAGCGCAAAGACTCCGAGAGCTGGCGCCGCTGGGAGCTTGCTCCAGGCCTCGAGCTCCATGCCCGCGCGGACGCCGCACAGCTGCACGCGCACCTGATCGAGCGGCTGCTCCAGACCAGCCGCGAATCGTCCAGCCGTGGATCCGAACAAGACGCGGCGTTCAACAGCGGAGGCACAACGCATGACGCGTCCATCAGATCCTCATAACGGCACTTCTGCCAGCGCGGAAGGCTCGCCTGCGGTCACGCTCGAGATGCGCGCCGAACGCCGCCTCATCGGGCGGGACAGTCATCGCCACATCGACTTCCGCGTCCACGTCGGACTGCCGCCCAAGCGCTCTGAGCGCCGATCGGTCGCGATCGGGCTGGTGCTCGACCGCAGTGGATCGATGTATGGCGCCAAGATCGAAACGGCGCGCCGCGCCGCGCTCGCGGTGCTGGAGCGCCTGGATCAGCACGACCGCGTCGCGGCGGTCATCTTCGACGATCGCGTCGACGTCCTGCAGACTGGTGCGCCCGCTACGCGCGAGGTCAAGGCGCGGCTGCGGGCAGAGCTGAACGCCGTCCAGGCGCGTGGGAACACGGCCCTGCACACCGGGTGGTTGACCGGTTGCCGGGCGATCGCGCCCGAGATCGCGGGCGCAGAGCTCGCGCGCTGCTTCCTGCTGACCGATGGGCTGGCAAATGTCGGGCTGACCGATGTCGAGCAGATCGCGTCGGAGGCAGCCGGGGTGCGCGAACACGCCGGCGTCGGCACCAGCACGTTCGGTATCGGCGATGACTACGACGAGAGCCTCCTCGGACCGATGGCCGTTGCGGGTGGTGGGCAATTCCACAACCTGCGCACGCCCGAGGAGATCGCGCGCACGTTCCTGGGTGAGCTCGGCGAGCTGCTGATGGTGGCGGCGTCGAATGTGCGCCTGGAGATCTCGAGCACTCCGGGCGTGGGCGCCGAAATCGTCAGTCCGTACTGGCCACACCAGAAGTCGGCAACAGAATGGTCGATCGCGCTGGGCGACCTGCTGAGCGACGAGGAGCGGCACGTCGTCGTTCGCCTGGGATTCGCGCCGTTGGCGCCGGGCGCGGTGCACCTGGTCCGGGCGCAACTCAGGTGGGTGGCCGCGGACGGCGCCGAACACCACGGACCGTGGCGCGAGATCGCGTTCGAGCCAGCCGATCGCGAGGCGCGTGCAGCTGAAATCGGCGATCCCGCGGTGATGCAGGTGGTCGGACAGCACCATGCCGATCGCGCGCGCAGCGCGGCTATCGCGCAGAGCCGCAAGGGCGACGTCGCCGGCGCCCGCACCGTGCTGCGCCGTGTGGCCGGTCGCATCGCCGAGTACGCCGGCAGCGATCCGGTCCTGCAGCAGGCGCTGGCCGATCTGACCAGCGCGGAGAACGACCTTCAGCAGCACGGGTATCAAGCCGCGGCCGGCAAAGAGGCGTACTTCGCGTCTGTGTCGCGCTCGCGCGGCCAGCGCGACTTGCGGCAGCCGTAGGCCTCCGCCTCGCCTCCGTACAATACGAGCCTCTCAGCAGGAGGAGCAGGACCCCTGACAGGACCACTCGAAGGCGAAGTTGCACTGGTGACCGGCGCTGGTCGCGGCATCGGCCGCGCCATCGCCGAGGCGTGCGCCAGGGCCGGCGCACGCGTGACGCTGCTGGCCCGTTCGAAGGATCAGATCGACCAGACTGCCGATGCGATCCTGAGCTCCGGCGGGCAGGCGATCGGCGTAGCCGGTGATGTCACGCGCAAAGCCGACGTGGAGCGGGCGGTCACTGAGACCGAGCGCCGCTTCGGACCAGTCAGCGTGTTGGTGAGCAACGCCGGGATCACCGGTCCGTACGCCCCGATCTGGGACGCCGACCCCGAGGAATGGTGGCGTACGCAGGAAGTGCACGTGCACGGCGCATTTCTGTGTACCCGAGCCGTGTACCAGGGCATGGTCGATCGCGGCGGCGGACGCATCATTCTGATCTCGAGTCGCGCGGCCGAGCGCGGTGGAGCCAACCTGTCGGCGTATCAGATCGCCAAGGCGGCGCAGCTGCGCTT
>WNGE01000755.1_pt1 | contig 61112 bp, 51 predicted proteins | sample 5400651 | NCBI WGS metagenome assembly WNGE01 (sample SAMN13153370, study PRJNA577476) | soil metagenome | isolation source: 60 cm soil or saprolite under grassland replicate 2 | place: USA:California | collected 2016-06-15 | reverse complement strand
CCAGCTGCCGCCCGGACATCCCAAGGACCCGCCCAAGGACCTCCCGAAGGACCCGCCCAAGGACCCGCCCAAGGACCCGCCCAAGGACCCGCCGAAGGACCTGCCCAAGGATCCGCCGAAGGACCTGCCCAAAGACCGGCCCAAGGACCTGATCAAAGACCGGCCCAAGGACCTGCGCAAGGACGTCCCGAAGGACCGGCCGAAGGATCTCGGCAAAGACGTCGCCGTCAAGGAAATCCGCCTGGAGCCAGTGAAGCCGACGGCCGCCGACCTGCGAGAGCACCCGGTGTTCACGAAGCAAGACGACCCGAACGCCGGCCTAGCCCCCGGCCTGCCGGCCGATGTGCCGTTCACGCTGGCTACCGGCCCGGAAGCGGAGGAAGACACCTGATGATCGTCATGGTGTCCTTCCCGGACAACGAGCACGTCGAGGAGGTCCGCCAGCACCTGCGGGCCGAATACGTCGTGCTGGACCAGGCTGACTTTCCCGAGCGGATCAGCCTGCACTGCCGTTCGGCGGCCGCGGGACTGCGCCTCACCCTGCGGCTGCCCGACGGCAAGCTGCTCGACCTGGACGACGTGCGCTCGATCTGGTCGCGCCGCATCCGTCCCTTCGGGCTGGCCGCCCACCTCACGCCGGTCGGCACGCAGTTCGCCTGGTCCGAATGCCATGAGGCGATATCCGGCCTCTGGTACAGCGTCCACGCGTTCTGGATGAACCACCCGCTGGCGGACGAGGCCGCACAGCGGAAGATCCTCCAGCTCAGGGTGGCCACCCAGGTCGGGTTGCGGACGCCGGAGACTCTCATCACGAACGATCCGGCCGAGGCGGCGGCGTTCCTCGACCGGATCGGCCCCGGGCAGCTCGTCCGCAAGGCATTTCGCAACATCGAGGAGGCGCCGCGGGTGACCGCGCTGGTCGGCGACGCCGACCGGGCGAAGCTGAAGCTCGTCCGGCACGCGCCGGTGATCTTTCAGCGGTTCGTCCCGGCGGTCGCAGACCTGCGGGTGACCATCATCGGGGACGAGGTGTTCGCCGCGCTCATCACCTCCGAGGAGGCGCATCAGGTCGACTACCGGCCGGGCCTGAACAGCGCGAAGGTCGCCGCCCACCGGCTTCCGGCCGAGGTGAGTTCCGGCCTGGTCGCACTCATGCATCGGCTGGGCCTCAGTTACGGCGCGATCGATCTGAGGCTGACCCCGGACGGTGAATACGTCTTCCTCGAGATCAACCCGGCCGGCGAGTACCTCTTCGTGTCACGCCGGACGGGTCAGCCGATCCCGCAGGCCATCGCCGCGGCGCTGTCCCGCGGGCGATGGACGCCTACGAGATCCGGCACTGCCGCTTCATGGTCGCCGGACCGGCTGCGCGCCACGGCCGCAGGCAGCCGGCCGGCGCAACATCGGCGAGGTTCTGATGACTCAGGCAAGTAATCCGTATAATCGCACGGATGATCACTATAAGGAAGCCCGGGATGTATGGGCAGACAGCGCCCGCCGTCAGGAATTCGAGCACGACCTCATCAACCGAAAGACGACATGGTCGCTGACCGGCCAGACGATCCTGTTTGCCGCTTACGGCGTCTCGCTGAGAAGCGACTTCGTCGATAAGAGCAACGAGTTCCGTAACGTCGTCGCCCTCTCAGGCCTCGCGGTAGCCGTCGTGACGTTCGCGGGCGTGCTGGCGATCGTTGTCTCAAAGCTCCTGTCCTGGCGCCAGTACAGGAGCTTCTACCCTAATCCGAACACTGATCCGACAAAGCCACAAGACGCCTCCGAAAAGCTCTATCTGCCACGGCCGCTAAACGGAGGAAAACCATTGCAGTGGGGGGTCAATACCATAAATACTGTCGTTACGCTAGCGCCGGAAGTCCTGCTACCGGCCATATTCTTTGCGGCGTGGCTGACCCTTTATAATCACACCTACAGTTGAGGAGGAGGATGCTGCGACGGCTGTAGGGATTCCGCTCAGTAATCCTGGTGGATCAGGCCGGCGGCGCGTTCGGCGGCTAGCATGACGGTGACCACCAGGGCCGGGGCTCCTCAGGCGGGCGGGTATCCGACCAGCAGCACGCCGTGCACGTCCTCGCCGGCGGAGTGGTAGACGTGCGGACCGTCACCGCTGTACCGGGCGTAGTCGCCCGGGCCGAGCGTGATCGGGTCGCCGGCCGGGCCGACCGTGATCGTCCCGGTGTGAACAAACACCCGCTCGACGACGCCGGTGCCGTGCGGGCTGCCGAGGTGATCGGTCCGGGCGGGCAGGAACAGGTCGAAGACCTCGACCAGGCCGCCGCTCTCGATCCGGTCTAGCAGCCGCAGGTCGAGCTGCCCGCCCGGGGTGGACCCGCGCACCCGGGCCCCCTGCTGGGCCCGGACGACCACGGTGGTCGTCTCCCGCCGGTCTTCCAGCAGGTCGCTGAAGGCCACGCCGAGCCCCAGGGCCAGCGACCACAGCGTCTCGATAGTCGGGTTGCCCCGGCCCTGCTCCAGGTTGGCCAGCGTGGCCTTGGCCACGTCCGCGCGGCTCGCGAGGGTGGCCAGGGACATCCGGCGGGCGGTGCGGAGCCGGCGCAGGTTCGCCGCGATGACGCCCCCGACGTCGGCGAAAGCCTGATCCGAAGCCTCGTTCCCCATGCTAGCGAACTATACCAATGGGCTAATCAAATGGTACGCTCCGCTCAATGTAGTGGTATACGAAGTTCTGTCTGGCCAGGGTGGCATGCGAGACGCGGCTTTCGACACCGGGTGATCATCGCGGATGCCGTGGCGCTAGCCGAACTGCCCGGCGGCACCGGCCGCGAGCAGATACGCATTCGACTGGCCCGACCCATCGAAGGCCATCGAGAGCCGAGGAACGAACAGTGCTGCGAACCGGCAAGGACTACATCGAGTCACTGCGCGACGGCCGGGAGGTGTGGATCGACGGCGAGCAGGTCACGGACGTGGCCACGCACCCGGCGTTCGCGCCGATGGTGGGCGTCCGCGCGCGGATCTACGATCTCGGCCACGAGGCCGGCCCCAGGGACCTGCTGACCTACACCGACGACGAGACCGCGGAACGCTGCGCCACCACCTCGCGGCCGCCGCGCGCCCGCGAGGACTGGCGGGCCAAACGGGACTCGGTCGCTCGACCCGTTCCACGTCTCGGCCAACACCGACCCGAAGGGCAACCGGGCCCTGCGGCCGCAGGACCAGGACCCCGACGTGCTGCTGCACGTGGTCGGCGAGACCGGCAACGGCATCGTGGTGCGCGGCGCCAAGTTCGAGACCGCGGCGGCCTATGCCAACCAGGCGTTCGTGAAGCCGACGATCGGCGAGTGGAACAACGAGGTCCTGTCCGACTACGCGGTCGGCTTCCTGGCCGACATGGGCGCCCCGGGCATCAAGCACATCTGCCGGTCCGCCTTCGCCGACCGGCGCGACCCGGAGGACTACCCGCTGACCAGCCGGTACGACGAGATCGACACGATGATCGTCTTCGACGACGTCGAGATCGGATGGGAGAACGTCTTCTTCTACCGGCACACCAAGGCGGCCACGTTCATCCGCGCGACCCTGCACCGGTACAGCATCTTCCCGTACGTCCAGCGCTACCTGCGCTTCGCCGATTTCCTCCTCGGCGTCGCCTACGCCAGCGCCCGGTCCACCGGCGTCACCATGCACCAGGCCGTGCGGGAGAAGATCGCGCAGATCGCGTGCTACCGGGAGGGCATCAACGCGCACCTGACCGCGGCGATCGAGCTGGCCGAGCCCAGCCCGGGCGGGCTGCTGATGCCCAATCAGCCGATGATGTACGCGGGCCGGGTATTCGCCTCCTCCCAGCTGCCGGCGGTCATGCACCTCGTCCGCGACCTGTGCGGCTGCCAGGTCAGCCTGATGCCCAGCAAGGCCATGTTCGACTCCCCCGGGGCCGGCGACTGGCTGCGGAAATATTTCACCATCGGCGAGATCCCCGCGGAGGAACGGCGCAAGCTCTTCGTGCTGGCCCGTGACCTGCTCAACTCCGACTACGCCGGGCACCGGCTGACGTTCCAGCTGTTCGCGCAGTCGCCGCCGTTCTCGCACCTGCTCGCCGTCTACAATAACTACGACTTCAGCGGCCCGCTGGACCTGGTATCCCGGTACTCCGCGGTCGCGGACGAGGTCCGCAAATGAGGGAGCCCATCAGCGTCGGCGGTCACCTGCGGATCCGGCCGTTCAACACCGCCGAGAGCTATCCGGAGCAGCGGCTGGACAACGACCTGTGCCAGGCGGTGGTGGCTGGCAACACGGTCTATCTGCGCGGCCAGGTACCGCAGGACCTGGATACCGGCGAGAGCGTGCACGCCGGCAACCCCGCCGCCCAGGCCGAGCAGGTGATGACGAACGTCGAGACGCTGCTGGCCGAGGCCGGGGCGTCCATCGAGCACCTAGTGTCCTGCACCGTCTACCTCACCGACATCCGGCACCGCGAGGCGGTGTACCGCGTGCTCGGGCAGCGGCTCAAGGGCGTCTACCCGGTGTTTACCGGCCTGGTCGTGTCCGCTCTCGCCCGGCCCGAATGGCTGGTCGAGGTCACCGTGGTGGCGGTCAGGCCATGACGTTCTCGCTGGTGGGCCGCTGCGACCGCACCGGCGCAGTCGGCGCCGTCATCGCGTCGGCCAGCATGGCGGTGGCGGCGCGGTGCGCCGCGGTCCGGGCCGGGGCCGGCGCGGTGTGCAGCCAGAGCACAACCGACCCGCGGCTGCGCGCGGCGCTGCTCAAGGCGATGGCCGGGGGCGCGGCCGCCAGCGACGCGCTCGCCGCCCTGACCGCCCGCACCGGGGACATCGCGTACCGGCAGCTCGCGGTGGTGGACGCGGCGGGCGGTTCGGCCTGCTACTCCGGCGAGCTGGCGCTGGGCGATGCGGCCGACGTCTGCGCGCCTGGTGCCGCCGCCGCGGGCAACCTGCTCGCCGACCGGGGGGGTGCCCGCGGCGATGCTCGCGGCTTTCGGTGAAACGGCGGGCGCCAGCCTCGGCGACCGGCTGATCGCCGCCTTGCGGGCGGGCCTGGCCGCGGGAGGCGAGGTTTCCCCCGTCCGTTCGGCTGGAATGGTCATCGCCGAATCCGTGCCGTGGCCGGTCACCGACCTGCGGGTCGACTGGCACGACGACCCGGTCGGGCAGCTCGCCGCGCTCTGGCGGGCCTGGCAGCCGCAGGCGGAGGCCTATGTGCAGCGCGCGCTGCGCCCGGCCGGGATATGATCCGCCGCTTTCCGATCCCTGGTACGGATGGCTTCCGGAGCGAGGAGTTCAGGGCCGCCTCGCGGGCTTCCCCCGCGATCATCTTCATCTGCCCGTACGGCACCTCCATTTCCACGCTGCGATGGGCGATACGACGGCTCCGCCGCGCGGGTTACCACGTCATGGCCTACGAGACGACCACGGCGGTATTCATGGCCGCCGACCCGGCGATTCTCCGTGATCTCATCTCCGCGATGCGAAAGGACATCGAGTCGCAGATATCGAGACTGAGGTCGGAAGGCGTGACCGAGTTCGGCTTCTTCGGCAGCAGCCTGGGATCGTTCATCTTCTATAACTGCATCGGCGGTGCCCTTCCCGCACTGCGCTGGGGGGTGTTCAACACGGGCGGCGACATTGCCCAGGGCATGTGGCGGCTCGACGGGGCCCGGCGGCAGCACGTACTGCGCGGCTGGTCGCTGCCCCGGCTCGAAGCGGAATGGGCCGATCTTCAGTGGCCGCAGTTCGGGCGTCTCGATGGCTGCCAGTTCGTCTTCGTCAGCTCACGGCGCGACACGATTGCGCCGCTGGACGATATCGCGCCGTACCTCGAGCCGATGCGACAGGCAGGCGCCCAGGTAAGCGTGCTCGAGGTACGCGCCATCGGCCATCTCACGACGATCGTCGCGGGCCTGTGGCAAGCGCCACGGACCATCGCCATGGTGCGGCCCGGCCGGGCGTTAGCCGGCCCTGGTGAGGAAGGCGGTCAGCCCGGCGGCGATCGCGCGGGCGGCCGAGGCCTGCCACCGCAGCGAGGTGACCAGGGCCGCGTCGGTGGCGTTGCGCATGTTGGCGCACTCGATGAACACCTTGGGAACGGTGGACAGGTTGATGCCGGCCAGGTCGTCGCGGGGCTGGATACCGTCGGTTCCGTCGTAGCTGCTGAGAGGCTCCCCGGTCCCGCTGAGGAATGCGGACCGCAGGTCGGCGCCGAGGATGCCGGAGGGGCCGACGATGGCGTCGTTGCGCCCCTCGGCGACCGGCTCCAGGATGGCGAACCCCCGCCCGCCGGGCGGCCCTCCGTCGGCGTGGATGGAGATGGCCGCGTTGGCGTGGACCTGGTTGCCGATCGCGGCGCGCTCGGTGACGCACGGTCCCACCCCGGTATTGCTGGTGCGGGTGAGCGCGACCGTCGCTCCTTCCGCGCGCAGGTCGGCGGTGAGGTACACGGCGACGTCCCAGTTGAACCGGGCCTCGGTGTAGCCGCCGTCGGTCTGCGCGCCGTTGGTGTCGCAGCTTTCGGTTTCCCGGCCGTTCCAGATCAGCTTGCCGATGACCGAGGCGGCGGCGAAGTTCCCGCCGTTGTGGCCCGGGTCGACGGTGACTACCTTGCCGCTGAGAATCCCAGTGCGGGTCGGGCGGAACAGTTCCGGGCCACCGCTGGTGGCATCTTGCTGCGCCTTGGCCGAAGTTGCGTTGTTACCCGGCGCCGGCTTCGCGCTAGCCCGGGGAGTAGCCGGATCGCTGCGGTGGGAGGACGGGGCCGAGGACGGCGGCTGGGCCGTGGCCTGCGGTGCCGACGCCCCGGCGCTGCAGCCGCAGACCAGCGCGGCCGCGGCGGGCAGCGCCCACGCGATCCGGCGCATCAGAATCCCGTACTCGAGTAGACCGGCTGCCCGTAGCGAGGCGCCATGGGGTCCCAGATGGCCACGAAGGCATTCTTAGCCGTGGTCGCCGCGCCGGAGACGTTCACGGCGGCGGCGTAATTCGAGTCCTGGCCTGGGTCTGATCCGCATGGGCTCCCCGAGCTGGCGAAATCTTTCATCCAGCTCTGGTAGTCCTTATCGGCGGCGATCGAGTCCTGCATCGTGGTGGTAAGGGTACTGACCAGCTGGGTTCCGCTGGGCAGCCCGGACACCGAGAGCGTGGGCAGGGCGTTCAGGATGTCCTGGCGGGTGTCGATGGCACGCTGGAGGGTGGCTTCTCCGCTCGCCGGGCTTTCCGAGCACCCCTGCACACCGTTGATCGCGGCTTGGATGGTCGGCCGCACGGAGGCGCTCCGGGCCAGGTAGGTACCCAGGGTCGCCATGGCGGCCGCGCCGGGGAGCTGGGTCGCCGTTGCGGAACTGGCCGCGGGTGACGTGACCGGCGACGTGGCACCGGCCGGACTGGTGCCGCCCGAGGCGGGCGGCGCACCGCCGTGCCCGGGCCCGATCTTCCCGGCCACGAAGGCCCCGGCCCCGACGGAGGCCAGCACGGCGGCCGCGGCCACGGCGATCAGCCAGCCCCGGCGGGGCGGCCGGCGACGCGCCGGTGCCGCCGCCCGGCTGTCCCAGGGCGGTACGGGTGATGCCGCCGGCCGGTCGAAGCGTGACTCCGGCTCCGCCGCCGGCCGGTCCCAGGCGCGCTGCGTGTGGGTCGGCGGCTCGTCATAGGCGGAGTACAGCTCCGGCCGGGAGGCCGGCTGCACCCTTTCCGGCTGCACCCCTTCCGGCTGCACCCTTTCCGGCGGGAGCTGGCTCAGCCCGGCCAGGAGCTGAGCCGCTGTCGGTCGCTGGCGCGGATCCTTGGCCAGGCAGTGCTCGGCCAGGGGCCGGACTCCGCCCGGCAGCCCGGCGGTGTTGGGCTGGCTGGTGACCACCCGGTACAGCAGCGCGACCGTGGACCCCTGCCCGAACGGTCCCTCGCCGGTGGCAGCGAAGGTGAGGACGGCGCCGAGGCTGAAGATGTCGCTGGGCGGTCCGACCTCGCGGCCCTGGGTCTGTTCCGGTGACATGAACCCGGGCGAGCCGACCACGGTGCCGGTCTGAGTCAGCGCGCTGGTCTCCATGGACCGGGAAATCCCGAAATCGATCAGCCGTGGCCCGTCGTCGGCCAGCAGCACATTCGACGGCTTCAGGTCACGGTGCACCACGCCCGCGGCGTGTATCGCGCTCAGGCCCTCGGCGAGCCCCGCGGCCAGCCTCAGCACCATGGACTCCGGCATCGGCCCGCGGGTGGCCACCGCGTCGGCGAGCGACGGCCCGGCGATGTAGGACGTCGCCAGCCAGGGCACCGGCCCAGTCAGGTCGGCATCCACGACCGAAGCCGTGAATATGCCGCTGACCTTCCGGGCGGCAGACACTTCCCGCGCGAATCGGGCCCGGAAATCGGCGTCCTCAGCCAGTTCCGGCCGGATTACCTTGATCGCTACCTGGCGGCCTCCCGGAGACCGGCCCAGATAGACGCGGCCCATGCCGCCCGAGCCCAGTCGCCGTTCGAGCCAGTACGGTCCTATCCGTCCCGGATCTCCAGACTGCAGCTCATCCAACTCGCCCACCCCCCCAGGTGCACGTCCTTGCCCCGCTCCAGGCGCAAGTCAAGGAATTAGTCGAGTGATGATGATATGGTCCTGTTTCCCTATTCGACCTCCGCGCCGCATTCCCGGTCAAGAGGCGGAGGTCGTCTAGAATTCGGCCAGATTTACCGCATGGAACGCCGGGCCGGACGAATTCTTCCGCGCCGTCAGGCGGACTGGGCGACGCGCCTGGCCGCGGCCCGGGTCGGCACGCCCAGCTTGGCGAGGATCGCCGAAACGTGGTGGTCCACGGTCTTGACGGACAGAAACAGCTTCGCGGCGATCTCCGCGTTGGTCTGCTCGGCGCAGATCAGGTCGAGAACCTCGTGCTCGCGCCGGGTCAGCCCGAACGGCCGCTTCCGGGTGGCCGCGTGCGGGCCGGCCGGGATCGACCGGGCGCCGAGCATCCGCAGGCGCTGCCTGATGACCTGGGCGGCGGCTCGGGCGCCCAGGCCGATGACGATGCTGAGGGCCTCGCGCAAGGCCTCCTCATCCGGCATGTCGGCCAGGGCCATCGCCGCCTCGTACGGTGAGCCCAGCTGAGTCCAGGCGCGCGCGGCAGCTGGCGGGTCACCGTCGAGCAGCAGCCGGTACGGCTCGGCAACCTCTCCTCCCACCGGGCGCGGGGAACCCAGGCGGCGCAGCCAGACCGCGACCGCGCCGCGAAGCCAGGCGCTGGGGGTCGTGCACACGTCGTGGGCCAGTTCGGCCTCGCGCCGGGCCGCGTCCAGGTCGCCTGCGAGCCAGTGGGCCTCGGCCCGGGCCAGCCGGGCCGGTACCTGGTTCTGCGGCTCGCCGGCCTCGTCCGCAATCGTGGCTGCCTCGTCAAGGTACTCCCAGACCCCGGGCTCGCCCCGCCGGGCCCCGATCACGCCGAGCCGGATCAGCGAGCAGAGCCGGTTCGCCGGGGACGGGCCGACCTTGATCAGGATCTCTTTGCTCAGCGCGACGGCCTCATCCCAGCGACTGGTGCGTTCCAGCACGTTCGCGTGCTCGCCGCGCAGGCAGATCGCGAACGTGGTGATGTCGTGCTCGTCGCAGAACGCGATGCCCGGCTCCAGGTATCGCCCGGCCTCGGCGAACTCCCGCTTGCCCGCGTGGATTCCGGACAGGTTGGTGTAGGCGCGCCCCGCCTCGCGATGGTGGCCTCCGGCCAGCGCGATGTCGAGCGCGCCGCGCATCTGGCCGGCCCAGTCCAGGCCCTGGGCCGAACGGCTGGCGGCCTGGGTGATGAGCGCGTCGCTGTGCGCGTCCGTGGCGCCGAACCGGGTGGCCAGTGTCTGGGCCCGCAGGGCCAGGTCGATAGCGACGTCATAGTCGGCGTACAGCATCCGCTGGTTGGCGAAGGTGGCGTAGGCCCGGGCGAGCTCGACGCTGGGCCCGAGCGGCTCCAGAGCCGACACGGCGGCCTCGGCCGCGTCGACGGCCTCGCGACCGCGGCACAGGTTCCACCTGATGCGGGACAGCCGCCGCAGCGCGTCTCCCTCCCGCAGCCGGTCGCCTGCCTCGCGCCACAGCGTCAGCGCGCGCTCCCCCGCGGTCTCGGCGTCCTCCCACCGGTCGAGCAGCGCTATCTCGTCGGCGAGCCCCTCGTACAGCCCGGCGAGCGTGACCGGATCCGCGCTCGCGGCGGACCGCAGCGCGCGCTCGTACTGCGCGGCGGCCTCCCGGTGCGATTTCAGCCGAGCGGCCCGGCGCGCCGCGGCGGCCGCGTACCGCAGTACCGCCGCGCCGTCGCCCGCCGCCTCGGCGTGGAAGGCCAGGCGAGCGTCGTCATCGCAGCCGAACGAGCGCAGCGCGGCCAGCACCTGCCCGTGAATTACCTGGCTCCGGTGGCCGGCGACGGCGTGCGCCACCGCCAGCCTGGCGATCTCGTGGCGGAACCGGACCCACGCGGCGTCGGCGACCAGCAGGCCGCTCTCCAGCAGCTCGTCGAGGACCGATGGCGGGCAGCCGGTCACCGACTCCAGCAGCCGCGCCTCGACCCGGGCCCCGGTCAGCGCCGCGACATCCAGCACCTCGCGCGCCCCGGCGCCGAGCCGCGCCGCCCGCGCCAGCACCGCGTCGCGTGCCGACGGGGGTACCTGTTCCATGCCGGCCCGCAGCACTTCGGTCACGTAGAACGGGTTCCCGCCGGTCAGCCGGTACAGCTCGGGCGCGGGCAGGCCGCTCCCGCCGGCCAGCGTCCGCACCGCGCCCGGGGACAACGGCACCAGCCCGACGCGCCGGGTACCCCGCTGCGAGCCGAGATCGCCGAGCGTCACCCGGAGCCGGTCGGCGGCGGCCAGGCCGTCGTCCCGGTAGGTGGCGATGAGCAGCACCGCGGCGCCGCGCAGCCGCCGGCTCAGGTAGCGGAGCAGGTCGAGGGTGGCCTCGTCGGCCCAGTGGATGTCCTCGACGACGACCACGTCCAGCACCCCCGGCGCGCCGAGGATGCCGAGCAGCGTGCGGAACAGTTCCTCGCGGCCGGCCCCGGCCCGGCCGCGCTCCAGCAGCGCGCCGCCGAGCTGATCCGCCAGGTCGAACAGCGGCCCGAGCGGGCGCGGCGTGAACAGGCCGTCGCACATGCTCCACGACCAGCGAGCAGCAGGCAGATCCCGGCACAGCCGCTCGACCAGCGCCGACTTCCCCACTCCCGCCTCGCCGCTGAGCAGGACCAGCCGCCCATCGCCGCCGGCCGCCTGCGCCGCGTACTCGTTCAGCAGCGCCAGCGACGCCTCGCGTTCCAGCAGCGGTGGCCCGGTCTCGATCGCCGGCTTACCCCTGACCCGCATCCCCGCCCATCCCCGGTTCGTAAAGGCCCTCTATGTCAACAGACGGACGACGGGGCCGCGCGGTTCAGGACCACCCCCGCGCCCGGCTGCCCCGGGTCGTTATCGTGATGCCATGACCGAACCCGATCGCCCGGCTGACCCGGTGCTCCCGGTGCGTCCCGGCGATTTCCTGCTCGAGCTCGTACTGGTGCCCGTCAGCGACATCGACCGGGCCAAGGCCTTTTACTCCGAACGGGCCGGGTTTGGAGTGGACGTCGACGTGCGGCCCGCCGACGGCGTCCGGGTCGTCCAGCTGACTCCCCCGGGTTCCGCGTGCTCGATCTCGCTGGTCTCCGGAATTAGCTGGTTCGACATGCCACCGGGCAGCCTGCGCGCTCTGCACCTGGTCGTCAGCGACATCGAGGCCGCCCGCGCCACGCTGGTCGGCCGGGGTGTGGAGGTGGCCCCGGTCGAGGATCTCGGCGGCGTCTTGTACGCCTCGTTCGCCGACCCCGATGGCAATACCTGGACACTCCAGCACATGCCGTGGCGTCAGTAGCCGGAGCGCGACGGTGACGGACCACCTCACCAGCTTCTTCCCGGCCGGCCGCGACCGCGGGGTCACCGTGGCCGTCGAGGGGTTCTTCGCGTTCGTGTGGCGGTCAAAATAGAGGTCGCGCCCTCTTTACCTGGATCGGTTCGATGGCTTACGGTTGCCTCGATTTCAACCGGGAGGGGCAAGCATGAGCGAACTGTGGCGTAAGGGCGCTGTCGAACTCGCGGCCATGATCCGCGACCGCGAGGTGAGCAGCCGCGAGATCATCCAGGCGCACCTGGACCGCATCGAGGCGGTCAACCCCCACCTCAACGCCATCGTCCGTCTCCTGCCGGACCAGGCCCTCGCGGCCGCCGACGCGGCCGACCTGGCGGTGGCGGACGGCGCTCGGCTCGGCCCGCTGCATGGCGTCCCGTTCACGGTCAAGGAGAACATCGACCTAGCGGGCACCCCCACCACCCAGGCGGTGCCGGCTCTGGCTGAGGCGATCGCCCCGGTCGACGCCCCGCAGGTAGGACGGCTGCGCGCGGCCGGCGCGATTCCCATCGGCCGGACCAACCTGCCGGACTTCGGCCTGCGCGTCCACACCGACTCGTGGTTGCACGGCCTGACCCGCAACCCGTGGAACCCGCAGCGTTCCGCGGGCGGGTCGAGCGGCGGTGAAGCCGCGGCGCTGGCGACCGGGATGAGTCCGTTCGGCCTGGGTAATGACCTCGGAGGATCCCTGCGCAATCCCGCGCACTGCTGCGGCGTCGCGTCGATCAAGCCCTCCACCGGCGCGGTGCCGTCGGCGACCGTGATCCCGCCGGAGGACTGGAATATCTCCTTCCAGCTCATGGCCGTCGAAGGGGTCCTGGCCCGCCGGATCGCCGACGTCCGGGCCGGCTTCAGCGTGGTCGCGGGTCAGCACCCGCGCGACCCGCTCAGCGTCCCCGCGGTCTTCACCGATCTGGCCCCCGGCGAGCGGCCGGCCGTCGCCGTGCTGCCCGAGCCACCGGGCGGCAGCACCCACCCCGAGGTGGCCGCGGCCGTGCGCCGCGCCGCCGACGCGCTCGCCGACGATGGCTTCAAGGTCACCGAGGCCGTCCCGCCCGACTATGAGCAGGCGATCGAGCTATGGAGCACGATCCTCACCGCTGACCTGAGGGTCATGAAACCGATACTGGACCAGGTCATGGGCCCGGCAGGGCTGCAGTTCCTCGGCTACGCGCTCGACTACCTGCCCGAATCGGACGTGGCCGGCTGGGCGATGGCACATACTGCCCGGCACGGGCTGGCCCGCCGCTGGAGCCTGTGGTACCAGGAGTACCCCGTGCTGCTCAGCCCGGTCTGGACCCAGCCCGCCTTCCCGCTCGACTTCGACATCAGCAGCCTCGACAACGCGATCGCGACCCTCGAGCTGATGCGCCCGGTCCTTCCGGCCAACCTGCTGGGCACCCCGGCCGCGGTGGTACCCGCCGGGATGGCCGAGGGCCTGCCGGTCGGCGTCCAGGTCATGGGCGGTAAGTACACCGAGCTTCGCTGCCTGGCCGTCGCTGAGGCGATCGAGCAGCGACTCGGAACCCTCACCCCGATCGACCCGGTGGCCGGCTGACCGATCCTCAGCCGGCGGCGCGCTTGAAGATGTCGGGAGGGAACGCGCCGGCCTCGATGCACAGCTGCCCCCAGTGGTTCAGGCGGCTGCAGACCTCATCGAGCCGGCCGCCCAGCACGGCGACGATCGGCTGTTCCTGAGCGTCGGTGCGCTGCTCGATGCTCAGCCGCTCCGTCAGCCCCTCGCCGGTGAGAGCGCCGTCGCGGACCCAGCCGCGGCTCTCGAGCCGGGCCACCGCTCGCTGCATGACGTCGGGTGCCCAGCCGCGGGTGGCGGTGTAGGACAGCAGCGGCATCCCGATCCACAGCTCGGTCAGGATGTTCATCTCGACCGGGTCCAGGCCCGCCGCGGCCGCCGCGGCCACGTGACTGTCGCCGCGGTGCTCGCGGACCAGGCCGCAGGCCCACCACAGGCAGTGCACGGCATCGCGCGGGCGGCCGTCGGCGCGCCGTCCGCTGAACAGCGGGCGGCCCATGCCGTCGGCGGCCGCCGCGGCGCTGGCGAGCAGGCTCGCGACCTCGGCCAGGTCCTCACCGGCCAGGACCTCTCGCAAGCTGGCGACCGTTGCCTCATCGCGGGCCTGCGCCAGCCGGTCGGGCGGCACGGCGTTCCGCGCGGCTTCCCACACGGTAGCCACGAGGCCTGGCTCGAACCAGGCGAAGGCAGCCGCGACGACAGCCCCCGCCGGGTCGCCCAGGGAGGCACCCCGCCCGCCAACGTAGCTAGTGAGGAAGTCCAGGCCCAGCCGGGCTAGCCGCTCGTTCGTCGTCCGGTTCCAGACCGCGTGCATAGCCACCGGCTCGCAGGCGTCACGCAGCCGGCGCGCGGGACTGCCCCCGGTGACGGCCGCGGGCAACTCGGTGCCCTCCTGGCGAGGCACGAAGAAGGCAGCCACCGCATCGGCGTAGTCCACGATCACGCTCCTGGTTCGATGGCCTGGGGCCGGACGGTGAAGCCAGGGTAGCGAACCGGCGGTGACGCTTCCCGAGGCGAGCGTCACGGCGGCCGGGACCAGACGTGGAAAGTTGCACCCGGCCCGTTCGGCCTCATCGTCCGCCTTGCCTGAGTGCCGCTACCGCATCTGGGTAGTCGGCCAGCCGATAGGACTTATGTCCCGGCTCGGGCGGGCCGGAATAGGACTTGATCGCTGGCGGGTTCGGCATGATAGGCACGCTCAGGATCAGTTGGTAACCCGCATGTTGCCATGGGGCAAGCACGGGCTGATCCGCCTTTTCCGACGGCCACACGTGGTCAGGCAGGTAAACGCCGGCGAACTGCAAGCGGCCGCCCATCAGCTCCCCCATGCCGTTGACAGTGCCAGGGGTGTTGTTCTGCGACGATGCACCCTGGTTGACCAGCAGCGGACCGCTGGCGGTCGAGGCCGGACTGACGTGCCCGCCCGCCCAGTAGAGCCCGATAGCGTGATGGGCCTTCATCCACGCCAGCATGTTCCTAATGAACAACGGGTTGTCTTTACCACCGAACGTATGGAAGTCAAGTCCCCACTCCGGGATGATGATCGGCTTACCCGTGGCGTGTGAAAATGCAGCCATCCAATTCAGGCCGCCCGGCTCGGTGGTAAGGATTTGCTGCCACTTTCCCTCATGATCGAGCGCGCCGGATGCCGTGTGCAGGTACGTGCCCTTACTGCCGCCGTACCAGTCGAAGATATCGGTTCCGATGTAGTCAACGTAGGCACTCCCAGGCCATGCTTCGGCTACCGAAGTACCGGTCGGGTACACAGTCCACAGGAACTTGAAATGCTGACCGGGCACTGAGCGCATAGTCGTGACAATCTGCCGCCATGCGCGGATGTAAGCATCCGGGTCGGACGATGGCGCGCGACGCTCACTCCATTCGTACCACGAGCCGTTCATCTCACGGCCGAGGCCGATAATGGTATGGCTAAGGCCGTCCTTCACCAGCAATTCGCCAAGGTTACGGAAATTCGAGTTGTAGTTGCCCGCTGCGACCCCGGCGAAGCTCGGGCTTGTTTCCTCGAAGTAGTCCTCCGCTGTATCGTTGCGGTGGCCTTTATTCAGAAGGGTCTCAATTTCGGGAGTTACCGCGACAGCTACAGGCTTGGATTTCGGCGGAGAATTAGCGGATGATATCTTGATTCCTACCGCGAAACCTGCTACGGCAGCCATGGCCACCACGACGATCAGGATAGGAAGCATCTTCCGCGGGATCTTCCTGACCGTGAACATATCCTTCCTAACTGGCGCCGTGAAGCTTGTGACTCTCGGCTGGTTACCTACGGTCGATCGTACGTTAGCCTCGGCCTTCCCCTGTGACGTGGCACCCCGAGGCGCAGGTGGCGTCCAGGTCGACCGTGTTTCGGCCGGTTTGCTGGCTTGTCCGGTACCGGGGCTTTGCTGGCTCTTGCTCCGGCCGACCGCTACGATCCGGGTTGGGAGGGATGATGCCCAGCAGGCGGCGCCGGCTCGACCCTGTGGGCCCGTTCGGCAATCCGGACGGGTCACGAGCCGACCTCGAGGATGTGATCAGCGAGTTCGTCGACTTCGGCGGCGACCCGGCCTATGGCCACCTCGCGACCCGCGCGAACGACTCCATGGTGCGGGTCATCGTCGGGAAGCTCGGCGCCGGCAAGACGGTCTACCTGCGACGTCTTCAGGATTTCCAGGCACATCAGGACTCCGTCTATGCCGATGTGCCGCAGCAGAGCCTGCCGAAGACCGAGGTCGTGGTGAAAGCGTGCCAGTGGTTCTCGGACCGTGTCCTGGTCGAGAAGTGGATGCAGATCTGGGAGCGCGCGATCATGCGGTCGCTGGCCTCGCACCTGCTGTGCCGTCCCGAGTTGCGTCAGCAGCTGCGCGACGAGCAGGCCGACGAGATCGAGCATGCGTACGCGCGGCTGCTCGATGACTTCCGCCGGCCCCGGTCGATCTACAGCCAGGTACGCGACATCATCAATCAGCGGCACACCGCCCACCAGCTGTCTACGTACCTTGACGATCCGCTCTGGGACGACCTCGAGGACCTGCTCGGCGACGTTGTCGGCCAGTGCAAGCCGATCTACTTCTACCTCGACGCGCTGGACGAGGAGTTCAGCCACGCCCCGATGTACTGGCTGAAATGCCAGGAGGGCTTGTTCTACCAGGTCATGCGGCTGCTCCGCGACCACAAGCTGGGCGGCCGCCTGCACATCGTCATCTGCATCCGCGACATCGTCATGTCGTCGGTGTACCGGTCAGAACATGCGCCGCGGTACTACAACGAACCGCACATACGCGTCCTGACCTGGGACCGAAGCTCACTGCTTTACCTGCTCCAGCGAAAACTGCAGCGGCTGCCGCCGTCGCTGCTGATGCGACGCGCCGCCAGCGGCCCGCCCACGATCGGCGACTGGCTCGGGATCAACGGCGAATGGCCGGGACCCGATGACGACGGGCCGATCGAGGACTACCTGCTCAGCCACACCAGGCTGATCCCGCGCGACATCATCTCGCTCGGCAATGACCTGAACGAGGAGGTCCTGCGGCAGAAGCAGGCTGGCCGCGAGGGCCTGCCGCCGGCGGCTCTGGCCAGGGTGGTGCAGCGCTGCGCCAAGCGGTTCGGCGACTCCCAGCTCGCCCAGTGCGCCAACCAGATCTCGTCGGACCTGATGCCGAAGAACGCCGCCCTGCACGACTACTCCGAATTGTTCACCAGCACCCAGGCCTACATCAGCGGCGTGCAAGAGGACGTCCGGTCCTTCGTCCGGATGATCGGCGTCGACCGGTTCTCGCGTGCGGATCTCGGAGCACTGCAGGAAATGGCGGATCTGCACTTCGAGAAGGCGACGGACCTCGCCTCCGTCCTGTGGCAGAACGGCCTGCTCGGCTACGTCGACGAGTCCGGCCGGCGCCGGTTCTATTCCATGGGCGACATCGAGCAGTTCCACTTCCCGCCGGAAGTAGGAACGTACGTGCTGCATCCGTGCCTGGTGCACACCGTCGGGGGAATCCGGCACGTGCCGGCGGACGCCACCGGACCCGGAGATGCGCGCCGCACCCGCCCGCTCCCCTCTGCCGAGCGCAGCGATCTTTCCGGCGCACCGGACGCCGCGCCGCCCTCACGGGGCAGCCAGGCGCTCCCGGAACCGGACCCAGCCGAGGTGCGATCCTCGGCCGGGGCCACGGCGGCCGACTACGCCGTCGGCGACGTCCTCGACGGCCGCTTCCAGATCATGGACGTAATCGGGCAAGGCGGCTTCTCGAAGGTCTACCGCGTGCGCGATGACGTCGAGGGTGAGGAGCGAGCGCTCAAGCTCTTCGAAACCGCCGCCGGCTACGAGGCGGTGCGCCGCGAGATCGGTGCCCTGCGGCGAATCCATCACCCCAACGTGGTGGAGGTCTTCTGGGCCGGCAAGACCAGCGCCGGCGACTGGTACCTCATCACCGAGTTCATCGACGGGGAGTCACTCGACGAGTTTGTCACCGGAAACAGGCACCTGCGCGACCGGGAAGCAGTAGATGTCACACTCGACCTGCTCGACGCGCTGGTGGCTTTCCATCCTGATTCCGCCCGCCTCAGGGAGCTCGACGCTAAACGCGAAGAAGGCGACCTGGCCGAAGCCGAGTCGCGCGAGTGGACGGAGCTGAAGGACAAAGGACTGGTCCACCGCGATATCAAGCCGCTCAACGTGATACTCACCCGCACGGGAGCGAAGCTGCTGGACTTCAACATCGCCTCCCGGGTCGGCGACCCTGTGCATACCCGCTCGGGCACACCGCCGTATCAGCCACCCGACGCCGACCGGGATCGCTGGGACGTCTCCACCGACCTGTTCGCCGTCGGCGTGCTGCTCTACCGGCTCCTCTGCAACGGCTACCACCCGTTCCCCGATGCCATGCCCGCGGTCGGCAAACCGGTGACGGACCCGAGAACGATCCGCCCCGACCTCCACCCGGGCCTGGCCGTGTTCCTGATCAAGGCCTGCGCTCCGGCCAACAAGGACCGGTTCTCCACCGCCGCCGAGATGCAACTCGCCTTGCGGAACATCCGCGCCGGCCTGTGACCCGGCCTGTTCGGCTCTGTGTGCTCCGTGTGAGATGGTGACACCCAGGAGATCTCAGAGGGGAGCTAGATGCCGAAGCCGACGATCGTTCTTGTGCACGGAGCATGGGCAGACGGAGCGCGCTGGAACGCCGTATCGACCGAGCTCCAGGGTCAAGGCTTCACCGTCCTCACTCCGCCCAACCTCCTCCACGGGGTGGCGGGAGACGCCGCGTACGTCGCGTCGTTTCTCACCCAGCGCACGACCGGTCCTGTCGTCCTGGTCGGCCATTCCTACGGGGGCGTGGTGATCACGAACGCCGGCACGTGGATGCGGGGCCTCAGCTGAAGGCGGGGATGCCGGTGATGGCCCGGCCCATGATCAGGATGTGCACCTCATCGGTGCCTTCGTAGGTGCGGACGAACTTCATCTGGACCCCGGCCGCGTGGCCTCTGCGGGCAGCAAGCGGTTGTCAGCCGCCGTTGCCCGCAGAGGCCGACGGGCGCTCAGCCCTGCTGGGTCAGTCCCACGACGTGGCCTTGCGGGTCGGCGATCAGCGCGAAGGCCACACCGGGCACATGCTGCGGCTCCTGGACAACCTGGCCGCCGAGTTCTGCGGCCCGTTTCACGGCGCTCTCGATATCGTCCACCGCAATGAAGAAGGTGACCAGATCCGAACCGCCCTGCAGCGGGCTGATCGCGGTGTACAGCGCGCCGGGAACACCGGTGTCGACGAAGGTATAGCCGGGGACCGCACCTGGGTCCGGGTAAGTCCAGCCGAGCAAGTCTGCGAAGAACTTGCGAGTCGCGTCGGGGTCCGTCGACCGGATTTCGGCGTGCACGATCGGATGCGGCATCTTTAACTCCCTTGCCCTAACTCGGGCGCCCCCGCGGGCGCCCTCCTGCCCTCATCACGAACGGGAGGTGCACAGATCCGACATCTGACCCACCTGGCGTTTGCCGGCCCGATACGGCGGGTCATCGGCCGCGGCGGGCGGCGGAAACGGACTTCAGTCACGCCCGCTGCGCCCTGCCGGACGCACTGGAACCCGGGTTTCACTGCGTCAGAGCGCCTTGGAATCCGGGGTTTCATGGCGTTCCGGCTGGTCCGGCGCACCCGGAGCGTGATGCTGATGGTGCCGGCGTGACCTGAGTCCGGTTTCCGGGATACGCCACGCGGGCACGGCCACAACCCGGCCGTTGAAGTCGTTAGGCCGTCGGACGTCCTATCGGGGCAAGCACCACACGCGCGAGCCGGGCCGATAGGTTCGGTGAGGTGGAGGATGATCCATGGTGATGCCGCTGGCGGGCCGCGTAGTGGCGGCCGTGGTGGGCGGCCTGCTCATACTCGCGTCGGTGTCCAGTGTGTCCGGGACGCTGATCGTATCCCGCTTGGTCCGCAGCCGGCTGACACGGTGGGTCGACCGGGGCGTCGACTGGGGTTACCACCTGGCGGCGCGAGCCGTCGACTTCCGGCGGCGCGACCGGCTGCTCGCCACCCAGGCGGCAGCCATCTTGCTGATCCAGCTGGCCGCATGGCTCGTCGTGGCCTACGTCGGGTTCGCCCTGCTGCTGTGGCCGTTCGCCGCCCGCGGCGTGGTCTCGGCCTTCATCGACGCCGGGTCCTCGCTGTTCACCCTGGGCTTCGCCGTGCCCACCGGGGCGGTGCCCGCGGTGATCGTGTTCCTGGCCGCGGCGGTCGGCCTGCTGATCATCACGCTCCAGATCGCCTACCTGCCGACCCTGTACGCGGCGTTCAACCGCCGGGAAACCGAGGTGGCGCTGCTGAACGCGCGGGCCGGGGTCCCGTCCTGGGGCCCGGAGCTGCTGGCCCGCACCCATTACGCGCTGGGATCGGGCACCTCGACCCTGGATACAATGCCGGATCTGTACGCCGCCTGGGAACGCTGGGCCGCCGATGTCACCGAGAGCCACACCACCTACCTGCCGCTGGTCCGGTTCCGCTCCCCCACGCCGCTGTCGTCCTGGGTTACCGCGCTGCTGGCCGTGCTTGACTCGGCCGCGCTGTTCCTGGTGCTGTCGCCCGTAGCGGCGCCGGAGGTACCGGCCCGATTGTGCCTGCGCAGCGGGTTCTTGTGCTTCAACCGGATCGCCCGGGCGATGGGCTTCGATATTCCTGACGAGGCCGATCCGAAAGCCGGGATAAGCCTGACCTACGCTGAGTTTCTCGACGCGGTGGCCCGGATGCGCCAGGTGGGCTTCCCGATCGAGCGCACTGCCGAGGAGGCCTGGCCGGAGTTCGTCGGGTGGCGGGTCAACTACGAGCGGGCCGCTTATGCGGTGGCCGCCGCCGTCGATTCCGTGCCGGCCCTGTGGTCCGGACCGCGCCGCCACACGCAGGCGCCTATCGCTCCCATCCGTCCAGGACGCGGCCGACCGCCCAAGTAGAGTAGCCGGATGCCTGGCGATGACGTCACGATCGAGGTCAACGGCCGCGAAGCCGACCAGGCGGCGGTGTCCCTGCTGGACCATGAGGGGTGGGGCCATTTCACCGCGATGCAGGTTCGCGAGGGCCGGGCGCGCGGTCTGGATTTGCACCTGGCGCGGCTGGAGGCGGCCCACCAGGAGGTGTACAGGCGGGTGCTGGGCGGGCAGGAGGTCCGCGCCCGCATCCGGCATGCCCTGGGCGGGCGGCTCAATGCCAGCGTCCGGGTCTACGGCTACTGGGCCGGGCTGATCGTCACGGTTCGCGAGCCGCAGGAGATGCCGCGGCGCCCGCACTCGATGACCGCGGTGCAGTTCCAGCGGCCGCTGGCCCGGCTCAAGCATGTCGGCAGCTGGGGCCAGGGCCGGTTCGGCCAGATCGCCGCGGCGGCCGGCTTCGACGAGGGCCTATTGACAGACGAGACGGGCCGGATCTCGGAGGGCACCATCACCAACGTGGGGTTCTGGCGGAACGGCAGGGTGATCTGGCCCGAGGCGCCGAAGCTGGACGGCATCACGATGCTCCTGCTTCGGCGCCAGCTTACGGCGGCCGGCGTCGGGCAGGCCGAGGAGCCGGTCCGGGTGCAGGACCTCGCCAGCTACGACGGGATGATCTTGTGCAACTCGCGCGGCTGGGCGCCGGTCGGCCGGGTCGACGACCTGATGATGCCCCAGGACGAGGCATTCACCGGCGTCATCGCCTCCGCGCTCGACGCCTGCCCGTGGGATGAGATCTAGCCGCCTGCCACGAGCGACCCACCGCCAGCACCGCGGCACCGGCCCGCCAGCACCCCGGCATATGCGGTCACGGTGTCCTGGTCCGCGCCGGGCACGGTGGCGCAGCCGGCCCCGACGCTGGCCTTCTCGGCCCAGCCGATCACGGCCCACAACCCCGGCCGCCTGGTTAAGATGCCTGACCCGAAGCCGCTTGACGTGACGCAGCGGTACGGCGAGGCCGCTTCGGTCAGCTTCACCGACGGGCTCAACGGGCAGACCACGTACTTCTACCACGTGCAGCTCAAGGGGCTGAAGCCGGGAACACGGTACTACTATCAGGTCAGCGACGGCGCACACATGCCTTCCACGGCGGGCGCGTCGTTCGAGACCGCACCGCACGGCCGGGCGAAATTCCGCTTCTCCAGCTACGGCGACCTGGCCACCCCCGTCCTGGGACCTCAACACCTCGGGCAACATCTGGCACGAGTCATGCGACAACTCCTGGTTCGCGGTTACCGCCATCGAGAACCCGGGCGATGGGAAGGGCGCGCCGCTCTTCCACCTGCTCAACGGCGACCTGTGCTACGCCAACCTGGACGTCAACAACGCGCCGGGTGTGTGGCGGGACTTCGGCAACAACGTCGCGCGCAGCGCGTCCAACCGGCCGTGGATGCCGGCGCTCGGCAACCACGAGTGCGAGTTCGGCACCGACACGATCGCTGGCAAGCCGGGCGGCGCCAGGCGGGATCGGGGCGCAGGGCGCGGCGGGGAACTACTGGAACGGCCCGTACGGCTTCGGCCACTACCTGAGCCGGTTCCTGCTGCCCGACAACGGCGTAACCAACTGGGACGGCAACCGCCTGCGCGGCAACTTCTACGCCTTCCAGGTCGGCACCGTGACGTTCATCTCCCTCGACGCCGACGACGTCATCTACCAGGACGGTGCCGCCAACTACGTGATCGACACCGCGAACACCGCGCCGGAGACCACCACGACCGGTGCCGCGATTCCGAACGGCACCACGACCTACACCCGCTTCTACACCGGCGGCCTGAAACCCGACGCGAAGAACAACTCGCTGGTCCCCGACTACGCGAGCGGCCGGCCCAACCTGCAGACGATCTGGCTGGAGCGGACGCTGGCGGAGGCCCGCCACGACCCGTCGGTGGACATGATCGTCGTGTTCATGCACCAGTGCGCGATGTCGACCTCGGTGCCCGGCAACGGCTCCGACCTCGGCATCCGCCAGACCTGGCTGCCGCTGTTCGACAAGTACGAGGTCGACCTGGTGCTGTCCGGCCACGAGCACGACTACGAGCGGACCTACCCTGTCCGCGGCTACGACGCCGGGGCGCACGGCATCGTCGCCGCGCCCAACCCCGGGCAGACCAAGGGAGCCTCCGTCGACACCCGGCGGCCTTCCGCGGTCATCACCAAGCCGTACGAGTTCAACGGGACCCCGGCGTGGAACACCGCCGAGGGCACGGTGTACCTGGTGCTCGGCGGCGGCGGCACCAACGGGCCGACCAACACCTACGGCACGGACGCCGCCGACGACAAGCCGCAGGCCAAGGTCATCACGACGCGGAACGCCGTCGTCGGCAGCGAGGCGGCCGGGTTCGTCAAGAACGGCGCCGACTCGATCGAGGACGCGCCCTGGTCCGCCGCGATCAACCCGACCGACGCGTACGGCTACTCGATCTTCGACGTCGACCCCGGCCGGCGTCGCGGGGAACCACGATCACCTTCCAGTACTTCGCGATCCCGGCGGTGACCAACGAGGCAGGCTCCGCGCACGACGGCACCACCACGCTGCCGACGCAGCCCACCGAGAAGTTCGTCTTCGGCCGCCGGGTGGGCCGCCGGTAGCGCAGTCACGGTTGCCGCTGACAGCCGCCACGGCTCGTTCGGAAGGAAAGGAACCCTGGCGGCTGACCTGTTCGCTGATTTCACGGGCGAGCCGGCTACGGACGGGTGCTCGTGCGCTGGATCACCTGCCAGGCCGGCGGGTCTTGGGCTGGTGCGGGCCGGGGATGGCCGAGAGCGATGCGGGCGCAGCGCTTACCCTGGTCGCGCAGCGATTGCCGGAGAGTGGTCAGTCCCGCGGGCGCGGCGGCTTCGCTGTCGTCCCATCCGGTGATCGCAACGTCGCCGGGCACGCTGCGGCCGTTCGCGGCCGCGGCGCGGAGCGCGCCGAGGGCGAGTTCGTCGCTCATCGCGGCGATCGCGTCGGGCGGGTCGTCGCCGCGGAAGAGGTCGCCGGCGACGGCTTCGCCGTGCGCGGTGGCGTTGGCCGGGCATACGGCGACCCGCAGGCCGGCTGGGGCGCCTCCGGTCTCACGCCAGGCGTCGAGGAAGCCGTCCCACCGGAGCCGGGTCACCGGGTAGGTCACCGCCGGGCCGGGCGGGCCGGTAACCAGCGCCCGGGCGCGGTCGCGGTTGACCGGGAAGCCGAGCACGACCGGCCGGGCCGCACCGGTGAAGGCCAGCCGGCCGATCGCGGCGGCCGCGGCCCGGTCGTCGATGCCGACCACCGGCAGCCCGGGCCGGCACGGGCCGGCGTGCACGACCGCAGGCAGTCCGCTCGCCGCGACCGCGTCCAGGACCGGGTCGTCATCGCTGGTGGTCCACACGACGAACCCGTCCACCACCGCCTCGGCGACACGCTGCACGTCGCTGGCGGCCCCGGTAATCGGGACCAGGGTGAGGCCGACGCCTTCGGCCGCGCAGATCTCGGCCACGCCGGCCAGGAACCGGGCCGCCTGCGGGTCGTCGAAGGCGTAGGTCAGCCGTTCGCCGAGGATCACTCCGAGGCTGCCCGCCCGGCCCCGGCGCAGCGACCTGGCGCCCGGATGCGGGCCGGGATAGCCGAGCCTGTCCGCCGCCGCGCGGACCTTCGCCGCGGTGCCGGGCGCGACCCGCCCGGGCCGGGAGTAGACGTAGGACGCCGTCATCACCGACACCCCGGCTGCGTCGGCGACCTGGCGCAGGGTCGGCCGGCTCCGTCGTTGAACCACGGCTACACTGTAGTTGTGTATCGATACACAACACGAGATGCAGGAGACCGCGACCGGGCACCCTCACTCCGGCAGCATGCAGCGGAGAATTCCCGCGACGAGGCCTTCGGCCGGGACGCGCCGACGCTGCTGAGCTACGCCGCGCTGGCCGGCTACGCGTTCTGGCTGTACGCGTTCGGACCCGCCTTGGCGCTGCTGCAGGCCGAACTCCACTTTTCCTACACCATGCTCGGCGTGTACTCGGCGCTGTGGTCGGCCGGCGCGGCCCTCGCCGGGCTCAGCTTCGCCGGACTCGCGCGCCGCCTGCCCCGCGCGGCGCTGCTGTGGTACTCGGCGGCAGGCGCCGCGGCCGGTGCCGGCCTGTTCGCCGCGGCCCGCACCGTCCCGCTGACCCTGCTCGGCGCCGCGGTACTCGGCTGCGCCGGCACTACCGTGCTCATCTGTACCCAGGCCATCCTGTCCGACCGGCACGGCGAACGCCGCGACCGGGCGCTGACCGAAGCCAACGTCGGCGCGGCCGCCTGCGCGGTGCTCGCTCCGCTCCTGCTCGGCCTGCTCCTCCACACCCCGGCAGGCTGGCGTCCGGCCCTGGGCCTGCCCGCCCTGATCCTGGCCGGCCTCTACCTGCGCTACCGGCACCAGCCGCTGCCGGCGGCGCCGGCCGGGCCGTCCGCTGAAGGCCGGGCGCGGCTGCCGCTGTCCTGCTGGCTGCTGGCCACCCTGGTCGCCGTCGGCATCGCGGTCGAGTTCTGCCTGGTCTATTTCGGCGCCGAATCGCTCGCCGCCACGGGACTGCGCGCCGCCCAGGCCGCCACCGCGATGAGCGGTTTCTACCTCGGTATCCTGGCGGGCCGGGTCGGCGGTGCGTGGCTGACCCGCCGCGCCGGGCGCGCCGTCCCGCTGCTGTGGGCATCCCTGGCGATGACCGCGGCCGGGTTCCTGCTCTTCTGGCTCGCAGGCCTGCCCGTCGTGGCGATCGCCGGGCTATTTTTCTGCGGGCTCGGCATCGCCAATCTCTACCCCCTCTCACTGGCCCTCACCCTGGCCGCCGCACGCGGCAGCGGCGACACCGCCAACGCCCGTACTCAGCTCCTCGGCGGCGTGCTCGTCATCACCGCTCCCTACCTTCTCGGCAGCCTCGCCGACCACCTCGGACTGCGCGCCGCATTCACGGTCGAGCCAGTGCTCATCGGAGCATGCGCGCTCCTGCTCGTCGCCGGACTCCGGCTCGGGCGGCATGGGCATCACCCATAGTCATGCTCAGTACTGGCTCTGCAGGTCCGTAGTGGGAGCGAAATGGCGGGTAAGCAGCTCGTCAAACTCCCCGGCAGGAAGCGGTTGCGAGAAATAGAAACCCTGCGCCACCGGGCAGCCGAGCATTCTGAGCCCGGCGAGCTGGTCCTCGGTCTCTACCCCTTCTGCCACCGCCGATATACCCATCGCATTAGCCAGGTCGATGACGGCCCGGACGATAGCCGAGTCCACCGGACTGTCGACGATGCCCTGCACGAAAGTGCGATCCACCTTTATTTCCTGTACTGGGAACTGCTTCAGGTAAGCAAGTGAAGAATGGCCGGTGCCAAAATCGTCGATGGCGAGCCGTACACCCAGCCGGTCGAGTTTCTTCATTACTTCGCGAGCGCCCGCAAGGTCCTTCATGACCACATTCTCGGTAATCTCGAATATGAGCAGCTCCGAGGGAAGGCCGACGGCATCGAGGGCTGCCGCCGCCTGGGACGACAGCCCGCTCTCCTGGAACTGGCGCGGTGAGAGATTAACGCTAATCGGCAGGTCCACGTCCAGCCGGTCCCGGATCGAGCGTACCTGCCGGCACGCTGTGTCGAGAACGTAACGGCCCAACGGCAGTATCAGCCCGGTCTCTTCTGCCATCGGAATAAATCTCGTAGGGCTGATCAGGCCATTTGTGGGGTGACGCCATCGCACCAACGCCTCCGCGCCCACAATGCGCTCTTCGTCAAGGGAATAGAATGGCTGGTAAAAAACCTCAAGCTCACCTCGCTCAAGACCCTTGCGCAGGTCGGCCTCGATCCGAACGCGCTCGGAGGAGCGACTTCCCATGGAAGCCTGGTCGAACACCCTGTAGATTCCGCCTCCGCCCTTGGCCTTGGCGTCATACATCGCCACATCCGCGTTGCGAAGGATGTCATCGGCGCTTTTACCTGGCTCGGAAAGGGCAATGCCGACCGATACGCTCGCCACTACCTCATAGCCGTCGCGCAGCACTATGGGCTGCTCGAGAGCAGCACAGATGCGCCGGGCCGCAGCCACCGCCACGTCCAACCCGGCTACGTCCTCCAACAGCACCACGAACTCGTCGCCGCCGAAGCGGGCCAGCAGGTCATCACTGCGCACCACGCTCCTCATGCAGGCCCCGATCGCAACCAGGAACTCGTCGCCGGTCACATGACCCAGGCTGTCGTTGATGCTCTTGAAGCGATCCACGTCGACGAAGATCAGAGCGTGCGTCTTACGGTCCAGGGCTGACCGCTGAAGCGCGTGATCGAGGCGCTCCACCAGCAGACGGCGGTTGGCCAGGCCGGTCAGGCTGTCATAAAAGGCGCGATGGTGGAGTTCATCCTCGAAGGCTTTGCGTTCGGTGATGTCGCGAAAAGCGATCACCGCTCCGGACGGTGTGCCGTCACCCATCACAGCGGAGGCCGTGTATGCGACCGGGATCCCATTGCCGTCCTTGCCGCGGAATCGGGCATCGAACTCCCGGATGGTGTGGCCCGTGCGCATAGCCTCACTGGCTGGAGCAAGCAGGAAGTCGGGCGCGGTAAGGGCGCTGTCGCTCATCGGGTCGTCGATCGTGATGCTGGACGACGACAGCTCGATCATGTCGGCCGCGGCCCGATTGACGAAGCTCAGCTTCCCGTCTGCGTCCACCGCGCAGACACCTTCGCCGATGTTGAGCGTGATCGAGGAGAGCTTCTCACGCTCGAGGCGGACCTGCTGATATAGCTCGGCATTGGTGAGCGCTCCGCTGCCCACGGCGGCCAGGGCTTTCAGCAGGCCCCGATCGGCGTCGTCGAAAGGCTCGTCCCGGCGCCGGCCCGCCGCCGCCAGCCACAGCTGCTGATCGGCCACCATCATGGGCGCCGCCAGCTGACCGGAACCCGGCGGATCGGACCTCAGGGTGGCTTCGGGACTGCGAAGCAGCCGCCGTACCGACTCCAGGATGGTGTCGAGCACTGCCTGGTGCCGCAGCCCCCGATTGGCCTCCAGCGTGACCTCGTACAGCCCCTTCATCCTGGTGTGGTCGTACAGCGCCGCGAACCGTGCGCTGATAAGCCGGCGCTGCACGATCAGTCCGGGAACCGCCAGCGCCAGCACCCACGGATGCGCCTGTATCGCCAGGGCCAGAACCACCCCGACCAACGCCCCCGCGCCGGCCAGCGCTACCTGGATCGGAAGATCATCGGTGAGCTCGCGCCAGGCCGTGCCCATCGAGGCCAGGACGCCGACCACCAGCAGGGTGTTGACGACGCAGTACACAGCCACGCCGAGCATCGCGGCGGCGACCTGTGCCGGGGTCAGGGACGCAATTGGGGCGGCGATGCCGCGGCTCACGGAGATGCCCAGGCCCGCAGCGATCACGACTTGCCCGGCGTTGAAGGCCGACTTGACCAGTGGCCGCCGGCGGACGGCCTGAGCCGTCACGGTGGCCAGGGCAAGGGTCCCCAAGGTCACCAGCGGCGGTACCAGGAGGGCGAGGATCACGAAGAAGACCTCGTCCATGTTGAACGCCTCGGATTCGCCTTCCCGGTACACCACGACCGGCCATATCCAGCTGCCCAGGACGAGGACGCCCATCGCCGCCGCGATGACCCACTGGCGCTCGTCCACCCGCACCAGGCCTGGTTGCCGCCACATCGCGACTAGCAAGGTAAGGACACCGCCCGCTACCGAAGCCGCGACGACGGCTCCGGTAGCACGCGGTATCTTCCTGGCGGATCGGGCGGGTGTCAGTTCCATGCCGAACTGTTCCATGCCGAGCCATTCCAGGCCCGGCCGGTAAAGGCCGAGCCGGCCCAGCCGGAACCGTTCCAGGCCCTGCCGGTCCAGTTAGCGCTGTTCCAGGCCGAACCGGCCCAGTCTCCGACATTCCAGGCCCGGCCGGTCCACGTCCAGCCGTTCCAGTCCCCGCCGTTCCACGCCCAGCCGTGCCACGTCCAGTCATCGGACGGCCCTGGCGCCCAGGATTTCCCGGACCACAGGCTCGGGTTCCACGTGTTCGCCGGCCCGGTGGGTGACAGCGTGACCGTTGTTCCGGGCAGGGTCGGAACAAGGGGAGCCGACTGGCTGAGGTTCATCGGGCCCGCGGTCGCGGCGGCATAGGCGTTGAGGGCCCCGTGGCCGTCGACGAAGGAGTTGCCGACCGGCCCAGGGTTAGTCGTGCCGAGCAGGCGGGCCTTCAGCTGGTTCGGGGTGAGGCCCGGGTTGCCGGCCAGGACCAGTGCTGCCGCGCCGCTCGTGATGGCCGAGCTGAACGACGTGCCCGAGCCGACGAAGTTGGCCGAACCCACGCGCGCCGAAGGGTACTCGTCGTAGATCGTTGAGCCCGGCGCGGCCAGGCTGACCACGGACCGGCCGGAAGTGACCAGGTCAGGCTTGACGAAACCGTCGGCCGATGTCGGCCCTGCGCTGCTGAAGTCGCACATCTCGTCATCGGTGAGCGACGATGCGGCCATGTCGTCCAGGGCACCCACCGTGATGACCAGCGGGTCATCCCCAGGGGAGAGAATGGTGCCGTTGAAAGGCCCGGAGTTGCCCGCGGAGACAACTACCGCGATACCCGAGCCCCATACCGCCTGCACCGCCTGGTCTAGCGGGTTGATGACCGTGGAGGTGGCAGACTGGAACCCGAGAGACATGTTGAGGATCTTGATCCCGTAGCTGCCCCGGTTATCGACCGCCCATTGCAGGCCCAGGATCAAGTTGGCCAGGTCAGTCGTCCCGTTCGCCCCCGCCACCTTGATCGACACGAGGCTGGCGCCAGGGGCTTCGCCCGAGTACTGGCCTGCCGATGAGGCCCCGTTTCCGGCGATCAGGCCGGCCACGAACGTGCCGTGGCCGTAGCTGTCCTGGAACGGGCTGTCGCCGCCGGTCAGGTCAACCCCGCCGATGAGCCGTCCCGAGAAGTCGGGCAGGTTATCGATGCCCGTGTCCAGAACGGCCACGGTGACACCCCGCCCCATATCGCCAGCGGCCGCAAGCCGCGTGGCCCCGGTCTGCCCGAGGAACACGTCAGAAGGTCTATGGGGGGCCGTCGACTCCGGCGTGTCCTGAACGCTCACCGACACATCGGGGGTCACGGTGATGCCCGGAAGCGCTGCGAGCACCGGCTCCATAGCCGCGGGGATAACGGCTTCGGCCCCGTCGATGAGGTGAAATTGCGTCAGGAGGGTGCCGCCCACTCCTAGCACCGCCGCGGCCGGGCTCAGCAGCCCGGTTGCCGTGACAATGACGGTTTCATCTGTGCTCGCAGCTGCTTTGGGGACGCTAGCCACCGGCGAACCCGCCAGCGCTGCGACTATCGCTACGCCCGCCGCGGCAATCCGGCGCTTCTTCTGGCCGGCCAGCCATGTCCGGCAGCCCGCGGGTGGAGCTAATGACCTAGCATTCGGCATCCGGAAGTCCCTCCCCTTAAGTTGCTGCTCCCGATGACGAGCAAAGCAGAAAGCCTCCTGCGGTAGCTCCGCCCGGCACCTGCGAGGCCCACGTGGGCCAGCGCAGGTCGGCGAACACGGCCAGCCAGGGATGACATGGCCAGGTTCGGGAGCTAACCGGACAATACGGTAAGTATCGGTACACTAGCACAGCGTAACTATCCTCCGGGGCAGAGATTATCGTCTTTTGAGATTTGTGGTACGTAATTCGCAGAATGCGGCACAGATGCACCGGCGCCGCGGCTGATGTCAACGACCCGTCACCCGTGTCCTGGCCGGCTGAAGGTTACGAGCACACTGCCCTGTGAGCGGGGGCTCGCAGGATATGTCTGGACAGCTGGGCGCGATGGTGTCCAGATTTAGGTTGCGATTTCGGCCGCGGGCGGGCGCCCACTCTGCCAGTGTCGCGGGGCCTGCATCAGTGGTAGCCGACATCGCCAGCCAAAGGAGAACCGACATGGGAAAGATCATCATCAGCGAGAACGTCACGCTCGACGGAGTCATCCAGGACCCGGCCGGTGACGAGGGCTTCAGGCACGGCGGCTGGATCGGTCGTATCGGCGACCGGGGCCGCGACGAGGCGGCCAGGGTGGCGCTGGAGGAGGCGCTGGGCACCGAGGCTATGCTGCTGGGCCGGCGCAGCTACGAGTTCCTCGCCGCGCGGTGGGCATCGCGAACTGGCGAGTTCGCGGACAGGATGAACAGCAAGCCCAAGTACGTCGTGTCCTCGACCCTCCAAGATCCCGCGTGGAACAACACGACCGTGCTATGGGGCGACCTGGTCAGCGAGGTCTCGCCGCTGAAGCAGCAGCTAGCCGGGGACATCGTCGTCGCCGCCAGCTTCCAGCTCGTCCACACGCTGCTCGAGCGCGACCTCGTCGATGAGCTGCGGCTGATGATCTACCCAGTCGTGCTCGGGACCGGCAAGCGCCTGTTCGGCGAGACCAGCGACAAGAAGCTCATGCGCCTCGTCGGCAACAAGACCGTCGATGACCTCGCACTCCTCACCTACGAGCCCGTCCGGGACGCGTAGCTGCCGCCGCACCGACGCCGGCGCCCGCGCGCTCGGTGCACACCAAGACGAAACAAAACGAAAGACAGGAGGTCACAGTGATGCCGCCCCGTCGCATCGCGGTCTGCCTCGAGGTGACCCCGAAGCAGGCCGTCGCCTCCGCGCTGGACTGGCCCGGCTGGTGCCGGGCCGGCCGGGACGAGGGTGCCGCACTGGAGGCGCTGGCCGGCTATGCCGGGCGGTACGCGCCGGTGGCCGGGCAGGCCGGGGTCAGCTTCCCGGCCACGGTCGCCTTCGATGTCATCGAGCGGGTGCCCGGCGGGCCCGCGACCGCGTTCGCCGCACCCGAATGCCGCCGCCCGTTCCCCCAGATCACCGCCGAGGCCGAGCGGGCGACAGTGACCCCGGCTGCGGCCCGGCGCCTGGCTGGCCTAGTCACCGCGGCCTGGGCCACCTTCGACCAGATCGCCGCCGCGTCACCGGCCGAGCTGCGTAAGGGCCCGCGCGGTGGCGGGCGAGACCCGGACCAGCTGATCGACCACGTGATCGGCGCCGACACGGCCTACGCGCGCAAGCTCGGGGTCAAGCTCAAGCGGCCAGCCCCCGGCGACATCGCCGCGATCGAGGAACTGCGCAAGGCGATCGCCGCCGTGGTGGGCGCCCCCTCGGACGGCTCACCTGTGGTGCAGCGTGGCTGGGCCACCCGCTACGCGGCCCGCCGGATCGCCTGGCACGTCCTCGAGCACGCCTGGGAAATGCAAGACCGGGCGGAGAGCTAGGTGGTCGAGCCGGGACCGACCAGCCCGGCCTCATGGGCGAACACGACGAGCTGGGCGCGATCCCGCGCGCCGAGCTTGACCATGCCCGGCTTATCACCAGGTGCCTCAGCTTACTGGCAGTGGATCGCTCGATGCCCCAGACATGCTGACAATGCCAGAACTTCTACGGCACAGGACATCGCAACCTTCGCCTGGACCGGACAACCCGGCAGCCGCGTCCTCGGTAACGTGAAGCGATGGAGCCTGGATGGAGACCGTGTGTGCGAGATATGGAAGTCGTTGTCCAGTCCCGCTGGTGCAGTGGAGCAGGTCATCGCCTGGAGCACCGCGCTCGCGCCGCTGCGCACCGCCTCCGCGGCCGCAGCGTGCGGCTAGTCCATCAGCTCGGTGACCAGTTCCGGCGGGATGCCGTGCGTCTGGTGCAGATACCGCAGGTCCGCCTCTGTCAGCGGCCGGCCAGGGCCGAGCTGGTCCAGCAGCTTGCGGCCTCGGGTGAGCAGATCTGCGAACCTGCGTTCCTCGCCGCGGAGCACGTCGCGGATCATGCCGTGCTTATCGTGCTGGCCGAACTGCGCTAGGGTCTGCTCGACCAGCGACGTAGGCAGCTCATCCAGCGTCCTGGTGCTGTCTGGGCGCCACAGCACGGTGAGCGCACGCCGGAGCAGTCGGCGCAGTACGTAGCCGCGGCCGGTATTGGACGGGGTGACACCGTCGCCGATGATCACGATGCTGGATCGCAGGTGGTCGGTGAGCAGGCGCAGCGACCCCTGGTCGGGCTGCCACAGGCCCGAGAGCGCGGTCGTCCAGGGCCGGAAGAGGTCGGAGCCGAACACGGAGGGCTGATGCTGCACCACCATCAGCAGCCGCTCCAGGCCCATTCCGGTGTCTACGCTGCGCTGCGGCAGCGGCTCCAGGCGCGGTCGTCGTGCCGCCGGTAGCTCATCGTCACGTGGTTCCACAGCTCCATCCAGCGCCCATCGGTGCCCGGCGTACCCTGCGGCGGGCTGTCGCCGGTCCACGCGAACAGCTCCGAGTCCGGCCCGCACGGGCCGGTCGGGCCATTCGACCACCAGTTGTCCGGCCCGAGCGGCTCGACCAGGACGCCGAGCTCGCTCCAGGTCTGCCACGACGCCAGATCGGGGCCCACCTGGTCATCGCCGCCGAACACCGTGGCATGCAGTCGGCTCCGGCCGATGCCGAAACCGTCGGTGAGCAGTTCCCAGCCCCAGCGCAAGCTCTGCGGCCCGTTATAGTCGCCCAGCGACCAGGAACCCAGCATCTGGAACACGGTCAGGTGGCGGTCATCGCCAACCTCGTCCAGATCCGTGGTGCGCAGGCAGCGCTGCACGCCAGCCAGCCGCCTGCCTTGCGGATGGGGGTGGCCTTCCAGGTACCGGGTCAGCGGATGCATCCCCGCGGTGGTGAAAAGGACCGGGTCACCTTTGGGGGGCACCAGCGAGCTGCTCGGCAGTACCGGGTGGCCCCGGTCACCGAAGAACTCAAGGAAGGTCCGGATCGTTTCTGTGACGTTCATGGCGTAGATCCCTTTCTGGTTTCCGGCACCGGAAAGGAACCGCTGGCGCGGCCATTGACAGCCATGACACAAAGGGCGCTAGCGAACCGTTCCGGTCGCCAGCGCGAAATTCGTCAGGTCAGGCAGCGGCAACCGGCGAGCCGATAGCTCGCGCGGCCGCGCAGGTGAAACTGACCTTCATGTCTTCAGTGTAAGCCCGGTCCACGGACCGGCCCAAGGGATTTACCGTCGCGCAATGGTGGTGCCAGCATGACACGGCCCGGTATTTGCGAGAATTCTCGTCGTGCCAGCCAGCCGTGACGGTCTCGGCCCGTTCTACCAGGACGTCATCGCCGTCAGCCCGCTCGAGCCGTGGGATGCGGCGTCCGCCGCTTACCGCCTGGAGATACTGGCGCGCACGCTCCCGTTCCCGGTCAGCGGTGCCCGGCTTGTCCCTAGCAACAACAACGATGTGTGGCGGCTGGAAACCGGCTATCTGCGGGTGGCGTGGCGGGGGGACCCGAAGTCGCCTCGCCCGGGAGGCCGAGCTCCTCGGCAGGCTCCGGGGATTCCTTCCCGTCCCGGTGGTCCTGGACTGCGGCGGAGATGACCGGCTGTCATGGTCGCTGACCGCCGCGATGCCGGGGACCGCCTATGAGCATCTATGCGTGCAGCCTGCGCCGCCCGGGCTGCGGGGCCTCGCCAGGGAGGTGACCGCGCTGCTGGTGGCTATACGCTCTCGCTTACACGATCCGCCAGATCATCTTCTGGCCACCTGATCGCGCCGAGGCCGACGACCTGGAGGTGAGTCACCCGCTGCGCACCTTGCGGCGCCTGATCGACGCCCCGCTGCCGCTCCTCGCCGCGGGCGTGCCCTAGAGAATCTTGACGATTGGAACACCCGGATGGAGCGCATGGAGACAATAGCCTTTATCGGTCTGGGGATAATGGGCAGTCCGATGGCCAGGCGCCTGCTCGCGGCGGGCTACCCGCTGACCGTCTGGAACCGCACGGTGTCACGCGCCGAGCCGCTCCAGGCGGAGGGCGCCACCGTAGCGGCGAGTCCGGCCGAGGCGGTTCGTGAAGCCGACGTGGTCATCACCATGCTCGCCGATCCAACCGCGGTGCGGGAGGTCATCGGCGCTATCGCCCGGCAGCTGCGACCGGGCACCACCCTGATCGAGGCCTCTACCATCGGCCCGCAGGCACTCGGGGAGGTCGCCGCCCTCCTGCCCGGCAGCGTCGCGCTGGTCGACGCGCCGGTCATGGGCAGCGCGGACCGGGCTGCCTCCGGGCAGCTGGTCGTGCTGGCGGGCGGGAATCTCACGAAGGTCCGCCCCATTCTGGAGGTATTCGGCACCGTAACGGAGTGCGGCGCGATCGGGAATGGCGCGGCACTCAAGGTTGTCCTGATCAACGCCGTGATCGCCGGTGTCACCGTGGTCGGGGAAGCCATGGCCCTGGGTGATGCATTCGGGCTTCCCGAGGAACTCGTGACCGGCGCCCTAGCCAACGGGCCGCTGGCCGGGATAGCCGGCCGCGCCTTCGCACAAGGAGCCAACTACCCGCTCCGGCTGGCCGCCAAGGACGTCACGCTGGCGACAGCAACGGCTGACCTGCCGTTGCTGCGGATCGTGCATGACTGGTTTATCGCCTTTCCTGAGGCGGGATCGGAAGACCTGGGACAGATCGTCCGGCACATCCGCGCCCAGCGGCAGGCCTAGCACGCCGCGGGCCGGGGCGGTCACGGCACTGCCACCTCGCTTCTCGCGGGTGGAGTGCCTCCGGCTGCTTCCGGCCTGAACTACGAGCAGTTCTGCCGCCGCTCGGTTACGTGGCGCTCGGCGTCCGGGAGGTCAGCCCGGACGGGCGGCTGCTCGCCTATTCGGCCGACTTCGACGGTGACGAGGTCTACCAGCTGCGCATCCGCGACCTGGCCACCGGGACCGACCGGCCGGAGCGGATCGAGCGCAGCTACTACGGGCTAGCCTGGTCGGCCGGCTCACGGTCGGTCTTCTACACCGTCACCGACCCCATCTACCGGCCGTACCAGGTCTGGCGGCACGACGTCGATACCGATCCTGACGACGACGTGTGCGTGTACACCGAGGACGACGAGCGGTTCGAGGTCTTCGTGCGGCTCAGCCGCAGCGGCGCTGTCATCTTCATCGAATGCGAAAGCCGCGAGACCACGGAGACGCGGTACATCCTGGCAACGGACATCCGTTCGGCCCCTGGTTGTCCAGCCCCGGCGGCGCGGTATCGAGTACCGGGCCGATCATGCCGACGGCCCCGACGGCGGCGATCTGTACCTGGTCACCAACGATGGCGCCACCGAGTTCCGGCTCGTGAAGGCACCCGTCACGGCGCCGGGCGCGGACGGCTGGAGGGAGGTTGTCGGCGAGTCGGCCGATACCCGCCTGGTGGCCTGCGACGCGTTCGCCCGATACCTCGTCCTCACCGAGGGCGCGGGGCGGCGACGCAGCTGCGGGTCCTCGACCGGCACACCGGGGCACAGCGCCTGACCCAGACCGCAGAGGTCCCGTTCGTCGATTGCGTCACGACCATGCTGGACCCCAGCATTCTGCTGACCGTCGGCGAGTGGGACGAATGGGGCGACCCCCGGGACCCGTCGGAGCGCGCCTACCTAGCTTCGTACAGTCCCTACGACAACGTTCCTGACGGGGTGCGCCCGAGCCTGCTGGTCACCGGGAGCCTGCATGACCCGCGCGCGCTGATCCACGAGCCGGCGAAGTGGGTGGCCCGCCTGCGCGCCACCGCGGCGCCGGGCAGTCGGCTGTTGTTCCGGCCCGAGCTGGGCGCGGGCGCTCACGTCGGCCCGGCCGGACGTTACGATCACCTGCGGTACGAGGCTGAGATCCTCGCATTCATCCTGGATGAAGTCGGCATCCCGCCAGCAGCCGACGAGAACGCGGCCGGGAAGGACTAATTCGCGGACGCAGTGAAAGCCCGGTTCAGCGCGTCCCGCGTCCACGCGGCGCCCTGCCTGCTCATCGGCCGGATGATCGGCGGGCCGCCCACTCGTGGTCGAGGATGGACATCAGTACCTCGTCGTACCAGCGCCCGTCGTGCAGCACCGACTCGCGATAGCGGCCCTCCTCGACGAACCCCGCCTTCTCGTAGGCACGGATCCCGGCGGGGTTGAACGGAGCCACGCCGAGCTGAATGCGGTGCAGGCCCATCTCGCGGAACCCGTAGTCGACGATGACGCGCATCGCGTCCGTGCCGTAGCCACGACCGATGTGCTCGCGGCCGAGGGCGATCCCGATCGTCGCGCACCGGTCCTTGGGGTGCGCGCCATACAACCCGATATTTCCGACCAGCACCGGAGGATCGCCGAGCGTCTCGATGGCGAAGCCGAGGTCGTCCTTCTCGTTCGCGCTCCACTTCGCGATGCGCTCCTTGGCCGCGGCCTCCGACGGCGGGGCCACCTTGTTCGTCAGCGTGGTCATGCGCCCGGGATCCATCTCCCACTTCGCGAGCGTGGGCAGGTCGTCATCACGCACGCCGCGCAGTCGCACCCGCTCGCCGACCAGGATCGAGTCGCCGTAGCCGAATGCGCCGGAAACATCGGTGAGTTCGGTCATGTGGCTGATACTGCCGCATCCCAGACCCGCGACGTAACCCGTTTCCGGCCGTGCGTCACGAACCCATCGCCGCGTCCCGCCACTGTGGACCTAACGGTGGAGGTTGCGGCCTGCCGTGTCCTGCCGCCCGCCGCGGGGGCCCCGGGCCCGCGGATCATACGGCAGGGAGGCCGCGTCCATGATGTCGTATGACCTGGTACGGGTGGTGCCAGAGTGACGGAAGCCTGCTCCGACGTCTGCGCCGCCCACGCAACCAACAAGCTGACCCGGGAATGCGGTGCTGGTGCTGCTGATGTGATTGGTTGGCATTCCGCGCCCGCGCGGCGCCCCACCGGGGACATCCGGCTAAACGGCATTGCCTATAGGGGAGGGTGGCAAGGGCTTGGCGCCTGAGTCGGCTCGGCGTCGGTTGTGCCGAGCAGCGGCTCGTCGGCGGAGCGGAGGTCGGCCGCGGGCAGGCCACCTGGGTACAGCTGCCTCACCTTTTCGGTTACGGAGATGGCGATCTCGACGTGCTGGCGGCGGCTGCCGGCGTAGAAGTTCTGGGCGTCCGCGCTGAGCTTGGGCTGGGCGTGCAACGGTTTGTCGCTGACCGCCAGCAAGGTGGCGGTGGGGATCCTGTAGCGGAATCCGTTAGCGGCCACGGTCGCGGACTCCATGTCGACGGCGAGGGCGCGCGATTGACGGAGGCGATCTTCGACCAGTGCCAGGTGCAGCTCCCAGTTCCGGTTCGCGGTGGTGTAAACGATCCCCATCCGGCTGCGCAGGCGCCGGGCTGTCAACTCGCCGAGCAGCAGCGTGTTCAGCGTGTGGTTCGATACGACCGGAACGCTCAGCGGCAGTATGTCGTCAAGGACACGGTCATCGCGCACGTAGGCGGTCGCCAGCACCAGGTCTCCGGTTTCCTGGTGGTTGCGCAGGCCGGCGCAGTGCCCGATCATCAGCACTAGGTCCGGGCGCAGCACAGCGAGGTGATCGGTGATCGTCTTGGCGTTAGACGGCCCGACTCCTATGTTCACCATGGTCACGCCCGAACGCCCGGGAAGCATGTGATGCCACGCGGGCATCTGGCGGCCATCAGAATCCGGGCCGGCGCAACCGGGCAGGGCGGCGCGGAACTCCTCCACGTGCCAGGAGTAGTTCGTCAGCAGCACGTACCGCTGGAACGACTCGGCGGGGGTCCCGGTGTAGTGCCGGAGCCGGTCGATTGACAGCGCCATGCGCTCCGGCGCGAACAGGAACAGTTTCTTGCGCCGCAGATCCCAGCGGCTTTCGTCAACCGCTGGTGCAAGACCCTTATCACGCAGGTCTAGCGCTTCGCGCCCGGGACCGACCGAGATCCGGGCGCCGCTTGCTGCTAGCCGGCTCAGTTCCCGCTCCAGGTACCAGCGGATGGCTTTGGGTGAAGCGAATTCACCCTCCAGCACCGGATTGTGGACTGACCAGGGCCGCTCCACGGTCAGCTGCGGGTAACGGCCAGCCTCGTCAGCTGCCTCCATGGCGTCACATAGCCGCTGGATCTCCGCCCCGTGCTGGCGGTCAGGCGTGGCCGAGAAGTCCGCAGACAAGGTCATCACGTCATCATGCCAGGGCGGCAGAGCGGCGCTCTGTCGCGTCCCTGGCGGCGCCTGACCGTATGGTGATGCCCAGCGACGACCGCCACCTGGAGGCATACGGTCATGAGCATGGAGCGAGAAAAGCAGGTCGCTGCGGAAGCGGCCGCGGAACTGGTCCAGAACGGCATGACCGTCGGGCTTGGCACCGGCTCGACCGTGGCGTATCTGCTCCCGGCGCTGGCCAAGCGATCCCTCAACATCGTCTGCGCCGCCACGTCGCCGCGTACCGAGCACGCCGCGCGTGAACTGGGCCTGAGGATCGAGGACGTCACGAGCATCGACCGGTTCGATATCACCATCGACGGTGCCGACCAGATCGCCCCGGACGGCTGGCTGGTCAAGGGCGGCGGCGGCGCACACACCCGGGAGAAGATCGTGGCCGCGGCCGCGGACCAGTTCGTTGTTATCGCCGACTCCTCCAAGCCGGTCCCGGCCCTGCACGCCCCGGTCCCGCTCGAGCTACTGTCCTTCGGGCTGCGCGCCACCGTGCGCCGGGTCAGCCCGGCCTCGCTGCGCGACGTCCCGATGAGCCCGGACGGCGGCGTGATCGCCGACTACCACGGGCCAGTCGACGACCCGGCGGCGCTGGCCGTTCGGCTGTCATCGACGCCCGGGGTCGTCGAGCACGGCCTGTTCCCGCCGCAGCTGGTGGCCACGGTCCTAATCGGCCGGGGCGAGTCGGCCGACCGGATCGACTTCACACCCGGCGCTTGAGCGGGCCGGCAAGACGTGGCTTACTGGCGGCCGGCGTACTTCTCGGCCGCGCGGGCGAGGTCCGGACGGGCGTCGAGGACGGGGCGCATCCGTTGCCACGCCTGTTCGCGCTTGGCCGGGATGTACTCGGTGGGCCAGTTTCCCTCGTGCGGGCGGTAGCCCCTGAGCACCCGGCGGGCCACCGTGGCCATGTGCACCTCGTCGACGCCGTCGGCGAGGCCCATGGTAGGTGCCGACGCGTACATGGCCTGGATAGGCGTGAGATCGGTAGTGCCGAGCGAGCCCAGGATGTGCAGTGCGTTGTAGGACACCTCGCGCAGTACCTTGGCCATGGTGAACTTCACCGCCGCGATGTCGGTGCGGGCCTCGAGCGTCGAGGTCTGGTCGATCTTCCAGGCGGTCTCGAGGACGAACAGCCGGAGCATCTTGATCGCGGCGTAGGACTCGGCGATCTTCTCCTGCACCATCTGGTGCTCGGCGATCAGGCTGCCGTGCGACTCGCGGCTGAGCGCCCGCTCGCACATCATGTCGAAGGCGAGCTTGCACTGGGCGATAGTGCGCATGGCGTGGTGGATGCGGCCGCCGCCGAGGCGGCGCTGGGCGAGGACCTTGGCGCCGTTTTCCGGGCCGAGCAGGTGGTCTGCGGGCACCCGGACGTCACGGTAGATGATGTGATTGTGGTTCCTCGGCTCCGGCATGATCTCGACGCCCGGGGTGGCGCGGGGCACCACGAACATGCCGTTGGTGCACATCACGAACAGTAGGTCGGCGACCCGTCCGGCCGAGGTGAACCACTTCTCGCCATTGATTATCCACTCATCGCCGTCCCGTTCGGCATGGGTCCTGAACAGGTTCGGGTCGCTGCCGCCCTGCGGTTCGGTCATCGAGTACGCCGAGAACATGTCCTGGTTGAGCAGCGGCTCAAGCCACCGCTTCTTCTGTTCCTCGGTGCCGTAGGCCGCGAGGATCTCCATGTTCCCGGTATCGGGTGCCGCCGCGCCGAACATCGACGGTGCCCCGGAGTAGCGGCCGATCACCTCGTTGAGCAGAGCCAGCCTGAGCTGCCCGAAGCCCGGGCCGCCCAGCTCCCGGTCGAGGAAGATCGCCCACAGGCCTTGGTCCTTGACCTGAAGCTGGAGCTCACGGACGTATGCCTTCACCGGGTCTGGCCAGCGCACCGCATGGGGGAAGATGTAGTCGAGCGGCTCGACCTTCTCCTGGCAGAACCGCTCGACCCAGTCGAGCTTCTCCTGGAACTGGGGGTCGGTGGAGAAGTCCCACGCCATGCCCTCACTCCTTGTCGATTGACGCCCTATCAGCTGCCGTGGCGGGAAAGGCCGCAATGGTCCCGGTGGTTTCATTGTGACGGATCGAGGATCGGCCGCAAGGCCGCGCCAGGCGTCCGCGCATCACCGCTCGGTCACAGGCCGCCATCGCGCTACGCCCCGATGGCGGTCAGGTTCTGGTACGCGGGTAAATGGCGGTGGGACGTCGGACGGTTCAGGGGCGGGTACTGGGTGTTCCCCCTCGCGTTCCCCTACTTCTAGCTCACCTGCTCCTGTAGTTCGGCGGACGGGAAGAAATCCCTGAGCGCCTCACCGATCCCGGCGCGTACCGGCGCCCCGGAGATGACCACGTCGACCATGGTCACTGAGGTGTGGGTGTGCCCGCGGGCCCGGGCGAGGCGGACCGGTACCCCGGCGGCCCCCAAGGCACGCGCGTAGGCGACGCCCTCGTCCCGCAGCGGGTCGAAGTCCGCGGCGACGATGCAGGCTGGGGGCAGGCCTTCCAGGTCGCCGCGCAGCGGGGCGGCTCGGGGTTCGCCGCGGTCGGCCGGATCGGCGTAGTGATCCCAGAACCACCGCATCAGTGCCGTGGTGAGGATGTACCCGTCGCCGTTTTCCTCATAGGACGGCCGGGTCATGTCCGAGTCCACGACAGGGCATATCAGCAGCTGCCCTGAGATGCGCGGGCCTGCGGCGTCGCGGGCCAGCTGGCATGCGACGGCGGCTACGTTGGCCCCCGCGCTCCAGCCGGCGACGGCGAGCTGACCGGGGATGCCGCCCAGTTCGGTGGCGTTGGCGTCCGCCCACTGCACGGCCGCGAAGGCGTCCAGCGCGGCGGCGGGAAAGCGAACCTCGGGGGCGTGGCGGTAATTCACCGACATCACCACCGCGCCCGAGCGCGCGCAGAGGTCCCGGCATAGCGGATCGTCCGAGTCCAGGTTGCCGAGCACCCAGCCGCCGCCGTGGAAGTACACCACCAGCGGGCGCGGGCGTCCGGACGGCCCGCCCGGGCGGTACAGCCGGTACGGCAGGTCCCCGGCCGGGCCGGGGATCACTCCGTCGGTGACCTCGCCCAGCTCGGGACCCGGCGGGCGGCCTTCTGCGGTGGCCGCCATCAAGGCCCGCGCGTCGGCGGCCGACAGGGTCTCCATGGGCGGCAGGCCCAGCGCGGCCACGAACTCCAGGACCATGGCGACATCGGGCTGCATGCTGCGGACCACCCCGTCCCGGCACCGGTCCCCGCCCGGGCCGGTCATCCGGAATCCGAGGTAATCCTGCGAGGCCACCTCGTCGCACGCCTGCCGGTACGCATCCACCCCGCCGATGTAGGGCAGGAACACACGCGGCTTGCCGGGAACATTGGCGCCCATGTACCAGGAGTTGGCGGTGGGATACAAGGTAATGGCGCCGCAGTCCTGAACGTGCTGGTCCCAGCCCGCTTCGGCCAGCGCAGTCGGCTCGATCGTCTCCAAGCCCTCTTCGCACATGTCCTCCAGGCACCTGGCCACCCAGTCGACGTGCTGCTCGATCGACACGGTCATGTTCGACAGGACGGAAGGGCTGCCAGGCCCGGTGAGCATGAAGAAGTTCGGGAACCCGGCGGTCATGAGACCCAGGTACGTAGATGGTCCGGCCGCCCACTTCTCCTTGAGGGACAAACCATCCTGGCCAGCGACGTCCGCAGCCACCAGGGCGCCGGTCATGGCGTCGAAGCCGGTGGCGTACACGATGGCGTCGAAGCCGAACGACTCGTCCGCCGTCTCGATTCCATCCTCGGTGATGCTGACGATCGGCTGCTTACGCAGGTCGACGAGCCGGACGTGCGGCAGATTGTAGGTCTCGAAGTAGCCGGTATCGAGGCACGGCCGCTTGGTACCGAAGTAATGGTCCTTCGGGCAGAGCGCCTCGGCAGTTTCGGGATCTTTCACAGCCGAGCGGATCTTCTCGCGGATCATCTCGGCCACGATGTCGTTCGAAGCTGGGTTCACGCCCTGGTCAGCGAAGACGTTGAGAATGCCGAACAGCTCGCCCTGCTCCCAGGCCGCCTCGAAGCGCTCCCGGCGGACCGACTCGCTGGCGGTAATGCCGAGGACGTCGGTCGGCTCAAGAGGCACCCCTCCGCGGGACCACCGGGCGGCATGCCGGTACGCGTCGCGGCCCACGTCCAGCTGCTCCAGCCGATCGGCCGGGGCAGGACCGTTGTGCGCGGGGATGGAGAAGTTCGCGGTGCGCTGGAAGACCGTGAGCTGGCGGGCCTGGCGGGCGATGAGCGGGATGGACTGGATGCCCGACGAACCGGTTCCGATGACCGCGACCCGCTGGCCCGTAAAGTCAGCGCCCTCGTGAGGCCAGCGGCTCGTGAAGTAGACCTGCCCGGCGAAACGGCCCGCGCCTTCGATGTCGGGCGACTTGGGCATCGAAAGACAGCCGGTGGCCATGATGTAGTAGCGGCACCGGATCTCCTTCCCGCGGTCGGTCGTGATCCTCCACCGTTGCTCCGGCTCGTCCCAGCGGGCAGAGGTGACAGCGGTAGAAAACTCGATGTCAGAGCGCAGCCCGTGGCGGTCGGCCACGAACCGGAGGTACTCCAGGATCTCCGGCTGCGTGGCGTACTTCTCCGACCAGGTCCACTCCTTCTCCAGTTCCGGGTCGAAGCTGTAGGTGTAGTCCGTGGTGGGGATGTCGCAGCGAGCCCCGGGATAGCGGTTCCAGTACCACGTCCCGCCGACATCGTCCGCCGAGTCGAAGACCTTCACCGACAGCCCGAGCTGGCGTAGCCGGTAGAGCATGTACAGGCCTGAGAAACCGGCACCCACCACTACGGCGTCAAAATGCCCGGGGACCGAAGCCGGCTTGTTCACGAGACGCTCCCTAGAAGTACCGGAACTGGAAAGGCGGGTTGGATGGTGCCTGCGGGCCGGAGGGCTTCGCTCATCCGCGCAGCGTCGCAGATCTCCGCCCGCCACGCACGGGCGTGGCGCCTAGCCGTCTCGCGTGCGGTCATCAACCACTCCCGCGCAGATCACATGCCACCCTGGGAGCCTGCTGGGCTCTGCGGCTAACGCTAACTCAGTTACATAAATGAGCAAATGCTGGAGATCGGGTTCTCTCGGGATGTGGCCGTCGAGCGTCCGGCTCTCGATCAGCCGCTGAGCCTTCATCCATCCTGACGCGCGGACAGCCGAGGAGGAAAGGGCTGCGACCCGCGCCCCTCAGCTTCAGCCTCACCTCGGCGACCTGGCCACGCTGGAGGTAAAGCCACCTGCCTGGCTCCTTTGGCTCCCGTTTGGGTCCGGCGAAATCTGGTTAGCCTTGCTAGTCAAACTGACTTGCCGGCACGGCCGGGGTCGTGCTGGCTTGCTGTTGTCCCGGGGATGCCGGTGTCGCCGGCCCGCTGTGGGCGGGCCGGCGACGCTGGCGTGACGCACCGTCGCAGCTCGGTGGTCACGGGGCGGGGACGGTCTGCCCAGTGGTGTCCCAGATGTTCATGGACCACTTGTTACCCGTCCCGGCGGCGTCGAAGTAGTAGGCGGGGCCGTACAGGCCGCTCTTGGGGTAGTAGAGCTGGCCGAACCGGTTGTCCTGGATGACGATGTTCGAGGTGGGGCTGCCGCCGGCGGCGCCGCCGTAGAGGGTGTAGGCCCCGCCGGCGAGCAGGTTGTCCGAGATGGTCTTGCTGGCCACCGGCGCGCTGGGTCCGGGGGTGCCGGCGTCGAGGTTGATGGCGTCGGTCTGCCCCATGCTGTCGAAGATCGTGTTGTTCCAGATCATCAGCGGCTGGGTGCCGCCGTTGACGTAGATGCCGTTGGTGTGGTCGCCCGCGACGTAGCCGGGGTTGTGGATGTAGTTGCTGTCCACCTGCCCGGTAGATACCTGGACGGCGGTGCGGAAGCTGGAGATGTTGTTGGCCTTGATGATCATGCCGGTGGAGTCGCCGTACACGTCATCGATCGCGTAGCTGACCCGGCCCGTGGTGGAGTTCTGTCCGCTGATCGTGGAATTCTGGATCGTTACGCCGGTGGTGTGCGCGAGGCTGATGCCGAAATTCCCGCCGCTAGTGACCTGGACATTCTTGACGGTCACGCTGGAGGCGCTGATCTGCAGGGTGCCGGTGATGGCCAGGCCGCTGAGCACGGTGCCCTTGGCGGTCACGGTCACGGTGCCGGTCGAGGCGTTCCAGGTCCAGCCCGGCCCGCTGGTCAGCTGGCCCGGGACCGCCTTCAGGGCCGTCCCGGCGGGGACGCCGGTGTTCGTCGCGTCCGGGTAGCCGCAGCTACTGGGCTTGGCCGCGCAGTTGGTGGCGACCGCGGCGTCCGCACGGCCCGCGGTGCCGCCCACGGCCAGGGCGCTGGCCGCGGCGAGCGCCGCGACGCCGAGGGTGTTCCTGGCGGTCATGACATGCCTTTCTTTCGTCTGGCTGCTGCGATGTCATGACCACAATCGGATTTTTCTTTTCCGCTTTTCAGAGGAGAATTCCCTGTCCTCGGGGGGGCATTCTCCCTGTCCTTTCGGCCCTGTCCTTCCGGCCCGGGCCCACCGGCCCCCCGTACCGCGTGCCGCTAGAGTCATCCGGCCCGGGCCCACCGCCCCGGCCGCCGCCAGCGCCTGGCCGCAAGCCAGATCCCGGCCAGGATGGTGAGATGGACGGGCCGCCTGGGCCGGACGTAACGTCGGAGCCATGGCCGCTCCGACCTCCGCCCCGCTTTCCACCGACGACGCTTTCTGGGCCGACGCCGACCGGCACCTGATCCGCTACGCCGGCGCGGGCGCGTTTACCCGGGAGGTCATTGATCACGCCGCCGGGAGCTTCCTGTTCACCGAGGACGGCCGCCAGATCCTTGACTTCACCTCCGGCCAGATGAGCGCGATCCTGGGCCACTCGCACCCGGAGATCGTCGCCACCGTCACGCGGCAGGCGGCCAAGCTCGACCACCTGTTCAGCGGCATGCTCAGCCGCCCTGTCGTCGACCTAGCCCGCCGTCTGGCCGGGACGCTGCCCGAGCCGCTGGAGAAGGCGCTGTTGCTGACCACCGGCGCCGAGTCGAACGAAGCGGCCATCCGGATGGCAAAACTCGTCACCGGCAAGCACGAGATCGTCTCGTTCGCCCGGTCCTGGCATGGCATGACGCAAGCGGCCGCAGGCGCCACCTACAGCGCGGGCAGGAAGGGCTACGGCCCGGCCGCGCCGGGCAACTTCGCCATCCCCGCACCCAACCGCTACCGTCCTGATTTCACTACCGCCGACGGCGAACTCGACTGGCAGCGTCAGCTGGACTTCGGTTTCGACCTGATTGACGCGCAGTCGGTCGGCAGCCTGGCCGCGGCCATCGTCGAGCCGATCCTCAGCTCCGGCGGCATCATCGAGCCGCCGCCCGGCTACTTGCCGGCGTTGCGGGACAAGTGCGCCGAACGCGGAATGCTGCTGATCATTGATGAGGCCCAGACCGGGCTGTGCCGCACCGGCACCTGGTACGCCTTCGAGCGCGACGGCGTCGTCCCCGACATCCTGACCCTGTCCAAGACACTCGGCGCCGGCCTTCCGCTGGCCGCCGTACTGACCAGCGCCGAACTCGAAAAGGCGGCGCACGACCGGGGATTCTTGTTCTTCACCACGCACGTCGCGGATCCGCTGCCGGCGGCCGTCGGCACCACCGTCCTGGACGTGCTGCAACGCGACCGGCTCGACGAGCGCGCCCGCCACCTGGGCGGCATTCTCCGGCAGGGCCTCGAACAGATCGCGCGCCGACACGAGATCGTGGGCGATATCCGGGGACGTGGCCTGCTGGCCGGCCTGGAACTGGTCGTGGATCGCCAGACCAAGCGCAGTTCCGACGAGCTGGGCGCCCTCGTCACCAAACGCTGCCTCGAACTAGGCCTGCACATTAACATCGTGCAACTGCCCGGCATGGGCGGCGTTTTCCGGATCGCCCCGCCATTGACCGCCGCCGAGGACGAGCTTTCGCTCGGCCTGGCGATCCTCGACCAAGCCATCAGCGACGCCACCGGACAACTCTGATACCCGGGCGACCCGCAGCGTGGAGTACGCCTGAGTCATCCCTGGTCAGTTCTTGGCTGGCGCGGCAGGGGCGAAGAAGTCGATGAGCAGTTGCGTGACGCGCTCGGCCTCGTCGTGGTGCACCCAGTGCGAGGCGTCGGGCAGGCGCTCGACGCGGTCCAGGTTGGGGACGTCGTCGTGTTCGGGCTCGGCGAGTTCGGGGCTGAGGTAGCGATCGCGTTCTCCCCAGATGACCAGGGTGGGCGCCTTGACCTGGTGAATCTGCGCTTCGGCCTTCTTGGGCGGGGTCCGTACGGAGGACCGGTAGTAGTTGATCATCCCGGTGGCCGCGCCGGGCTGGGACCAGGCCTCGACGTAGCGGTCGGTTTGCTCCGGCGTGAAGGCCGGGCGGGCGTCGTGCAGGAAGTGCCGGAAGAAATGCCAGTGGTTGGCGTGCACGACGGTTTCGGGCAGGTCGGGGAGGTCGAAGAAGAAGAAGTACCAGGACTTGCGGAGCTGGGCCGGGTGGTGCAGTCCCTGCGATAGCTTCCGCGGGTGAGCCGCGTTGAGGATAGCCAGCCGGTCCACGACCTCGGGATGGTTCATCGCGGCGGCCCAGGCGATGCTGCCGCCCCAGTCGTGACCGACCAGCATCGCGGTCTCGGCGCCGCGTTCGTGGATCAGATCCCGGATGTCGGCGGCCAGCAGGCTGATGTCGTAGGCTGCGACGCCGTCCGGCTTCGATGACAGGTTGTAGCCGCGCGTATCGGGTGCCACGACGCGGAATCCTGCCGCCGCGAGCGGTGCGATCTGCTGCCGCCAGGCGTACCAGAACTCGGGGAAGCCGTGCAGCAGGACGATCAGCGGCCCTTCCCCGGCCTCGACGTAATGCAGCCGTACATCGCCGATCTCGGCGTAGCCCTCACGCAGGTCGCTGGGCAGGCCGTCGCCTGCCCCGGAGACGGAGCCGGGACCGTCGGGGGCGGTGGACATCGAGGGCATCAGGGCCTCCTTCTGGGGCTGGTATCGCTTTCACGATCGCGCCTCGGCTAGGTGCGTCGAGCCCGTGCCGAACCCTGGTCGGTATACGTGCAGGAGGGCGGGTGGCCCCAGTGGGGAACCTGTGATCTAGCCGGATGGCGTGTGCTGACCTCGCGGGGACACAGGGTTGTGGAGGTCCCGGCGGGAGGTGATGCCCAGTTTGGCGAACACCTTGCGCAGGTGCCATTCGACGGTGCGCGTACTGATGAATAGTTCCGCGGCGATCTCGGGGTTGGTGCGTCCGTCTCGGGCCAGCCGGATGATGTGCTCCTCCTGCGGGGTGAGCTGGCTGTGCGTGTCGACCTCGCGTTTGCGGACCTTCTCGCCGGTGGCGAGCAGTTCGCGGCGCGCGCGTTCGGCGAAGGCGCCGGCGCCGATCGCGTCGAGCAGCAGGTAGGCGGCGTGCAACTGGTGGCGGGCGTCGATCCGGCGGTTCTGGCGGCGGAGCCACTCACCGTAGAGCAGGTGGGCCCGGGCGAGCTCGGGCCGCAGCTGGGTGCGGCCGAGCCGCTCGACCGCCTCGGCGTAGCATTGTTCGGCCTCCTGGCCTTCGCTGACCAGCGCTCGCGAGCGCGCCTCCAGGCCCTTCGCCCAGTCGGAACCCTCAATGATCATGGCCGACAGCCGGCCTAGCGCTTCTCTGGCAAGATCCGCCCGTCCGGTTCTTACGGCAGCCTCGATCAGTTCGGGCAGAACCAGCTGCGTGCTCAGCGGCGAGTAGGTCTCCTCGGTCGCCGGCTCCGCCACGGCCAGCGCCTCTGCGTAGCGCCCGAGGCCGTTATGGAGGACCGCTTCGGACCAGTTGGCCAGCTGAACGGCGAATCCCTCCCCGCGAGCCATCGAGTCCTCAGTGGTCGCCGTGAAGAGCGGTTCCGCTTCCGCAGGCCGGCCTCGGTACCCGGCGAGCAGCAGATCACAGGTTGCGGCCAGGCGGATTCCGGTCACCTCGTTGACGACGTCCTTCTCGGCGGCCAGCGACGTCGCTGTCTCGAAGTCGCCGCAATGCGTGGCCACCTGTCCGCGTCCGTTCAAGGCGATGGACAACGGAGCGAGGGCGCCCGAGGCGCGGGCGAACTCGACATGCCGGGTGCTCAACGCGACCCAGCTGTCGAAGTCCCACGCGGCCATGGCTGCCATCTGGGCGAAGATCCCCCACTGCAGCCACTCCTCACCGGACACCTGATCATCGAGAAACTTGTTCACCGCCCGCCGGATAGCCGGCGCCGCTGCCGCACGCCCTTGGACGATCATCCTCGTCAGGCCGTCGAGGAGGAGATCACAAGGCCGCAGAGCCCCGGCTGGCCGCGGGGCCGCTCGTGCCGCCCGGGAAACCTCCGGCAGGAGCCCGCCGGCCCCGGCGAGGGGACCAGCGAGATGGGACGCCACCCAGGCGTAAAGGTAGGTCTCCCGGGCGAGCCCAGCATCGAGTGATTCGAGTCTCCTGGCGGCCTGCAGCAGCAGAACTGGTGCGTCGCGCCCGGCAACGGATGCCCACTCGATCTGCCCTCGGAGTTGCTCGACGCGGGCACGCTGAAGATCGTCGACCGCGTGGGCCTCGGCTCGGGCCAGCAGGCCGAGCGCGGTGTCGAACGCGCCGGCGTGCAGGTGCGCGAGGGCTGCCGCCAGGGCCCGTTCGGTGTGCCGTCCCGGCTCGGCGGTCAGCGTCACCGACCGCTGGAGGAAGGCCGCCGAGGCCGCCAGCCCGGCGCGGGCCTGGATCTTGGCCGCCGCCTGTTCGAGTGCGGCGGCAACCTCTTCGTCCGGTCCGGTAGCCGCAGCAGCCAGGTGCCACACCCGACGCTCCGGATCGGCCCGGGCATCCGTCGCCGCGGCGAGCGTCAGGTGGACGGCGCGGCGATCCTCCGGGGATCCGGCCACATAGGCAGCCGATCGCACCAGGGGATGGCGGAATCGTACCCGGGAGTCGATATTCAGCAGCTGGTCCGCATCGGTCGCGGCCGCTGCGTCAGGTCCCAGTCCCAGCTTCTGTGCGGCCCGCCACAGCAGCGTGGCGTCCCCGGTCGGGTCGGCCGCCGCTAGCAGCATCAGCCGCTGGGTCGGCCCCGGCAGCGCCCGCACCCGCTGCAGATAGCGGTCCTGGAGCCTACTAGGCAGACTCGCCGTGGGCGGACCGGCAAAGCCGCCAGCCAGCTCAGCTTCGCTCAATCCTCTCGTCAGCTCCAGCAGCCCCAGCGGGTTTCCCCTGGTCTCGGCCACGATCCGGTCGCGAACCCGCTCGTCGAGGTGACCTGGGACTGCGGCTGTCAGCAAAGCCCGCGCGTCCTCGTCGGTAAGCCCTGCGAGGGTCAGTGCCGGCAGGCCAGGAAACAGCCGCTCGCCGGCTGCTTCCCGGACGGCCAGCAGCAGGCCGACCGGCTCGGCCAGCAGCCGCCGTCCGACGAACCCGAGCACCTGGGACGACGCTTCATCCAGCCACTGGGCGTCATCTACCAGGCAGACCAGCGGGCGTTCGGCGGCGTTCTCGGCCAGCAGGCTCAGAACGGCTAGGCCCAGGACGAACCGGTCCGGGGCAGGTTCGACCGTCAACCCGAACGCCACCCGCAACGCGCGCTGCTGCGGCTCCGGCAGCGCGTCCAGGCTGCTCAGCATCGGCGTGCAGAGCTGGTGCAGCGCCGCGAGCGGCAGCTCCATCTCGGATTCCACGCCGTGGATCTGAGCTAGCCGGCAGCCAGAGGCCTGGCGCGCGCAGTAGCGCATCAGCGCGGTCTTGCCGATTCCTGCCTCGCCCCGGATAACGAGTACCGCGCTCTCATCGCCGCGGACACGGTCCAGCAGGCCGTCAAGGCCCTGGCGTTCGCGAGCACGCCCCCTGAAGGCCGGTGTCCTGGGTGCGGGCATGGCGCCACGATAAGCCCGTAGTCGGGGCAAGGGAATACACCGGTTCGAGGCGGCGTGATGCTATCCAGGCTCGTGCCATGACTACCGCACTCAACGGGTCGCCTGCGGGCCGCGTGGCAGTCGTCACCGGAGGGTCCCGCGGCGTTGGCAGGGCGACGGTCCGCCGTCTGGCGGCCGTCGGTTACGCCGTCGTCGTCGACTACCTCCACGACCAGCGTGCGGCCGAGTCGGCCGTCGAAGAGATCCTCGCGAACAACGGCAACGCCGTGGCCATCCGCGCCGACATCGCCGACGATCTGGACGTGACGAGGCTCTTCGCGGAGACGATCGCGGCGTTCGGCGGCATCGACGTTGTCGTCCACGCGGCCGGCAGCCGGATCACCGCGTCTGAAGTAACCGAGGTCGGCCTTGACGAGTTCGACGCGCTGATGCGGACCAACACGCGGGCCACCTTCGTCGTCAACCGAGAGGCAGCTCGTCACCTTCGCGACGGCGGTGCGATCGTCAACCTGTCCAGCTCAGCGGGCGGTTCATCGCTGCGGACCCACGGTGTCTATGCGGCCACCAAAGCGCCCGCAGACCTGCTGACCCGAGTGCTCGCGGTAGAGCTGCACGAGCGCGACATCACCGTCAACGCGGTGTCGCTCGAGGCCGACCGGCCGTGCGCACCCGACCAGGTCGCAGACGTCATCGTGTACCTGCTCAGCGACCAGGGCCATCGCATCACCGGTCAAGTGCTCCGGGTCGGCGATCCCGGGTTGCGTCCGTAGGTTTCCGTGTGCCGGACCGGAGACCCCAGGGCCCGGCCGACCCACGTCGGCCGTGGACCAGTGGCCGGACACGTATTTTCACTGGCTCGACGATTCCGGTGAATCACGACTCTGAGCACAGGACCAGTGCCGGTGTCACCCACGCCGCCCGCGCCGGCACCGCCAGCGGGCTCAACGACGTCCTGCTCGCCGCGGCCGCGTTCGCCGTGCTCGGCGCGATCGCCGGCTTCGCCTTCGGACCCGACCCAGCCAGGCAACCGCCGCCCAGCCCCGCCCCCGGCGAACTGTCCGCCCAGCCGGCCCCCGCCCAGCACCTGGCCCCGCGACCGGCCGAGCCTGAATCGACGGCGCCATGACATGCGGGCAGCCCTGCAGGTACTGCTGGCGTGACGGCGAACCGGCCTCATGCCAGGATCGGCAGATCGAGCGTGGAGCGGTCGCCGAGCTGGACGGTGAACGTCTCGTCTGGGGGTCCGTACCGGTCGAAGCAGGCGGCGTCGTGGCCGCCCAGCGCGACCTGGATCTTGTGGCCCGCCCGGAGCAGCGCGGCTATCGGCAGCAGTTCCACGGCGACGTCGAGGTCCTGCCCGGGCTCGACGGCCAGCCGGTCGGCCCTGGCGAAGCTCCGGGGCACGCCGAGCCGCGTGGGCTCTGCAGGTCCGGTCGTCGCGCGGTGGAGGAACCGGAGGCAGCCTTCGGTGAGGTACGTCACTGTGCCGTCCGGCGCGACGTCCTCAAGGTAGGCGTAGATCGCGCCGTCGGATCCGGACGTGGCCAGGCGCAGGGAGATCACGGGGAACCCGGCGACGTGGAGGCCGGCGGGTAGCGGCTCGGACGTGAACGTCAGCAGCGCCTCGTCGGCGTCCCGGCGATCGGCGTACGCCGTGCCCCGGCCGAGGTCGACCGCGAGCCATCGGTTCGTGGGGCCGGTCGACGCCGCGGGCTCGACGACGTAGCGCAGGTTCGCTGCCGGGCCGACGTCCGATGCCAGTTGGCCTGACGAAGTGAGGTACCAGCTCCGCAGGCAGGCGCCTTCCGGAGGCCACGAGCTGACCGCGTGCCATTGATCCGTGCCGAGCGTGCCGAAGGTCAAGCTGCGCATGCCATCGGGCGCTTCGGCGCGCTCGACGTACCTGGTGAAGAACTCCACCAGCCGACGGTCCTGGCCCTCGGGCACGAGCCGGTCGCCGGCCAGCGTTCCGTCGGGCCGCAGCGTGTCGGCGTACGTTCGGCCCCCGTGGCCCCAGGGCCCGATCTCGACCTCCTGCTGGTTGGCGAACGTCGCGAACCGCCGCAACGCTCCCGCGGCGAACGCACCGTCCAGCCAACCGGCGCGGATCAGCATGGGCACGCCCGTGGCCTCGATGGCCGGCCTCACGCCGGCCGGGGTCGTCGCTTGCCAGTCGAGGCCCGGCAGGCAGTCGTCGCTGAAGGCCGCGCGGCCCAGAAGCTTCTGCATGTCGACATTGGCCTGGTGCTCGCCGATCGCCGCCTGGAGCAGGGCCGGACCATCCGGCCCGTCCACCCCCTTGACCGGCGTCGGCGGCGTGAACTCCCCGGCTGGCCGTCCGGTGAGCTCCGACAGCCTCTCGACCGCACCGGCGACGCCGTCCTTGATCTGACTCTCGCACATCCACCGGGCGAACCGGCCGCCCGTGGCGCACCCGCCGGGATAGAACAGCTCCCGGTAGGGGTCGACCGGGCTGAACAGCGCGGCGACGGCGGTCACGTGCGGGTTGCCCAGGCCCGCGACGAGCTCGGCGGCCTGGCCGTCGTATGACGCGCCGAACAGGCCGACCCGACCGTTGGACCACGGCTGCGCCGCCACCCAGTCGATCAGCTCGCCGTAGTCGGCGATCTCACGCGGACCGAGCTCCATCGTGCGCGAGCCGAACGACGCCCCGGTGCCGCGCGCGTCGACGACGACCAGCGCGAATCCGGCGCTGTTCCACAACTCGCCAGCAGCATGGTTGCTGTCCGCCTCGGGCTGCGGACCCGGCGCAAGCTCGGCTCGGTGGTAGCGAGTGGCCCGGAACGCCGCGCCGACCCGCTCGCCCCGGGCGATCCGCTCGACCGCGAGCCAGACGTCGACGGCCAGGCGTACGCCGTCGCTGACGGGCACGTACAGCGCCTGGACGCGGCGCGCCGGGTCAATCGTCACGGCATCAACTCTGCCACCAGCCGCACAACGGGCCGAAGCATTATTACCAGTGCGACAGGTTCCTGGCGACGTCCCAGGGCGGCAGTCGACGAATGGCGCAACGCTTCATCACCAGCAAAGCCGCCGTCCTGACCGCAGTAGTCGAGCCTGGTCCGGCGGCCCGGGGCTACGTGAGGTAGCCCGGCGGCTCGGGCCACTGCGGTCCCAGGTCGGGCAAGTCAGTGCTTACCCGCATCGGGAAACGGGGCAGTCGTTTCTCCAGGAACGCGCTAACCCCCTCGGCGACATCGGGCGCCTTGCCAAGCAGATAGATGCCCCTGGAGTCGAGGCGGTGCGCTTCCCAGGGAGAATCGGCGCCGAGCATACGCCACATCAGCTGACGAGAGGTAGCAACCGCAACGGCGGAGGTATTGTCAGCGATTTCTCGGGCGAGCGCATACGCGGCTGGCAGCAACTCGTCGGCCGGGTATGTCCGGGCGACCAGGCCCCCGCCCAAGGCCTCCGCAGCATCGAAGACCCGGCCGGTGGCCACCCACTCCAGGGCCTGGCTGATGCCGACGACTCGCGGGAGGAACCAGCTGGACGCAGCTTCCATGACCAGACCGCGACGGGAGAACACAAAGCCGAACTTCGCGTCATCGGCGGCGAGCCTGATGTCCATCGGGAGCGTCATCGTGACACCGACCCCGACCGCGGGCCCGTTGATGGCAGCGATCACCGGCTTGAGTGAAGCCGCGACACGCAGGCTTACCTGACCGCCACCGTCTCGCGGCACGCCGTCGATGGTCCTGGCCGTCCCAGATCGCTGGCGCCGGTCGGCGTTGAATGTGTCGCTGCCAGCAGAAAGGTCGGCGCCTGCGCAAAACGCCCGTCCCCGGCCAGTGACAACCACTGCCCGCACATCATCGTCGGAGTCAGCCTGGTCGAAGGCGTCGATCAGCTCATCTAGCATCACCTGAGTGAACGCGTTGAGCTGGTCCGGGCGGCTAAGAGTGATCGTCGCTATGCGATCAGCGACACGGTAGTCGATCTCCGAGTACGGTCGAATCGTATCTGCCACAGGCTGCCTCCTACGGCGGACAGGCGGGTTGGGGAGCGGGTGAGTCGAGGCCGAAAGCCACGCCGGGTCAGTATTCACGTGCCGCCGGCACCATGCGTCACCAACAGTGGACGATACCTGCAGCGAGCACCGGTCCGGCCGCCAGACGGCGGTCATCCGTGGGCCAGCGCGGCGCCCTTCGCGACCGCGAGGAGGCGCGCGGCCTCGGGCGGCAGCGGGTCGAGGTCGGGGCGCCAGACGGCGGTGAGCTGCCTTATCAGCGGCGGCCCGGCGACCTCGATGGCGACCAGCCGGCCGAGCACGAGGTCGTCGCGGACGGCCAGTCGGCTGAGCACGCCCGGCCCGACGCCCTCCGCGATCGCTGAGCGTACCGCCGCGCTCGTACCGAGTTCCATCGCGATCCGCGAGCTGAGCGGCGGATTCTGGGCGGCCAGGTGGTCGGTCAGGGTGACCCTGGTGCCGCTGCCGTCCTCCCGCATGACCATCGGCGTCGCGGCGATCTCGGCCAGTGACAGCGGCCGGCGGCGGCGCGCCCACGGATGGCCCGGCGCGGTGACCACGAGCATCTCGTCGTCGCGGAGGTGCGCCGTGACCAGGTCAGCCGGCAGGTGCGGGGTTTCGATGAAGCCGAGTCGCACGTTAACGTCCCTGACCAGCTCGATGACCCGGGTGGAGTTGGCGACGGTGAGTTCCACAACGGTCGGCGTGTGCCCAGGCGCCTGCTCGGCGCTGGCCTGCTCGATGCAGCGCAACTCGACTAGCCAGTGCGGCACGAGGTGCTCGGCGACGGTCTGGCTGGCGGCGATCGCCAGCCGGTGCGACACGCCGGACCTGATCGACCGCAGTCCGGCCTCAAGCCGGTCGGCGGCATCGAGCACGTCCTCGGCCCAGCCGACGATGAGGCGTCCCTGCTCAGTGAGGTAAGATCCGCCCGGCGAGCGGACGAGCAGGGTGACGTTCATCGTCCGCTCCAGCGTCCGCATCCGGGCGGACAGCGCCTGCTGCGAGACGCCGAGCACCGTGGCGGCGGCGGCGATGGACCCGCGCCTGCCCACCTATGACTGCCCTGCACGACTCCCCCGCCCCGGCGAACCTCGAGCAGCGGACGTGGGATACCAAGAGCCTCCAGCCGGGCCCTTTGTGTCCCGCTAACGCCTCCCGCCCGCGCCGTGCCGCCCGCCGCGCGCAGGCCATCATCCCCGGGCTCGCGCTGGCGCTCGCCGTCGCGGCAGTGGCGACGGTCGTGGGGCAGTACGTGCCGCTGATCGGCAGCGCGGTTCCCGGGGCGGTCATCGGCACCGTCATCGCGATCGTCGTCAAGCCGGGCGCGCGCTTCGCGCCCGGGGTGAAGTGGGCGAGCACCTTTGTCTTGCAGTGCTCGGTGGTCCTGCTGGGCGCGCAGCTTTCGATCGCCGAAGCGGCCAGGGTCGGCGTGTCCTCGCTGCCGGTCATGCTCGGCACGCTCGTTATCTGCCTCGCCGGGGCGTGGCTGTACGGGCGGCTGCTCGGCATCCCCGGCGACCTGCGCACGCTGATCGGCGTGGGCACGGGAATCTGCGGCGGATCGGCGATCGCTGCGGTCTCCCCGGTGATCGAGGCCGCGTCGGCCGACGTCGCCTACGCGATCTCCACGATCTTCCTGTTCAACATCGCGGCAGTCCTGGTCTTCCCGCTCCTCGGGCACGCGCTTGGCATGAGCCAGCGGTCATTCGGCCTGTTCGCAGGCACGGCGGTCAACGACACGTCGTCCGTGGTGGCGACGGCGACAACCTACGGCACCGCCGCGACCAGCCACGCGGTCGTGGTGAAGCTGGTCCGCACGCTCATGATCATCCCGATCTGCCTGGGTCTCGCCATGCTGACCGCCCGCAAGCAGCAGCGTCCCGTCATCGCGACCGCCCCAGCCGCGGCCCGCGACGGCGCCGCGGGCGCCCGCGCCTCTCCCGCCGCTCTCGCATCCGCCCGCATGTCGCCGCGCCGCGCCATCAAGCTCGTGCCCTGGTTCCTGATCGGCTTCGTCCTTGTGGCCGCCGTCAACTCCTGCGGCATCATCCCGGCCGGCGCGCATTCCCCGCTCGAGCACGCGTCGGTGTTTCTCGTCTCCGTCGCGCTGTCCGCGATCGGCCTGTCCACCAACGTGGCCGCGCTCCGCAAAGCCGGCGCCCGCCCCCTGATCCTCGGCGCCGTGCTCTGGATCACAGTCGCAACAGCCAGCCTGGGCCTCCAGGCCCTCACCGGCACCCTGTAGACCTCCGCGGCCCTGAATCCCATTAGCTCCGCTAAGAAATTTCCGCTAGCGTCGCTAACGGGCCAGTGTCAGCTTGATGAAGGAACTGAATCCCGCCCTACCGGCTGACCAAGAATCTGACCAACGTAGCCTATACTTCTGACTATGACGATCGCCGCAACGCCGGTACCGCTGTCCGAGGCCAAGGCGCGCCTGTCCGAACTGGCCCGGCGGGTTCGCCAGCAGCATGAGCGGATCACCCTGACCCGCAACGGCGAGCCCGAGGCCGTCCTTGTTTCCGTGGACGACCTGGAAGGCCTGGAGATGACCCTGGAGATCCTCGGCGACACCGACGCCGTCGCCCGTATCTCCGAGAGCCTGACCGCGCTGGGCCGCGGCGAGCCCGGCGCCGACCTGGCCACCGTTCGGCAGGACCTGGCCCGGCGCCGCGCCACTGGCGCGTGAGCACCGAGCCAGAGCAGCGGTACCAGATCCGGTTCCAGCCAGCCGCCCGGCGGGCCATCGCGCAGCGACTCCCCGAGGCAGTCGCCGCCGCTGTGCTGGAATTCTGCGAGGCCGCCCTGGCGGTCAGCCCGCACCGCGTTGGTAAGCCGCTATTCGGCGCTCTGGCTGGCTGTCACGGAGCCCGGCGCGGCACCTACCGGATCGTCTACCGGATCGAGGAGGCTAATCACACTGTCCACGTCCTCGACATCGACCACCGCGCCGAGATCTACCGCCCGCACTCCTGACGACCACTGGCGACCGTCGTGAAGACGCGTCACGTTGTCCGGAGAACCTATTGGCCTGGGGTTGGCCAGGTGCAGCTCCCAGTTCCGGTTCGCGGTGGTGTAAACGATCCCATCCGGCTGCGCAGGCGCCGGGCGGTCAACTCGCCGAGCAGCAGCGTGTTCAGCGTGTGGTTCGATACGACCGGAACGCTCTGCCGAGTGCCGCAGCCTCTGAGCCCTCTCCTGACACCCGCGGTCGCCGCCCCGCTGCATCGAAGAGTTCCCTGATTTGATCCCCGCATGTATCACTGGCGTTGCCGCCTGCTCCGTGAGGAAGAGCAGGTATCCGGGCGCGCCGCTCTGCTGGAAGGGCTGGCGAACGGGGCCCGCGGGGGAAAAGGCACAGGATGGGGGAAGCATGGATACGGCTGTCTGCGGGGACCGCTTCCGGGAGATGTTCGACGGGCGCGCGGTGGCGGCATGGGAGCTGCCCGGGCGCAGCAGAGCTGCGGCTAGCGAGATGGCAGCCCGTGATGGTGCGTCGCTGGGGAAGCCGGAGTTCTTCGGCGCGGACATGTACATGTTTCATGTCACGGGGTTCCGTCCGGGACGCGGTGTCCTGACCGAGCCGGTGAGGGCCGCCCGCAGCGCCAGGCTCGACGTGTGGAAGACCGATCCGGCCGACCGCCGGCCCGTTGCGGTGCCCGGCAGCGGAGGTGTCCTGTTCAGCACCGAGGCCTTCGCGCTCAAAAACAGCGGGAACCGCACGCTGCGCGCACCGAAGCCGTCCTGGAGGATAATTCTCGATGCCGCAGGACAGGGCAACCGGCTCGCCGGAATGACCCGGATCAATCTCAAGGCGATGTACAACGATCCATCGCAGATGCGCGAAGCGTTGGCCTGGCGCCTGTTCGGCCTGGCCGATATTCCCGCGCCACGGCATACGTACGCGAAGCTGGCCTTCGGCACAAGATACAGGGGCCTATTTTCGGTCATCGAGCATGTCGACAAGAAGTTCTTGAGAGATCATTTCGGCGGGAACTTCCGGGGAAACCTCTACAAGACCGGCTATCGCGACATTGGGGGTGCGCATCTAGAACACCGGACCGCGCCAGATGGGGATGACTCGGGACGGCAGTATTTCATCCCCGGCTCTGCCGAGCGTACCTACCGGCTCCAGACCAACAAGAACAACCCCGAGGCTAGCACCTACGACGACCTGGCCTGTTTCATTAGGACGATCAACGGCATCGGGCTGGGTGGCGGCGAAGGACGCTTCGACACGGACGCCTTCCGCGAGTCGGTGGACGGCATCATGAACGTCAACTCCTTCCTCAGGTGGGCGGCCGTCAATATGCTGCTCGGGAGCTGGGACAACTATTACGCGTCCGGATCTAATTATTATCTTTACAACTCGGGACACCGAGGAGCGGCGAAGGATTTCGTCAGCTCTCCTTATTTCCACTTTATACCTTGGGACTACGACAACTGCCTGGGGATCGACTATTCTGGCACCCAGTGGCAGTACGCCGATATCCTTGACTGGCCGGGAAAAACGAACCGTCACAAGCCGAAGATCCCGCTCGTCAGGAACCTGCTCCGCAACCACGACTACCGCCAGTACTACCTGGATTATCTGGAGCACATGCTCGATACCGAGTTCAATCCGAAGGCCATTGCCGCGCAGATCGGGCCGCGCTCTGAGGATGGCCTGTGGTACCGGGTCCGGCATGCGGCCTACCTGGAATCGGATGCGCCCGATGGTCGCCCGTTCACCGGTCGGCGGTACAGCAACGACGAGGTCTACCGGAGCGGCTGCCGGCAGCACGAACTGCGGCACGGGAAAAAGACGATGGAAGGCATCGTCCACTACGTCCGCATGCGGCATGACAGCGCCCGCGTTCAACTGAGGCGGCTGAGGCGGGCAATGCCGCGCGCTGTCGATCGCTTTCCGACCGCTGCGGAGCAGTTGCCACGCGCGGCCTAGTCTGGGCCTGCCTAGCGGGGATGCGATGGTGAGAAGACCGTCTGCACACTGTGGAGTTGAAGGTTATGAATGGACGAGGTCTCAGCGGGGTGCCTGGTTGCGTTCACGCCTTGTTCCAGCAGCGCGTCGACGGGGATGAGGCGCTGCTCAGGCTCGCCGGGCTCCGCTTCGCCCAGATGGGCACGGCCGCCGAGGTCTACGCCGACACGCCAGATCAGCTCGAGCATGTCCTGCGGTTCGTGCCTCCCCATCCGCGCCTGCCCGTCGTCCACCTGAGCCGGGGTGTCAACGTGCTGCACGGGCGGGACCGCGCGCTGGTGCGGGAATTCGCCGACCGCTTCGCGGGCCGTGTCGCCGGCCTCGTTGTCCATGACAAGCGTGAGATGGGGGCACAGACGGACCGTCTGCTTGCCGGGATGCGTGAGCTGAACGCTCGCCTCTGCCAGCGGCCGGACGGTCCGCTGGTTTTCCTGGAGTACGCCGCCGGACTAGATCGCGGGTGGTTCATCGAGGTGGCGGAGCGGCTCCAGGACGCCGAACGAGTCAGTTGCTGCATCGACGTCGGACACGTCGGCCTGAGACAAGTGGTCGCCAGGTTCGGAGATAGCCATCCCGGCCTGAGTCTCAAGAAGCTCGGCCTGGAGAACCCCCGCCTACCCGACCTGGTGGCAGACATCCAGGACGCGGTGGCAACTGCCCTGCCACACGTGCTCGACGTCACACGTTCGCTTGGCCGGCTCGGCAAGCACGTGCACTTTCACCTGCACGATGGGCATCCCCTCGTCCCAGGGCTCAGGGATCACTTCAGTTTCCTGACCCGCCTGCCCATCCCCTTCAGTTACCTGGACCGCCGGTCACTGAACATGATGTACGGGCCAGGCGGCCTGGCTTCCATCGTGTCAACGGCTATCGACGCATGCCCTCCGCGGGAGGTCTCTTTCACCCTCGAGATCCACCAGGTGGAAGGCCGGCTGCCTCTCTCCGACGCCGCATGGCTGTTCGACCACTGGCAGAACACCACCAACGCTGAACGGATGAACTACTGGCTCTCGGTCCTGTCCGAGAATGCGATGCTCATTCATACTGCAAATCGAAACTATCGGATGCGATCCAACCAAGACGCTGTGAACATAAGAATTCCACAATTAACCCCGCCTTGGTGTGCGGAGCTGTTGACATAAGGTTCCCGGAGTCTTAACTTTGCCCCATCTCGATACTTGCGTCCGAAACTTTCGAATGAAGCGAGGGTGACTTGGTGGCGCAGAGGAGGCAATACATGGGGATCCGTCATCTTCTCGCGATGGGTGCAGCCGGGGTGGCTGCGGCACTCGGCATCACCACCGCAGCTAGTGCAGTTACCGGATCGGGCATTGCAGCCGCTCCGGATTCTCTGCGGGCGCTGGCTGCGAAACCCGGCCTCCGCATCGGTACGGCAGTCAT
>WNGE01001779.1_pt1 | contig 61177 bp, 66 predicted proteins | sample 5400651 | NCBI WGS metagenome assembly WNGE01 (sample SAMN13153370, study PRJNA577476) | soil metagenome | isolation source: 60 cm soil or saprolite under grassland replicate 2 | place: USA:California | collected 2016-06-15 | reverse complement strand
TTCCTGTAGCTGCGTTCGCTGAGCGCGATCAACCGGGGACGATCTCCCCGGCTATCATTACCGCGCGCTTGCTCATCCGGTAGCGCCAGATCGCAAAGGCGACGAATAAAAGATCGACAATAACGAAGGCCGCCACATAGGTCTCGCCGCCGATGCCGAACCCGTAGGAGTGAAGTCCTTTTCCGAGCACGAAGTTCACTCCGTACCACGCCATTAAGACCGCTAGAAAACAGACGACACTCGCCACCACCAGGCCGAATTGTGTCCACCAACCCGCGAGCCGGCCATGCAATGTCAGGATGTAACAAAGTAAGGCGATCAGCGCCCAGGTCTCCTTCGGGTCCCACCCCCAGAACCTTCCCCAGGAGTAATTCGCCCACACGCCGCCCAGGATCGTCCCTGTAGCAAGCAATAGCACGCCGAGCTGCAACACGCGATACAACCAGAAATGCATCGGCGCATCCGCCCGCGCGCCACTCGGATTGCGCGCGTAACGGAAAAGCAAGATATGCCCGAAACCCATGGCGAGCGCGAAGGCCGCGTAACTCAACGTGATCGTCAAAACGTGCACCGTCAGCCAGAAATTGTCGCGCAACACGGGCACGAGCGGGTCGATGCTCGACGGCATCGCGATCGGCATTTGATGCACGAGCAACAGTGCGGTGAGCGTGACCGGCAGGGCCGCGAGCAGATAGACCGGCGTGCGATAGCGAGAAAAGAAAATCATCCCGAAAAACGAGACGGCGAATGAGACCCAGATGATCGACTCATACATGTTCGTGACCGGCGGGCGGCCGGCGATCATGCACCGCATCGCAATTCCGCTCGCGTGGAAGAGGAGGCCGAGGACGGCAATCGCTACGCCAACCTTGCGCAATACGCCGCCATGTTTGCGCAGATGCGCGATGAGCAAAACAAGAAATGCCAGGCCATAAGACCAAATGGCACGATAAAAGCCGTCAAAATGATTGTAGAAATATTCGAGGCGCAATTGTCGATCTTGCGGATAAATTGACGGACTGAGAGCGCGCAAATTTTCCCGGAGCTGGGTCGAGGCGCGGCTGAAATTGAATTCATCGCCCTGAAAAAAGGCGGTGGCCACCGTTTGCAACTGGATCTGGATGGGCGCGAATTGCGCGTCGCTATAATACCGGGAAAATTCCGTCGGCACCACCCAAGCGTCCGTTTCGTTCTTCGCCGCAGGGAGGATAAGGAACGCGCTTCCGTCCATCACGTGCGCGAAAAGCGCGAGCCGCTCGCTCACGCTCATCACTTCCTGCTGCAACCGGTCCAATGGCTTTTCCGCTCTGCGCAATTCGTGCGCCTCGTTCGCCAGCCGGTTCAACTCCGGCAGCGCGATCAATTGCGCGAACGAAAATCGTCGTTGAGTTTTATCCAGGCCCAGCTTCTCCTTCAATTCGCCAAACGAAACCAGAACCATCGGCTCGGTTTTCCAGTCATGCGTTTCAAGTAATGCCGACAAAACGAAATCATTCGGCGACCATTTCCTGGCGCCGCTGGTATATGTCGATCTTCCCGTGATTCGGATCAGCGTTTCTTTGGCAAAGGTGTCGATCGGCTTGCGTCTCCCGTTGTCTTGAATGGCGAGCAGACCGAATTGTTTGAAATTGAGCGCGCTGCTGTCGCCGGCCGCCTGCTGCGCATGACCAGCCTGGGCGGCGAAAACAAACATCAGAAATGCGAGACGACAGATCATTCGCGGTTTCAAGTTGTCCCTCACTTTATCCGGGACTGCCGCTTTCGACAAACAGATCCCTCGTTCGCGAAAGGACCAGTTGTGTTTCGTCAAAAGCCGGTTATACTGCCGCCGTTATTGGATTGTTCTGTTCTGTTCGTAGCATGGTAGATCGTCGGCTGAGATTTCCTCAGTGGTGATTTGAAACCCGATTCCCGGGAACGGCTCTGTAGCTGGCAGTTTTTCCAAACCAAATCACAATGAAACTATACGTAGGAAATCTCTCCTTTGAGACTACCGAGAACGATCTTCAGGATCTTTTCGAGCAACACGGCAAAGTCAGCGAAGTCGCGCTGATGATGGACCGCATGACCGGCAAATCGCGCGGCTTTGCGTTCGTCACCATGGGCGACAACGCTGAAGCGAGCGCCGCTATGACCGCGCTCAACGGCAAGGAAGTCGGCGGGCGCACGCTCACCGTCAACGAAGCCCGCGCACGCGAAGAGCGTCCGCGCCCCTTTGCCGGAAATCGCCGGTAAATAATTTGATCGCGCGCAGTCGGCCTCGAAACCTTTCGGGGGGCCGGCTCGCCCGGTCGATGAAAAAGTCAATCTTTCTAATCCGCAGTTAGATCGACAATCATGAATGCAGAAAAAGCCATCGAGGTGGAAGGAACGATCATGTCCGTTCTTCCCGGCACCATGTTCCGGGTCGCGCTCGCGAACGAACATCTCGTGCTCGCGCATATTTCTGGTAAGATGCGGAAACGCTTTATTCGCCTCACCATCGGCGACCGCGTCAAAATGCAAATGTCACCCTACGATATCGATAAAGCGCGCATCGTTTATCGACTCGGCTAAAATGGAATTTTATTTATGAACTTTTTTGGACCACCCACCGCGCCAAAAACAAAAGGACCAGTTATCAAACGCCTGCTCATTCGCTGCCCCTCGACTGCGAAGCTGACGCCGAGCGGCCAAACCATCCGCGAAGAACTCTGGGCAAACGCAAAAATCAAAAGCAGCAAAATGACCTGCCCGCATTGCCGCCAGGTCCACACCTGGACAAAAAAAGACGTCGTCCTCGCGCGGTGACCGCCGACGCCCTCGGCGCGCCCGGCCGGCAAATTCAGAGCACGCCGACAGCACGCGAGATCAGGACGATAACGATGGTGAGTGACATGGCGATTTGCATCATCGTTAAACATTTGGACCAGCGCCCGAGCAGCGGCGCATCGGTCGGACCGAACGTGGAACTCTGCGTAAACGCGACGAAGAGGTAATCGACAAAGCGCGGGCGCCATCCGTCGATGCCGAAGCGGCCGCGCTCTATCTTCTCAATCTGCATTTGCGGAAAAACAAAACTGCGGCTGCCGAATTCCCGCCGTTGATGCCGGAGCGTGGGCCCGCCGCCATCCAGCCGCCAGTACCAAAGCGCGAAGACCAACACGTTCGTTAGCCAAAGCTCGGCGCCGGAACACAAAAGCGCGACCGGCGCTTCCTTGCGCGCCGGCACGGCCGCGACGAGCAAAACGATCGACGCAATCAGTGCCAGCGTAATCACGCTGCTGATGATGATGCCGAGCGCGTGATTTAACGAATGCTTCCCCATGCGATGGGCGACAATGGTTGGCGTAACCAGAATCACGATCGCGGCTGGCAACAGCCAGGTCGGACCGACAATTAACGTCCGCGGCAACGCTAAATAAATCCCGCCGACCGCGAGCAATGCCAAAAGGGCCTGCCACCGCGGCTCGGGCTTGTCGATCTTGCCAGCCGGCTCAGTCACGTCGCACAGCTATAACATGCCAAGATCGACATGCGAACTTCGTAATGCTTGATAATATCAGATCGATGGGCAGTCCGTTTTTTCGACTCGTCGCGGTGCTCGCGATGATGTTTGCGTTAAGCGCGGCCGATTATCCAGCGCCGACGGAAGGCGATTACACGATTCGCGATTTCAAATTCACATCCGGCGAAAAGTTGCCGGAGTTGCGGATTCATTATCGGACGCTGGGGAAAGCCGAGAAGGACGCGCAAGGCAGGACGCGCAACGCGGTGCTCATCATGCACGGAACGACCGGTAGTGGCGCGCAGTTTATCCGACCGGAATTTGCGGGCGAACTTTTCGGGAAAGATCAGCTGCTCGACGCGACGAAGTTTTTCATCGTGCTGCCGGACGGGATTGGTCACGGTAAATCGAGCAAGCCGAGCGATGCAATGCACGCGAAGTTTCCGCGCTACGGTTACATCGACATGGTGGAAGCGCAGTATCGATTGCTCATCGACGGGCTGGGCGCGAACCATGCGCGGCTTGTCACGGGCACGTCGATGGGCGGAATGCACACGTGGCTCTGGGGCGAAATGCATCCGGATTTCATGGATGCGCTCATGCCGCTGGCGAGTTTGCCCACGCAGATCTCCGGGCGCAACCGCGCCTGGCGCCGCATTATCATCGACGCAATCCACAACTCCCCGACGTGGAACGGCGGCGATTACATCACGCAGCCGATGAGTCTGCGCACGGCGGCGGAGATGCTCTGGTTCATGAGCAGCAATCCGGTCATTCGACAAAAAGAAGCGCCGACGCTCCACGAGGCCGACGATAAGATCGACGAGTTCGTAGCCGATTACATGAAGACCGCCGACACGAATGACGTACTTTACGCGCTGGAAGCATCGCACGATTATGATCCCGGTCCGGACTTGGAAAAAATCCGCGCACCATTGCTCGCGATCAATTCTGCAGATGACTTGATCAATCCTCCTGAGCTCGGCATTCTTGGGCGCGAGATCAAACGCGTCCCGCACGGCCGCGCCATTGTCATTCCGTTCAGCGACAAGACGCGCGGGCACGGCAGTCACACCAGAGCGGCGTTGTGGAAAGATGAGTTGGCGAAGCTGCTGAAGGAATCCGAGCCGCAGGAATCAGCGAGATAAGCCGGGTTCACTGGCCAGCGCTGTCGGGCGGCGGCAACCGGGACGTTTCAACTTTGATGCAGTGCAGAACCACTGCTGGAGTGATGGCGGCCATTAGAACATCTGCGCGCGAACTAGCCGGCTCCACACTTCAGAGCTCTTGACACATATACGTTTGAACGTATATGAATGTCATGAACAAACCGAGAAAGGACGAGCCCGCCGCCTTGTTCAAAACTTTGGCTGATCCAACGCGATTGCGTTTGCTCAACCTACTGGCCTGCGGCGAGACCTGTGTTTGCGAGTTGACCGATACGCTGCGCGTCGTCCAGCCGAAAGTTTCTCGGCACCTGCGGTATCTCAAGCGCGCAGGTTTGGTCGAGGCGCAGCGTAATGGCAAATGGACGCATTATCGCTGGACACAACATGGCGACCCGCTCGTGCGTCACGTGTTGATCGGATTGCGCGATTGGATGGCGAAAGACAATCAATTGAAGGGTGAGCGTCGCAGACGCCGAAAAGTTTGCTGCCGCGTGAGCCGAAGAAAACCGAGAAAAATGAAAAACAAATGAAGACGATCGAATTTATCTCTGCTTTGCGGGCCGCGCTGACCAACCAATTGATTTTTGTCGATGGTGACGGCCATGCCGTACACGGCGGCTATCATCTTACGGAATTAAAAACGGCCTTGTTCGATACGGTCGATTGCGGCGGCCAAATTAATTGTTGGCAGGAAACAATTGTGCAGCTTTGGGTGCCGCGGGATGCAGATGATGATTACATGACGGCGGGAAAGTTTCTCCACATCTTCGACAAAGTGCGCGGCATGGTGCCGATCAACCTCGACGCAGAAATGCGCGTCGAATATGGCGACGAAAATTTCTTTCCATCAACATATCAGGTTCGCTCAATTACCCACGAGAGCGATGCAACGCGTGTCTTGCTGGAACCGCCGGCGACTACCTGCAAGGCGCGCGATCGCCGAATCGCAGCTTCAGCGGCGCCGGCAACATCATCATGCTGCGCGCCGAGTGAGTCATGCTGCGCGGCTTAGTCTCGCTCGCAGCGTTTTAAGATCGACATCGGCAATTTGGCTTCTTTGAATCGCGCTCATGAAATGCATTGCCGTTATTTTTGCTTCGACAATTGCGATCTGCGTTTTCGCGCAGAATTCGCCTCCGCCTTCAAGTCCTGCGCAGCTCGACGTTATCATCAAAGGAGGTGCGGTTTACGATGGGGCCGGCGGCGAACCGCAACATGTCGATCTTGCCATTCGCAATGATCGCATTGCCGGCATCGGCGATTTCAAAACGGCGAAGGCCAAAATGATTGTCGATGCGGCCGGGCTCGCGGTCGCGCCCGGGTTCATCAACATGCTTTCGTGGTCGAACGAGTCGCTCATCCAGGACGGCCGGTCCCAGAGCGAGATCCGGCAAGGCGTCACGACCGAGATCATGGGTGAAGGCGAATCGATGGGCCCGGTGAACGACCGCGTCCGCGAACACATGCTGCGTCAGCAAACCGACATCAAATACGAGATCAAATGGAACACGTTGACCGAATATCTGCGTTATCTCGAGAATCGCGGCGTCTCCTGTAACGTTGCCTCCTTCATCGGCGCGGCCACGATACGCGAAAATGTGATCGGCTTCGACGACAAAGCGCCGACGCCGCAGCAACTCGACGAGATGCGAGAGCTGGTGCGCAAGGAAATGGAAGCAGGCGCGCTCGGGATCGGCACGGCGTTGATTTATCCGCCGGCGTTTTACGCAAAGACGGATGAGTTGATCGAGCTCTGCAAAGTGGCAGCGAAATACAAAGGCAAATACATCTCGCACATGCGCAGCGAGGGAAATCGATTGCTGGAAGCGTTCGGCGAGCTGGTCCGGATCAGCCGGGAAGCAAAAATTCCGGCCGAGGTTTATCACATCAAAGCCGCCGGACAACAGAACTGGAACAAGATCGACAATCTCCTTTCGCGGATCGAAGCGGCGCAAAAAGAGGGGCTCAACATCCGGGCCAACATGTACACTTACACCGCAGCCGGGACTGGGCTCGATGCCTGTTTGCCGCCCTGGACTGAAGACGGCGGTTACCCGGCGTTGTTCAAACGGTTGCGCGACCCGGCCACGCGCGAAAAAATTGCCGCCGAAGTTGGCAAGGATAGCGACCAATGGGAAAATCTTTATATCGGCGCCGGTTCGCCCAACAACATTTTGCTGGTCGGATTCAAATCGGACAAACTGAAACCGCTCACCGGCAAATCGCTCACCGAAGTCGCGAAGATGCGTGGCAAAGATCCAATCACCACCATTATGGATTTGATCGCGGAAGACGAGTCGCGCATCGGCACGATTTACCTTTTGATGTCAGAAGAGAACGTAAAAAAGGAGATGGCCAAGCCTTGGATTTCTTTTTGTTCCGATGAAGCGTCACAAGCGCCGGAAGGCGTTTTCCTGAAATCGAAACCGCATCCGCGCGCGTATGGCAGTTTTGCGCGCGTGCTCGGCAAATATGCCCGAGATGAAAAAGTGATTTCGCTTTCGGACGCGGTGCGCCGCTTAAGCGGTTTGCCCGCCACGAACCTCGGGCTCGATCACCGCGGTTTCATCAAGGAAGGAATGTTCGCCGATGTAGTCGTGTTCGACCCGGCAACAATCGCGGACCGCGCGACGTTCGAAAAACCGCACCAGTACGCCATCGGCGTGAAGCAGGTTTTTGTAAATGGCGTGCAAGTAATCAAAGACGGCGAGCACACTGGCGCCAAACCGGGCCGCGCGCTTTGGGGGCCGGGAAAATTATAGGCGCTCGATCCGGCCGACCCTAGGAGGCAATCGCTTCTTCGGGAGCGCGCACGTGCTTTTGACTTTTCAACGGAGCCGGCGCAATCACCGGCGCGACCGCAGTTCCTCTGCGAAAACCGCGCACGTAAAACATGAGAAAGACGCCGATGACAACGAGCAGCGAGCCGATCCATTTCAGCAACCAGCCTGGATCGCGCAAAATTTGCACGGTGCTTTGACCGAGATTGTCCGGATTCCATGAGGCCTGGGAAATTTTGTAGGTCAGGCCAGTCCAGGTGTGCAACCACGCGCCGGGAAAACTAAACGGGTTGTTCATCCAACATTGGCCGGTCGCGCTCTCGCCTTCGGCAGTGGAAATGCGCAATGTGCTTTTGAATCCGGCGGGAGCATCGCTGCCTTCGTTGCGTTTCACTTCGAAATCGAGCAATTCGAGAGCGATCGGCAGTTGAATCACTTTCCAACCGTAAGCGATCTGAGTCTCGTTCGGCGAAGTTGGGACCGCGATCTGCCAGCCAGCCGGAACCCATTGCTCGAACGTTTCGCCGTTTTGCTTGAGACGAACGCGAACGCCATCGGGTAAATCCGCCGCCGGCGAAGATGCCGATGTCTTCATCGGCGCGAAATCCATCCACGGTTCGGCGTGCGGCATCGTCTTGTCGATCTTGAGTTGCCAATCGGCCCAACCGGTGGCGAGCGGCTTGTTGATGTCGATCTTGCCGGTTGAAGCACCGGTTTTGCGTGAAACAAGTTCGTAACTGAGCAATCCGTCCTCGGCGACAAAAAGGGTAAGCCGATTTGGTGTGTCGCTGCCGGCTGGCGGCATGGTGGGCGGACCGCCATTGGTGGTTAATTCCGTGCCGCCATGTGGATTTTTGCTCGCGGGCGCTGCCGCAGGAGTGCCTTTGCCATGAATTGTGACGAGCACCGCCGGATTATTTGGCTGCTCGGTTAGCGAATCCGGTTTGCCGTCCTGAATGCGGAAGTCCGCCCAATAATTGTCGATCTTGAGCGTGAATGACGTGCCATCGATCGCGACTTCGCGCCCAAGATTTTCCGCGACATCGAAACTCGCTTCTTTCCCGTTTAACAAAATCGCCACACGGCCTTTGTTTCCCTTTTCTGGCGCGAGCAATTGCACTTTTGCGCCGATGCTGCCTCCTTTCGCGACATGGCCAATTTGTTCATCGGGCGCTTTGCTGAACGCAAAGATCGACTCCTCAAGATCGACATCTGGTTGGTGACTCGTGCTCGACGGGCTATTCGGCGAATCGCCCCTACCTGCATCTCGCGCAACGCCGCGCTTAAGTTCGATGTTCGCGAGTCCCATCGAGAAATTTCCATGCTGCGGATCGTCGGCCAGTAACCAGCTTTCGAGTTGCTGATTCATCAGCGCGGTAGAGATCGTGAAATGCAACGCGGGCGCGCCGCCATCAGCGAGTGGTCTTGGGTTCAACTTCCCTTCAATCGCGGCCGCGTAATCGATAATGCTCAAGCGCGCGCCACTTGCGAGCACGCCAAGTTCTTTCGGATGATCCGGATTCGGCGGATGATGCAAAAATTCCGCGGTGTAACCCTTGACGATGCCGTCGGTGTCATGGACGCGGAGCTGATGTTGATTGACAAGCAGCCGGTTGGTTGGCGGCTCGCCTTTGAAAAGCGTGATCGTGCCTTCCGTTCCCCAAATCCGGCCAATGAGCGAGCCGGTGAGCAAGGTGATGATGCCGAGATGCGTGATGAGAAAGGCGACGTGATGTTTGCGCCACGGCCAGCGTGAGATCGCGGAGACGGCGAGGTTCGCGCCGAGCAAAATCAACCAAAGATTGAACCACGGCGCGCCGTAAACGTAGGCGCGCGCCACGTTCGCGTCGAAACTCGATTCGTAAAGCGTGCCGATGATCGCTGCAACAATCAAAACCGCGAGCAGAACAACGGCGAGTTTGAGCGACGCAAAAAAACGAAAGAGCGGATTTTTTTGCCAAACCGGCCGCGCGGATGAATTCGAATTGGCCATGCGAAGCTCGACATCTTCCGCGAGGATAATGCCGCGTTCAATCGCGGAGTTATCAGTGTCCGATTCTGTAGGGGAGCGGTTCGCTTCACCAAGGGACGCCCGCGACGCCTCGCACAATTCAATCTTCGACGGTCATTAGACCGCCGCTACAGTTCGCCATTGCAGCCGCTTCGCTCTGCGAAGGGCGCGGGAGTCTAACGCGCGAGCGCAGCCCAGAACAGCCGGTCAATCCGCCCACGCTTTCCAGCGTTTCCGGATCGGCTTCGTATAACGGTGAATGTCGATGTTTCTGACGCGGTCGACGCCTTCCTTCATCGCTTCGGCGGAGTCTTCGTACTTCCCCTTCACCGATTTGAAGAACGGCCAAAGAAATGGCAATGAAAGAAAGCTCCAGTGCATGTTTCCAAGCGAAGGCTTTACCTTGATCTCCCTTTCTTCGGCAGTTGAGGCGTAACGGATGGCTAATCCGATGGCGAGGCCGATGGCAAGCGCGCCGAGAATGGTCGGCACCGGATTCTCGCGCAGAAAAAATTCCGTGCGCGCTCGAGCATGACCCGCTTTTTCTTTCGTCTGTTCCCAGGTATCGCCTGCCGCAGCCGAAACTTTGCGAGCCGTTTGCCGCAAACGCCGTCTCGCCCCGGATTCAATCTCCTCTTCGCCCGATAGCGGCGGGGCCGAAAGAGGTTCATCTTCGACAAAATCGTCGTTGTTTGGATTGATCATACAATTAATTCGCAACTCGGGGCGACCTTGCGTTTCTCGGATCGGTTCTTCACGTCCAGCACACTAGCGAATCGCGAAACCTTAACAGAATAGCGAAAGGAACGACATGGCAGACATAACGAAAGAAGAGTCATATTGGCGCGAACATCATGCGAAACAACCGTATGCGAAAAAGGAGCTTTCCTATGACGACTACGCGGCAGCGTATCGCACGGGTTACGAAGGTTTCCACAATTATCCGGGTAAAGCCTACGAAGAAATCGAAGACGATCTGGCCCTCAACTATCAACGGACCAACGCGGGGGCCGCACTCCCGTGGGACCACGCCCGTCATGCAGTGCGTGCCGCTTGGGCCAAGCTGAGTCAAGACGTTGCGCCGCGCGATCCCGACCGCGGCATCCGCGGCGGGATTTAAGCCGGTTGTTGCAGCGGCGATCCATGACCGTCGAATCCAATTGGGAAAACAAGAAAATCGGCGCTGACAGAGCGTCGCTACAGAAGCCGCCGATAAACGGTATGGATATCTTCGCTGGCAATCACGAAGATGACTTTGTCGATCTTGCCCTCGGTTGTGAGGAAGTCGCGAATAGTTTCGAGCGCAATTTGCGCCGCCTTTTCCACCGGATAGCGATATGCGCCACAACTGATCGCCGGAAATGCGATCGTCTTGATTTTGTTTTCAACCGCGACTCGGAGCGAGTTGCGATAACAATTCGCTAATGTTTCTGCCTCGCCGCGGCTCCCGCCCGTCCAAACCGGACCAACGGTGTGAATGACGTGACGCGCGGGCAGATTATAACCGTGGGTGATTTTTGCTTCGCCGGGCGCGCAACTGCCGAGTGTTCTGCATTCAGCGAGCAGTTTCGGCCCGCTCGCGCGATGAATTGCGCCATCGACTCCACCTCCGCCGAGCAGGGTCATGTTGGCCGCGTTCACAATGGCATCGACCTTGAGCTTGGTAATATCGCCACGGACGATGTCGATCTTATCGTCCAGATTTTTGTTCATCGCCTTGGCCGCTAGGTGGATCGGCCGTTCGGCAGGCAAGGGCTGCTCGATTCACCATAATGTCGCGATTTTTCCTTCGGTCATTCACGGCGCAAGCCGATCAATCAACCACGGGCCGTCCGCCTGCCGCGTGTAACGAAATCGATCGTGCAGCCGGTCCGGGCGGCCCTGCCAAAATTCCATCGTTTGCGGCGTCAGGCGATACCCGCCCCAATGCGGCGGCAATGGAATCGGTTTGTCGGCGAAGCGCTCGGTCATTTCCGCCATGCGCGCGTCGAGCACGCGACGCGCATCAAGCACTTCGGTTTGACGCGAGGCCCAGGCGCCGAGCTGGCTCCCAACCGGGCGCGAATGAAAATAACGCTCCGATTCCTCACGCGAAGTTTTTTCCACTTTGCCGTTGATACGGATTTGCCGATCCAGTTCGATCCAATAAAAAGCGAGCGCGGCGTACGGATTTGCCTCGAGCTGCTGCCCTTTTTCACTTTGATAATTGGTAAAGAAGACAAAGCCGTCCTGGTCGAATCCTTTTAATAACACGACGCGCACCGACGCCCTCGCATCCGGCCCGGCGGTAGCGACACTCATGGCATTGACGTCGCGAATACCAGCTTCAATCGCGGTGGTGAACCAGTTTGAGAATTGTTTAATTGGATCGGGATCGAGATCGCGACGGCGCAGGCCATGCGCAGCATGTTCATAACGCGAAGGGGCAGGATCATGTGGCGTTTCCAACATGTGCCGGACAATATTCGCGAGATCGAAATTGTCGATCTATTCGACTAAGCTCAGGACAAACCTTGCAATCGCCGGGGCGGCGTCATTTTCTAAACGGCGGAGGTTTTATCGATAGCTTCGATTCCACCGATCCGTTCAAATCGACCAACAGCCATTACGATATGGCAAAACGCCAGTACCACGGCGACGTCGGGCTTATCGATAGCACAGGTTCCACACTCAACAGCAACTATCTCTACGGCCACCGGGGGTGGCGATTTCATGGGAGCACTCATCGCCAACACCCAGTCAATTACAGGCAACGGTAAGCGGTCGTTGCACTACGACGAGGCGCTGAACAAAAATGGTGGTAGCAGCTCTGTCGGTAAATTACGCGTTCGCAAGCTGGTTCGAAGCCAATTCCGACCAGAGCCGCGGCATCACTTACTGAACTGCGGGATTTGACCTCGTAGCGCTACAGGCCAGTGCAGGTGTGTCCTCACGCGCAAACCTGGCCTCTGCGGCTTGACACAGCCGCCGCTACCTCAAGATCGAAATGGGGCGAGCTTCAAAGCTGGCGCCGTCTCCGCGCAAACAAACTAACAAACGAACTGACTTAGCCTATCCGCGCTTTTCGCTGCGCGGCGACGGTGCGGGCTAGCCGAAATTAGCTGCCGCAATTTCCAGCCTATCATTCTTCCACCCGTGGCTCACTCCCGGCGTGCTTCGGCTCATGGTGGGTGTAGCGGAAATACAAATTGCGGAGATAAATCGGGAGCGGGAGAAAACTTTGCAGCACGCCCACCGAGTCGTGCCGGTAGATCGCGAAATAGGCGAGTAACAAAAACGATCCAAGAGCGCTGCACTCCCAGAATCCAAAAGGAATCACACTCTTGCGCGCCCGCTCCGAAGCGATCCACTGGATCAAGAAGCGCAGGCCGAAAATGAGGCTGCCGCTCAGGCCGATAATTTTCCACGGGGTCAGCGCGAGCCCGAAGAATTTCGTCTCGGCCAGAAAATGTAAGCTGTTCATAACGGCGGGAACGTTGAGACAGATCACGCGACCTGAACAGCCTTTTGTTCTCGGGAGTCTGTCGGGCGTCTCTGTGAGATGCCGCATAATCTCACGACGGCGGTTGGCACAACCGCCCTACAATTTTGTTCATTCTCTTAAATTCTGTCTAAATTGCGCCATGACCTCGATCTGGGACCACGCAAATCCGCAATTGCGCGATCTGGTCGTTTACGAACCGGGGAAACCGATCGAGGAAACGGCGCGCGAACTCGATGTCGATCCAAACGCCATCATCAAGCTCGCCTCAAACGAAAACCCACTCGGGCCGTCGCCGAAAGCGCTCGACGCCATGCGCGACGCGCTGGAGAACGCGCAGCTTTACCCCGATGGCGGCGGTTTTTATTTACGGAACGCGCTCGCGGCCAAACTGGATTTCGCCCCCGAGAACATCATTCTCGGAAATGGCTCGAACGAAATAATCGAGTTTCTCGGCCATGCCTTTTTCAATCGCGATGATGAAGTGATCACCTCCGAGCACGCCTTCATCGCCTACAAACTGATCGCGATCCTTTTCGGCGCGCGCACGATTGAAACGCCAAGCCCGGATTATCACCACAATCTCGACGCGATGCTCGACGCGATCACGCCAAAAACGAAAATGATCTTCATCGCCAACCCGAATAATCCCACCGGCACCTTGCTCGCGCAGGATAAGATCGACAACTTCATGGCGCGCGTGCCGGAGAACATCGTCACGATTTTCGACGAAGCTTATTTCGAGCTTCTGAACGACCGGCCAGACGCGCTTCGCTACGTTCGCGAAGGGCGAAACGTCGTCGTGCTGCGCACCTTTTCAAAAATTCACGGCCTGGCCAGCTTGCGGGTTGGTTATGGCATCGCATCGCGCGACTTGATCGACGTGCTGCAAAAAACGCGACAACCGTTCAACGTCAACGGCATCGCCCAGGCCGGCGCCTTGGCCGCGCTCACCGATCAGGCGTATCAACGCAAAACGAAAGAGGTTGTCGATGCCGGGCGCGCTTACCTGGAAGAACAATTCCGCGACATGCAGCTTGGCTTTGTGCCGGGCGCAGCCAATTTTGTCATGGTCAACGTTCGCGACGGCGCCGCTGTTTTTAAAAAGTTGCTGGCGCACAAAATCATCGTGCGTCCGCTCAAAGGCTACAACTTGCCGGAATGGGTCCGCATCTCCGTCGGGACAATGGAACAAAACAAAAAATGCATCGCAGCGCTGAAGGAAGTTCTCTCGTAAGATCGACGTGCGTCGAAGATCGACAATCGATCGCCGGCGACACGATCGCGGCCATCTCCACGCCCGCCGGTGAAGGCGCCATCGCTCTCGTCCGTCTTTCGGGCGGCGATGCCATCATCGTCGCCGACAAAATTTTTCGCGGCAAAGAAAAGCCATCGGAATTTGCGCCGCAGGTCCAGCATCTCGGCGAGATTGTCGATGAAACGGGCCGATTGATCGATCAAGTGATGATGTCGATTCATCGCGCGCCTGCCAGTTACACCGGCGAAAATTTGGTCGAGATCAGTTGTCACGGCGGCACATTGGTCAGCGCGAAAGTGCTCGACGCTTGTCTGCGCGCCGGCGCCCGTGCCGCGCGACCCGGCGAATTTACCGAACGCGCGTTCCTCAACGGCAAAATGGACCTTACCCAAGCCGAAGCGGTCATCGATCTAATTCGCGCCAAAACCGATCTTGCTTTGCGTTCCGCCACCGAGCAACTCGAAGGCAGGCTCGGCCGCAAAATCCAATCCATCCGCGACGCACTTGTCGATCTTGTCGCGCACATCGAAGCATCGATCGATTTTCCGGAAGAGGATATCGCGCCGGATGAAGGAAAAAAGTTAAGGGCGCGACTCGATTCGATCCGCCGAGACATCTCCGAACTTCTTGCCACGGCCGACCAGGGCCGCATTTTGCGCGAAGGCGTTCGCGTTGTCATTTACGGTGCGACCAACGCAGGCAAGTCGAGTTTGCTCAACCGGCTCCTCGGATACGACCGTGTGATCGTAAGCGAAACGCATGGGACGACGCGCGACACCATTGAGGAAATGATCAACCTCCGCGGGGTACCGATCCGGTTGCTCGATACCGCCGGCTTGCGCCCGTCGGCTTGCGACCTCGAGCGCGAAGGAATCGAGCGCACGGAACGATCCTTGCAAATGTCGGACTTGCGTCTTCACATTGTCGATCGAAACGCGCCGCGGCCTGCGCATTTCGAAAAGCAAAACGCGAATGGGAACGAAATTCTTTTGCTCAACAAAAGCGATCTGGCCGAGCACACCGACTGGAAAAACTCCGACGCGCTGCGCATTTCCTGCGTAACGGGCGAAGGTTTGGCGGAGCTGGAGAATGAAATTCTCGCGCGCGTCGCCGGGCAAAATTTGCGAGCCGAGAGCGCGGTCGCGATTAACACGCGACACCGCGATTGCCTGCGGCGCGCGCTGGACGCGTGCGATCGCGCGCATGCGACGATAGGCAATGGGCTCGCGCCCGAATATGCGGCAGTCGATCTGAACGGCGCGTTGCGCGCGGTGGGCGAAGTAATCGGCGCGGTGAATGTCGAACAGATTCTCGATTCTGTCTTCGGCCAGTTCTGCATCGGCAAATGAGAAGTGTCTACGAGCGACTGGTTAGGCCATTGCTCTTTTCTCTCGACGCCGAAGCGGCGCATCATCTGGCCATCGCGCTGCTGCGCAGCGCCTCCCATGTCGATCTTGCGTTGTGCGCGCTCCAGTCTTTTCAGGTCGGGCCGAAGCCGAAAACAGTTTTCGGGCTGACCTTTCGGAATCCAATCGGACTGGCCGCGGGCTTGGACAAAAACGGCGTGGCTTTGCCGGCATGGGCGGCGCTTGGCTTCGGTTTCATCGAAATCGGCACCGTGACCGCAAAAGCGCAGCCGGGCAATCCAAAGCCGCGCATCTTTCGGTTTGCCGAACAAGAAGCCTTGATCAATCGCCTTGGATTTAACAACGACGGTGCGGTCGCGATCGCCGAACGGCTGCGCAGATTGCGTAGCGGCAAGCGCTGGCCCGATGTTCCCCTCGGCATCAACATCGGCAAGTCAAGGGAGACACCGTTGGAGCAGACGACGGACGATTACCTCTACTCTTTCCGGCTGCTTCGGGAATTTGCCGATTACATTGTGTTAAATGTGAGCTCGCCCAACACGCCGGGTTTGCGCGAGTTGCAGGGACGCGAGGCACTGGCGCAATTGCTTCGTGCGGTTCGCGAAAAAAACCAAATCGCACCTAAACCGGTGCTGATAAAAATCTCACCCGATCTTTCGTCTAGCGAATTGAACGAGGTCATTGCCACGTGCGAAGGAAATGAAACCGCAGGGATCATCGCGACCAACACAACCCTCGATCACTCGTCGATTCCGCCGGCGTATGATCAACCTGGCGGGTTGAGCGGCGCGCCGTTGCGCGAAAAATCAACCACCCTGGTGCGCGCGATCACAGCGAGATCGACAATCCCGGTGATCGCGTCAGGCGGAATTGTCGATGCGCAATCCGCCCGCGAAAAATTCGAGGCCGGCGCACAGCTTCTTCAGGTTTACACGGGCTACATTTATCGCGGACCGAATCTCATCCGGGAAATTGTTGAAAGTTTGTGAGGCGAATCCTCGGCATTTCGGTTGCGAAAAACTGTGGCTGGCTTTTGTCGTTAGAAGCGTTTGACTGGCGATCGCTTTATGAGAGGCGATTTCCTCCGAATGTCATTTTGCTTTGAAACTCAGGCAAAAGATCCGTCCTTTGTCGTATCGACGAGCCTGGCGAAGAACGCGCCGTTTACTCTGGCCGCTGCCACGGGGGCCGTTGCTGGCAAATCTCGATCAAGACCGGCCGCGCGAGATTCAAACGCGTTACGCCACTTCGACAAATCATTACGTGAAGTACGCCGAGGTTGACCGATTTTCACGCGAAAACCGCAAACGCATCCAGGACCTGGGGGGCTTCATCGTTGCACGGGCAAGCGCGTTCTGGACCTCCGATGCGGCGGGGGATTCTTTCTTTATCTTCTCACGCAGCTGGGACACGAAGTTCTCGGTCTCGACATCGACGAGTTCCCGCTCTTTGGAGATCTTATCAATCTTTTCGGCGTGCCGCACGTTATCTGGGCAATCGAAGCGTTCAAAGCGCTGCCCGATCTGGGGGCACGGTTTGATTATATCACCGCCTTCGCGACCCGCTTTAATCGGAGCGCCAAACGCGACTGGTATCGGGGCCCTTCCGAGTGGAATTTTCTCCTGGGTGACTTGGAACACTATCTGGCACCGGGAGGCCAAATATTTTTTCCTTAAACCGAAGGCGCCGAGAAGGAGATTATTACACGCCCGAACTGCGCGAGTTTTTCTTGAGTCGCGGTGCAAGCGTGGAGCGCGACCGAATATTTTTCTCGAATGGCTTGCGACCGTGGACATCGTCCTCGACCATGCCGAGGCTGGCAAGCAGGAAATAGATTCGCTAATTCGCGGGGTCCGTCGTTGCTATAATTCGGGCGTTCCAGTCGGAGAGGAATGCGCTTTGTGAAAACCGCGCCGATGTTGGTGATGCGATTCTATTTCCTGGAGTTTGGCACGCTGTTCCGGCGTGAGATCCGCCGCCATTTCGCGATGCGCTTCCGCGATCGTTTCGTGGACGCGGCGCCCGGTGCTCCTTCGGATTTCTTCAAGTTGAGCAGCAGCTTTATCGGCAATCGGGGAGATTTTCGCGACCTGTTCGTCGGTGAGATGAAGCTGCCAGCGCAGGTGATTCCGCATCCTTTCGCCGAGGAGTGTCCGCTGCGGTCCGAAAAAGAGATGGCGCGCGTGCGAAGCGCCGAAGAAAGCGCCGGTCATTCCGCCGGCAAGGAAGACGAGGACGAAGCCCAATTTCCATTTCAACATCCGATTCATTGTAAAAACTCTTCTTGAATCGCCGAATCCGCGATCGCAAATTCATTGGCGAACGGCTCGCTCTTTTCCAGGTTTTGATTGGATTCACGGTAGGCGCCGGCGGTTGCGACAATCGTCACGGCTGCGGCCACAAGAACGACGCGCCGAATGAGCCGCGCAAGGCTAAGCGCTATGGCCTCCTCCCTGGCGCGCCACTGTGCGACGACGCGCGTATCGAATCCAAACGGCGCTTGCAGCGAAACATCTTCGTTGGTCAGCGCCGCCGATCGCAGCAACCGCGCGATTTTTCCATCGACATCGTTCATGAATTTTCCTTTTCCGTAATTGTGATCAATTGACTTTTCATTTTCTGCCGCGCGCGAAACGCCCGCACTTTGATCAGGGACGTGCTCCAGCCAGTGATCTTGCGAATCTCTTCCACGGAACGCCCCTGCAGGTAAAGCAAATCGATTACGAGGCGTTCGGCCGGTTTCAGATGATCGAGAAGATGTTCGACCAATTGGCGCGAAGCGAACCGCCGGCCTGGAGACAGCTCGTCGGATGATGCCGCGAGATTTTCCACGACCGCCTGTTCTTCCTCGCTCAAATCGGCCTGTCGCAGCTCAGGCCGCACTTTTTCGGCCGCGATTTGATTGAGGCAGGTGTTAACGGCAATGCGGGAGACCCAGTGCTCGAGCGGCACTTTGCCGGAAAATTGGGATAACTTTTGAAATACTTTGATAAAAATCATTTGGCAAAGATCCTCCTCCGAAGTTCGTCGCGCTCGATGGGCACGCACCATTTTTGCGACAAGCGGATAAAGCCGCCGCACCAGTTCGCGAGCCGCTTCATCGTCATGCTGGAGCGCAGCTTCAACCAGCGCGCGTGCATCATTATCATCCATGCAGTAGTCGAGATCGCATCCACACTATTAACTAAGACCGGCATGCGTGCGTTGCGGTTACAAGTATGCCGCCGTTAGATCGACAAGATAAATTGTAACCGGCGATGTCTTCGTCCGGTCATCAATTGTGAACGAGGCGCAGAAGCGCCTGGCAAAAACACCAAACAGAACAAAAACTATGAAACGAAACTTATTTGCAATTGCAGCCGCAGGAGCAATCGCGCTCGGCGGCTTCGCCGTTGCGCAACCGGAAGACGGCCCCGGTGGCAAAGGCGGATGGCATCGTCACGGCAATCCGCTCGAGCATATGACTGAAACATTGAAATTAACACCGGACCAGCAGGCGAAAGTCCAGCCGATCGTCGATCAAACCAAACCGCAGATCATCGCCATCCACCAGGAGGCGATGGAAAAAACAAAAGCGGTGATGGACAAGACGATGTTGCAAATCCGGCCGTTGCTCAACGCGGACCAGCAAAAGAAACTTGATGCGCTGCAAAAGGCTCATCAGGAGTTGATGAACGCGATGAAGGAATTGCACGAGGCGCAGGCAGAATAGCTTGGGTTGTTCCGAGGTAAGGAGCGGCGTCGATCGGGAAACGGTCGCCGCCGCATTTTTTTGGGCGAAGCGGGATCCTCGCCAAAGACGTCCAGAGGCGTCTGTGCTCACGCGCAGAAGAATCATTTATTTACGGCTGGGGACGGGTCGTCTCTACACCCTGACAGCTTCAGCCCTGTTTCCCTCTCCAGGAGAACAGAAGCGTAATCGCTCCCAATGCGGCGAGCACCGCCGCAGTGAAGAGCCCGCTCCGAAAGATGAGCGCGCGCGAGTGGAAATCGCTCTTGGAGTGAGCAGCCACTCCGACCAAAAAAAACAGCAGCGCGGTGTAGATCAAAATTAAACCGATCGCTTTTCCGGTGTCGCTGGCGATTTTCATTTCAGGAATTTCACAGAAACGCCCTACAAAATATCCGAGGGCGAGTCAACCGCCTTACAATCTCCTCGCCTGAATCGATTCCAGCGTCCCCGACTAACACAACATAGTGAGATTGGCGTACAGGCTTTTCATGTCGGCCATTTAGAAAGCGATTGAATGCAGCGTAAAGGCGAAAGTGGAAAATTCGATCGCACAAAGGTCGCGCTGGTGTAGAGGCACGTGTCCTCACGCGTAGAATTATTTAGCTGCGGCTGGGGACAGCCGCCTCTACACCCTCTTCAATTTCCAATCCCAGTTCGCGCAACAACGCAAGATCGACATCCGCCGCCGGATTCTTTGCGGTGAGAAGTTTGTCGCCGAAAAAAATCGAGTTCGCGCCGGAAAAAAAACAGAGCGCCTGGCCTTCCCGCGAAATTCTGGTGCGCCCGGCGGCGAGGCGCACACGCGCCTTCGGCAACGCGACGCGCGCGACGGCAATGAGGCGGACCAGCTCAAAAACATCGACCGGCGGTTGATCGGCCAGCGGCGTGCCCGGCATCGCCATCAAACAATTGATCGGCACGCTTTGCGGCGGTGGATCGAGTTCGCTCAAAATCTCAATCATGCGCAGCCGATCGTTTTCCGATTCGCCCATGCCGATGATTCCACCGCAGCAAACCGACATGCCGCTTTCCTGCACGGCGGCGATCGTGTTCAGGCGATCTTCGAACGAATGCGTGCTTACAATCTCGGGATAAAATTTGGGCGAGGTGTCGATGTTGTGATTGTAAGCCGTTACGCCGGCGGCCTTGAGTTTGCGCGCTTCCACCGGACCGATCTCGCCGAGCGTGACACAAACTTCCATGCCGAGCTGGCTCACTTCTCGCACGATCTCGAGCACGCGCTCGAACTTCTCCGTCCCATCCCGCACGCCGCGCCAGGCCGCGCCCATGCAGAAACGCGTCGCACCCTGCCCTCGTGCTCGTCGCGCCGTGGCTGTAATTTTTTCGATCGACAATAACTCTTCGCGTTCGAGGCCGGTGGAATAATGCGCAGACTGCGCGCAGTAGGCGCAATCTTCGCTGCAGCCGCCGGTCTTGATGCTGAGCAAACTGCAACGCTGCACATCTTCACCGCGCCAATATTGGAGATGCACCGCCCGGCTTTGCGAAATCAAATCGAAAAGCGGTAGGTGATAGAGCGCGTGCAGTTGGTCAAATCTCATCGCGTGCCGCGATGTTAAATCGAAAATCAAAAATCAAAAATCAAAATCAATTCACCCACTTCCCGCCTTCGGAAGTGAGGATCGGCAGTTCTTCCATCATGAACTGCGTCTTGCCGATCGCGCCGATCATGTGCGTGCCGGTGGCGTTGTACCATTTCTTCGACATGCTCTCGCCGGTATGACAGCCCCAGCTCTTGACGTAAGCTCCGTACACGAAATCGCGCCGCGCGATCTTGCTCAGCTCGCTTTCGTGCAGCCATGATTTCGACGCGCTGTCGAGCACGTTGCTGTAATCGAACATGAAACATGCTTTGTTCGAGTGACCAAAATATTCGAACCCGATAATCTTCAGTCGATCGCGTCCCGGCCCATTATTCAGGTAATTGATGAGATCGGCGCCGCTCTGGAAATAAATCAGGTTGAGATTAAACTTGTCCGCGACGGAGTTGATGAAGCTAATCAGGTCCTGGTGCTCCTGTGCGGCGCGATCAAGATAACCTTGTTTGTAAACCAGCCAGGTGATCTTCGCGTCCGGCCCGAGAGCGGTGCGAAGCTGTTCGGTGCGCAGGCGGGCAGCGTGCACAAAATTCGCCCACCAATGATCGTGCGGATAGGCTTTGTATTGTTCCCACTGATGCAGCGACGGTCCGCCCACCACCACGATCCACTCCCCGGGCCGACGGGCGGCGGCCATCGATCCAACCGCCATGATCGACAATACAAAGACGAGCAACACGCGTTTCATCGAATGAAGGAGAGCAACTATTTATGCAGGAGACGAATTTGCGCAAGTGCGGCAGACGGATCGACTGCTCCGTCGCGCGATCTCAATCAATGCGGCTTCGCCGCCAAGGCTTTATCGCCGAGCCAGGGACTGCTCGATCCACCTAAAGCTCGTCGTGTACGAGATCTTCCCACGTCTGTCGTTTTCGAATGAGCGCGAATTTATCGCGGCGGACCAAAGCTTCGCCCGGCAGAGGACGCGAATTGTAATTCGAGGCCATGACAAAGCCGTAAGCGCCCGCGCTCATGATGGCGAGCAGATCGCCTTCGCGCAGCACCCGCATTTCGCGGTCGCGCGCGAAAAAATCGCCCGTCTCGCACACCGGACCGACGATGTCGATCCTTTCTCGTTTCGTGCTCGTAATCGACTCATCAACCGGAACAATTTCGTGATAACTGTGATATAACGCCGGGCGAATTAGGTCGTTCATTCCGGCGTCGACGATCGCGAATTTTCTCCGACTGGTTTGCTTGAGGTAACGGACGCGCGTGAGCAGAACACCGGCGTTGCCGACCAGCAATCGCCCTGGCTCGAGCAGAATTCTTAATTTCAGTTCGCGCAGCGGCGGCAAAATCGCATCGACATATTGCTGGATCGACAACTGACGTCGCGCGGGCGCTTGTTCCTTCCACCAGCCGCTGCTGCCACTCATCAGCGACGATTCATAAACAATCCCCACTCCTCCGCCGACGCTAAAAAACTTGACCCCGTATTTGCTTTTTAATTCGAGGACCAGTGGCGCGACCTTCGTGATCGCTTCCACGAACGGCCGCGTCTCGTTGATCTGCGAGCCGATGTGCATCTGCGCGCCGACGATGTCGATGTTGCGCATTTTCGCGGCCCGCTCATAAACCGCAGCCGCGTGATCGAGCGCGATACCGAACTTGTTTTCGCTTTTGCCGGTGGAGATATACTCGTGCGTCACCACATCGACATCGGGATTCACGCGCAACGCGACTGGGGCGCGCGCGCCTTTGCTCGCAGCAATCTGGTCGATGTAATCCAGCTCCGCTTCGCTCTCGACGTTGAAACTGTAAACGCGTTGTTCGAGCGCGTACTCGATTTCCTCGCGCGACTTTCCGACGCCGGCGAACGTGCAGCGCTGCGAAGCGCCGCCGGCCGCGAGCACGCGAAAAAGTTCACCCCCGGAAACGATGTCGAAGCTGGCGCCCGCATCCGCAAGCAGCTTCAGAATCGCCCGATTCGAGTTCGCCTTGACCGCGTAGCAGATTAGATGATCGAGCGGCGCAAGGGCGGCGTCGAGCCGCCGGTAATGATCGAGAATCGTTCCCGCGCTGTAGACGTAGAGCGGCGTCCCAAATTCCTGCGCGACCCGCGCAAGATCGACATCTTCGCAATGAAGCTTCCCTTCGCGGTAATGAAACGAATGCACTATGCCAATGCAATTCGCTAAAGCGCGAGCATTCTCAAGCAGATGTTGAACGCCCCGATCAATGCCACTCCAATCGAAAAGCTCGTCACGACCAGTCCCTTTCCATGCCTCATCATTTCCCCTAAAACGGCGTGCGCGGCCAGATAGAAAAATCCGCCGCCGACGTGGGCCATAATTAAGCCGAGCCAAAACGTCGGTGCTCTCGCTAGGAAGAAAAAACCGATCACTCCGCCGAGCAGCGTAGTTGCCTCAACTGCGGCCACCCAGCCGAGCGCGTTCGCGCGTTGCAATCCCGCGCCAATCAAGAGGCTGCCCAGCGCAAGACCTTCCGGAACCTTGTGAATGCAGAGCGCAGAGAACAGTGACCATTGGGCCGCTTCCGCCGTAGGCGCTCCCCCCGGTCCGATTCCCAAGGCGACACCGTCAGTTGTGCTATGAATTGCCAGTGCGACAACCAACGCCGTTGCGATTTCGCTGAAATGTCGCGTTGTGTCCGCGTCGAAGTGACTGGCCGCGCAGGCCGGGCAAACGTGATGGACGTATTTGCTGATGAAGAAGAACAGCCCGTATCCCGTAGCCGCCGCCAACACTACTGCCCACCAACTGCTGTTGCTCAAACTCTCGGGCAAAATCGCGAAGAGCGTTACGCCCAGGAGTGTTCCGGCCGCAAGACTGATCAACGCACAAAGCGGTTTGTGCGCCAATCGCAGCGACGTGCTGATCCACCCGCCGGCAAGAGCGAAAGCGTAGGCCGCGACGACCTGCCACAGCGTGATTTGGCCATTCAAGAGCTCGTGAGTGATTCGTGATCTTCCCGACGGTGCTGCGTCTCGATGGTGAGGTGAACCAGTTCTTCGTGCTCGCGCAACAATTCGCGATATGCGTCGGAAGTTCTCGGCTCGTGCGCGACGATCGAGACGATGGCTGCAAATTTCCCCGAGCCCATCTGCCAGACATGGAGATCGGTCACGATCGAGTCACCGTCAGCCTCGACCGCGCGACGAATTTCCTCCGGCAAATCGGAAGAGATCGGCGTGCGATCGAGCAAAATGCCGCTCGTATCGCGCAACAGGCTGTAAGCCCACGAGAAAACAACGCCGCTTCCGACCAAGCCGACAACGGGATCGAGCCAGAACCAGCCGAAGAACTTGCCCGAAGTCAGCGCGATGATGGCAAGAAATGTTGTGAACACGTCGGCCAGCACGTGGAGATATGCGGCGCGCAGGTTCAGGTCATGGTCGTGTGAATGACGATGTCGATCTTGGCCGCGAGGATGTGAATGATCGTCCTCTTTCAACAGCAACGCGCAGACAAGATTGACGGTAAGGGCGATGCACGCGATAGCGATTGCTTCGTTAAAATGAATGGACAGCGGAACGAAAAGACGGTGAACCGATTCGCCGGCCATGAGAAATGCAACCACCGATAGCACGACCGCGCTCGCGAACCCGCCGAGAACGCCGATTTTTCCGGTGCCGAAACTGAATTGGACATTCGACGCGTGCCGCCGCGTGAAGTAATACGCAATCGCGGTGATGAGAAACGCGCTGACGTGCGTGCTCATGTGCCAGCCGTCGGCCAGCAACGCCATCGAGTGGGAGAGAAGACCAGCCGTGATCTCCACCACCATCATTACGCCAGTGATCACAATTACGAGGCGCGTGCGACGTTCGCCCCTGGAAAAATCGCGGACGAAATCGTGCGAGTGCCGGAAGTGAGAATGATCCACGGGGGCCATATCGAGAGAGGATAACTCAGTTATCGAAGCATCAGCAAAAAAAGCTAGAAGTGAATCAGGCACTGCCGGTTGCATGTGATCGAGTTCGAATGAGCGCGTATATCGACACAAAAATCAGCAACGCACCAAAAGTGCAGACAATCGCCGCGCCGGACGGCAGGTCCCACCAAAAGGAAAGAAACAAACCACCGACGCCGCCGATTAACGCAATGACCCAACCAATCAGCAAGCGATTACCAATTCGATTGGCCAGATTGATCCCGCAAACGGCCGGGACAATGAGATAACTAAAAACGAGCAGCACGCCGGCGATGCGCACGAAACTCGTCACGACCAGACCAAAGACGACGTAAAACAAAAAGTCCCACCAACGTACGCGCAGTCCCTTCTGATAGGCGCCGTCTCGATTGAATGAAACGAGCAGAAAATTTCTGCGCAAAATAAAATGGAAAATGCCGACCCCGACAAAAAGCGCGAAGCGCTCCCACACTTCGCGCGGTGTCACGAGGAGAATGTTGCCCACGAGCATGTTTTTGATTTCTTCGTCACCCTCCGCTGCGCGCGAAAGCAGCAAAACTGCTGCGGCCGCCGCGACCACATAAGAAATCCCAATGACTGCTTCCTGTGGGATTTGGCTGGCGCGCTTTCCGGTCACGGAAAAAATTCCAGCGCCGACTAAAGTAAATCCGAGCGCAATCGCGAACGTCGTCCAGCTTTCGAGATCGAGATGAAAAAGAACGGCGAGACAAATCCCCAGAGAGGCCATCTGTGCCATCGCGATATCGATGAAAATGATGCCGCGTTGAACGACATGCAGGCCGAGGTAAACCAGTAGCCACGGCAAAAGGACGCAGGCCACAATCGGCCAAAACATTACTTCAAACATAAAATTTTCCCCGCTCGATAGGGCGATGCTCTGCGAAGCCGTCGAATATCGATGGCTCTTCGGCTCGACGGAGACTCGCGCCACCAATGAATGCATTTTTCATTTCAGCGCCGCCGCCAGCCGCGAGACGAGGGTGTCGATCAACTTCACGTAACTGTCTGTCCCGGGCAGGCCGCCCGGGAACTGCGAAAACTCCACGACCTTCGCGCCAGTCGCGTTCGCCACTTTCTCGGCGATTCGCCGGTCGTGAAACGGCTCGACAATGATCGCTTTGATGTGCCGCGCTTTCATCTGCGCGATCACTTCCGTGAGATGCGACGGCGACGGCGGAATGCCCGGCTTTGGTTCGAGAAAGATGTCGATGTTCACGCCAAAACGGTGCGCGAAATAAACCCATGAATCGTGATATGCGACCACATTCTGTCCTTTGAACGGCAGCATCGCCGCGCCCCATTCCTGTAATTTTGCGTTAATCGCCGCTTCGAACTTTTTGTAGTTCGCGTCGTAGACAGCCGCGTTGGCGGAATCGACCGCGGAAAAGGATTGTGCAATGTGCTGCGCCACGGCTTTGGCGATGATCGGGTCGCTCATGAAATGCGGGTTGCCAAGCGCGTGCACGTCGCCCGCGGCGCGCGTCACATTTGTCGGCACGTTCATGAGACGAATTCCCTGCGACGCCTGAACGCGGCCCGGCTTGCCGATCTCGATTTTCGGGTTGCGCGCGTTTTGCAAGAGCGGCGGCAACCAGCCGATCTCAAGCTCGGCGCCACCGTCGATCAAAACGTCCGTGCTGCGCAATGAGACGACGAAGCTGGGACGTGCATCGACAAAGTGCGGGTCTTCCGTCGGTTTTGCCAGGGTGACGATGTCGATCTTGTCGCCGCCGATTTCGCGCGCGAGCGATCCGAAATCGGGCAGCGTCGCAACGCCGTTAAGTTTTGCATTCGCAGAGACAGCGCATGCCAGAATTGTGCACAGAATTAACAGGATCTTTTTCATAGTTCAGAATTTGTGGGCGCCGTGCGCACCGAGGATGAATTCGAATTGAAGGAAGACCGAATCGACATCCCGATCGGCGAGGAAGAAATTTTCTTCGAAGAAATCGTGATTGTATTGCAATCGTATTTTGGAGAACTCGGTCGGATACCAGGTCAAGTTGGCTAATCGCCGCGCACACCCGCGACCCATCCTTTTTTGAATCCCCACAATAGCTGCGAATACATCCCCCAATCGTGAAACGTTTCCGCGACCGGGAACGATTCATCGACGCCGCGGCCGGCTTCGAACCGACGATACATCGCTTCGGTTTGCCATTTCACAAACGGAAACCCGCCCTCGGCATGCGATGATTTCCATTTGTAAAGGAAATCGCCGCCGTAAATCTGGGTGCGCGCGTTTGCCCCGGTCTCGTTTGATCCAAACGCGCCGGACACGCCCGCAAGCACCACCTGTGTTGGGCTAAGATCGACAGAATTTTCCCAGCGCGGAATCCAAACGAAATCCTGCAGCCCGCGCGCCTCGCGGTCGGTCGTTTCGCGGCCGAAGAAAATTCCGTCTTCGCCCGGGTTGCGGAACGAGAATCCCGTGCCGCCGCGGCCATTTTGCACGGCGAAGATCAATTGCGAATACCACGGCACCGGCACGATCCACGAAATTTGCGCGCCGACACCGCGCAATCCATCGGGGCCAAGAATGCGGCCGCTGACGAGCGCAGCATCGACAAACTCCCAGGCATGCGGATGAACTGGATTGATCCGGCCGAACGCGGCGAAGAATTGGCCAGCCTTCAACTGCAAGTTGAATGGCAAACTGGTCGTTTGCAGGAATGCTTCTTCGACTTCGACCTCTGTTTCGTTGTCGTTGTCTAACTTAAAGACAATGTTGGCGAACCCTTCAAAGTAAGGATCGACCGCGCCGTCGAACGCCAGCTCGATGTTGCGCGCGTTAAAACCGCGCTGCTGCGGATCGTGATCGCCAACTTCGATGTGATCGAGGTCGCGCGCGCTCGAGTAAGCGAGCGCGAACAATCCGTCGAAGGAAATGTTCATATAATTTTTTCTGCCACCGATGGTGATCGGCGCCGTCAGTGATCCGCCCGCGCCGCTACTTGAGATCGTTTCCGATGTCGATGTTACGACCGAGGTGTCGGTGGTCGGAAAACTTCCCGGCGCGGGGGTGCCGCTTACAGCCGGCGCAGTTGTCGATGAAACGACAGACGTATCCTCGGTGGGAAAACGCGATGGCGCGCTCGCGGCAGGTGCGGGCGAACCAGCCGCTCCGGCAATGGGGGAAGGCTCCGGATTTTGCGCCGGCGCCAGCTCACCCCCGAGGTTCGCCTTTTCCAGGGCGGCTTGCTGATCTTTCACTTGCTGCTGCAACGTCTTCACCGTCTCGGTGAGCGATTGTACTTGCTGGCGCAGCGATTCCACATCGGCCGCCGAGGCTGGCGTTGACTTTGAAACTGCCGGCCCGGGCGACGACGTGGGAACGGGCGCCGCTTCCTGGGCGGACGCGATCGCCAGCGGGAAAATCGCCAGCGTTACCAAAATAAATTTTCTCATTCAAAACTCCTGATCAAAAACTCGGGCATCAGCGCCCGATCGATTCAAACCTGCTGCGTTCGGCGAACGTTGATTCAGCGGCGTAAGAAACGCGCTTTAGCGCCGCTGTCCGCCTGAGGCGGAGAGAATCAACGCTTCAGGAGTGCGCAGGCGGCGCGTGCTCGAAAATGCTGGCCGCGAGAAATGGCGACGGAACCCAAAGTGGATTCAGCAGCGGAATTTTCGAAAATTGGATAACCGGAGCCGGTGCGCTGACAAGTGGCGGCTGCGGCGCATGATCGTAGCTGCCTGAAGTGACGAACGTGACCGCGCAGGTGTGCTCGATTCGATTCGCATCTGGGTGGACGCGCTCGTGCAATTGCGGGGAAGCACCCAGCGCGAGCGCCCAGAGAAATGCCGCGGAGACGAAAATCGCAATAGACGCGCGCCCGCGATTTGTTGAACGCGCTAACGTGCTCATTGCGCTGCGAGCTTGTGTCGGGTCCAAAAATTCCGCAAGAGATTTTTGTAAGATCGACAACGAGTGAGATCGCGACTAAGTCATCACGCGAGCGGCATGGCGCGGGTTCTAAACCATAAGTTTCGGCAGTTGCGCTTGCCGGTCCTTGGCATTGTCTTGCTTACCGTTGCGACTCGCCTTCCATCGCTGGTCCATTCGCGGCCCATCGATGATGAAGACGTATATTCCATAGTCGCGAACGAAATTGTGGACGGCGGTCGGCCCTATATCGATGCGGTCGAGCGCAAACCTCCGCTATTGTTTTGGACTTATGCGGCCGTGTTCAAAACTCTGGGAAAGTTCGACTGGCACGGCCTGCACTCGGTCGCGCTAGTCTGGACGTTTGGCACGATGGGAGGTCTTTATGTGATCGGCGATCAGTTGTTCGAACCCGAGACCGGGCTGGTCGCGGCGCTTCTTTACAGCATCTTCCAGCCGTGGCTGACCTACAAAAACCTGGCATTCAACGGTGAGATGCTCATGAATCTTCCTATCGTTTGGTCGTGGGCCATCGCTTTTAGGCGAAGATCAGCGAGGTTACGACCCGGACTCTTAGCCTCCGGAGCGCTGCTCTGCGCCGGATTTTTACTCAAACAGCCGGGAGCAATCGCGGCAATCCCGCTCGGTATCTATTTGCTCCTTCCGAGCTATCGCGCAAGTCGCCGCTTGAGCCAAAGCGCTTCGATCGTTCAGGTTGCTATGCTTTGCGCCGGTTTCTTTGGGTCGCTGGCTATCGCCATCATTGTACTCTGGAAGCAGGGCATTCTCGACGATGCGTTCTATTGGACAATTGCTGAGCAGACGGTGCCGCACGTGTTTTGGACCAACGCGCTCTTTCGAACGCTCGCATTCCTGGGCGCTTGCTTGCCTCTGTTCATCGGTGCGGCGCTTGGGCAACGAAATCACGCTCGTCTCTGGGCAGGCGTGGAGGCGGAGCGGGTAGCGTTGCTTGCGCTGCTCGTGGTGTCGGCGATTGGCGCGGCGGCCGGGGGACGCTTTTACCCCCACTATTATATTCAGTTGATTCCGCCGCTGGCCTTGCTTGCCGCGCCATTTTACGCGCGACTTCCATCGCGGAACACGCAGCCGCACCATTGGTTCATGCGGCTTGGGCTAATGTCCAGTTGGCTCGCGCTAACCGCGGTCGCGTTCTCAATTTCACACTGGCTCGGCCTCGCCTCGCAACGCGCCCCGTCCGAAGCCGGACAATTTCTATTAAAGCATTCTAAGCCGGAGGACAGGATTTTCGTCTGGGGTCATGCACCGAAGATATATCTCGATTCCCACCGACGGCCCGCTTGTCGTTACATTCTCACCTTTCCGCTCACCGGCTATGTTTTTGGTGGACCAGTGCCGGGCATCGACTGTCGCAAGCGCATCATACCGGGAGCCTGGGCCACCCTCGAACAAGATTTTCGCAAGCATCCGCCGAGCTACATTGTCGATACCGAGTTCGGCCGCAGCGGGGATTATCCAGTGCAGAACTTTCCGGTTCTGGCCAAATTACTGGCCGAACACTATCTGCCGATAGCGCGAACGAGCGACGGCATGATTTATCGAGTGGATGGTTCTTTCCGCTGACTGGGAACGAAGCGATGGCGCGGCTGGACAGTGCCGGAGCGTTGAGTTACTGGATTGTGCTGATGTTGACCTCCGCAAAAATCTATTTCATCGTTTTTGGCGTCCTGACGATCGCCGGCGGCATCATCGGTTACGTGAAAGCAGGGAGTTTACCGTCGATCATTGCCGGCTCGATTACCGGCGTCTTGTTGCTCATCGGCGGATCGCTTCTGCCGGAGCATCGCGCGATTGGACTGGCCACCGGCTTCGTGATTTCTCTTCTCCTCGCCGCGCAGTTCGCTCCCAAATTTATCCGGACGGGCAAAGCAATGCCCGCGGGCATGATGTCGGTCTTGAGTGTGATCGGCATCATCGTGGCGCTGCTCGCCTGGATAAAAAAGTAATCGCGTGGCAAGAATTCGTCTGCGGACGTGGCGACGGCTGGTGCTGCTTTTGCTGGCCGGGATTTTCGTCGCGATTGTTTATCGCTGGATTTCGCTGGAGCAGCTTCAGCATTACGCACCGGCGGAGATCAAAGCGACACCGACACCGACGCCGGAACCAACACCGACACGGCCGCCAGTTATCGCCGGTAAATTGGACACGGCGAAGTTGTTCAACGGCGTCACCATTCACGCCACGGTCGAGACGTTACCGGGCACTGACGCCAGCACGGAACGCGTTGATCCGGAGAGTTACGTTCTCGATTTGAAATTGCAGGCGCGCGTACCCTCTCCGAACAAGACCATCGAGGAGCTGGCGAAAATCAGTCCGCGATTGCCCGCGATCTTACCGGGATTGGCGGCGATGTTATCGCCCGATCCGGTCTCGCCACTTTTCGCGGAGCTTTACAACACCAAGGTAAAAATGTTGCGCGAAAATCTTGTCCGGCTCGATCTGCTTCTTTCCCGGCACAACTTTTACGATTGCCAAACGGTGCTGCAACTGCATCACCCGCAAAGCCATCGCAAGGCGCTCCTGATCCAGGCGGACATGGATGTCGATGCGGATGGCTCGGACGGCGACCGCATGCCGGTCGGGACTGGGGCGCCGACAAATTTTAAGCCCTTCACGAGTTATAAGTGGCCAAAGAAAACGCCCGCGCCCAATCCATATCTTGCCGAGACGGAAGAACGATTAAGACGCGCGGAAGACGAGTATGCGCTCAAGACCACCACGCCGGAACGCAAACGCGAGTTGCGCAATGCCATCGCACAACTCCGCGCCGAAGTCATCACGCTCAAGAAATACAGCTTCCTCATCGGCGCGACCGACCCATACATCGTGTTGCCGGGCAGCTTCGCGCGCGGCCGTGACGCGACCAAGGTCGGTGATTACGGGCTCGTAATTTTCGGCAACGCAATCTATCCCGCAATCGTGGGCGACATCGGGCCGAATGATAAAGCCGGCGAAGCCTCACTGCGCATAGCGAAAGAAATCAACGCGCAGTCTACGCCGTACAATCGCCCGGTGAGCGATCTCAAAGTCACTTATTTAGTTTTTCTCGGAACAGCCGACACGCCATTTGGCCCGCCCGATTTAGAGAAACTTCAAGCGCGCTGCCAAAAACTCCTCAACGAGATCGGCGGCGCAACGGTACCGCTGCATCATTGGGAAAATATTATTCCTCCACCGCCAACGCCCACGCCGAGTCCGAGCCCGACGCCAACTCCAACAGCAACGTCAACGCCGACGGTTGCGCCAACATCGACATCGTCCCCGGCTCTTTCTCTATCGATGACGCCGTCCGCATCGCCTTCAGCGACGTTTGCGTTTCCCGTTCAAAGCCCGGGCGTCACTGCAACTGCATCGCCAACTCGCTAAGGGCAGCATCTGCCGGACGTATCAGTCGTTCGGGAAATAGCCAGGCGGATAAAAGGGCGGTGGCGCGAAGACGTCGGGTCGTTCGACGAAAGCGCGTCGACGCGGGGACGGGACGAATGCGTCTTCGTCATCTGATCGTGGCCTCACAGTCACGATGCGGCCGGACGGCAAACGCAGAATCACTCTTCCGTCAGGCGTCGTGCCAACGAATTGGGTACGCCCCGAACCATGATGGAGCGGCGATAGTTCTGACTCCTCTTCGTTAGGCAAAGCTCGGGGAATGCGCGCACGTTTGGCTGTCGATGTACGGGAAGAGGCCGACCCGAGCGCCTTCTTCTTGCTGTGCGAACTCGACGACGACGCTTGCGCCGACGAGTTGTCCTTTCCTCGACCAGAGTTTGCAGCCGAAGCGATTTGCGCCGAAGCGCTCGCAGCCGGGGTTGGTGCATTGGCAGGAGTTGAAATCGCGGCCGGTTGCGTATTCGAGGTTTGCGCCTGTTGAGCACTCGGTGACAGATTTTGACTTGAATTTGACGCGGCCGGTCCCGTGTTCGCGACCGGCTGATTTGCAACAATGGGAGCAGCGCTCGTCGTTTGTGGTGGCATGACTGACGACGCATCCGGCACGCCGACCATTTTCGCAGTCCGATGCCAAAGGGGTATGGCGTCCGGGAAAAGATACGCGCCAAGGGCGGTTGCGGCCAGGAGCAGAAGAGCGAACGCGAGGAATCCGCGCGACACTTGCGCCAGTGGCGTTTTCGGTTCTCTAGGTTTTTTCGGTTTTTGCGAAATCACCGCCGCCAGCGGAATTCCCAATCGGCGGCCAATGGCCTGACGCCTCTCGATTTTTGTCAGGCAGTCCCGGAGTTCACTTTCAAATGCGACCGGGTCTTGCGGACGGTTCTCTGGATTTTCGCGGAGCATGTGCACGAGCAAACTCCTCAGCGCTCTTGGCGCCCGTCGCAACTCCGGCAAGCGTCTCGCGCGCAAACGCGCTTTCATCCCGCTCACGGCGAGCGGCACCGCGCCGGTAAGCAGAAAACACATCGTAGCGCCGAGCGAATAAATTTGTGATCGGAAATCAATCTCGTGATCGAGCAACTGTTCCGGGCTGGCGAATTGCGGCGCTATCGACGGAGCCAGTTCGCGCGCTTCGCTGCCCTCCGAATGCAGCTCCAGGCCAGCGAGACCGAAATTCAAAAGTTTCACAAACGGCCAGCCGCCGTCAGGCGATTGGCCAGGTACGATCATAAGGTTGGAGGGCTGAATGGCGCGGTGCGCTAAACCAAAGAACGCAGCGGCCGCGACCGCTCTCACTACTTGCAGCCCGATACGCAGGACCGCGTCGGCCGGCATCGGCCCATGTGCAACGACCCAAGAATCAACCGCTTCGCCTTCCAGGTATTCAGAAACCAAGCCGAAATAATCGTGCTCGACCCCAACCGCTAAGACTTTCGCGATGTTGACGTGATCAAGTTTTCGCGCCGTGCGCGCGCGTTCCTTGAATTGCTTGCGTTTCGTTCGATCGACGATCGCGAGCGGGATCAATTGCAGCGTGACCGGTTCCTTCGAGCGCGTGTCGATGGCTTTGTAATTCGTCGCCGCGCCCGTGCGGCTGACTTCGTTCGGCGAGCCATCCTCGTTCGCGCAGATCCGGTAATGTTTGAAAAAAGTTGTCTGCTCCATAAAGTTGCGATTCGACAAACGTGCAGTCCGCTGTGCGCATGTCTACTGAAATAAACAACCTCAACGAGCCCGGAGTTGCGCGCGTGATGCTTGGCTACCCCGCTTGGATTCGAACCAAGAATAACGCCTCCAAAGGGCGCTGTGTTACCGTTACACCACGGGGTAGTGAGGCTTTGATTTTCGATTGATCATTGCCGATTTGCAATTGTCGATCTAATCGACAGAGCAAGACTTAACTCGCAAGCTACAAGAAGCAATTCTGTCAATCTCCGCGTAGCGCGGCGCGCGCATGGTGAATGTGCCAATTCGGCACAGATTGCACACAAAAAGCTCGGCGATTAAAACGGCCTTTCTACCCGAATCGATGTTCGCAAAAACGGTAAATCTGACTATATTCTGTCCTTCACAATGAAGAAGGCGCTGACCATAGAAAATTTACGCGTGACGATCGCCGACCAGGAGATTGTCCGCGGGCTGAGCCTGGCCGTGCCGCGTGGTGAAGTCCATGCAATCATGGGCCCAAATGGGTCCGGCAAGAGCACGCTGGCCAAAGTGCTGGCCGGCCATCCCGATTACCAGGTGACAGCCGGATCCGTCACGATAGATGGCGAAAATCTGTTCGAGCTTGAGCCGGACGAACGCGCGCGCAAAGGCATTTTTCTCGCATTTCAATATCCAAGCGAAGTTCCGGGAGTCACCATCGCAAATTTTCTCCGGGCCGCCGTCCAGTCGCGTTTGCCGGAGGGCGAGGAACTCGAAGCTACTGACTATTACGCGAAACTTTACGAGAAGATGGAGCTGCTCGGGATGGACCGCTCGTTCACATCGCGTGCGGTCAATGAAGGTTTTTCCGGTGGCGAAAAGAAGCGCACGGAGATTTTACAGCTGGCCATGCTCGAGCCCAAATATGCGATTCTGGACGAGACCGACAGCGGCCTGGACATCGACGCGCTCAAGACTGTCGCCCATGGCGTGAATTCGTTGCGCGGACCGGATATCGGCATATTGTTAATCACGCACTATCAGCGCATTTTGAATTACATCGTTCCCGACCACGTGCACGTGATGGTGCAAGGCCGGATCGTGCGCAGCGGCGGGAGGGAGCTTGCGCTGGAGCTCGAAGAAAGAGGATATGATTGGGCACGCGAGGGGGCCGCTAAACCAGTGTTTACGAGGTAACATCGACAATGAAAACTCAAACTAAATCCGTCGACATCGATCGGAGTGCCGGTGACTTCGCTTACCCGGAGGTGCACGTCCGGGATGCGGGCGCGGGCTTGAGCGAAAAAACCGTGCACTACATCTCCGATGTCAAAGAGGATCCCGATTGGGTCCGCGAGTTTCGTCTCCGCGGATTAAAAACATTTCTCGAAAAACCGCTGCCGACCCATTGGGCGAGCAAAGATCTCGAGGTAATCAATTTCGACAAAATCCGTTACTATCTTGCACCTGGGACCGGGGCAAAGCGCAGCTGGGACGAGGTGCCGGACGACATCAAGCGTACGTTCGAGCGGCTCGGCATTCCCGAGCAGGAACGGAAATTTCTCGCTGGCGTGGAAGCGCAGTTCGACAGCGAGGCGGTTTACTCAAACATCAAGAAAGCCGTCGGCGAGCAAGGCGTTATTTTCGTTGGATCGACCGAGGGACTGAAAAATCATCCGGAAATTTTCCGAAAATGGTTCGGTAAAGTCATCCCGATCGGCGACAATAAATTTAGCGCGCTCAATTCCGCCGTCTTTAGCGGCGGCTCATTCATTTACGTACCGCCGGGCGTGAAAGTGAAACATCCGCTCCAGGCTTACTTCCGGATCAACGCCGAAAACTTCGGCCAGTTCGAGCGCACGCTCATTATCGCCGACGAAGGCTCGGAAGTGACTTACATGGAAGGTTGCACTGCACCCAAGTTCAACACCACCACCTTGCATAGCGCGGTGGTCGAACTGATCGCGCTCAAGGGCGCCAAGATTCAATACATCACCGTGCAAAACTGGTCGGCCAATGTTTTCAACTTGGTAACCAAGCGCGGCCTCGCCCACGAAGATGCCGAAGTGAAATGGATCGACTGCAACATCGGCTCGCGACTGACGATGAAATATCCGAGCGTCGTGCTGAAAGGCCGCAAATCCCGTGGTGAGGTGCTCTCGATCGCGCTCGCCAACAACGGCCAGCATCAGGACACCGGCGCGAAGATGATTCACGCCGCTGATGAAACGACCTCGAACATCATTTCGAAATCGATCTCGGTCGGCACCGGTCGCGCCACCTATCGCGGTCTCGTGCACGTGCCGAAGCATCTCAAGAATTGCAAGAACAACACCGAATGCGACGCGCTTCTCATTAATTCCACCTCGCGCACCGACACTTATCCGGCCATCACTGTGCGTGGCACCGGCAACGCCGTGCAACACGAAGCCAGCGTTAGTCAGGTGAGCGCGGAACAAATTTTTTACATGCAACAGCGCGGCTTGAGCAAGGCGCAAGCCATGAGCTTGAGCGTGAATGGGTTCGTCAACGATCTCGTTCGGCAATTTCCAATGGAGTACTCGGTCGAGCTCAAGCGCTTGATCGAGCTCGAGATGGAAGGCTCGGTCGGATAACTTTTCCGCCCAACTAATTCAAAGACCGGCGGTCTCGAGACCGCCGTTCTTGTTCAAGATCGACAATGTCGTTAGTTGCCCATGATGAAGTGAGTCAGGCCGGATCGATCCTGTCCGGCCCCGCCGCTTTGCGCGATTTCCCGGATTGGTTTCGCGACCAGCAGAGTGAAGCGTGGAAACAATTCGAGTCGCTTCCGTCGCCGACGCGCAAAGATCAGCTTTGGCGGTTTTCCAATGTCGATCTTCTCGATCTTTCGCCGTTCAAGTTCAGCGGAACTCAAAATGATGATGTTCGCGACGCGATTCTCGAGCAATCGCACGGACTCGATGAAGTCGCAGCGCGATTGATCTTCGCCGGCAATCAGCTGATCGAACGCGACATCGTTTCCGAGCAGCTAAAGAAACGCGGCGTCATCTTTCAACCGCTCGAGCGCGCGATGGTCGAACATGTCGATCTTTTCCGAAAACATTTCATGTCCCAACCGGCCGTTCTTGGCTCGGCCAAGTTTGCCGCGCTGCACAAGGCGTTGGTTTCGTCCGGAACATTTCTTTATGTGCCACGCGGGGTTGAAATCGAATTGCCGATCGAAATTTTTCATTGGCTGCGCGGCGAGAACGCTTCCGTTTTTCCGCATCTGCTTCTCGTTACCGACGAGCTCGCCAAGGTCACGGTCGTCGAGCATTTCCGCTCGTTAGATCGACATGGGGAGAAAGAACAGACCGGAGGGTTTGCCTGCGGCGTGAACGATCTCATCGCCGGGCCGGGCGCAAAAATCACTTACGTTTGCGCGCAGGCCTGGGGTGAAAATGTGCGTGCATTGCAGATGAACACCACCACAGTCGATCAGGATGCTTCGGCGTTGAGTCTCAATCTGCATCTCGGCGCAAAATATTCGCGCTTCGAAAGTCTCAGCCGTCTCATCGGCGAAGGCGCGCGCAGCGACCTGCTCGCCGTCTCCGTCGCGGATGGGGCGCAGGAATTTGATGCTCGCACACTCCAGGATCACGTCTGCCCACACACCACCAGCGATCTGCTTTACAAAAATGCGCTGAGCGACCGCGCCCGAAACATTTTCGGCGGCCTCATCCGGGTCGAGCCGCACGCCCATTTCACCGACGCCTATCAAAAGGTGCGCAACCTTCTCTTGAGCGATGACGCCGAGGCCAACTCAATGCCCGGCCTTGAAATTCTCGCCGATAACGTCCGCTGCACCCACGGCGCCACTTCCGGTCAGGTCGACGCCGACGAACTCTTTTATCTCCGCAGTCGCGGTATTCCGGTTTCAGTCGCTCAACGCCTCATCGTCACCGGTTTCTTGAACGAAGTGATTCAACGCCTCGATCAACCGGCGATCGCGGCGCATTTACACGGGTTGATCGAAGAAAAATTCTCGGTGTAATTTTTTGCGCGATCGTCCGCTGCCAAGCCAAAGAGCAGGCTCTCGGTTATGGCGCTGAATATTAAGGACCTAATCAAACGCGCCAAGGAGTACGTCGAGCTCGAGGCCCAGACGACTATCACCAGCGTTGGTTTTGCAGAGCTATTTCATTTGTTTGGACGAGAAGACGTCGTGCTGTATGTCAGCACTACTGACAAAGAGGAGCCTCCGTGGTGGGTCGTAGGCGGTTCGACGCCGATCAACTTGTATGCGAAGTCGCATTTCCACACCGCAGATGAAGCTTTTTCGATACACACAGGTTTGATGCTCCACCTGACTGCACGGGACTTCGAACGATCAGACATTGCGCCGGACGAAATCGGGTACGACGCGTTCATTTGCCATGCATCGGAAGATAAAAAATCTGTAGTGCGCCCTTTAGCGCGGTCCCTCGACAAACTCGGACTTCGTGTTTGTATGACGAGTTCGAACTAACAGTTGGAGACAGCCTTCGGCAGTCCATTGACAGAGGTCTCGTAAACTCGCGCTACGGTATCGTTGTTTTATCGAAGGCGTTCTTTGCGAAAGATTGGCCGCAATATGAACTTAATGGCCTCACAGCAAAGGAAGTCGGCGGGGAGAAAGTCATTCTTCTTGTATGGCACGGCGTAACCAAGGCCGATATTCTCGCGTATAGTCCGCCATTAGCTGACAAAGTTGCCGTCGCCACGAAGTGGCCAATCAGCTACGGAAGTAGCAAAAGCACTCGCGAAAGTTTTGGCGGCTTAGCACTCAGTTGACAAGGTCCCCGAATGGAAATTCCCGAAGCAAGGCCAGAACAAACCTGCTGCCCGATTGTTGAGCTCAGGCAGTATACGCTGCATCCGGGAAAGCGGCATGTACTGATCGATCTCTTCGACCGGGAATTTATCGAACCTCAGGAAGCGCTCGGGATGAAGATCATCGGTCAGTTCCGGGATGTTGATAATCGAAACCGATTTGTCTGGCTCAGAGGTTTTCGTGACATGGCTTCGCGCGCGCAAGCGCTGCAGAATTTTTACGGCGGGCCGGTTTGGAAGGCACACCGCGAAGCGGCGAACGCCACGATGGTTGATTCCGACAATGTCCTGCTCTTGCGGCCTGCGTCGCCGGCCTCCGGGTTCTCGCTTGAAAACAAGGAACGTTCTCGGACTGGATCGAACGAAGTTCGGAAGGAATTGATCGTGGCGACGATTTATTACTTTGATGCGCCTTTGAGCACCGGCTTCGTTGAATTTTTCGAGCAAACGCTCAAGCCAGCCGTGACAGATACCGGCGCATCGATCCTCGCTTATTTCGTGACCGAGGATAGTGAAAACACTTTTCCCGCGCTGCCGGTGCGCGAAGGTGAAAATGTTTTTGTCTGGCTCGCGCGCTTCAACGATCAAACTGCGTACGAACTTCACGTCGCCGCTCTGGCTCGGTCCTCGCGTTGGCGAGACGAGATTTCGGAAGAACTGGCGCGACGTCTTAAACAAGCACCTGAGGTCTTGAAACTATCGCCGACGGCGCGTTCGCTCTTGTAGCACCGAGACGGAAATTTCTTTTGCATCGCAGACCGGCGCTGTTGTATTTTAGTTCCCCTTTTAAAAGCGTAATTGTCGATCTATGGACGTAAGCGGACACATCGGCGCAATTTTGAATCAAAAGAGCGACGAGATTTTTTCGATCTCAGCCGAGAGCACAGTCTTCAAGGCCATCGAAATAATGGCGGACAAAAATGTCGGCGCATTGCTCGTGATGACGGGTGAGAAATTGATCGGTATCATGTCGGAGCGCGATTACACGAGAAAAGTGTTTCTGCGCGGCAAATCGTCGAAAGAAACGCGCGTCGACGAAATCATGTCTAAAGATCTGACAGTCACGCATCCGCAGGAAGGCGTGCAAGAATGTTTGCGGGTCATGACCGACAAACATATTCGCCACTTGCCCGTGCTCGACGGCAAGAAAGTGGTGGGCATCATTTCAATCGGCGACCTGGTCAAGCACGTGATCTCCTGTCAGAGCGCGGCGATCGCGCATCTGGAGAATTACATTCACGGCGGCTATTCGGGGTAGCTGTTCTGGAGCGGCGCTCTATGAGCGTCGAAATTTACATCCGGCGGTCACAGACCGCCGCTACAACTTCCAGACCGTTTTCCCGCTTACAATCGTCCGCACCGCCCGGCCCCTCAGTTTCCAACCGTCAAACGGCGAATTCCGCGACGTGGACTGAAACGTGTCGGTCTTGACCGCCCATTCCAGATTCGGATCGATCAGCGTGACGTCGGCCACGGCACCCGACGACAAAGTTCCGGCTTCGATCCTGAGCAATCGCGCCGGCTCGATCGTGTACATCTCGATCAAACGTCCGATGTCGATCTTGCCATGTTTGTGCACGAGCAGATCGATAAAAATTCCAAGCTCCGTTTCCAATCCGACGACGCCGAACGGTGCGGCATCGAACTCAACTTCCTTTTCAAAATCTGCGTGCGGCGCGTGATCCGACGCCAAGATCGACAACGTGCCGTCCGCGATTCCTTCCAGAAGCGCATCGACATCACGCTGCGAGCGCAGGGGCGGATTTATTTTGAAATTAGTGTCGAAGTTTTGGATCGCCTCGTCGGTTAAGGCGATGTGGTGCGGACAAACTTCGCCGCTGATCTTGACGCCGCGTGTGCGCGCTTCGCGAAGCAATCGCACGCTTCCGGCCGCGCTGATGTGCTGGCAATGGATACGATGATCGCAAAGTTCCGCCAGCAAAATATTTCGCAGGACGATCGCCTCCTCGCCCGCCGCCGGCCAACCCGGCAAACCAAGCAGCGTGCTCCAATAACCCTCGTGCACGACGCCATTGCCAACGAGATTGTAATCCTGACAATGATCGAGCACCGGCAAACCAAACATGCGCGCGTACTCGACCGCGCGGCGCATCAGCTCATGATTTTGCACGCAATGACCGTCGTCCGTGATCGCGACCACCCCCGCCTCCTCGAGCGAGCCGATCGGCGCCAGCTCTTCGCCGGCGAGGTCTTTTGAAATCGCACCGCTCGGTAAAACATTCACGCACCCTGTTTCGGCCGCGCGCTCCTTGATCCACGCGATCGTGCTCGGATTATCCGCCGGCGGCGACGTGTTGGGCATGCACACAATCGTGGTAAATCCGCCCGCCGCAGCCGCTCGCGCGCCGGATGCAATCGTTTCCTTGTGACTGGATCCCGGCTCGCGCAGATGCACGTGCATGTCGATCAACCCGGGCGCAACGATCAAGCCCTTGGCATCGATCTCTTCAACTTCTGATTTCTGGCCACTAATCTCTGACCTCTGAGCGATCCGCCCATCAACAATCGCAAGATCGACAATCTCGTCCCGCTTGTTCGTCGGATCGATCACGCGCCCGTTACGAATAATTGTCGCGCTCACGTGGCGATTCCTCCGCACAGATATAGAACGGCCATGCGCACAGCGAGGCCGTTCGTGACTTGATCGAGAATGACGCTTTGCAATCCGTCCGCGACTTCGCTGTCGATCTCGACGCCACGATTGATCGGCCCCGGATGCATGATCAAACAATCCGGCTTCAAAAGTTTCGCCCGCTCTTTTGTCAGCCCGAACAGTTGCGTGTATTCGCCGATACTGGGAAAATATTCTTTGCGCTGACGTTCGTGCTGAATGCGCAGCAGATTTACGACGTCCGCATCCGGGAGGACATTGTCGATCTTGTGCGAAATGCTGACGCCGAGTTTCTCGAACTCGCGCGGCGCCAGCGTGCTGGGACCGACCAGCGTGACGCGCGCGCCAAGTTTGAGCAGACCAAAAATGTTCGAACGGGCGACGCGGCTGAATAAAATATCGCCGACGATGACGACGTTGAGACTGTCGATCTTTTCTCGCTTTTCACGAATTGTGTAAAGATCGAGCAACCCTTGCGTGGGATGTTCGTGGGCGCCGTCGCCGGCATTGATGACACTCGACTTCAATCGTTGCGCGAGAAACTGCGGCGCGCCGGCCGAGCTATGGCGCAGAACAATAATGTCCGCGTGATTCGCTTCCAAAACTTTTGCCGTGTCCTTGAGCGTTTCCCCTTTCGTCAGGCTCGACGTGCTTGCCGAAATGTTGATCACGTCGGCGCTCAAGCGAGAAGCGGCGAGTTCGAACGACGTGCGCGTGCGCGTGCTCGGCTCGACAAAAAAGTTGACGAGCGTCTTGCCGCGGAGCGCTGGCACTTTTTTAATCTCCCGCGTGCCAACTTGCTTAAACGCGTCGGCCGTCTCGAGGATGAAATTGATTTCGTCGGCCGACAATTCGCGCAGCCCGAGCAGATCTTTTCGGTTCCAGCGTCTGTTCATATCTGGGGAACGCACGTTCATTCTTTGAATAACCAGACCGCATCGGATTCGCCGTCGGTTTGCTCGAGCCGCACGCGCACTTTCTCGCTGGCCGCGCTCGGCAGATTTTTGCCGACGTAATCGGCGCGGATCGGCAACTCGCGATGCCCGCGGTCGATCAGGGCCGCGAGTTGGATTCGTGCCGGCCGGCCGAAGGAGCTGATCGCATCCATCGCTGCGCGCACTGTTCGGCCGGTATAGAGAACATCATCGACAATGATGAGCGTTCGGCCTTCCAGCGGCAGCGGAAGTCTTGAGGTGCGAACAACCGGCAGCTCGGCGCGGGCGCCAACGTCGTCGCGATGCATCGCAACATCGACAATCCCCGTCTCGATCTCGGTCTTTTCACTCGCGCGAATGAACTCCGCGATGCGGCGCGCGATTTCCACTCCGCGTGAAGGGATTCCCGCAAGCACGACCGAGCGAAGATCGGGATTCCGCTCGACAATCTCATGTGCGACTCGTCGAAGCGCGCGCTGAATAGCAGCCGCGTCCATGATGGGGACGGCGGCAGAAGTTGATTGTCGATCTTTCATTGTATTCCTTGGCGACCTCGCAGGATCGCGTTAAAGGAACAAAAATTTAGGAGGCGGACTTTTCGGTGCGCGCCCCCTTCATTCTCCGGTCTCGCCAGTTGGAACGATGTTTCACGATCCAATCGAGCAAGGCTTTCTCAAAGCCGATGTCCTTCCCGGCTTTTTCGCTCTCGATCCATTTGTGCTTCAAAATTTCTTCGCGCTCGGCAAGGAACTCTTTGTAGAGCACTGAGTTCTTAACAAACTGGGACCGATCCTGTTGCGTTGGGGGCATGGGAGGACTCTTTTCCATAAAAACAAGAACTGGTCAATAAAAAGTGAATAAGTGGCGGATAAGTATGACGTAGCATCAGCCATACCTATTTAATTTAACTGACCCTAATCATGGGCAGGGTCTCTCGGATTCGCCGCGCGATTTTGTTAAACTCTAACGCTACGGGGGATTGATCGATCGCTTCCCGCTCACGGCCCTTCAGGCTAACGTCTTCGTCGCTTGGCTCCCCACCTGAGGCGGGCTTCCGTTGTCGATCTTCGGCGACAATGGGCATCCCGCGGTCGCCGGCCTCGCGCGTGGCAATGTCGATCGGGATCTGGCCGAGCAAAGGGACGCGCAACCGTTTGGCTTCCCGTTCGCCGCCGCCACTGCCGAAAATGTCGTAGCGTTTGTGATCGGAAGGCGAAACGAAATAGCTCATATTTTCAATCAAGCCGAGCACGGGCACGTTCACTTTCTCGAACATCGTGGCGGCTTTGCGCGCGTCGATGAGTGCGACTTCCTGCGGCGTGGTGACGATGATGGCGCCGGAAAGCGCAACTGTCTGCACAATCGTGAGCTGGATGTCGCCAGTGCCAGGCGGAAGATCGAGAATCAGGTAATCCAGTTCGCCCCAATCAACCTGCCGCAAAAATTGCTGCGTGTACCGCGTGACCATGGGGCCGCGCAATATCGCCGGCGAAGTGTCATCGAGCAGGAACCCCATCGACATTAGCTTCAGGTTGTACTGCTCGATCGGCACGATCTTGTTTTCGTCCGTAGCCATCGGCCGTTCGCGAGTGCCGAACATGAGCGAAATGCTCGGGCCATAGATATCGCAATCGCAAAGACCGACCCGCGCTTTGGTTTGCTCGAGCGCGACGGCGAGATTGGCCGCGACCGTCGATTTCCCGACGCCACCTTTGCCGCTGGCCACGGCGATGACGTACTTTATGCCCGGGATGTGCGTCGCGCCAACGCCCGCGCCCGCCCCGGCCGGCGGCGCATGAATGTCGATCAAGACTATCGCGCTCTGAACGCCGGCGATGTCGCGCAAAACTTTTTCGGCATCATTTTTAATTGTCGCCGGGATGTTCGGATCGTTGGTGGCGAGTGCGAGCTGCACTTTAACTTCGCCATTGTCGATGTTGACCGATTTGACCAGGCCGAACGAAACAATGTCGCGGGTGAACCCCGGATATTTCACGGACTTGAGCGCTTCCCGAATTTGCTCGTCGGAGACTGACATCAGCAAAAATTACCGAGGCGGCGGAGCGAGTAAAGATTTCCCGAGAAACGCTTGCGCCTTAAGAGACAGCCGGACAAAATGGACGGCATGAAAACAGAAACCCCTTTTCGCATCGTTTTAGCGGGCCTGGTTGTGGTGCTCCTCGGCGGCTGCGCCACTTTTCCAAAGTCCGGACAAGCCGCTCTCGTTGGAACGTGGACGAACTCGCTCGGCACAGTCTGGATAATCAAGGCCGATGGCACGTTCGATGTCGATCTGGACAAGGATGGGAAACGGGACGCGTGGGGCACGTGCACGGTCTCGGGCAACACCGTAACAATCATGCGGACCGGCGGAGTGAATCCGAAAGGCTGCGAGGGCGAAGGCGTTTATCGTTTCACGCGTCCTGACAAGGACTCCCTCCAATTCACTCTCGTCGGTGATGCCTGTAAGTTGCGCAAGAAAAACGTGACGCTCGACTGGCATCGGAAATAAATCCTGGCTGGGCGAGTCGAACTTCTGTTGCAACCGTCGCTTTCGATGGTTAGACGCGGTCCTTTAACTGCGTCTTCCCGCCAGCCCGCGCGCAATTGACGCAGCAAAAGATCTTGCCGTTTTGCTCCACGCCGTGCCCGATGACTCGGCAGTCGCAGTGCGGACAAACCGGTGCCAGCGCGTGGATTGCGCACTCGAAACTGTCGAAGGTATGCCGCGTGCCAGCGACAACGACGTCGAATGACTTGTCATATTCGTTTTCGCAAACTTCGCATGTAGCCATACAAAATGATTTCGCGCGCCGCGGACTCGGCGGCGGTATGCAATTTGCGTCTCGTAAACGAAAGTCTCCCGAGGCCCGAGCTCGTGCTCGTTGCAAGATAGACATGCTGGTGACCACATAGTTCCTTGTAAGTCCGTGCGGTCATCTGCCCCGCGGCGAGCAACTTCACTAGGCCAGTTCAGGCACAATCGTTGCGATTTGCTGGCGAAACAATTTGGCGCCGCCGGAAGCCGGATGGCGGACGTAATGCGCCTCGACATCCGCTTCTTCGAGCTGAGCGGCAGCGATGTGGCCCAGAGCTACAACTTGATCGCATACAAACAGGTCGAGAAAAGCTTTGAGCACCGGTATGCCGACGCAGCGCTCGGACTTGGTCGGCGTTCGATTACTCAACATGCCGCGGCGCGGATCGAACGAATGCCACGGAAACGCGTTCCACAGGACAAACTGCTCCGGCCGCAAATCCAGTTGCAGCAAGGTGCTCCAGACGATCGTGGCGGTGGATTCGGAAAAACCGCTCCGGCATTTCTGAGATTTGCTGGTGCGCCCTGGCTTGATCTTGGAGAAAAAATCCTCCGTTCCAACCCGGACGTTCTTATTTCGTCCGAGCAAGATTCGTTCGGAGGTCATGGGAATTCCGCTGAAATGGCCGCCGCGATATCCAAGCGCTTCGCCGATTATTGCCAGTCGCGCTTTTCCCAATCGATCGCGAAGATAAGCGCGCAACTGTTTTCGCCGGATGCCGGGCGCAGTCTGGCCAATGTCGTTTGCTTTATCGACCCGCCACCATGGATTAAAAACAGCACCCGGCGGCGACTCTTTCAAAAGTCTCACGAACTTTTCGACTGGTTCGGCGGACATAATCTTTTAAGCACCAATCACCAACATCCAAGCTCGAGGAAAATTTCAATCAGCAAATTCCAAGATGCAGTGACTAATTTGGACATTGGAGTTTGGAGTTTCTTTGGATGTTGGAGCTTGGGATTTGGAGCTTACGCTGAACTATGCGTCTGTTTCTGTGCGGCGATGTCATGACCGGTCGCGGCATCGATCAGGCATTGCCGCATTCGGTGGATCCGGTTTTGCACGAACCGTTCGTTTGTGATGCGCGTGAATATGTCGACCTTGCCGAGAAAGCCAACGGCCCGATCCTGCGACCGTTGAGCTTCGATTACATCTGGGGCGACGCCTTGCCAGAACTGGAACGCTTCGGGACAGATCTCAGAATAATTAATCTCGAGACCCCCATGACGTCGACGGAGACCCACTGGCCTGACAAAGAAATTCATTATCGCATGCACCCGCTGAACATCGGCTGCCTTTCCACTGCCGGGATCAACGCATGCGCGTTGGCGAACAACCACGTGTTGGACTGGGGATATGAAGGATTGTCCGAGACGCTGCGCACTTTGGATGCGGCGCACATTTGCCGCGCGGGCGCGGGGCAGGATGCCAAGGAGGCAGCAGCTCCCGCGGTTATCGACGTACCGGACAAAGGCCGCGCACTTCTCTTCTCATTTGGATCGACAGCCAGCGGTATTCCGCCGGGCTGGCGCGCCACTAGCGTTTCTCCGGGAGTAAATCTGCTGGACGATCTTTCGGAAGCAACCGCATCGCGAACCGCGAATCAGATGCGGCAATTTCAGCACTCGGGCGAAGTACTCATCGCGTCGATCCACTGGGGCGGCAATTGGGGCTACGAAATTCGGCGTGAACAGATCGCGTTCGCCCATCGTTTGATCAGGGAAGGAATCGCAGTCGTACATGGCCATTCCTCTCATCACGTTAAAGCGATCGAAGTGTTCGACGGTCGTCTCATCCTGTATGGCTGCGGAGATTTCCTCACCGATTACGAAGGAATCAGCGGCTATGAAATAATGCGCGGGGACCTGGCCCTGATGTTTCTGGTCGAGTTGGATTCGCAGAGCAGCGGCGTTGTATCTGCGCAACTGGTTCCGATGCAGATGCGGCGCTTCCGGCTGGAACATGTATCCGCGGCGGATGCTAACTGGCTGTGCGAGCTGCTCAATCGGCTGAGCGCGCCATTCAAGACGCAAGTGCAATTGAACCAGGGCAACAGGATGACGCTGAAGTGGGAGCAGTGAATCAACTGGTCCGAGAGGTTCAGGCAAGTTTGGCTACGCTATCGTGCAAAGCGCTGGCGATCTGCTGGTGCGATTTTTCGCCGCGGCCCTTGCGCTTCAGCTCACGCGCATCCAGCGGCTTACCGAAAACCACACGAATCGCATGCGGCCGCGGGAAAAACTTGCCGGGCGGCAAAGCTTCGCGCGTGCCATGAACGAAAACGGGAATGACGGATGTCGGAAAATGTTCGAGCAACATCCCGATGCCCGGCTTGAACTCTTGCAGTTCGCCGCTGGCCGAGAGTCCGCCCTCGGGAAACCAAACGAGATTCTTCTTGCTCTTCAGGATAGTGGCGCCAAAGGCCAGACTCGAACGCGCAGCGCGCATGGGCTCGACCGGCAGAATCTTTCCCAACCGGCTAAGAAAACGCATCACCGGGTTCGCGAAGGCGACGCCGGTCCAACCGGCCCAGTAGGTCTTGCGCAGCTGGCTCCAGTCGAGCAGCGCGGCAATCGCGAATGGATCGAGATAACTGACGTGGTTAGGCGTAAGCACCCATTGTCGATCTTGCAACAGATGCTCCAGACCTTTGGCGCGAACGCGAAAGAGCAGACGCATCAGCATCCGATTCACGGCATAGAGAAAACGCGCCGTCGCGGCGGCGATCGGGCCGAGCGGCTTGAGCCAGCGTTTTTGTTTCTCGTCGAGGGCTTCGTCCGGCTTTGCCAGCGGATCGATCGCTTCGCCTTCGCCACCCTCGGTCACTTCGCGCAGGAGATCGCGCACCGTCTCGATCCGGGCGATCGCTTCCTCGCTCAATTCCACTCCGCTCGATTCGGCGATTTCGAGAGTCAAATTCAGCCATTCGAGCGAGTCGATGCCTAGATCGAACTGCGGACTTGTATCCGGCGTCAGACGCTTGTCGCGATATCGCTTCGCGAGCAATTCCCACGCGGCTTGCGGGGCAGAATCTTCCAGCAGCGCGCGATCTTCGCCTGACATTTCATCGACATCCATCGGCCCGGCAGCGGCAGCTTTTTCGCCGCCTTCTTTCGTCTGTTCGTAGCGCTCAGCCAGCCGATGACGCTGGATTTTGCCAAGCCGCGTCCGCGGCAACGCATCGGGGGTGATTGCGTAATCCGAAATACGCTGGTGACTCGGCAACCGCTTTGAAGCTGTTTCGACCGCCTTGCGGACAGTGTCCTTTGCATCGCTACCCGTCTTCTTCGGCACCACGAGCGCGACAAGCTTTCCTTTTTTCTCGAGCACGCCGATCTCGCGAATCGCGGATTCCTCGGCATACGCCGCTTCGACATCCTCAGTTTGGATCTTCTCGCCGCTCTCGGTCTTGATCAGCGTCGAGAGGCGCCCGAGGAGATGCAGATTACTATCGGCATCGAAATAACCCATGTCGCCGGTGCGAAACCATCCGTTCTCGGTGAAGACCTCGTTCGTCTTATCTGGAAGATTCCGATAGCCGCTGAAGACATTCGGCCCGCGCGCAAGAACTTCGCCGACCTCATGTCCGCTGATACGCTCTTCTTTTTCGAGCGCACCCGATTCGATCCGAATCTCTACGCCGGGAAACGGTTTTCCGACGCTGTCTCGTCCCGCTTTACCCGGCAGATTCACCGTGAGCAGCGGCGAGGTCTCGGTGAGACCGTAGCCGATGGCGACTTGCCAGCCGAGCGCTTCGAGTTTCGCAGCCAGCTCGGGGTCGAGCGCCGCGCCGCCGGAAGCGAGCAGCCGGAGGTTTTCGCCAAAACGTTTGTGCAGCGAGCGAAACAGCAACTTGCCGGCGCGGAAGCCGAGCCATCCGCCTAAGGCGGATAGCACAAATCCACTTACGGCGAGAAAAACATTGAACAATCTGCGCGCGATCCAGCCGGATGATGCTACTCGTGCTTCAATGCCGGAATAGAGCGCGCTGTAGAGCCGCGGCACGCCCACAATCGGTGAAAATGGCAGAATCAATGGCAAACCCAGAGCGAGCGGGGCCAGCATGCCGATCACAAATGGATACACGTGATGCAACGGGAGCGGGAGCAGCACACGATCCTCGCCGGTGATGAGCTTCACTTTGGCCGCGTTATTGAGCTGCGAAACGATGTTGCCGTGCCTCAGCGGCACGCCTTTGGGCGGGCCGGTTGTTCCTGACGTATAAAACAGAACTGCTTCATCGTCCGCGCTGGTCGTCGGGAGCTTCGTCTCCTCGTTCTCAAGGAACCGCTCCCAACTCTGTTCGTCGTCCTCGCCGGCATCGAGCAGGATGAGCTTTGGTTTTTCCTTCAGATCGAGTTTGTCGATCCGTTCCACCCGCTTTTTTGTCGTGATAATCGCGCGCGTTTTGTCCCCAAGCTGAACATCCAGCGGCACTGCGATGGCGCCCGCGCGAATGATTCCCAACGCAGCCGCAATCCATTCCGGGCGATTTTCCGCAAACAGCGCAACGGTGTCGCCGCGTTTGAAACCATCCTTGGCGAGCCCGTTCGCGAAAGATCGCGCGCAATCCGTAAGCTTTTTAAAAGACCAACGATGTCGATCTTTCTTGCCGAAGACCACTAAAGCCGTCTTCTCGCCCCGCTCGCCTAACGAGTCCACGACCGACTGTAACGTTCGCACCGATCTCATTGCCGTGACGCAGACAATTCTGTCTGCGTCCCAATATTCGCAGGCAGGATTGCCCGCGTCACGACCGATCCGACGGTGAGCGGCGATCTAAGAGCATGAATCGAAAAGCGTCCGCTGTCTGGCAGGGTGGCCTCAAAGATGGCCGCGGCACCGTTTCCACCGAAAGCGGCGTGCTTTCCAACGCCGAGTATTCTTTCAGCACCCGCTTCGAGAACGAAAGGGCACTAACCCTGAAGAACTCGTTGGCGCTGCGCACGCGGGCTGTTTCTCGATGGCGCTCTCCGCGCAGCTTGGTGAGGTCGGCCTCAAGCCCGAGCGCATTGAGACAGCCGCCACTGTCACACTGGAAAAAGCGGGCGATGGTTTCGCCGTGACCGCTGTGCATCTCGATGTGAATGCGAAGGTTCCCCACACCGACGATGCCAAATTCCAAGCCGCCAAAAAAGCAAAAGAAGGCTGCCCGATTTCGAAGCTGCTCAACTCCAAAATCACCATGCGGACGCGGCTGACCGCCGTGATGTGACACAGGCAATCGTGCCTGCGAGTTTGCCCGCACTGTCAGAGGCGCACGTTGTGACGGAAAAAGTTCTGCTCACCGGCTGTCCCGGTTGCGGCAAGACGACGCTGATCAAGCGTGTCGTAAATAATCTGCCGCAGCGCACCGGTGGTTTCTATACCGAGGAGATCCGCGACCACGGCAGACGAACCGGATTTAAGATCGTGACGCTCGATGGCGATGAAGTCGTGTTCGCCCATGTCGATCTTGAAACGCCCGAGCGCCTAGGAAAATACCGGCTTGATCTTTCCGCGTTGGAAAGGCTCGGCGTCAAAGCCATCCGTGAAGCGGTTCAGACGCACCGGCTGGTGGTAATCGATGAAATCGGTCCCATGGAAATCCGCTCGCCGATTTTTCGGGAAGCGGTAAACGAGGCGCTTGACAGCCAAGTCCCGGTGCTCGCGACAATCTTCGCGCGATCCCTGCCGTTTACCGAGGCGATCAAGTCGCGTCCTGATGTGACACTAATCGAAGTGCGCCCGGACAATCGCGAGCGACTCGTCTCGAAACTGTCAGGCAGGATTCAAGCGCTGAATCCAGGCTGATGAAGCAATTCGCGGCAGCTCTTCAGCATGTCGTGTGGAACAGTCCGCCCACCGACTCTGTTTCTGCGAGCCGGTTGTAAAGTTGCGCCGCCTCAGCCGTAGGCAACACGTGCGCCTCGATCTGCCTCTTTTTCAAGAACTCAACGGTTTCGGACGGAACTTCGAGGCATTCTTTCATTCCACGCGAGAGGACTACGATTTCGGCGCCATGATCGAGCAGTTCCTGCACGTCATCTTGCTGAATTCCGGGCACATGATTGGTGCCTGTCTCCCGCCAGTTCCATTCACGTGATCCTCCGGGAAAAAGCTTTGCATCCTTGTAAGGTTCGGCTCTTCCCTCGACCTCCAGCCGGCCCCATGAAACATGGTTGATCCGAGGCGAACGATTTTTCTCCGTCACAACAAGATAATCGCCGGCCAGAGGGCGGGCGGTTGTCCTCGAAGCCGTCTGCATCGCCAGATATCTTGTACGCGTGAAGCTCACGTTTCTCGGCACGCGCGGCGAAATCGAAGCGCGGACGCGGCGGCATCGCATGCACAGCTCGCTGCTGGTGTCGTATCGCGGCAACGATGTGATGATCGACTGCGGTCTTGATTGGCTGGGGGAATTTGAGCGGCTGAATCCCGATGCGATCGTGCTTACCCACGCGCATCCGGATCACGCGTGGGGACTGAAAAACGGCGCGTCTTGCCCGGTGCATGCGCCGGAGAAGACGTGGCGCACATTGCGAGGCTGCAAGATCGACAATCGCCAGCTGATCAAGGAACGCGTGCCCACCCGGATTTGCGGCATCACTTTCGAAGCGTTCGCGGTCGAGCACTCGATCTTGGCTCCGGCCGTCGGATACCGCGTGAGCGCAGGCCGCGTCTGCATTTTTTACGGGCCGGATCTCCTTTTCATCCATGATCGCGTCGCCGCATTGAAAAACGCGCAGGTTTATATTGGCGATGGCGCGACGCTCACGCGCTCGTTCGTTCGCAAGCGAAGCGCAAAGCTCATCGGGCATGCGAGCGTCCGCGCGCAAATCGGCTGGTGCGCGAAAGAAAGCGTTCCACAAGCCATCGTCACTCATTGCGGGTCGGAAATCGTCACCGGCGATGAGCACAAGTTGGAAGGAAAACTGCGCGGTATGGCCGCCGAGCGCGGCATCATAGCATTCATTGCCCACGACCGGATGGAGCTGACTTTACGCTAATAAGATCATACGAAAAACACGGCTGGATCAGAACGCCGCGGCGAAATGTTTGTATGAACTCATTTCCAACTTGGTTAATCGCCCTGACATCGTTGTTGGTCACGTCCGCTACGGCGCAGACGCCGGTGCCGGAAGAAAAATCGCCGGCTCCGTTAAAAGCCGTCGCCGAGCTTCATCCCACCGCGGGCAACAAAGTGAGCGGAACTGTCACCTTCACTGAAGTCGCCGACGGAGTCCAGGTTCGGGCGGATATCACCGGCCTGACTCCCGGCAAGCATGGTTTTCACGTTCATGAATTCGGCGATTGCAGCGCGAGCGATGCCGCCTCTGCCGGTGCTCATTTCAATCCAACCAACCAACCCCACGCCGGACCTGACGCGCAAGCACGTCACGTGGGCGACATGGGCAATATTGAAGCGGATGCTTCGGGTGCGGGAAAAGTGAATTACCTCGATCATAATATCTCGCTGGCCAATGGCCAACGCTCGGTCGTCGGCCGCTCAGTCGTTGTTCACGCCAAGGCCGACGATCTCAAAACGCAACCGGCCGGCGACTCTGGAGCGCGCGTTGCCTGCGGCGTGATCGGCCGCGCAAAAAGTCAATAGCGCGCAGCTGTCCGATTAAAACGTAAGAGCGTCCGATTCATTCTCGCAGACGGAAATTTTTGTCGAAGGCACCGAAAAGGTCGAGATACTGCTCGACGTATCGGGTCAGCAAAAATTTCTCGCGCACGGTCTCGCGACCTTTCCTTCCAATTTCGTCGCACAATTTTCTTATCCTGAAGTAAGCAGACAATCCGGTCCGCCGCTTCTTCGACTGAGGAAATCAAGAACCCATTGAGGCCACCTTCAATTTGATAACGAATCCCGCCGACATTCCCCCCGATCACAGGTGTGCCCTTCCACATCGCTTCGGCCACCGTTAGCGCGAAACCTTCGCGCAACGATTTTTGCAGCACGACTGCCGCGCGCGTTTGCAACGCATTCACCAGCGCAGTGTCGTCGCCGCTCGTCAAAATCAGGATGCGCTCTTCCTGACACGCACGTAGCGACTCGAAGATTTTGCTGCCTTCGGGATCATCCGTTGCGAAGTTGCCGAGCAGCACGAGAGTGGCTTCGGCTTCTTTGCGCGCGAGCTTGAACGCTTCGACTACCCCAACCGGGTCTTTCCACGGGTCGAAGCGCGAAATCTGCACGACCAACGGCAGGTCGGTTGGAATTTTGTAATGGGCGAGGCGCTCGTCGATTTCTTTATCGTCCAGTTTTCGGTTCTTGATATTGAACGGATTGATCGCCGGCATAAAGACGCGCTGCGGCGGCTTCATCTCGTGCTTGTATTCGGGGCAGCTCACGATGGTCAGATCGTACTTGTCGATCCAACGCCGCAGATATTTCCACATCTCGGCATCCGGCCGTGAAAGATCGATGTGGCAGCGCCAGATCCACGGACTTGTTTTCTTGTAGTGTTCGACCAACGGCAGCGGCTGCGGGTCGTGCACAATTACAAAGTCGTGCTCAAGAAAATTCCGGACGCTGTTCTCGTAAATGACCTGCTCGAAGATTTCCTTTTTGATGCCGGAGAGATCGATCTCGCCGCCCTGGAGCGCGTTGTGCATTTTTTTGGTGATCGAGAAGAAATCGGCCGTCCCCTGAATCACGCGCCACTCGGTGCGAAAGACCGAGGCTGTTCATGAGCAGAGTGAGCGAAGAAATCATCTCGGCCACGCCGCCGCCGTAATAGGTGGAGTTGAAATTCGCCAGCCGCAGCCCTTTGAACTTCCGCGCCTTCTCGCGGATACCCTCAACCTGTTCGCGCCCGACGAGCGGCTCGTAATCTTCAATCTGCGTGAGTCGATATTGCGCCATTTCTTAATTGATTCGTTTGTCCTGAGGAACACGCTCGCCAGCTCTACGAGCCGCGATTAATTTCTCGAAGGAATGCCTCCATTTGTTGTCGATGCAAAAGCCAAAGGTAGATGACAAACTTAACCTTCTGACCGACTTCGGCGAGACGGAAGCGATCTGCGCCGAAGTGCTCGACGATCCCACGGCCGAGGGCGGCACATTGCTCAAAGTGATGGCGCGAGGACCGTTCCAAGAAGGCCAACAATGCTGGATCGTCAGTCGCGACGGATCGAAAATCGGCGCCACCGTCGAGAGCGTCCTCAAGCAAACCATCGACAGCGAGGTCACCCTTTCAACCGTGCTCCCTGCCTAGGCAAATCGCCACAAGAATGCTTCATGAAAACGAGTAATCGCGAGCGCAGCTTTCCGTTTCTCACAATCAACGAGCGCGAGTCCAAGCCACGAAAGCGCGGGCTAACTGAAATCCGCGGGCCGTACTACACGTTCGTCGGCCGGCGGTATCTCGAAGATCTGTTCGAAACAATGGGCGCTTACGCCGATTCACTAAAATTCGCCGGCGGCTCGTTCACCCTGATGCCCAAGCAAGCGGTGCGCGAGATTGTCGATCTTTGCCACAAACATGACGTGCTCGTTTCTACCGGCGGTTTTATCGAGCGCGTCCTCGTCCAAGGAGCCGAGGCAGTGCGAAAATATGTCGTCGAATGTAAAGAGCTCGGCTTCGACATCGTCGAAATCTCGGCCGGTTTCGTTTCAATCCCGACCGACGACTGGCTGCGCCTCATTGAGTTGGTGCGGAAATCCGGAATGAAGGCGAAGCCCGAGGTCGGGATTCAATTCGGCGCCGGAGGCGCGACTGCCGCCGAAGAACTGGAAGCTGAGGGAACGCGCGATCCGCACTGGGCGATCGCGCAGGCAAGACGGTTTCTTGATGCCGGCGCGGAAATCATCATGATCGAGAGCGAAGGCATCACGGAGAATGTCGATCCGTGGCGGACGGACGTGCCGGCGCGATTCATCGACGAAATAGGGATGGAAAAGCTCATGTTCGAAGCCGCCGATCCCGACGTGTTCGCGTGGTACATCAAAAACTACGGCGCGGACGTGAATCTGTTTGTCGATCACAGCCAGATTGTGCAACTCGAGTGTTTGCGCGCTGGAATCTGGGGGACAAAGACTTTGTGGGGCCGGGTGGTGACTTACAAAGAGAGTTAGCGCGGAGATCGCGCTCAGTGCGGGCCGCCACTGCCAGCGGCGTGAAGCAAAAACCAGTCGCTCGCTAAATTTGCCACGCGCTCAAGCGCGCCCAGTTCTTCGAAAAGATGCGTCGCGCCGGGGACAATGTCGATCTTCACTTCGCAGCGCATTTGCGCGCGAGCTTGTTCATTAAGGTCGATCACCACGTGATCTTCACCGCCGACGATCAGTAATGTCGGCGCTTTCACTTTGAGCAAAGCTTCGCCGGCCAGATCAGGGCGACCGCCGCGCGAAACCACCGCATCGACATCGTCCGGCAATTCCGCTGCCGCCACCAAAGCGGCGCCGCCGCCGGTGCTCGAACCGAAATAGCCGATGCCCAAATCGCGTGCTTGCGCTTGCTGCTTCGCCCAATTCGTCGCCTGAATCAAACGCTCGGCCAGCATGCTGATGTCGAATCGATGCTCGCGCGTCCACGCATCGACCGACTCTTCTTCCGGCGTGAGCAAGTCAAAAAGCAACGTGGCCAGCCCGGCGTTGTTCAGCGTGCGCGCGACAAATTGATTGCGTGGACTCAAGCGGCTGCTGCCGCTGCCGTGAACGAAGAGGACCAGCGCGCTGGCTCCATCGACAATCGTCAAATTGCCATCAAGCGTCGCGCGTCCAGCGGGAATGCGCACCTCGTTCATGATTACACGGTGAATGGATAAGTCTCCGGCAATTCGCCCGCATCCCAAACACTCGTTCGCTCGAGCGGTTCGAGAGCGCGCGTTTCGTCGATGTGAATGATCGCGTCGAACTGCTCCGGCAAGCGCGCATGAAAATAATGGCTGAGCCGTTCCGTTTCCGGCCGATAAATCACGCCGATGGCGCGTTCGAGCCGCGCTTCGCGCAAGATGTCGATCTTGCGACCTCCTTCGCGCAGATCGATCAGAAACCCGGGCACGCCCACTTCGTGAAAGAGTTCTTCATAACTCCCGGGAAGCGCGGGCCGGACTCGTTTTCGTTCGGCGATCTCACCCCAATCGGAAGCTGCCGTCACGGTGCCGTGATGGGTGGTGAAGCCGACGAGCACGGCTTCATTTCCAAAACGCTCACGAATTAGCTGACCAACATTCAGTTCGCCGCGCTCGCTCATCTCGGTCGCGCGCGCATCGCCCAGGTGGGAATTGTGCGCCCAAACGATTGCCTTCGGCTGGCGGCTGCCATTGAGATGCGCGACCAGCGCCTCAATCGTCTCAACCATGTGGCGATCGCGCAAATTCCATGACGACGCCCGGCCGCGAAACATCGAGCGGTAGTAGCCCTCGGCGTTCTTGACCAGACGCGCGTTTTGTTCGGCAAAGAAAAGTTCGTCCGTCGCGCGTTGGGCATCGCGGCTCAAAAATTCCGTGGCCTTTCGTTGTATCTCGACCAGTTGATCGACCACTTCGTCTTCACATGATTCGATAATGCCGGCGGTGGCGGCGTAGCCGTATTCCTGCGGTTCCTGACTGAAATGTTCGAAGCACGAATAGCGGCGTCGCGCGCGCCGTGCCGCTTCCGGGTCCACTTTCCGGAGGTAACTCAGAACTGCGTCGATCGAGGCGTGCAGACTGTAAAGATCCAGCCCGTAAAAGCCGGCTGGCGCTTTTTTTGGATCGAGATCCTTATTGAACTGGCTTAGCCACTCGACGAATTCGACCACCACCGTATTGCGCCACATCCAGGTCGGAAAACGGCGAAATCCCAAGAGCGCTTCGTCTGCATTCGAGTCGTTGCTCGCGCCTCGCACGTAGCGATGGACTCGATTCGCGTCCGGCCAGTCGGCTTCGATTGCGATCACCGTGAAACCTTTCTCGATAATCAGCTGTTTGGTAATCTGCGCGCGCTCGAAATAAAATTCGTGCGTGCCGTGCGACGCTTCACCGAGCAAAACGAAGCGCGCGTTCCCAACCAGGTTCAGGAGCGAATCGTAATCGGCCGAGCCGCCGCTGAGCGGCTGCGCGATTTGGCGAACGATGTCGGCGTCGCTCATTGATTTGCTCAGGAGAAGCCTTGCGCAGCGCGGGCCAGCAATTCGCGCACTTCTTCGTCACTCGTCTGCGAGAAATCTTCATAATATTGACCGACCGCCTGAAACCATTCGGGCGCGATTGCGCAGATAGTTTCGTCCACTTCGATTTCAAATTCGCGGCAGGTCTCCGCCGCGCCCACCGGCACGCCGATAACGATTTTTCCTACATCTCGTTGCCGTAACGCCGCCACGGCCGCGCGCATAGTTGCGCCGGTCGCCAAACCATCATCGACCAGAATGACGACGCGTCCGCGAAGATCCGGCGCTGGTCGCCCATCGCGATAGATTTGTTCGCGTCGCTCGAGCTCAGCCGTTTCCTTCGCTGTCACCGATTCAATGATCTCGTCCGCGTTCGGCAAAGCACGCACGACATCGTCGTTCAAAACCCGCACGCCGCCGGAAGCGATTGCACCCACGGCAAGCTCTTCAAAACCGGGCGCGCCGAGCTTGCGAACAATGAAAACATCGAGAGGCACATTCAGACGCCGCGCCACTTCGTAGGCGACCGGGACGCCGCCTCGCGGCAGACCGAGCACGATCGCGTCATCGCGACCGGCGTACTTTTCGAGCTTTTCCGCGAGGAGACGGCCAGCTTCCACTCGGTTTGAAAAAGCTCTCATTGTTCGCGAGGCGGGTCGATCTTGTGTTCTGTAGCGGCGGTCTGCGACCGCCGCAACCTTCAATCCCTGCTGCGCAATCTGCGAAGTTAAAGAGAGATTCCTCGAGTCCGCTCGGAATGACAAAGGCTCATCGCGGCAGCGGCTGCTCGAGATTCGCGAGCGCATAAGCCGCGACCGCGACGACTGCGGAATTTTCGCCCAATTCTTTCGGCACGATTTTGTCGAGCGTGTCGGCGGCGGTGTGGTGATAATTAAAATAGAAGCGGCTGTCCTGAATTGGACTGAAGGCGGGAATATTCGCCTTTTCCATCGGCTCGATGTCGGCGCCGACGTGCTCGACGAAATTTGTTCCGCCCGCGCCCGATTCCTGCAACGTGGCCAAGACCGGCGCGAGCATCTTTTTTATTTCCGGTTTTCCTTTGACGTTGAGCCCGAGCGGATGATCTGCGCCGCCGTCGGTTTCCATCACGGCAAAATGGTTAGACCATTCTTTCTCGTGATTTTTCGCGTACTGTTTCGAGCCGCGCAGCCCGTTCTCTTCGTTCATCCACGCAATCACGCGGATCGTTCGCTTCGGTTTCAAATGAAGTTTTTGAATCAGGTTCGCCGCTTCCATTGACACCGCCACGCCCGCGCCGTCGTCGGTCGCACCTGTTGCCAGATCCCACGAATCGAGGTGACCGGACACGATCACTATTTGCTCCGGATGCTCGGTGCCTTTGATGTCGCCGATGACGTTCGCGCTTTCGACATCGGGCAGTTGCTGCGGCGTGAGCACCAATTTCATTTTCACTGGCCCTTGCCGCGCAAGATCGACAATTAACTCTGCGTCTTCAGCCGTGATTGCACCCGCCGGAATTTTCGGCGCATCGTCCGCGTATTTTGTGTAGCCGGTGTGTGGCAATCGATAATCCGCGCTGCCGACCGAACGAACCAGACAGGCAACCGCGCCTTGGCGAGCCGCCGCGCTCGGTCCATCGCCCCGATAGACCACCGCTTCTCCGTACGCTTCGCCGCCGCGCCCTTCGGCCGCCATTTGTTTGTCGAACGGATAATTGAAGAGCACGATCTTGCCCGCGACTTTTTCGCGCGGCAGCGCTTTCAATTCGTCGAAATTTTTCGCCGCGATCACTTCGGCCGTGATTCCTTCCGGCGGCGTTGCCACACTCGGGCCGAGCGCGCAGAGCACAATTTTTTGCGTCGTGTTTTCGGCCTGACCGGAAAATTGCACGAGCGTCGCCGTTTCTTCCCCGCGCACCCAGTGGGGCACCATTACTTTCTCGAGCTGCACTTGGCAGCCGATCGCTTTCAATTCATTCGCGATGTACTCGACCGCTTTTGCCGCCTGCACTGAACCGCTCAAGCGCGGGCCGATGTTGTTCGCCAGGTGCGCCACCTGCCGATACGCGTAATCGCTCTTTAGCGCCGCTTGCTGCAATCGCTTCAAGTCCGCGAGCGTTTGCGGCGAAAAAACGATCGGCGTCGGCGACGGTGCCGGCGTTGCCGATTGTGCCTCACAACGCACTGCACAAAGAAACAGCGGCAAGAGTCCGAAAATCCACGCTTTCATTTTGTCTTGGAAAAAAACTGAAGCACGGCGGCGTTAAACTGGTCCGGGCATTCGACGTGTGGCATATGACCGCAGTTGTCGATGATGCGCAGTTCCGAAGCCGCTATTTCGTGATTGAGCCGCTCGCCGAAACTGAGCGGAATCAGTCTATCTTCGCGGCCCCAAAGAATGAGTGTCGGCTGTTTGATCGCAGCCAGCCGATTATCAAGGGCATCCTCACCGCGAATCATCGAATCGAGAATTCGGCTGACCGTGTAACTGTCGCCTGCCGTCACTCGTTGTCTAAATGCAAGATCGACATCTTCGTAGAAGCGCTTTTGGTGAAATGTCAGCGGCCCGAGATATCGAATGTCGTCGCGGCCGGCTAATCGAAGCGCACTCAAGGCGCGCGGGTCCATACTTTTTGCCACCGCCGCGTAGCCTGGTGCATCGGAAAGGACAAGGCGTTCGACTCGATCTGGGTGTTTCAAAGCAAAATCGGCGGCGACCCATCCACCAAACGAATTACCGATCAGCGACGCGCGCTCAATTTTCAGTTCGTTCAGAAGACCGTCAAGAAAATCGACAAAAGTGCTGACGCGATAGTTGAGCAACGGTTTATCCGAACGGCCGAATCCCAACTGATCGAACGCGATCACGCGATGTTTCGCGGCAAGTGCGGGAATAACGGATGCCCAAACGCCGATGTCATCAGCCAGGCCGTGCAGCAAGATGACGGGCGGACCGCTTCCGACATCGACATAATGAATCTTCGCGCCAAAAATCATCGCGAATCTGTCGATTATTTGTGGCGAGTTCTGCGCTTCTTGGGTATGACAACGCGGCGCGCAGAAAAGCATTAACAGCACGCTGGTTGGGAAGACAAAACGCAGCCTCAACATCGCACGCACTTTGTCACAAGGTTGTCGGTCTTCAAAAGCCGCGATCATCAGGACGTAGAGGAAGTCGGCGAAGCTGCGTCGCGAGCCGTAACAAACGACCATTCGACTCTGCAGCTATTTTGTCCCGATTAGTTACGCTCAGCTTTTTCGACCTTCGTCGAAATCGATCAGGTCCCCAATAGTTTCGATGTCAGTGCGATTCGCAATTCCGTGCTTCTGTTTTAGCTCTTCGAGCATCGGTGTCCCGAAATCTTTCCAGCCGAGCTTCGAGTTGAAGGAATTCCAGATCATGATATCGCCCTCGTTCAGTCGCCGCCCTTTTTCGAAACACCACTCCAGAATTTCCTCGTCGGTGCCGCCTTGTTTCACGCGCTCGCGCAGATCGCGATAATGCACGCGCAGAAAATTGCAGCACGCGCCGTCGGCTGCCTTCACCGCGCCGAGGTTCTTGTGATAATCCTCGGACAACTCGCCGCGTGCGTGCACCCGAATCTTGTCCAACATCCGCGGGAAATACATCATCCCTCTAGTCATTTCTTTCGGGCTTTTTGGATAGGTCATCATGGTTGCAAGTTAGCCGCGTTTTCTCCACCAGTGACTAATCACTGGTCTTGTCACTCATCACTTCTTCAGACCAACCCCTGATCCATCATCGCGTTGGCGACTTTAAGGAAGCCAGCGGTGTTCGCGCCGTTTATGTAATTTCCGGGGGTGCCGTACTGCTCGGCGGTTTCGCTGCAAATCTTGTGAATCACGCTCATGATGTGGTGCAGCCGCGTGTCGACTTCATCGCGCGTCCATGAAAGGCGCACGCTGTTTTGCGACATCTCCAGCCCCGAGGTCGCGACGCCGCCTGCATTCGCGGCTTTGCCCGGACCGTAAAGAATTTTTGCATCGAGAAACCGATGCACGCCGTTAATCGTGGTCGGCATGTTCGCGCCTTCCGACACGACGTAAACTCCATTCTTCAGGAGATTGTCGGCGTCCTTGGCGTTGATTTCGTTCTGCGTCGCACACGGAAA
>WNGE01000451.1_pt1 | contig 61193 bp, 57 predicted proteins | sample 5400651 | NCBI WGS metagenome assembly WNGE01 (sample SAMN13153370, study PRJNA577476) | soil metagenome | isolation source: 60 cm soil or saprolite under grassland replicate 2 | place: USA:California | collected 2016-06-15 | reverse complement strand
TAGCCGTCCATCGCGGAGTTGTCCCAGGGCGGCAGATCGATCGGGCTGGCGACGTCCTCGGCGAGCACGGCGTCGAGCGCGGCGCGCAGCGGGCGGCGCTCGGCGGGGAGGGGCCGGACGTGGTCCACGATGACTCGCGCTGCCTCGGCCGGCGTCATCATGGCGGAAGTATTTTCGCCCGATCCCACGCGAGATTCGCGATCGTCACGAGCCACGCGGTATCGCTGAAGCGAAACACGGGGAAGGGTGCGTGCAAATCGCGGTCGTCCGTGATCATCGCGACCCAATCGGCGGCATCGTGCACGGCAGGGTCAAAGACGGGCTTGGGGCCGGCGACCGTGCGATAGACTTCGATCTTGGGGAGTGGCGCCCGCTTGAACCCCTCGACCAGCACGATGTCGGCGTCGCTCAGGTAGCGGCGGGCCAGCGTGATCGGATCGGACTCCTGCTGCGTGCGCTCGAACAGCACGCGCTGCCCCGGCGACTCGATCAAGACGCGCTCCGCTTTCCCTTCGTGCCAATGCCGCCAGGTGTCCTTGCCCTTCTGATCCACGTCCGCCGGGTGTGAGCCGTGCTTGATCGTCATCACGCGGAACTTGCGGCGCGCGAGCTCCGCGGCGAGCGCGACGAGGAACGTCGTCTTGCCCGCGTTCTTGAGGCCGATGATGGAGATCATGCGTGTCGCCGCCACAGCTCCTCCGCGCGCGCGAGATCGTCCGGCGTGTTGACGTTGAAGAACAGCTCGTCGGGATCGCCGAACTTCTTGACGTCGGCGAGGGAGAGGATACCGACCCGCACGTCAGGGTGGAAGGAGATGGCCTGCAGGTCGCCACGCTCCAGCCGCCGCGCGATCGCCGGGCGGCACGCCGGCCCGTACACGGCACACAGCGGCTCCAGACCGCGCCTCCCCGAGCTCTCGGGAAGAAACGCGTCGTACTCGCCGCCCGTCGCGGCTTGCGCCAGGGCGCGCAGTAACGCCGCGGGGACGAAGGGCATGTCCCAGGCGACGCACAACACCGGGCCCGCAGCGGCGGTGACGGCGGTGTAAATCCCGCCGAGACTGCCGCAGCCGGGTCGTACATCGGGCATCGTCGTGAGGTCGGGACGCCACGCGGCGGCGTCGGGGGCGTTCGCGACTAATAAAGGAAGCGCGCCGGTGACCGACTGGAGCACGTCGACCACGCCATCGAGAATGCGGCGCCCACCGACTTCGAGCAGACCCTTCGGCACTCCGCCGTAGCGGCGCGCCCCGCCACCGGCGAGCACCGCGCCCCGCATGTTAGTACCGCCGCCCGCGCTTCTTCTCCAGGACGACGTCGAGCCCGAGGATCAAGGCGAAGTGGTGAAAGTAGCGATTCGCGCTGGGGGCAACCGCCAGATCATTGGCGGGTCCGGTCAGGCGTTCCATGGCTGTCATCATGTCACGCAGCTCGAGCCGGAATTGATAGCCGCTGCCGATTGGACTCGTAAATCCAGTCGCCAGTCCCAACATCGGCTTGATCCCCCCCGGACGCAGATCCTCGACGATTTGACGCTCGCGTGCCCCCGTGCCGTCGAAGTACGCTCCGACGACCTCCGTCGTGCTGCCTGAGAAATTGACGAAGCCCACGTTGCCGCGCAGATACGGACTGACCGCGCGCCGGCTCGCCGCACGCAGTGTCGTCCCTACGAACAGGCTGATCGCGCTGCCCCGGCCGCTCGCGGCCGAGAGGTTGTCGCACATCTGCCGGGCGCGTTCGTCGGGGGCATCAGGATTAAGGAATCGTGCCGTACAAGCGTCGTCGTTGGGGAATCCAACGTAGGAAATCTCCGCATGAATCCCCAAATGGGGCCAGGGGAAATAGGTTCCAGATGCACCGAGCACGATGCTGGGGGAGATGGAACGGGAGAGCGTCAGCGTATCGTACAGGCCGCTGCAGGTCCCGGTGCTCTGATCCAAGAGACAGAGTGGCTGCTTCTCGATGGTCCACAGCCCATGTCCGGTGATCACGCCGCCGCTGATCGTCAGCACGATGGTCGGCTGCTGATTCGTCTGCGCGGCGGCGCGGGAAGCTTCGGCGAGCACGAGCACGAGAACGGCGAACGTGGCAATTCGCATTAGACCTCGAGGTGGCGGTGTTCGACGGCAAGACACTGGTCCATCACGAACGGGATACCCGCGGCCGCGGCTCGCGCCTGCGCCGCCTCATCTACGACGCCCTGCTGTAGCCAAATCAATTGCGGCGCCGGGCGCAGCGTGATGGTTTCGTCCACCACCGGCCCCGCGTTTTCGCTGCGCCGAAACACGTCCACCACGTCGATCGTGTGATCACGCGCCGCGTCCGTCAGTGTGGGATAGCTCTTCTCGCCCAGGATTTCGGCGTGGCCGGGATTCACCGGCACGATGCGATATCCTGCCCGCTGCAAGTAGCGCGCGACCGCATGGCTCGGCCGTATCGGTTTCGGCGAGAGTCCCACCACCGCGATGGTGCGCGCCCGGCGGAGCAGCGCGCGCAGCTCGTCCGGAGAAGGCGTCATCCCTCCGGAGCGTGCACGTGCGGCGTGCCGCTCACCGCCCGCCCCACGAGGATCATGCCCGAGCGCTCCGCGATCGTCACGGCGAGGGTCGATGGCACGCTGGGCGTCGCCACCCACGCCAGCCCCGCCCGCGCCGCTTTGAACGCCAGCTCGGCGGAGATGCGACCGGTGACGAGCAGGCCCCGAGCCACGATCGGCGTCCGCGCCAGCACGGCGGCGCCGATCACCTTGTCGACCGCATTGTGACGTCCGATGTCCTCGGCGTGAAACAGCAGCGCGCTGCCGTCGGTGAGCGCCGCGGCGTGAATGCCGCCCGTCTCATTGTAGCGCGCGCCGCTGGCGAAGAGTTGTTTGAAGAGTGTCCGCAAAGTTTCGGGCGGCGGCGGCATGCCGCGCGCCGGCACATGCGCCATGGCCTGCGGATCGGCGAGCATCGTGGCGACCGCGCCGCATCCGGACGCCAACACGCGCTTGCGGTTCTCGCCTTTCACCTGGGCCAGCCGCTCCGGCTTCACGTCCGCCCAGAAGCCCAGATCGGGCGCGCAGGGACGCAGCTGGACGAGATCGTCGAGGGACCCGATGTAGCCTTCGCCGTGCAGCCAGCCCACCGCGAGCTCCTCGAGCTGGTCGGGCGTGCACATCCACGTGACCGCGGGCTCGCCGTTCACCTCGAGCCAGACGGGCCACTCCTCGACGATGGCCGAATCGGCCAGCATCCTGCCCCTACGATTCGCCGAAATATTCTGAATAGAGATGAGCCCCTTCCTCGACGCGCACACAATGCAGCGTTACACCGGGCGGCAACGCGGCGGCGATGCGCTCCCACAGATAAACCGCCAGCGCCTCCCCCGTCGCGAGCCAGGTTCCCGCGGCGAAGGCCGCGACGTCCCTGTTAATATGCCGTCCGTTGAAGCGCTCTACGACTTCGCGCTGGAGCAACGTGTCGAGGGCCTTGAGGCTCATGACCCCAGCGCGGGTGGGGTCGAACACCCCTTTCACGGTCACGAGACAGCGATAGCGGTGGCTATGGTCCCCCGTAGCGCCGGCGAACTCCGGCAGATCGGGAAACCGGTGCGTAGCCGTAAACTCCACGATCCGTGTGAGATAGCCGGTCGGCATTACTTAGAATACCCGCACGGCCGTGGCCTTGAAAGAGAATACGACGGCGCCCCCGGGCGCGAGCGCCAGATCGCGAGCCGCCTCCGCGGTGATCGCGGCGACCAGCTCGACGCCGCCGACGTCGGCGCGCACGTGCACGCCCGCACCGAACCGCTCGATCGCCATCCCGGTGACGCGCCCAGACAACACATTGCGCGCCGACGCTGGCAGTCGCTCGCGACTGACGAAGATGTCGGTCGGCGGTATCGCCAGTACGGCGGGCCCCGTCCGGTCGGTCAGGACCACGATGGCGACGTTGCCCACGCGGGCGTGCTTCACGCCGTCGCCCGCCGGCAGGTCGACGCGGAACAGATTCTCCGGCGTGACGGGTGACAGCCGTCCCTCGGCCAGCGCGCGGATGTCGTCGGCCCAGCGATACGCGTCCTCGAGCTGATGCGATGCAATGCACACCGCGAGCGGACGCGCGGCGCGTTCGGCCGCCAGCGCGCGGTACAGCGCGCCGGCCGCCGCACGGTCCGCCGAGCTCGCCGGCTCGTCGAGGAGCAGCACGTCGGGCCGCAGCGCGAGCGCGCGGGCGACGGCGACACGCTGTACCTCGCCGTCGGACAACTCATGACGGCGCCGGCCCAGCAGGGTCTGGAGTCCCAACTCCTCGACCACATGACCGATCATCCCATTGACCGCGCTGCGTCCGATGCCCCTGATCGCCAGACCGTAGACCAGATTCTCTCGCACCGTGCCGCGAAACAGGATCGGGCGTTGCTCGACGAGCGTGACCCGGCGGCGCAACGCGGCCGGCGGGCGCCGCGGCACGACGACGCCGTCCCAGAAGACCTGCCCTTCGGTCGGCGCTTCGAGCAGGGCGAGGAGGCGCAGCAATGTGCTTTTCCCGGCGCCGTTGTGCCCCACGACCCCCAGGATCCCCGTGCGTGGCACGGCAAACTGGTCCAGATCGAGGACCACTCGGCCCTGCAGCATCTGCAACGCGATGTTGACCACCAGTGCCAGCATCAACAGCACGACGCCCAGCGCGAGCGCCAAGCCGAAGTCACCCTGGGAGGTGTAGAGTGCCACCGCGGTCGTCAGCGTGCGGGTCGAGCCGCGGATGTTGCCGCCCACGATCATCGCGGCGCCGACTTCGGCGACGACCTGGCCGAACGCGGCGGTAATGACCGCGGCGAGCGCGAACCGCGCCTCGCGCGCGACGGTCCACGCGGTCCGCCACGATCCGGCGCCCAGTGTCTCGGCGGTCCGGCGGATGCGGGGGTCCACGCCCTGAATCGCCGCGGCCGACAGTGCCGCGGCGATCGGCAGGGCGAGCAGCACGTCGCCGATGACGATGGCCTGCCAGGTATAGAGCCAGCCGAGGGAACCAAGCGGGCCACGCCGCGACAGCAGGCCGTACAGCAGCAGTCCGACGACGACGGTCGGGAACGCGAGTGCGGTATTGACGACGGTCAGCGCGGCGCGCCGTCCCCAAAACCGGCGCGTCGCCAGGAAGTAGCCGAGCGGCAGGCCGACCGCGCACGAGATCACGGTCGCGACGACGGCAACTTTGAGGGTTAGAAGAGCGATCCCATAGACTTCTGAATCACCCGCCAGCAGCAGCCCCCACGCGCGCCGGAACGCTTCGGCTAGAAAGTCCATCCAATGCCGAGGCTGACCCAGGGATGCATGGTCCAGTCGGTGAGGTGCGAGGTCAGGGGGACGACCAGGGACCCATCGGGCGCGGGATTGTGAAACGACAGCGGATACTTGAGACGCCAGAAATGTGCGCGGACATCAGCGTTCACCGTGATGCGTCGCGTCGGATACCAGCGCGCGCCCGTCGCCATAGCAACCGTGAGCTTTGTGCCGAACTGGTAGCCGCTGCCGGTCGTGTCGCCGGGTGAATTCACGTCGAACATGAGTCCCAATCCCGTGCCGACGTACGGCGCGAACCCGTGCCACGACTTCGCGCCGGTGAGCCGCAGCTGCAGCCCGACTTCCGCGAGCCCGAGGTCGGACTGCACGGGACCGACGCGACGCTGCGGTGATGTCGAATCAGCCCGCGGATCGTAGATGAACCGGTCGCCCTGCAGGTACGCGGTCGTGAACTGGAACAGCATGGAGCGGCCGGCCGGAATCTCATACCGTGCGCCGATGGTGAACGCGTTGCTCACGCCCGCTCCGGCGCGCCCGCGGTCCCCGGACAACTTGCCGAAGAACACCATCGGCCCCGAGTGCAGCAGGACGTCGCGATAGGTCGAGGATGCGGGGTCGTGGCCGACCTGCGCGGAAAGATGGAAGGATGGAATGATGGAAAGAAACATTCCGATGATCATCCACCTGCCAACCTTCCAACATTCCGACATTCCAGTCATCAGTCGCTCTCCCTCAAGTCGCGTCCTGTCATTTCCGGCGGTGGCTCGATACCGAGCAGATTTAAGATCGTAGGCCCGACGTCGCGAAGCGAGCCACCGGGCCGCAGCGGCTGCGGTCCCGCGCCTTCTCCCACGATCACGATGGGCACGGGGTTGGTGGTGTGCGCGGTGTGCGGCCCACCCGTCGCGGGATCGATCATCAACTCGCAGTTGCCGTGATCGGCGGTGACGAGCACCGTAGCGGACGCCTGGTCGGCGGTTGCGAGCACGCGCGCAAGGCACGTATCCACCGTCTCGACCGCTTTGATCGCCGCTTTCAAGACCCCGGAATGCCCCACCATGTCTCCATTGGCGTAGTTGCACAGAATGAAATCATGCTGTCGTTGCTCGATCGCCTTGCAGAGCACGTCCGTGACGCCGGGTGCGCTCATCTCCGGCATCAGGTCGTACGTGGCGACCTTCTGCGACGGCACCAGCAGCCGTTCCTCGCCTTTGTACGGCGGCTCGTAACCCCCATTAAAGAAATAGGTGACGTGGGCGTACTTCTCCGTCTCCGCGGTACGGAACATCGTCTTGCCGCGCTCCGAGAGCACTTCGGCGACGATGCGCGACAGCACGATCGGCTCGAAGGCGGCGGGGAAAGGCAGCGTTTCGTCGTAGCGCGTCATCGTGACGAGCCGCACGTTGGGCCGGCCCTTGACGTCGAAGCCGTCGAAATCCGGCGCCGCCAGCGCGCGCACGATTTGCCGCATGCGGTCGGCGCGGTAGTTGAAGCAGAAGATGCCGTCGCCTTCGCGAATCAGCGGCGCGCCCGCGATCACCCGCGGCTTGACGTAGTAACGGCCGACAACCGTCGAAACGACCGGAGTCCGGAGCCGGGAGTCTGGAGTTAGGGTTGATTGCCCCGACTCCCGGCTCCGGACTCCAAGCTCCTCCAGCAGTTCCTCCATGAACCCGAGTGCGGACTGCGGCGGCGTGTCGCGGCCGTCGAGCCACGCATGGATCGCGATCGGCACGCCCGCCTTGCGGCCGAGCTCGACGGCGGCAAGCAAATGCTTGTCGAGCGCGTGCACACCACCGGTGCCGATCAGACCCATCACATGGAGCGTGCCGTCGTGCCGACGTGTGTCGTTCACCAGCTCGACGAGCGCGGGAATCCGGAAGAACTCTCCAGAGTCGATGGACTGAGATATGCGAACCATGTCCTGCGGCACGACGCGGCCAGCGCCCAGATTCAGGTGGCCGACTTCGCTGTTGCCGATCTGTCCCTCGGGCAGGCCGACGGCGAGCCCCGACGCATCGAGCAATGTCCGTGTGGCGCCCTCCCACAGGCGGTGCCACACTGGCGTCCGACCCAGCTCGATGGCATTGCCCTCGCGGCCGGGTCGGAACCCCCAGCCATCGAGCACGACCAGGACGACCGGGGTGCGCGTGTTACGGCTCGTTGTCATATTGAAGGGGATGCAAGTTAGCCAGATCGTTCGCGCCCTACTAGTTGTTGCGAGCCTTGCGACTCCCGGCCCGGCAGCGTCTCAGGTCGCGTCCCGCTATCGTGTCAACGCCGACAATGCGTGGTTCTATCAGGACGTCGCGGGCCGGCGGATCGCGCGCCTGGCGCGCGGCGCCGTGCTGGCCGGCGGCGCGACGCGCAATGACTGGATGCAGGTGACGCTCGAGGGGTGGATCTTCGCCACGTCGGTCGGACGCAGCGATCGGCCCGACTTCGATCTGCTCGTCACGCGCGCGCCGAACGAAAATCTGCGCGCCGCGCCGGCCGGCCCGCTGGTCGCCGAGCTCGCGCAGGGGTTTGGCCTGAAGCGCTCGCCGCCCGACAGCGCGGGTCGCTGGTTGCACGTGACGCGCGACGGCTGGGTGCAGCGCAGCGCACTCGCGCCCCTGGGGGGGGGGGGGGGGCGGCTGGGCGCGTGGACAGCACCCGCGCGCAACCGGTGCGCATGACCATGCTGTACCGCGCGCCCGACGGTCCCGAAGCGGGGACGCTCGCCGCCGATACGCCGCTCCGGGTGCTGAGCCGCAATGGCGAGTGGACCCGCGTGCAGTTCGAAGGCTGGGTCAAGGGCAGCGAGCTGCAGGTCGCACCCGCTGGAGTCCTCATCGGCGTCACCGCCGCCGAGCTGCGCGCCGAGCCGCAGCGCTACGCCGGCCAGGTGGTCCGCTGGAATCTCGAATTCATCGCGATTCAGAAGGCCGACGAGCTGCGGCCTGACATTCCCGCCGGCTCATCCTATGTGCTGGCGCGCGGGCCGCTGCCGGAGCGCGGCTTCGTCTATGTGATCGTTCCCGACGTCAGGCTGCCGGCATTCCGCGCGCTCACGCCGCTCGTGACGATGCAGATCACCGCGCGCGTTCGGAACGGCCGCAGCCGCTACCTCGGCAATCCCGTGGTCGACCTTATTTCGTTGGAGGGAGGCTTATCGCCGTGAACGACGTGCTCAGCGAGCGCATCCGGCGCAAACTCGACACTTTGGCGGACGAGCAGGCGTACCAGGTGCTCGACTACATCGAGTTTCTCGAGTCCAAGTACTCGCAACGCGCGGCCGGTGCGCCGGCGTTTCAAAAGGTTGCCGAGACGCTGGAGGACACCATGCGGGCCGGGCGCGTGCCCATCACCCTCATTCGCGGCACGATGGACGCCGTCGGCAAAGCGGGGAAATTCCTCGAAGGCCTGGCCGCGGCGGGGAAAGCCGCGGTCGAGGAGGCTAAAAAGAAACCGGTTGAGGAAACCAAACCCACGCAGTAACTTCCGAGATGGGAACCTTCCGGCCCGACGTCGCCCTCACGTTTGACGACGTCCTGCTCGTGCCCCGTCATTCGACGGTGCATCCGCGCAACGTCGCCGTCACCTCCCGATTCACTCGCGCGATTCCGCTCAACATTCCGATCGTCTCCGCCGCCATGGATACCGTCACCGAAGCGGACATGGCCATCGGCATGGCGCGGCTCGGCGGGATCGCCGTGATCCACAAGAACATGGCGATCGACCGCCAGGCCGCCGAAGTGGATCGCGTGAAGCGCAGCGAGTCGGGCATGATCCTGAACCCGATCACGCTCGGCCCGGACCGGCCGCTGCGGGAAGCGCAACAACTGATGGTACGCTTCAGGATCTCCGGCGTGCCGATCGTCGATGGTGCGGGGAAGCTGGTCGGCATCATCACCAACCGCGACCTGCAGTTCGAGCGGCAGCTGGATCGCCCGATTCGCGAGGTCATGACCAAGGACAAGCTGGTGACGGCGCCCATCGGCACCAACCTGGATGAAGCCGAGCGCATTCTCGCCCAACACCGCATCGAGAAACTGCCCGTCGTCGACAAGCAGGGATTGCTCAAGGGACTCATCACGATCAAGGACATCTTCAAGCGCCGGCAGTATCCCGATGCCAATAAGGACGAGCACGGCCGGTTACGGGTCGCCGCGGCGGTCGGCGGGACCCAGGACGCGCGCGCGCGCGCGCAGGCGCTGCTCGATGCCGGCTGCGACGTCGTCGTCATCGACTCCGCCCACGGCCACAGCCAGGGCGTGCTCGACACGGTCGCGTGCCTGCGCGACGCATTCCCGGACGCGCAGCTCGTCGCCGGCAACATCGCCACCGAGGCCGGCGCGCGCGCCCTGGTGGAGCGGGGCGTGGATGCCGTGAAAGTCGGCGTGGGGCCCGGGTCGATCTGCACGACCCGGGTCGTGACCGGGATCGGGGTCCCGCAAATCACCGCGATCGTCGACGCCGTGCGCGGCGCGGGCGACGTCCCGGTCATCGCGGACGGCGGGATCAAGTATTCGGGCGATGCCGTGAAGGCGCTCGCCGCCGGTGCCGAGAGCGTGATGATGGGATCGATGCTCGCGGGAACGGAGGAGAGCCCGGGCGAATCGTTCCTGCTCGAGGGGCGGCGCTTCAAAGTGATTCGCGGCATGGGCAGCCTGTCGGCGATGGAGGAAGGGTCGGCCGACCGCTACTTCCAGGAAGGCGAGGTCTCGCTGCAGAAACTCGTGCCCGAGGGGATCGAAGGACGCGTGCCGTATCGCGGCCCCGTCGCCGACGTGGTCTTCCAGATGGTGGGCGGGCTGCGCAGCGGCATGGGCTACTGCGGTGTCTGCGACATCACGGCGCTGCGCACCGAAACCGAGTTCATTCGGATCACGACGGCCGGGCTCCGGGAGTCGCATCCGCACGACGTCGTGATCACGCGGGAAGCGCCGAACTACAGTCTCTGAGAATCTCTAACGCCCGTCTCTATTGACAGATCGCCGGCCCCGGCGAACGTTGGGGCGGTCCGCGCCGTCGATTCGTCACCCTCCTGAACGGAGTCCCGCATGAGTTTGTGGGCGACCAAATCCATCGCGACCTTGCGCGCCGAAGCCGACCAGGCGGGCGAGCACCAGCTGAAACGGGCGCTCACGCCGCTCAATCTGATTACCCTGGGCATCGGCGCGATCATCGGCGCCGGGATTTTCGTGCTCACGGGCCAGGCCGCCGCGCAGTATGCCGGTCCAGCGGTGTGGATCTCGATGATCATCGTCGGCATTGCCTGCGCGTTCGCCGGGCTGTGCTACGCCGAAATGGCGAGCGCCGTGCCCGTCGCCGGCAGCGCGTACACCTACTCGTACGCGACCATGGGCGAGCTGATCGCCTGGATCATCGGCTGGGATCTCGTGCTCGAGTATGCCGCCGGCGCCGCGACGGTGGGAGTCGGCTGGTCGGGCCACTTCGTGAGCTTGCTGGGCAATTTTGGCATTCAGATCCCCCCCGCGCTCACCGCCTCCCCGACCCAATGGTGCACCGCTGCGAACGTGGCGGCGTCTGCCACGGGCTGCGCCCACACCGGACTCAACATGACGGGCGCCATCGTCAACCTACCGGCCGTGTTCGTGGTGGCAGTGATGTCCACGATCCTGGTGATCGGCATCAAGGAGTCGGCGAAGGTCAACAACCTGATCGTGCTGCTCAAGCTCACGATCATCTTCCTGATCGTCGTGATCGGCCTGGGGCACATCACCACGGCCAACTGGAAGCCCCTCATTCCGCCGAACACCGGGGAGTGGGGCACCTATGGGATTTCGGGAATCCTCCGCGGCGCGGGACTCGTGTTCTTCGCCTACATCGGATTCGACGCCGTCTCCACCGCAGCGCAGGAGGCGCGCAATCCGCAGAAGGACATGCCGATCGGTATCCTCGGCTCGCTGTTCGTCTGCACGGTGCTGTACGTCGTCGTGTCAGCGCTGCTGACCGGCATGGTCAACTACAAAGAGCTCCTCGCCCTCCAGACATCGTCGCCGCCCGACTACGCCGCCCCGATGGCATACGCGATGAAACACGTCGGCGCGCCGGAATGGGTGCGGATCTCGGTGGACGTCGGCGCCGTGCTGGGTCTCGGCTCGGTGATCCTCGTGATGTTGCTCGGCCAGTCCCGCGTGTTCTACTCGATGTCGCGCGATGGCCTGCTCGGCGGCTGGGCGGGGAAGGTGCACAGCAGGTTTCGCACCCCATACCTGTCGACCATCTACACGGGCATCGCGGTCGGGCTTGCGACCGGACTCCTGCCGCTGCAGCTGCTCGGGCAACTCGTGAACATCGGCACCCTGCTCGCGTTCGTCCTGGTCTGCGCGGGGGTGATGATTCTCCGCAAGAAGCGGCCCGACCTCGATCGGCCGTTCCGCACGCCGTGGGTCCCCTTCGTCCCGATTATGGGGGTCGTCTGCTGCCTGGGCCTGATGGCGACGCTGCCGGCGGATACGTGGATCCGGCTCATCGTGTGGTTGCTGATCGGGTTCGCGATCTACTTTGGCTACAGCCGCAAGCATAGTCGCCTGCAGCGTGAGCTGGCGGCAGGCGCGGCCGCGCCCGGCGCCCCACGAATGGGGGGGGGCGGAGGTCCGCAGGGCCGGCGGTAATAGACAGCCTGTGAATTCGAGCACGAGGGCGCCCAAAGGAGCTAGATCGAAGGTCACGTGACGGCGGGTGCCGCGTGGCAGGCGATTATCTTTTCCAGAATGAATCCGAACGGCGTTCCCGTTCCGGCGGCTCGCGCCACAGCGGCTCGCGACGTGGCGGCGGCACTGACGAGTGCCCGCCACGTCGTGTTGACGACGCACGTCAACGCCGATGGCGACGGCGTCGGCAGTGAAATCGGGCTGTGGCACCTGTTGCGGGCCCGTGGTGTTTCGGTCTCGATCGCCAATCCCACCGAGATCCCCGAGCGTTTCCACTTCCTGATTCCCGATGGTGCCGATGCGAGCGACCGCGCGGTGCGCGAGATCGAGCGTGCCGATCTCGTGGCATCGCTCGACATTGGTGACCTCAGCAGGCTCGGCAACCTGGCGGCCGTGATCAGCAAGCGACGGCCGCCCCCCCCCCTCGTCTGCATCGATCATCACGTCGGTCCGGTGAAGCTACCCCCCGGCCCCTGCCTCATTGCGCCGGAGGCGACCGCCACGGCCGAGCTCGTGTTCGATCTCGCGAACGTGGCCGGCTGGCCGCTCACGCCCGAAGTCGCGCAGGCGTTGTACGTCGGCCTGCTCACCGACACCGGTGGATTCCGGTTCTCCAACACGACGGCGCGCGCGCTGCGCGTCGCCGCCGCGTTGCTCGAGAAGGGCGTCGATCCCGAGGCGATTTACGCCTCGGTGTATGCCAGCGCCCCGGAGGGTCGGGTGCGGTTGCTCGCCGAGGTGTTGCAGACGCTGGTCGTGGAGCCCGACGTCGGGCTGGCGTGGGTCAGCGTGCCCGCCGATGCGCTGCGCCGCCACGAAGTCACGGCGGACGACCTCGACGGCATCGTCGAGTTTCCGCGCTCCATCGCCGGCGTGCGCATGGCGCTGCTGTTCCGCCACATCGGCAGCGGCCGCATCAAGGTGTCGTTCCGCTCGATGGGCGAAGTGGACGTCGCCGCACTCGCGCATCAGTTCGGCGGTGGCGGTCATCACCGTGCCGCCGGCGCGTCGCTGCCGGGCACGATGGCGGACGTCGAAGAGAAGGTCCTCGGCGCGGCACGAACGTTCCTGCGGAACGGTCGGTCCGCATGAGCGAAACAGCGATCAAAGCAGGCGTCGAGCGGGCACTGGGCGGGATTACGAACCCGCGCCACGGGCGCGATCTCGTGACCGCCGGAATGGTGAAAGACATCGCGGTCGATGCGGCGGGCGCGGTGTCGTTCACGTTCGTGCTCACCCGCGAGGATCCAGGGTCGCTCGCGCGCCAGGCGCGCAAAGCGGTCGCAGACGTCCCGGGCGTGCGGGCGGTCAAGATGAACGTCGTGGATTCAGCCGATGGCAGCGGCCAGGCGGCCGCCCGGCCGTCCGGCCGTCCCGCCGCCGCGCCGCCCGCGCCGCCGACGCCGGATGAGATGCCGGGACTCGGCAAAGTGCTGGCGATTTCGAGCGGCAAAGGCGGCGTCGGCAAGTCCACGGTGTCGGCGAATCTAGCGGCGGCCCTGGCGCGGGACGGCCACCGTGTCGGGCTCATGGATGCCGACATTTACGGCCCCAACATCCCGCGGATGTTCGGGGCGAACGCGAAGCCCGAAGTGCAGGGCGGCAAGATTCAGCCGCTCGCAGCGCACGGCGTGAAGCTGATGTCGCTCGGGTTCATCGTGGAGCGTGATGCGCCGGCGATCTGGCGCGGCCCCATCATCATGAAGATCATCACGCAGTTTTTGCGTGATGTGGCATGGGGCGAGCTCGATTTCTTCCTGGTGGACCTGCCGCCCGGCACCGGCGATGCCCAGCTCTCGCTCACGCAGATCGTGCGTCTCCACGGGGCATTGATCGTGACGACGCCGCAGGAGATGGCCGTGGGCGATTCGTTGCGCGGCGCGAAGATGTTCGAGCGCGTGGGCGTCGGGATCGTCGGCATCGTGGAGAACATGAGCTACTTCGTGTGCCCGCACTGCAACACGCGATCCGAGGTGTTTCTCGCCGGCGGGGGCTCACGGCTCGCGGCCGAGCTGGGGGTTCCGCTGCTGGCGCAGATCCCGCTGCAGGCCGGCATACCCGATCTCGCGGATCGCGGCGAGCCCATCGTCGTGAGCCAGCCGGAATCGCCGGCCGGCATCGCCCTGCGCGAGCTGGCCCGAACCGTCGTGACGCGCACGGCGGGACTGGCTGCCGCGCTGCCGATCAGCGGCGCGCCGGCGCCGCGCTGACGTGCAGGTCCTCGCCGCGATCCTCCTGGTCCTTCAGAGCGCACAGTCCACAGCATCGGCCGATACGGCCGCGACGACAGATGCGCGCGCGGCATTGCGGGCGGGTCTGGACACGTTGTATGGCGGTGAGTTCGAGCGCGCCGCGACGTACTTCGCGGCATTGGCTGAGCGGAATGCCGCTGATCCGGCGCCCGTCGTGTTTCAGGCGGGCGCCTACATCTGGTGGGCGGCCGCGCGCGACTCCGCGGACTTCGCGCTGCAGCGCATCGATTCGTTGCTGGCGGTCGCGTTGGCGCGGGCGCGTGCGGTGACGGATGGCTCGACCGATTTCTGGCTGGCGACGGCGCTGGGCTATCGCGCCCGGCAGCGTGAAGAGCACGGCCACGCCTTCAGCGCCGCACGCGACGCGAAAGCGATGCGCGACATCTACCGCCGCCTGCTCGCGGCGGATTCGTCCTGCGCGGACTGCTATCTGGGACTGGGCGTCTACGAGTATGGCCTGGCACGCGCGAGTGCGTTGGCCAGGTTTTTCGCGCGGCTCATCGGCCTGGGCAGCGGCAACGCGGAGCGCGGCATTCGCTACATGCGCCGCGCCGCGCACGACGGCGACCTGGCGCGGGTCGAGGGCACGTGGGTGCTGGCCGCCGCCCTGATCCGCGAAGCGGCGCGCGATCCCGCCGGCCGCGCCGTGCTCGAGGACGAGGCGCGCGGCTACGTCGAGTCGCTCGCCAGGAGTTACCCGGGCAATCCCGTGTTCCAGCGGTTTTTGCGGGAGGTTCCCGCGAGTTGATTCATGCCGAATCCCTCCTGTAGCTTAGGCCGATGAGCCAATCATTACGCCGCCTGGCGTGGTTGTTGGGGCTCGCCGCCGTCTATTACTTCGGCGCGAAACTCGGTCTGCGCTTCGCCTACATCAACAGCAGCGTCACGACGATCTGGCCGCCGGCCGGCATCGCGCTCGCCGCATTCGTACTGTTCGGGTACCGCGTGTGGCCCGCTATTTTCGGTGCCGCGTTTCTGGCGAACTTCACGACGACCGGGGCGGTGCTGCCGTCGCTCGGCATCGCGATCGGGAATACCATAGAAGGGCTGCTCGCGGCGTACCTCGTCAACCGCTTTGCCCGCGGTGGGCGCGTGTTCGATCGGGTCAGCGACATCCTCCGCTTCACGGTGCTCGCCGCTCTCGTCAGCACGACCGTCGCGGCTTCGATCGGCGTCGCCTCCCTCGCGTTCGGCGGCCTGCTGTCGTGGTCGGACGCGCCGCGCGTCTGGCTGACGTGGTGGCTCGGGGACGGCGTGGGCGACATCGTCGTCGCGCCGGTGCTGATTCTGTGGATCGGCGTGAAACCCGCGCCCGGCTGGAGCCGGAGGCAGACGCTCGAAGCGATCGCCGCGGCGCTGATCACCGGGCTCGTGAGCTTCGCGATTTTCGGCGGCCTGTTTCCGGCGCGACACTATTCCATCACGATGCTGCTCTGGCCCGTCATGATCTGGGTGGCATTCCGGTTCGGGCCGCGCGAGACTGCGACGGCCATCCTGGTCGTGTCGATCGTCGCGATTTTGCGGACCCTACAGGGCTTCGGCCCGTACGGCCATCTGTCGCCCGGCGAGTCGCTGACGCTGCTGCAAGTATGGACCGGCATCACCGCGGTGACGAGCCTCGTGCTGTCGGCGGTCGTGACATCGCAGCGCGAGATTCAGGGAACGTGGCGCGAGCTCGCGGTCACCGATCCGCTGACCGGACTCGCGAATCACCGGCAGCTGATCCAGGCGCTCGAGTCCGAGATCAAGCGCTCGCGCCGCACCGCCCAGCCGCTGGGGGTGGTCCTGCTCGACCTGGACGGCCTGAAGCAGATCAACGACCGCCACGGCCACCTGGCCGGCAGCCTGGCGATTCGCCGGGTCGCCGAGGCGCTGCTGGGATCGTGCCGCGCGACCGATACGGCGGCGCGGTTCGGAGGCGACGAGTTCGCGCTCGTGCTCCCCGAGACGGGGGAAGCGGCCGCCTGGCACGTGGCGCGTGGCGTCGTGGAGCGGCTGGCGACGGATGCCGAGAAGCCCAATATCTCCATCAGCGTGGGGGTAGCAGTGTACCCCGGCCACGGTGAGACCGTGGAGGCCCTCCTAAACGCAGCCGATGTCGCGTTATACGAGACCAAGGAACGCCGCAAGCGCAGGGCCTCAGGGCTTGCTCCCTAACCTGTCACCACTAGGTTTGGAGCCATGGACACCAAGAAAAGCATGAGCGTATCGACGCGCACGTCGGACCCCTCGGCGCTGACGGAATCCTCGGCCGGGCTGCTGCGCGAGCTCGTCGCGCACTTGCGACAGAACCGCACGCAGCTGCGCGAGGAATGGGCGCGTCGCATCACGCGCGCGGAGCTGCTCACGGCGATGACGGAAGAGGAAATCTTCGCCGAAGCGACCGCGGTGTACGACAACTACGTGGAAGCGCTCGAGACCGGCACCTTCGAAGCCCTGCAGGCGTACTCGCGGCGACTGTCGGAGCGCATCATTCCGCGAGGGGTCGAAACCGACGAAGTCGTCGGCATCGTGCTCCTGCTGCGTGACGTACTCGCCCGCTCGCTCTTCACGAAATACCAAGACAACGTCGAAAAACTCAATCGCATCCTGGACAGTTACGAGCCCGCTGCCAACCGCATCGCGAATACGGTGGCCGTCGGATTCGTGGAAGAGCGCGAGCGCATCATCCGGCAGCAACAGGAAGCGATCCGGGAGCTGTCGACGCCGGTGCTGCAGGTGCGGGAGCGGCTCCTGATTCTGCCGATCATCGGCGTGATCGATCCGCAGCGCGCCCGCCAACTCACCGAACAGCTACTGCGTGCGATTCGGGCCAACCGTGCCAAGGTCGTCGTGATCGACGTGACCGGTGTGGCGGCCATGGACTCCGGCGTCGCCAACCACTTGGTGCAGACGGTCGAGGCGTCCCGGCTCCTGGGTGCCACGGTGATCGTGACCGGCCTGTCGCCCGAAATCGCGCAGACGCTCGTGACGATCGGCGTCGACCTGAGCGAAATGGCGACGGTCGGCGACCTGCAGGGAGGCATCGAAGAAGCCGAGCGGCTGCTGGCCGACCGCGCCGCGATTCCCGGGCCGCAGCCCGGGCGCGAACCCGGTACCGATCTGACACGCTAGCTCCACCCCGCGCCCGCGGAGGACGTTGTGGAAGTACCAATACTGCGGCAGGGGCAGTATCTCATTGCTTCGATTCAATCTGCCCTCACCGACGCCGATCTCTCTCATCTTCGTGAAGCGCTGATCGCCCAGGTCGGGCGGTCGCGCTGCCGCGGCGTCATCGTGGACGTCACCGCGCTCGACGTGATGGACTCGTTCGCGGTGCGCACGTTGCGCGACATCGCGCACATGGCGCGCTTACGCGGGGCGGAGACGGTCATCGTCGGCATTCAGCCCGACGTCGCGTTCGCGATGGTGCAACTCGGCCTCACCCTGAAGGGCGTCGCGACCGTGCTGGACCTCGAAGAAGGTCTCGCCTTCCTGAATCGCCGTACCGAAGAGCGCACGTTCGAAACCAAGCCCAAGAGACCGAGCGGCCGTGGGTGAAGAGCTGCGCCTATCGATTGCCGCGGACGTCGATGTCGTAGAAGCCCGGCAACAAGGCCGCGCCTTGGCGGCGGTCGCAGGGTTTTCCAGCGGCGAGCAGACCGTCATCGCTGCCGCGATCTCGGAAATCGCCCGCAACATCCTGATGTACGCCAAGCGGGGCGAGATCACGCTCAGTCTCGTCCAGAACGGCGATCGCCAGGGCGTCGCGATCCTCGCCGTGGATCAAGGGCCGGGCATTCCGGATATCGAACGCGCGATGCAGTACGGGTACTCCACGTCCCATGGCGTGGGCGCGGGATTGCCCGGCGCGAAGCGCTTGATGGACGAGTTCGACGTGGATTCGGTGGTCGGGCGCGGCACGACGGTCACGATGAAGAAGTGGCGGCGCGCGATTTGAGAATCGAAACGGCGTTTGCGACGCTGCCGCTGCCCGGTCAGGCCGAGTCGGGCGACCTCAGCCTGAGCAAGCGGGTCGGGAAGGGGACACTCATCGCCGTCGTGGACGGGCTCGGCCACGGCCAGGAAGCCGCGTCGGCCGCCCATGCCGCCGTCGCCGCCCTCGACCGCTACTCGCGCCAGCCGCTCGTCGACCAGGTGCGCCAGTGCCATGCCGCGTTGATCGGATTGCGCGGCGTCGTGCTGGGTCTCGCGTATCTCGATCCCCAGGCCGCGACGATGACCTGGCTGGGCGTGGGCAACGTCGGCGGGATGCTGTTGCGCGCCGATCGGGCGGGCCGCCCGTCGCGCATCGCGCTGGTGCCGAACGCGGGGTTCATCGGTGCGGAGCAGACCCAACCCACGACACGAGTCGTGCCGCTGGCCCTCGGCGACACCGTGGTGCTCTACTCCGACGGCGTCAGGGACGGGTTCGCCGAGTCATTGGTGCTCGGCAACACACCGCAGGAGATCGCCGACGACATCATCACCCGCCACGTGAAAGGCAACGATGATGCGCTCGTGCTGGTAGCACGCTACGCCCGATAGCCGACCCGGCCTGCTGACGGTCGGGCCGCTGCGGGGCGCGGTGCTGAGCCTCGCCGCGCCCGCCGTCGCGATGATGGCGTGCCATTTCTCTTTCAATCTGATCGACAGCATCTGGGTCGGGCGGCTGATCGGCCCGGCGGCGCTCGCCGCGGTTTCCACCGCGGGATTCTACGTGTGGGTGGCCCTGAGTCTCGGGGAAATGGTGGAGATCGGATTGATCGCCGTCGCGGCACGGCGTCATGGCGAAGGCGATCCCGAGCGGGCCGCCCGCGCGGCGGCCGCGGCGGTGGCCTATGCCCTCGTCGCGGGGCTGGTCGTCAGTCTCGCAGGGTGGGCGCTCGCCGGGACGATGTTCCGCGTCATGACCGTCCCGCCCGAAGTGGCGACGCTCGGCCGAGCCTATTTGTCCACCTGGCTGCTGGGTGCGCCGCTCGTGTTCGGGTTCTTCGCCATCGAGGCCACGTTCCGCGCCGCGGGAGATACGCGTACGCCCTTCGTGATGCTCGCGGGCTCGGTCTGTGTCTCGATCGTGCTCGATCCCCTGCTGATCACCGGCGTGGGGCCGTTCCCGCGGCTCGGCGTCGAGGGGGCCGCACTGGCATCGGTCATGGTGCGGGGCGGGGGATTTCTGCTCGGTCTCGGGATCGCGCTGCGCCGCGGTTTGCTGCGTATCCCGGCGCCCGACTGGCGCAGCCTGCCCACCATCATTCGCATCGGCGCGCCGCTCTCGTTGTCGGGCGTCCTGCTCTCGGTCATCTATATGTGGCTCACCCGGTTTACGTCCCGGTTCGGCACCCCCGCGCTCGCGGCGCTTGGCGTGGGACATAAGATGGAAGGACTGGGCTTCATCGCGATCAGCGGTTTCTCGCTGGCCGCCAGCGCACTCGTCGGTCAGAACCTCGGCGCGCGGCAGGAGGCGAGGGCGCGGGAGGCCGTGCGGCTGACGGTGGGCTACTGCCTCGCCGTCACCGTGACGACGGCGATCGCCTTTTTGCTGATCCCCGGCGCGCTCGTCGCACTGTTCACGCGTGATCCGCAGGTGATCACGGATGGCGTGCTGTACCTGCGCGTCATTGCGTTTGCGCAGATCGGACAGAGCTTCGAGCTGATCCTCGAGGGCGCACTCGCGGGCGCGGGGTACACGTTCTGGCCGCAGGTCGCCAGCACGACATTGACGGCGTTGCGGATCCCGCTCGCCGCCTGGTGGTCGCGCCCGATCGGGCTGCTCGGCATCTGGCTCGCGCTGAGCGTGACGGCGATCTCGCGTGGGGTGGCGATGATTCTCTTCTGGAAAAGCGGGCGGTGGCGTGCAGTGCGAGTCTAAGTCTCGTGGGTCAGGGGGTGAGGTCTGATCGTCACCCTGCTCACCGACTTCGGCACCGCCGACAGCTACGTCGCCGAAATGAAGGGCGTGCTGCTGTCCGCGGCGCCGAACGTGACGCTCGTCGACATCAGTCATCAGGTTCCGCCGGGTGATATCCGCGCCGGGCAGTATCTTCTGAATCGTGCGTGGCAACGGTTTCCGCAGCACACGGTGCACCTGGCGGTGATCGATCCCGGCGTCGGGACCGCGCGCCGAGCGATCGCCGCGGAGCACGCCGGCCACCGGTTCGTCGCGCCGGACAACGGATTGCTTTCGTTCTTGCCGCCGACCGCCCGCGTCGTGTCGCTCCCAATTGCATCACAGGCCGCTCCCACGTTCCACGGCCGAGATGTCTTCGCGCCCGCCGCGGCGGCGCTCGCAACCGGCGCGACGCTCGAGTCGCTCGGCACGACAGTCACCGACCCGTACCACGCCCCACTCCCCACTCCCCATCATGACGGAACCGCCGTGATCGGTGCAGTGATCTACGTCGATCGATTCGGGACGCTCGTCTCCAACATTGTGCCGTCCATGGTGGAGCCCGGTGTCCGCATCCGCGTCGGTGATACGGACGTCGGACCGCTGCGGCGTACGTTCGCGGACGCGGCGCGGGGTGCGCTCGTCGCGTTCACGGGATCGGGTGGAACGGTGGAGATTGCGGTGCGCGACGGGAGTGCGGCGCGGCTGCTGGGCGTGGGCGTCGGGGCCGAGGTGCGGGCGTAAAGCGACGGTAAGCGACGGTAAGAGACGGTAAGGGACGGTCAAGGCAAAAAAAAGGGGACGGTACTCTTACCGTCCCTTACCGTCATCTACCGTCCCTTACCGTCCTTCCCAATCCCCTGAGGGAGTCGCGACCCTTACCTGCGCCATGACGCGATCCGCGAACCCGGCGCTCGGCGCGAACTTCGGAAGCTGGACCAGCTCGAGAATGACTTTGCGCTCCCGGTCCGCTTCGACGCGACAGAGAGAGCAATCAGCGAGGTGAATCGCCCGGGACGCGGGGAGTAGCCCCTGCGCCCAGAGCTCGATTTCATCGGTTGTGAGATGCATGGTGAGGTCAGTCATTGGGTGCCCTACGGCCTCGGTTTGGAACCGGTTTCAGTCCCGGCGATCTTCGAGATACCCACGCAATTCATTACGGGCCCGGTGGATATAGGTTTTCACCGTGCCCAGCGGCAGCTCCAGCGTTTCCGCGATTTCCTGGTAGGAATACCCCTCCACATGCCGCAGCAGGATGCAGGAGCGGTACTCGGGGCGGAGGCGGGCGATGGCCCGCTCGATCGCGCTTCCCAGTTCGCGGTTTTCGACCTCGTCGAGCGGGCTTTCGGCGCGGTCGCCCAGCTGCAGGGAAGTGGCGCGCACCTGCTCCGGCGTTTGGGCACTGGGGGCGCCGTCCAGCGACAACGTATCGATGCTCTTGCGGCGGAGATGATCGATGGCGGCGTTGTTCGCGATTTTGAAAATCCAGGACGAGAACTTGAACTCGGGCCGGTACGATTTGATGCCGTTCAAGACCTTGATGAACGTTTCCTGCGCGAGATCCTCGGCGAGCGCGCGATCGCGCACCATCCGGTAGAGCAGCGAAAAGACGGGACGCTCGTAGCGACGAACGAGCTCGCGGAATGCCGCGTCGTGACCCTGTTTTGCCCACGCCACGACCTGTTGATCGCTGGCGGCGCTCAGGTGGTCCGGCCTATCTTTCGCGCCTATGGGTCGCTCCCCAGCCTACGTGCGTGGCATGTTCACAGCGATCGCACCGCGCTACGACTTCCTGAACCATCTGCTGAGCCTCAACGTGGATCGGTCCTGGCGCCGCACCGCCGTCGCGCGGCTCGACTGGGAAGCGAAACCCGACGGAACCTATCTCGATCTCTGCGCTGGCACCCTGGACCTCGCCGCGGAGCTGGCGCGCCGCGACGGCTTCCGCGGCCGGGTGATCGGCGCCGATTTCGCCGTCCCGATGCTGACGCGAGGGAGGAACAAGGCTCCCCGCACCGTGCCGGTCGCCGCCGATGCGCTGGCGCTGCCGTTCCCCGCGGCGCGGTTCGACGGCGCGCTGGTGGGATTTGGCGTACGCAACCTCGCCGACCTCGATGGCGGGCTGCGCGAGGCGGCCCGGGTCCTGAAGCCGGGGGCGCGGTTCGTCATTCTCGAGTTCGCCACGCCCCGCCTTGCGCCGTTGCGCGCCGTGTATCTCTTCTACTTTCGGCGCATTCTCCCCGCCATCGGGCGACTGGTGTCGAAACATAGAGACGCCTATACCTACCTGCCAGAGTCGGTGCTCGCGTTCCCGGAGCCGGAAGCGCTGTCGCAGCGGCTCAGCGCCGCCGGCTTTTCGCGCGTCGGGTTCGAGCGCCTCACCGGCGGCATTTGCGCCGTCTACTATGGCACTCGCTGACCTGCGCGAGTTCGTCGGCGCGATCGACGACGCGGGCGATCTCACGCGTATCACGCGACCCGTATCGATCGACAAGGAGATCACGGAAATCGCCGACCGCTGCATGAAATCGCCGGGTGGCGGACCGGCGCTGCTGTTCGAGCACCCCACGCTCCGCGGCGGTGGGCAGTCGCGCTATCCGGTCGCGGTCAATTTGTTCGGCTCGGAGCGACGCATGTCGCTGGCCCTCGGCGTGGAGTGCCTCGACGAGGTCGGCGCCCGCATCTCGGAGCTGCTCGCCCTCAAGGTTCCCGAGGGGCTGCTCGGCAAACTCGCGCTACTGCCGCGCCTCGCGGAGGTGGCGAAGTTCCCGCCCAAGACAGTCGGCCGAGCGGCGTGCCAGGACACGGTCCTCAAGGGCTCCGACATCGACCTCACGCAGTTCCCGGCGCCGATCTGCTGGCCCGAGGACGGCGGGCCATACATCACGCTCGGTGGAGTCATAACGAGGGATCCGGAGTCAGGAGTCAGGAATGTGGGGATGTATCGCGTGCAGGTGCTCGGGAAGAACACACTCGCGATGCACTGGCAGCGCCACAAGGTGGGCGCGGCGCATTGGCGCGTGATGGCGGAGCGCGGGGAGACGATGCCCGTCGCGATCGCGCTGGGCGGCGATCCGGCCAGCATCTACGCGGCTTCGGCGCCGCTGCCGCCGACGATCGATGAGTTTCTGTTCGCCGGATTCCTGCGCGGGGAGCCGGTGCGGCTGGCCAAAGCCGTGACGTCCGACCTCGAAGTCCCCGCCGAAGCCGAGATCGTCATCGAAGGGCACATCGACCCGCGCGCCGAGCTGGTGCTCGAGGGGCCGTTCGGCGACCACACCGGCTTTTACTCGCTCGCGGACTACTATCCCAAAGTTCACGTCACCGCCGTGACGCTGCGCGACGACGCCATGTGGCCCCACACGATCGTCGGCCGCCCGCCGATGGAGGACTATTACCTGGGCCATGCGACCGAGCGGATTTTCCTGCCGCTGCTGCGGCTCACGATTCCGGAGGTCGTGGACCTCCACATGCCGGCGGAGGGGATTTTTCACAACCTCGTATTCGTGAGCATCGACAAGCAGTACCCGGGGCAGGCCTACAAGGTGATGAACGGCTTGTGGGGGCAGGGGCTGATGTCCCTCGCCAAGGTGATCGTCGTGGTGGACAAGGACGTGAATGTGCGCGATCCGAAGGAAGCGTGGTGGGTGGCGCTCAATCACATCGATCCCGAGCGCGACGTGCGGTTCACGATGGGACCGATCGACGTGCTCGATCACTCCAGCCGCGGCTTCACCTACGGGTCGAAGATGGGAATCGATGCGACGCGGAAGTGGAAAGAGGAGGGCTTCACGCGCGAGTGGCCGAACAAAATCGTAATGGATGCTATGACGAAGCAGAGGGTCGATGAGATGTGGAAGGATCTGGGAATCGACTTGGACGGTAAGGGACGGTAAATGACGGTAAGGGACGGTAATGTCTCGCGAGAGGGACAGACGTTTGGGGGCGAATCGATTCTGGTCCGGTACGTCAACCTTGTAAAACTCCCGCATACCGTCTTCGCTCTGCCGTTCGCGCTGCTGGGCGTGATCGTCGCTTCATACAGACAGCCGGTGACGTGGCGGGTCGCGATCCTGGTGGTGCTGGCATTCACCGCCGCCCGCTTCGTCGCCATGGGATTCAATCGCATCGCGGACCGGCGCCTGGACGCCAGAAACCCGCGCACGCAGGGCCGGGAGCTGCCGACGGGCCGCCTGACGGTCAGCCAGGCGTGGGCCGCCGTGCTCGCCGCGATGATTGTCTTCCTGTGGTCGGCGTGGGCGTTGAATCCGTTGTGCGCCGCCCTCGCTCCGATCGCCCTCATCTGGATTGCCACGTATAGCTACACCAAGCGATTCACCGACTGGACCCATCTGTGGCTCGGCGGCGCACTCGCGGTCGCACCCGTGGGCGGCTACATCGCCATCACGGGCGCGTGGAGCGATCCCTGGTGGTTGTTGCTGGTCATCGCGGTCGCAGTGGCCTGCTGGGTCGCGGGGTTCGACATTTTTTATGCGCTGCAGGACGAGGCGTTCGATCGTGCGGAGCAGCTGCGGTCGCTGGTCGTGCGCCTGGGGCAGGGGTGGGCGATCATCGTGGCGAAGCTGCTGCACGGGGCGGCGATCGCCGCGCTGATCCTGTTCGGCATGAGTGCCGGTCTGGGGCTGCCCTACTTCGTCGGCGTGGCCATTGGGGTTGCCGTGATCGGCTGGGAGCACCGCCTGGTGCAGCCCGGTGACCTGTCCAAGCTCAATGCGGCGTTCTTCACCGCGAACGGGATCGTGAGCATCGTCGTGTTTCTGGGGGCGTTGGTGGATCGGATCGTATGAGCGGGATGCGGGATGCGAGAAGCGGGATGCGTAAGGGCTCGAAACCTCGCCCGCGCATCCCGCATCCCCCATCTCGCATCCCGCCGCCACCGCGGCCGCCCACGCATCCGAAACGTTCCCCCACACCGAACCGTCGAGGGCGCTAGGGCGCAGGCTTATCACCCAATCCTGCAAGGTCGAGTAGGAACGCATACTCGAACGCGACGTCGTGCCAACGCTTGTAACGCCCCGACGAGCCGCCATGTCCCGCTTCCATGTTGGTCCGCAGAATCAGGCGGTTGTTATCGGTCTTCATGGCGCGCAGACGCGCGGTCCACTTTGCCGGCTCGAAATACTGTACCTGCGAGTCGTGCAGCCCCGCCGTGATGAGCAGGTTGGGGTACGCCTTGCGCGCCACGTTGTCGTAGGGCGAATACGACAACATGTAGCTGTAGAACGTCGAGTCGTGCGGATCGCCCCACTCGTCGTATTCGCCTGTCGTCAGCGGGATCGTCGAGTCCATCATCGTGGTTATCACGTCCACGTACGGCACTCCGGCGACGACGCCCTTGAACAGCTCCGGCCGCACGTTGATCACCGCGCCCATGAGCAGGCCGCCGGCGCTCGCGCCGCGGGCAAAGAGGCGATCCGGCGTCGTGTAGCCGCGCCGCACCAGGTCGTCCGCCACGTCGATGAAGTCGGTAAAGGTGTTCTTCTTGTGGAGCTGCCTGCCGTTTTCGTACCACTCCCGACCCATCTCCGAGCCGCCGCGGATGTGCGCGATCGCGAATGCCACGCCGCGATCGAGCAGCGACAGCCGGTCCGATGAGAACGTCGGATCACTGCTCGATCCATACGAGCCGTAGCCGGTCAACAGCAGCGGCGCGGGGCGGGCGATCCCTTTGTGATACACCAGCGATACGGGCACCCGGGCCCCGTCCCGCGCGGTCGCGTACAGACGCTCGGTGACGTAGTTCGCGGGATCGAAGCCGCCCAGGACTTCGTCGCGCTTGAGCAGCGTCTTCTGGCGCGTGCTCATGTCGTAGTCATAGATGGACGTCGGCGTCGTCAGCGACGTGTAGCCGAACCGCAGCACGCGCGTGTTGAACTCGCGGTTGGTGCTCACGTACGCGAGGTAGGCTTGCTCGCCGAAGTCGAGATAGTGCTCGGCGCTGCCCGCCACCCCCCCGGCCCAGGGGCGCACGCGCAGCTGCATCAGCCCGTCCTTGCGCTCGCTCAGCACCAGGTAGTCGCGGAAGATGTCGAAGTCCTCGAGCAGGACGTCGGGCCGGTGCGCGATGACCTCCTGCCAGCTGGCGATGCCCGGATTCGAGACCGGCGTCCGCATCAGGCGGAAGTTCTTGGCGTGATCGTTCGTGAGGATGTAGAAGTAGTCGCCATGGTGATCGGCGAAATACTCGCGGCCACGCTCGCGGGGAATGAGCACGCGGAACGCCGAATTGGGACGGTCGGCGGGAACGTAGTGGTACTCGGTCGTCATCGTCTGCCACGATTGAATCATCACGTAACGCCGGGATCGGGTCTTGAACACCGACGTGTAGTAGGTCTCGTCCTGGTCCTCGTAGACGAGCTGATCGGCCACGGCGCTCGTGCCCAGCGTGTGGCGATAGATGCGGCTCGCTCGGAGCGTCACCGAGTCCTGCTTGGTATAGAACAGCGTGCGGTTGTCTTCGGCCCACGCCATGTTGCCGGTGACGCGCGGAATGACGTCGGCCAAGTCCTGACCGGTGCGCAGATCCTTGATGCGCAGCGTCGCGATCCGCCTGCCGATCGTGTCGACCGCGTACGCCAGCAGATTCTCGCCGGAGCTGATTTGCCACCCCATCACCTGGAAGAACGGCTTGCCCTCGCCGAGCGCGTTGCCGTCGATCAGGATCTCCTCCGGCGCGACCAGAGAACCGCGCTTGCGCGCGTAGATCGGGTAGTTCTTCCCCTCCACTAGGCGCGTGTAGTAGAAATAGCCGCCCTCCCGGTAGGGCACGGACTGGTCGTTCTGGCGCACGCGTCCCTTCAACTCCTCGAACAGGCGATCCTGTAGCGCCTCCGTGTGCGCCATGACCGCCTTGGTGTACGCGTTTTCATCCTGGAGATACTTGATGACTTCCGGATTATCGCGATCGCGCAGCCAGTAGTACTGGTCGATGCGCACGGTGCCGTGCTCGTCGAAGCGGTGCTCGCGCACCGCGGCCATCGGCGGTGCGAGCGCGGCGGTGGTTGCGGCAGTAGCCGGTTGTTGCTGCGCGAGGATGACACCGGGAACGAAGGCCGCGAGGGCCAAAACGCGAGTACGTGTGAGCATAGGCTCGAATTAACGCTATGTTTCGGGCCGTGACCACCCCCGCTCATCCGCTCGTCCTCGCGATCACGGGCGCCTCGGGCGCGCCCTACGCGGTGCGGTTGCTCGAGAGTCTCGCGACGCACCACGTGCCGACCTGGCTGCTCGTCTCGACCCACGGATGGCGGCTGCTGGCGGAGGAGTGCGGCATCAAGGACGAAGCCGCGCTGCGAAAGGCGACGGGCGACTGGGAGTGCGTCCGGCTGTTCAATGACGCGGATCGCGGCGCGGAGCCTGCGTCTGGTTCGGTGAAAACGCTGGGGATGGTCGTGTGTCCCTGCTCGATGGGCACCATGGCGGCGATTGCGCACGGCACCAGCCGGTCGCTGATCGAGCGGGCCGCCGACGTGACGCTCAAGGAAGGGCGCAAGCTGGTGCTGGTACCGCGGGAAACGCCGCTGTCGCTGGTGCACCTGCGCAACATGACCCTCGCGGCGGAAGCGGGTGCGGTCGTGCTCCCCGCGGCCCCAGGATTCTATCAGCGACCGCGGGAAATCGGCCAGCTCGTCGACTTCGTCGTGCAGCGCATCGTCGATCACCTGGGTCTCGAGATCCGGCTCATTCAGCCGTGGCAGGGATGACGACCGACGTCCGCGAGCTGCTGTCGCGCGACGTCACCCCGGAGCTGTACCACGAGGTTCGCGCGCTGTGGAAGGCGCACTCGATCGCCGAGGACAAGCGTGACATCGCGGGACTGATCGCGACGCTCACGCCCGACTGCGTGTATGAAGTCGTCGGCGAAGCAGGCGCGCGGTGGGAGGGGCACGCCGGCGCCACGCGGTTCTACGTGGAGCTGCTCGGCGCGATTCCCGACATCCATTTCGATCTGCAGCAGATCGTGATCGGGCCGCAGGGCGTGTGCGAGGAGGCGAAGGTCACAGGAACGCAAAAGGGAAGATGGCTCTCGCGCGCGGCGACAGACGCGAAGGTCGAGTTCCGCGTCGTGATCTTCTTCCCGTGGGATCCGCACAAGAAGAAATTCAAAGGCGAGCGCGTGTTCGTTGCAATCTGAACACCGCGAACACGGAACCGACGCTCACTCCCCCGGTGTAGCTCCTCCCATGAGGAGGATCTGACCATGAAACGCATGCTCGCCTGCACCACCGCCGCCACCGCCCTCGCGCTGGGCGCGGCCGCGGCCCTGTCCGCGCAATCCGGCATCGCGGTGAAGGGCGGCTTCTCGTACGGCAATGTGTCCAACCGCGGGATTCTGCCTGGGAATCTCGACTCACGCACCGGCTTCGCCCTGGGTCTCTCGTTCGGGGCGGGCCGCAACGTGCTCGGCTTCGGGTTCGAAGGCCTGTACGCCCAACGCGGCGTCGTCAGCAGTTCGTCACCACCTGACGAGCGCAAGCTGGACTACATCGACGTGCCGGTGTTCGTCCGTGCCTTGTTCCCCTCGCCGGGGATCGCGCCGTACGCCTACGCCGGTCCGCAGGCGTCGTTCGAGTTGCGCTGCCGCGCCGGCAACAACGCCTGTACAGACTCCGGCCGCCCGTCCACGTCGTTCGCCGCGGTGATCGGCGGCGGCGCGCGGCTGGGCGCGCGCAGCGCGTTCACGATCGAGGGCCGCTACGTCTACGGCTTGACGGATCTGAAGCTCAGCACCGTAACGAGCTCTGAGAGTTACAAGACGCGTTCCTTTCTGATTCTCGCGGGGTGGGCGTTCTAGCGTAGGAGGCAGGGCGAGGCCAACGTTTGGTATGATCCTCCTCGCCCTCCTCCTCCAGCTTGCGGATTCGCTCACACCCAGACCCGCGCCGCCGCGCGCCACATGGCGCACGCTGATCGGCGCGTACGCCGACGGCCCCGAGACGCTGTACGTCTACGAAGACCGCGGTGGCCTGTTCATGCTCGTAGACTCGATGGTGCCCGCGCTGCTCGCGCAACGGTCCGAGTCCGTGTTCTCCTCTCCCGCCGAAGGCCCGCTAGGTGGTGACGCGCTCGTGTTCCGGCGCAGCGAGATCCAGGCGGGGCGCCGAGCCTGGCGCCGGTTGCAGCTCGGCCCTGCCGATGGGCGCCAGCTCCGGCTACAGCCTGTTCAACCGGTTGCCGAGCTGCTGCGGGTCGATCGCGCGCTGACACCCCCCGCCGAGAGCGGGGCGTTCCTCGCGCCGGACCTCGTCGAACCAGCGGCGCTCGATGCCAGCATTCATCTCGACATCCGCTACGCATCGACGAACAATTTCCTCGGCAGCGTGTTCTATTCCTCCCCCCGCGCGTTTCTGCAGCGGCCCGCGGCGCTGGCGCTCTTGCAAGCCGCGCGCGCGTTGCGGCCCCTCGGCTACGGCCTGCTGATTCACGACGCGTACCGCCCGTGGTACGTGACCAAAGTCTTCTGGGACGCGACGCCGCCCGCGTCGCGCTGGCTCGTGGCGGACCCCGCCAAGGGGTCGAAGCACAATCGCGGCGCTGCCGTCGACATCACGCTGTACGACCTGGCCACCGGCGCAGCGGTGGAGATGCCGTCCACGTACGACGAGGCGACCCCGCGCGCCAAGGCCGACTTCCCGGGCGGTACTTCGCTGCAACGCTGGCATCGCGCGCTCCTCAAGCGCGCGCTCGAGGCGCAGGGGTTCACCGTGAACCCGAGCGAGTGGTGGCATTTCGACTTCCGCGGTTGGGCTCGGTACCCGATTCTCAACGCGCCGTTCGAGGAGCTGCCACGCGGCGCCGCACCCCAGGACAGCACGCGCTACACCCACGCCGACACCCTGCGCGGCTCCGACGGCCCCGCACGCGCGTGGTGGGACGTGCAGTTCTACGACCTGCACACCCGCGTGAATCCACGGGACTCGAGCATCAGCGGCTGGAACGGCATCACCTATCGCGTGCTGCAGCCCGCGCGCGAGATGCAGATCGACCTGCAGGTGCCGCTGCAGGTGGACAGCATCGTGCAGGATCGCCGCACGCTTGCCTTTCGCCGGGATGGCAACGCGTTCTTCGTCACGCTGCCCTCGCCGCAGCGAGCCGGTACGACTCGCACGGTCACCGTGTGGTACCATGGCAAGCCGCGCGTGGGTCGGCGCCTCCCGTGGGACGGCGGCTTCACGTTCCCCCTGGACAGCCTCGGCCGGCAGTGGATTGCCACCGCCAATGAGGGGCTGGGCGCCAGCGTCTGGTGGCCCACCAAGGACTACCTGGCGGACGAACCGGACAGCCAGCGCATCGCGATCACCGTGCCCGATCCGCTGATCGACGTCTCGAATGGCCGGCTGCGCCGCTCCACACACAACGGCGATGGCACCACGACGTACGAATGGTTCGTGACGAGCCCCATCAACAACTATGACGTCACGATCAATGCAGGGCAGTACACACACTTCAGCGACACCCTGGACGGCGAAGCGGGACGCCTGACGCTCGACTTCTGGCCGCTCGACTACCACGCCGACACCGCCCGCCGCCAGTTCCAACAGGTCGTCCCGCTGCTGCGCTGTTTCGAGCATTGGTTCGGACCCTACCCTTGGTATGCCGACGGCTACAAGCTGGTGGAGACGCCGCACCTGGGCATGGAGCATCAGAGCGCCGTCGCCTATGGCAATCACTACCTCAACGGCTACCTGGGACGCGATCTGTCTCGCACGGGCCTCGGCCTGCAGTGGGACTTCATCATCGTGCACGAGAGCGCGCACGAGTGGTTCGGCAACAACATCTCGGCACAGGACCACGCCGACATGTGGGTGCACGAGAGCTTCGCCAACTACGCCGAGGGGATTTACACCGAGTGCCGTATGGGGAAGAGCGCGGGCGCGGCGTACATGATCGGTGCGCGTGCCGGCGTGCGGAACGACCGGCCCGTCGTCCCAGCCTTTGGAGTGAACGCGCAAGGCTCAGGCGACATGTATCCCAAGGGTGGGAACATGTTGCACACGATTCGCGCGATCATCGACGACGACGCGAAGTGGCGTGAGATCCTGCGCGGCCTGAACAAGACGTTCTACCATCAGACGGTCACCGGCAGACAGGTCCAAGACTACATCAGCCGCGAGGCCGGGATCGACCTCAGCAAGGTGTTCGCGCAATACCTCACCACGACCAGGATCCCGGCGCTCGAATACCGGGTGCAGGGCACCACGCTGTCGTATCGCTGGGCGAACGTCGTGCCGGGGTTCGATATGCCGGTGCGCGTGAACATTCCCGGGCTGGGCACCAGACTACTGCGTCCCGCGGAGGCGTGGCCGACGCTCGACGCGTCGCCCCGGGGAGGAGAGCTGAGCGTCGACGAGAACTTTTATGTGACGGCGTCGCAGGCCCCGTGAGACTTGGCGTCATCTCGGATACGCACGGCTTGCTGCGGCCGCACGTGTTCGAGGTATTTCGCGAGGTCGACCACATTCTCCATGGTGGAGACGTCGGACCTGCGGACCTCCTCATCGAGCTGCGCGCGCTCGCCCCCGTAACCGCGGTTTACGGAAACACGGACGGATTCGAGGTCCGCGCGAAGCTTCCACAAGTTGCCGAAATCGAGCTGGATGGGTTCCCCATCGTCGTCACGCATGGAGACCAGTTCGGCACCCCCAATCCCGCCACGCTGCACGAGGCTTTCCCTCACGCCGAAATCATCATTTTTGGGCATAGCCATCGGCCGTTGCTCGCGCTGGTGGACAAGACGGTGACCGTGATGAATCCCGGCGGGGCGGGGGCGCCGCGCTTCGGGATACCGCCCAGTGTGGGGATTCTCGAGCTGGAGCCCGGAATTCCGCCGCGCGGGAGGATTGTCGTGCTGGATTGATCGTGAATCCTCCCCTTGCCCGGCTGCGTACGTCTTTTTACCTTGCTCAAGCACCCCCCAAAAAAGGCCACGGACTGAAATGATTCGTCAATCCACCGTCACGCCAATGCTGCGCCGCATCTGGGCGGAGCCCGGCACGCAGTGCCGGCTCGGCCCATTGGTCGACGCGCGTGGGCGTATTGCGTCCGGGAGCGCCGGCGCCGGTGGAGGTGGGGGAGCGCCCTAGAAGTCGATCGGATCGAGTTCGCGCCGTGATCCGGCCTTCCGGGTGCTTCATGGGACCTGGGAGGCCGTTCTGTTACGCATCACTCGAGGATCACGGACATGAGCACGTTGCAGCATCTCGACGATCACATCATCGCGCGGTATACGGCCCAACCGACCCGGCTCCCAGCCGAGCTGCGGCGGCAGATCGAGCACGCCTGGCAGGGCGCGCCGGTCCAGCTGTACGCGCTGGCCGATCTCGACCAGGGGTTGCGGCTCACCGAGACGTGGTTGGCCCTGGGTCCGCGGCACGTCGCCGTAGCGAATCGGGCGACCGAGGGCTGGGACTTGCGGGTCATCGATCGCGCGCAGATCCAGGCAATCCGGGAGGCACCGGGACTGTCCGCGAACACGCTGACGCTGCTCGGCGCGCCCGGAGAGCCAGCTTTGGCGCTGCTGCGCTACACGCACCGCCAGCGGCGGGCGTTCGAGAACATCCGGTTCGTGCTCGAGGAGCAGCTCGCCGGCCACATCCGGCACCTTGCTGACGTGGACGCGGATCGGCTCTACGCCGAGAGCGTGGCGCGGCCGATCCGGGACGCACAGGCGCTCGTGTCTGGGCGTCAGACCGCGGTCATCCGCCGGCTGCTCGGCTATCTCAAGCCGTATCGCCGGCAGCTCATGTTCGGCATGGCGGCGGCGACGGTCATTACGCTGGTCAGCCTGGTGCCGCCGTATCTCGCGGGCCACCTGATCGATCGCGTGGTGCGCCCGGCGCAGGCGGGGGCCTTATCGCTCGCCCGCGCCACCACGATCGCGTGGCTGGCAGTGGCGGCGATGGCGCTGGTCTATCTCGTGCGCCAGGCGGCGGCGCACGTGCGGCTGCGTCTCATGTCGATCCTCGGTGAGTGGGTCGCTCGCGACCTGCGTGCCGAGCTGTACGAGCACATCCAGCGCCTCTCCCTGGCGTTCTTCTCGCGCAAGCGCACGGGAAGCTTGATCACGCGTGTCTCCGCCGACACCGACCGGCTGTGGGAGTTTCTGGCGTTCGGCGTCGTGGACGTGTCGCTCTCGCTCGTGATGCTCGCGGGGCTGGGGACGGTGTTGCTCACGCTCGACTGGCGCCTGGGGTTGGTGATGACGCTGCCGGTACCGCTGTTCTGCTGGCTGATCTACCGGCACAGCGACGACATCACGCGGTTGTTCATCCGCGCGTGGCGTAAGTGGTCGCGGGTGACGGACGTGTTGTCGGACACGATTCCCGGCATCCGCGTGGTCAAGGCGTTTAACCAGGAGCAGCGGGAGATCGGGCGCTTCGGTGAGCGCAACGAGGACGTGACCGCTGAATTCAACCGCATTCACGCGTCGTGGACCAAGTTTTGGCCGCTGCTGATGCTCGGTGTGCACGCAATGACGGTCGCGGTGTGGGTATTCGCGGTGCCGCGCCTGCTAGGCGATGGGGCGCAGCTGCCGGTGGGGACGTTCGTTTCGTTCCTGCTGTACACCACGATGTTCGCGGCGCCGATCGAAGTGATCGGGCAGATGGCGCGGACGATCAACCGGGCGACGACGTCGGCGCATCGGGTGTTCGAGGTGCTCGACACCGAGCCCGAGATTCGTGAAGTGCCGGAGCCGGTGCGGCTGGAGCCGGTGCATGGCCGGGTGACGTTCGAGCACGTGACGTTCGGGTACGATGGCGTCCGGCAGGTGTTGCGCGGCGTGAGCTTCGACGCCGCGCCCGGAGAGTTGATCGGGCTCGTCGGCCCGTCGGGCGGCGGCAAGACCACGATCGCGAACCTGATCGCGCGCTTCTACGACGTGACCGGGGGAACGATTCGAGTCGACGGGATCGATATCCGGCGGCTCGATACGGGGCACTACCGCCGGCAGATCGGGATGGTGCTCCAGGATCCGTACCTGTTCCACGGGACGGTGCTGGAGAACATCCGCTACGGCCTGCCGGAGGCGCCGCTGGGCCAGGTGGTCGCGGCGGCGCAGGCGGCAAGTGCCCACGACTTCGTCACCAAGCTGCAGCACGGCTACGACACGGTGGTGGGAGAGCGGGGGCACACGCTGTCGGGCGGGGAGCGGCAGCGCGTCTCGATCGCCCGCGCGATCCTGCACGATCCGCGGATCCTCATTTTGGACGAGGCGACGAGCAGCGTGGATACGGAGACGGAGCGTGAGATCCAGCAGGCGCTCGAGCGACTGGTGGCGGGACGCACCGTGTTCGCCATCGCGCACCGGCTCTCGACGCTGCGCAAGGCGTCGCGGTTGTTCGTGATCGAGGACGGCCGGCTGGTGGAGCACGGCACGCATGCCGAGCTGCTCGCGCAAACAGATGGGATGTACCGGCGCTTATACGAGCTGCAGCTGCAGCTCCAATAGAAAGGAGGCTCCATGACGCTGGTCGTGGCGGAGAAAATGCAGGCTTTCGTTTTGGAATGGCGAGATGATGGTTCGTTATGGGCAGTGCGAGACGACAGCGAGCGGGCAGTTTCCGTGCGGCGCTGCTTCCCGTGGACGGAGCCCGCGCGGCACCTGTCGCTGCGGGATGCCGACGAGGAGGAGTTCGCCTTCGTCCGGGATCCGGCGGACCTCGACGCGCGCTCCCGCGCGGCGCTGGAGATGGCGCTCGCGGTGGCGGGGTTCGTGTTCGAGGTGACGCGGGTGCTCGAGATCGATGAGGAAGTCGAGATTCGCCATTGGCGGGTCGAGACGCAGCAAGGTCCGCGCGCGTTCCAGACGAGGCTCGATGACTGGCCGCGCACGCTCCCGCATGGAGGGTTGCTGATTCGTGACCTGGCGGGGGATCTGTATCACCTCGGCAGGCCGGGGGCATTGGACCGCCACAGCCGGGAACTGCTGTGGGCGTTTGTTGATTGACGAAGGTTGGACGGTTGGAAGGTTGGAAGGAAAACCTTCCAACTTTCCAACTTTCCAACATTCTACCGCTGGCACTTCGAACAATACGTCGTCTGCCGCAAATCGATCTTGTGTGTCTTAATCAGCTTCCTGCCGCACCGCACGCATTTTTCCCCACCGCGACCGTACACGCGGAGCTCGAATTGGAACCGGCCGCGCTCCCCGGTGCCCGTGCGATAGTCGCGCAGCGTCGTGCCCGACGACGCGAGCGCTCGTTGCAGCACATCGACGATCGCGGCGTGCAACCGCGCGAACTCTTCGAGCGACAGTTGGTTTGTCGGCTTCGACGGATCGAGCAGGGCGTCGAACAGCGCTTCGTTGGCGTAGATGTTTCCCACTCCCGCCAGGCGCCGCTGGTCCATGATCGCTTTCTTGACCGCCGTGCGCGTGCCCTTCAGGCGATCCGCAAAGACGAACGGCGTGAACGTCTCCTCCAGCGGCTCGGGGCCGATGCGTCCCGTGTAGCGAATCCAGCCTTTCTCATCGAGCAGCCAGATCGTGCCGAGCCGCCGCACGTCGCGATAGACGAAGCGGCGTCCATCACTCAGGGTGCAGATGAGGACGGCGTACTTCGCTTGCTCCGGGGTGAGCGGCTTGTCGTGGACGATCAGAGAGCCGGTCATGCGCGGCTGGATGATCATGCGGTGGCCGGATGACAGCCGAATGACGGCGTGTTTGGCGCGGCGGGAGACCTGTTCGATGGTGTTGCCGCGCAACGTCTTGATCAGGCGCGGCTTGGAGACCTGGCGCAGCACATCGGATTTCTTCAGCTCCACGCGCGCGATGCGACACCCCTCGAGCCGTCGGGCGATTTCGCGGACGATCGTTTCGACTTCAGGCAGTTCCGGCACGCTGGATCTCGCGCCAGGCGACGTCGCGCCGCCAGGTCTTGCCTTCGAACGCAATCCGCTCGGCGGCCGCGCGGCTCGCGGTCGCCGCGTGCGCCACCGTCGTGCCGAGACCGGTCACACTCAGCACACGGCCACCGGCTGTACGCAATCGTCCCTCGTTGTCCCGGGACGTGCCCGCGTGGAAGACGATCACGTCATCCCCGAGCTCCGCCGAGTCTGGGAGCCTGATCGCCACGCCCTTTTCCGGATTGTCGGGATACCCGCGCGCGGCCAGCACCGTGGTGACCGCGGCCCGCTCGGTCATCAACACCTGCTGGGTGGGCAACGGATTCCAGCGTCGCTGCGCGATCGCGATGAGATGCTCGGTGAATCCGGGCAACAGCGCGGGCAGCAGCGCCTGCGTCTCCGGATCGCCGAAGCGCGCATTGAACTCGAGGACCGACGGCATGCCGTCGGGCAGAATCATCAAACCGGCATAGAGCACGCCTTCGTAGGGAGACCCCTGCGCCGCCACCTCGCGCAGCGCCGGCTCGAAGACTTCGGCGCGCACCCGCGCGAGCAACGGCTCCGTGGCGATCCCGACGGGACAGTACGCACCCATGCCGCCGGTGTTCGGCCCGGTGTCGCCCTCGCCGAGCCGCTTGTGATCCTGCGCGGGCGGCAGCATCACGATGCGCTCGCCGTCGGTCAGTGCGAGCACCGATAACTCCTCGCCCTCCAGAAACTCCTCGACGAGGACCTCTCGGCCGGCGTCACCCAGAGAGCCATCGAGCATGGCGCGCACCACGTTGGCGGCCTCGATGCGGGTCTGGCAGACGACGGCACCTTTCCCCGCGGCGAGTCCCGATGCCTTCACGACGAGCGGCTCGGCGTGATCTCCGATGTACTCGAGGGCAGGCCCCATTCCGACGAACGTGGCACTGGCCGCCGTACGTACGCCGGCGCGCCGCATGACTTCTTTTGCATATGCCTTCGACGACTCGACGCGTGCGGCGGCGGCCGTCGGCCCGAACACGGCGTGCCCCCCGTCCCGCAGGCGATCCACCAGGCCTGCGGCGAGCGGGGCTTCGGGACCCACGATCGTGATGTCGATGTCGTGTTGCTGGACGGCCGCGACGAGATCGTCGATCGCGGTGGCGGAGATGGGGAGGTTGCTCGCGAGAGTCGCGGTACCGGGATTCCCGGGGGCTGCAAAAATGTCGGTGTCGGAGGCGTCGCGCCGCAGCGCCCAGCAGAGGGCGTGCTCGCGGCCGCCGCCTCCGACGACCAATACTCTCACTTCTTCTTGAATGCGTCCGAAAACGCCTGGGCGGCTCGCTTGGCGGAGTCCACCACGTCGTTCACGACTGCCTTGGCTTCCTTCATATAGTGGTCACGCGCCTCATCGATGTCCTTGTCGATCGGCCGGTTCTCGGCGTCCGGGCCGCGGCGGGTGTACTCGCCGTTCAGGATGCGCTCGTAATGGCCGGCTTCGATCCAGCGTTGCAGCTCGGCGGCGCGCAGCGTACTGAACGGATGCGTGCGTTCGAGTGTGTTCAGGATCTGGAAGATCCGGTCGAGCGCGCCACCCGTCTCCTCGTATTCCTTCGCCTGGATCAGGAACTCGTTGAGGTCCATCTGCTTCATGTCGCCGCCGCCCGCCATCTTGAGATGCATGCGCATGGCGGCGTGAGGATCCTGGACCGCCAGGAGACCCGCGCGATCGGAGGAGAGCTCGCTTTTGCGGAACCACTCGAGCAGCGCGATCCGGATCGGCAGCAGGGCGATGCCCGCCAGGAACGGCAGGGTGGAAAAACTGAAGTTGAGGATCAGGATCAGGATCGTGACATAGAGCGCGTGCCCGCTCATCACGTGGCCCAGCTCGTGGCCCAGGAGCGTCCGCATTTCGTCGTCATCGAGCAGCTTCAACGCACCGGAGTTAATGACGATGAACGGCCGGTCCATCCCGTAGGCGCCGGCGTTGACGAACGGCGTCTGGGAAACGAACAGCTCGGGCCGGGGGTCCCAATCCATCGTCGTCAGCACGTCGGTGTACAGCTCATTGAGTCGCGGGAACTGCTTCGGCCCGACGCGCACCGCGTCGGCCTGGAACAGCAGGCGGATGCCGCGCTCGCCGATGAATCCGTAGATCTTCTTCACCACGAGGTCGAACCCGGGAACCGAGCGCAGCGACTGCAGCGCCGCGCGATCCGCCGGATGCTCCCACGAGACGGAAGCGATCTGGGTCAAAGCTTTCCGCGGACGCGCCGCGGGAAGGTTGTTCGTTGGCTGTGTCATGCCTATCTCCTGATTGGATTCCCACCCGTACGGTGTGCAGAATCCCGTGTTTCGGTACGGTTAGTCGTCCGCTAGCGCCTGATCCAGGTCCCCGATCAAATCCTCCACATCCTCGATCCCGACGGACAGCCGGACCAGGCTGTCGGTCAGCCCCATGCGGCGCCGCATCTCGGGCGGCACGCTGGCGTGGGTCATGGACGCCGGATGCCCGATGAGGCTCTCGACCCCTCCCAGCGACTCGGCCAGGGCGAAGATCCTGGTTCGCTCGACGAAGCGACGGGCGAACGCGGCATCGCCCAGCTCGATGCTGATCATCCCCCCGAATCCCTTCATCTGACGGGACGCGAGCTCGTGCTGCGGATGTGACCGCAGGCCGGGATAGTATATGCGCTGCACCCGTGGATGCTGCTCCAGCCACTCGGCGACCCGGCGGCCGTTGGCATCGTGCTGGCGCATGCGCAGCGCCAGCGTCTTGGTGCCGCGCAGCGCCAGCCAGCAGTCGAACGGCCCCGGCACCGCGCCGGACGAGTTCTGAATGAAGCCGAGGCGCTCCGCGAGGTCGTCGCGGCTCGTCACCAGCATCCCGCCGACCATGTCGGAGTGGCCGTTCAAGTACTTGGTGGTCGAGTGGAGCACGATGTCGGCGCCGAATTGCAGCGGCTGCTGGAAGTACGGTGTGGCGAACGTATTGTCGACGACGAACAGCGCCTTGGCCTTGCGTGCGATCTCGCCGGTCGCCTTGAGATCACACAGTCGCATCATCGGGTTGGTGGGCGTCTCGGCGTAGACGATCCTGGTGTTCGGCGTGACCGCGGCCGCGACGGCTGCGGTGTCGCCGCCGTCCACGAACGTGAACGTGAGTCCGAGCCGTGCCCAGATGTGCGTCATCTGCCGGTGCGACCCACCGTACACGTTTTCACCGCTCACGACGTGATCGCCCGCCGACAGCAGCTTTATCACGGCGTCGAGCGCCGCCAACCCGGAGCCGAACGCGAATCCGTGCAGGCCGCCCTCCAGCGCGGCCACGTTGCGCTCGAGCGCCTCGCGCGTGGGATTGCGGGTGCGGGCATACTCGTAGCCCTTGTGACGCCCCAGTCCCTCCTGGATATAGGTGGAGGTCTGGTAGATGGGCGTCATCACCGCGCCGCTTAAGGGATCGGCTACATACCCGGCGTGCACGGACCGAGTCGCAAAGCGGTGCGCGAGATCGTGTTCTGCGACACGCGTCATGGCCGGAACGTAAGGGCCGCTTCCGCCAGGGGCAAGCGACACATACGTTAGGCACGCGATGCCACCGTTCTCAGGAATGCGTTGTCTCGTCGTCGACGACGAGCCGCGGCTGCGCCGGGTGCTGGTGCGCCTGCTCGAAGGCGAAGGGTTCGCGTGCGCGGAAGCGGGCTCGGGCGTCGAGGCGCTGCAGGAGCTGGAGAAGGGCGCGGTGCCGCTCGTCATCTCCGACCTGCGGATGCCGGAGATGGACGGCGTGACGCTGCTGCGCGAAATCATCTCCCGCTGGCCCGAGACGGCGGTGATCGTGGTGACCGCGGTGGCCGAGGTCGAGAGCGCCGTCGCGTGCCTGCAGATGGGTGCCCTGGATTACGTGGCGAAGCCGTTCCATCTCGATGAAGTTCGCGCGCGCGTGTCACAGGCGCTGGACAAGCGCCGGCTCATCATCGAAAACCGCACCTACCAGCACGGCCTCGAAGAGCGCGTCGAGGCACAGGCGCGGCGCATCGAAGAGCTGTTTCTCGAAGGCGTGCACGCCCTCGTGTATGCGCTCGAAGCGAAAGACGCGTACACGCGCGGCCACTCGATGCGAGTCGCGAATTACTCGGTCGCGATCGCCCGCGCGCTGGACCTCGATAGCGATCTCATCGACACGATCGCGCTCGGCGCCGAGCTGCATGACGTCGGGAAGATCGGCGTGAGCGAGAGCGTGCTCCACAAGGCGGGAAAGCTGTCCGATGCCGAGTACCGTCACATCATGGAGCATACCGTGATCGGGGCGCGCATTCTCGGGCCGCTGATGCGTGATGCGCCCGGGGCGCTGGCGATCGTACGGTCGCACCACGAGCGAATGGATGGCTCGGGGTCCCCCGACGGTCTCAAAGGCAATTTGATCCCGTTCGAGGCCCGGTTGGTGAGCGTGGCCGATGCCTTCGACGCGATGACGAGCGTGCGGCCCTACCGGCCCTCGCTGTCGGTCAGCCATGCGATGCGCGAGCTGGAAGAAGGAAAGGGGGTGCAGTTCGACCCGGAGATCGTCCAGGCGTTCCTGCGCGCCTTCGCCGAGCAGACCGCGCTACCCATCCCGACCCCTCAGCTGCAGCCGCTGCGCCTGCCGACGCGAGCCATGGAAGCCCGTCGGGCCTGATTCCTACATTAAATTGGAGCGTCCATGTCCGACACCCTGATGGTCAGCGTGTCGGGAGTTCGAGGTCTGGTCGGCTCCGACCTCACTCCCGAAGTCGTCGCCCGCTGGGCGGCGGCGTTCGGGACGTGGGCAAAGGCCGGGAAGGGGGACGGGGGAAGGGGGAAGGGTAAGGCCGCGCGCATTGTACTTGGCCGCGATGCGAGAACATCGGGTCCTATGTTCGTGGACGCGGCGACGGCAGGCCTCGTGTCGATTGGATGCGACGTCGTCGACGTCGGTCTCGTGCCTACCCCTACGGTGCAGCTCGCGGTGGAACATCACCGCGCGGCCGGCGCCATCGTTCTCACCGCCAGCCACAATCCGATCGAATGGAACGCCCTCAAGTTCGTCGGCCCTGACGGCATCTTTCTTGACGGTGCAGCGGGCACGCGGGTACGCGACCTGGCAGCGGGTGGGGAGCATTCCCTGCCGCGAGCCAACTACAATGCGCTCGGCGGTGTGGAGGCCGATGCGGACGCGATTTCCCGCCATCTCGCCGCCGTGCTGGCGCTGCGGGGACTCGATGTTCGGGCGATCCGGCGCCGCCGGTTCCGGGTGGCGCTCGACTGCGTGCGCGGCGCCGGTGGCGCCGTGATGCCGGAGCTGCTCCAGCGCCTGGGTTGCCGCGTGGCGGCGATCAACACGGAGACGGACGGGTTGTTCCCTCGTCCGCCCGAGCCGGTGCCGGAAAACCTGAAGGCGCTCGGCGCGCTGGTGCGACGGACGAAGGCCGACATCGGCATTGCCGTCGATCCGGATGTCGATCGACTCGCCATCGTGGATGAGCGCGGCAATCCGATTGGTGAAGACTACACGCTCGCGTTTGCCATTAGAGCAGTCCTGGGGAAGCGGGACGGGGGACGGGGGAAGGGTAAGACCGTCGTGTGCAATCTCTCGACGAGTTTGGTTGTCGAGGATGCCGCGAAGGAATTCGGCGCGACCGTGGTTCGCGCCGCGGTCGGGGAAGCGCACGTCGCGCGGAAGATCATCGAGCTGAAAGCGGTGATCGGCGGGGAAGGAAATGGGGGAGTGATGTATCCGGCGCTGCACGTGGGACGCGACGCGCCGCTGGCCGGGGCGCTGGTCCTGGGCCTGCTCGCCCGCGAGCAGGCAAGCGTAAATGAACTCGTCGCGCGAGGGCCGCGTTACACGATCGTCAAAGCAAAGCTGGAACGTGGAACGTGGAACGTGGAACGGTTGGCGGCACAGGTGTATCCGGCATTGCGCTCCCGTTTTCCAGAGGCAACGGCCGACACGCAGGACGGACTACGGCTCGCATGGCCGGATCGGTGGCTGCATGTGCGGCCGTCGGGTACCGAGCCGATCATTCGATTCATCGCGGAAGCGCCGGCGCGCGCCGACGCAGAAAAACTGATCGATGAAGGGCGGCGCTTATGTGCGGCATCGTAGGCTACACCGGGAAGCGGATGGCAGTACCCGTCGTGCTCGAGGGCCTCAAGCGGCTCGAGTACCGGGGCTATGACTCCGCGGGGCTGGCCGTCGTCAACGGCGGCCTCGAGGTGTTTCGCGCGCCCGGGAAAATCGCGGTGCTCGAGCGCGAACTTGGCGCCATCACCCTGTCCGCAGGCACGACGGCGATCGCCCACACGCGCTGGGCGACGCACGGCGCACCCAACACCCTCAACGCGCATCCCCATGTCGATTGCGGTGGTACGCTCGCGCTGGTGCACAACGGCATCATCGAAAACGCGGGAGCCCTGCGCCAGGCGCTGACCAAGCGCGGCCACATGTTTCGCTCGCAGACCGATACCGAAGTGCTCTCCCATCTCATCGAAGAGTCACACACCAAAGGCGCGTCCCTCGTGGACGCGACCGCCGACGCGCTGCGCCAGGTCGAAGGCGCATACGGCATCGCGGTGATCTCGCGCCGCGAGCCCGACACGATCGTCGCCGCGCGCCGCGGATCGCCGCTGCTGGTCGCCATCGGCAACAGCGAGAACTTCGTCGCATCGGATGCATCGGCGGTGCTGGCGCATACCCGTTCGGTCGTGTACCTCGACGACGGCGAGATCGCCGAAGTGAAACCCACCGCTTATCGCATCCTGGATCTCGCGGCCGCGGAGAAGGAGAAGGAGATCACGCAGGTCGAGTGGGACCTGGCCACGATCGAGCGCGGCGGCTACGCGCACTTCATGCTCAAGGAGATCATGGAGCAGCCGGAGAGCGTGCGGGATACGCTGCGCGGCCGGCTGCTCGAGGAAGAGGGCACGGTGCGCTTCGGTGGCCTGAACATCAGCGATGAAGAGCTGCTCAAAGTGCAACGCATCGTGATCACCGCCTGCGGGACCTCGTGGCATTCGAGCCTGATCGGCGAATACATGATGGAGGAGCTGGCGCGGATTCCGACCGAAGTCGAGTACGCGTCGGAGTTCCGCTACCGTAACCCCATCGTGGATGAACGCACGCTGGTCATCGGCATTTCGCAGTCGGGCGAGACGGCGGATACGCTGGCCGCATTGCGCGAAGCCAAGCGGCGCGGCGCGCGCACGCTCGGCCTGGTCAACGTCGTGGGCAGCACGATCGCGCGCGAAGTGGACGGCGGCATCTATCTGCACGCCGGGCCGGAGATCGGCGTGGCGAGCACCAAGGCGTTCTCGAGCCAGATCGCCGCGCTCGCGCTGCTGACGCTGAAGATGGGCCGGTTACGCGCCCTCTCGATCCTGCAGGGGCGGGAAGTCGTGCGCGCGCTCGCGAAGCTGCCGGAGCTGGTGAGCAAGGTGCTCACGAAAGCGCCGCAGATCGAGGAACTGGCGGACCGGCTGGTGCGCGCGCAGAACGTGCTGTACCTGGGGCGCGGCTACAACTTCCCCGTGGCGCTCGAAGGGGCCCTCAAGCTCAAGGAAATCTCCTACATCCACGCCGAGGGGTATCCCGCGGCCGAGATGAAGCACGGCCCCATCGCCTTGATCGACGATCTGATGCCGGTCATCTTCATCGCGCCCAAGGACGGCGTGCACCAGAAGGTGATCAGCAACATCGAAGAGGTGAAGGCGCGCGGCGGCCGCGTCATCGCGATCGTAACCGAAGGCGACACGGCGCTCGACCAGCTGGCGGACTACCGGATCGAGATTCCGGAGACGCTGGACCTGCTCACGCCCGTGCTGAGCGTGGTGCCGCTGCAATTGCTGGCGTACTACATCGCCGTTCGCAGAGGGTGCAACGTGGATCAGCCGCGCAATTTGGCGAAGAGCGTGACCGTCGAGTGAGAGTCGTCCTCCAGCGGGTCCAGCGCGCCGAGGTTCGAGTGGAAGGCCGGGTTACCGGAAAGATCGGGCCCGGCTTTCTCGTGCTCGCCGGTTTCGCACCGTCGGACAGCGACGCGTCGCTCGCCTGGATGGCCGACAAGATCCTCGGCCTGCGCGTGTTTGGAGATGACGCAGGGAAGATGAATCGTGACCTCGCCGAGGCGCACGGCGGGGTGCTCGTCGTTTCTCAATTCACGCTCTATGGTGATGCCAGCAAAGGGCGACGACCCAGTTTCATCGGCGCCGCTCCACCCGAGACAGCGATTCCTCTGTATCAGAGATTTGTCGCGCTCCTGAGGGAGCACGGAGCACGGAGCAACATCCCTGTCGAGACGGGGGAGTTCGGCGCGATGATGGACGTCGAGCTGGTCAACGACGGGCCGGTGACGCTGGTGCTAGAACGGTAGACACCCGCTAGGAAGTATCTCCCGCATCCAGCGCCAGTAGATATCGAACTGCAGCGGCGGACATGTCCACGACGAGCCTTGCCTCATCCTCCGAAATCGTAGCCGCTGTAATCCCACCATGGCGAACGCCTGGCGAATTGCTGGCGTATCCCCATAGGGCTTCGAGCGACTTAGCGATAGAGGGATCGAGACCGCCTGCTTTCTTGAGATGCTTGAGGATCGCGCCCAGAGTAGCAGTGCGAAGTCCCGTGACAACCCGCGCCATGCCTTCCACGGCGCAGATCGCTTCTTTGGCTGCATTGGGGAGATCCGGTTTGGTGCCCGTGCTGTACTCGAGTGCTTTCGCCAGGCTCTGCCGAGGGCCTGCGTAACGGGGGGGAAGTAGCAGGTCCATCAACGGAAGTGCGGTCGATGAGAATTCTGTTTCCGCCCGTTCAACCTCGCTCGGATCACCGTCGCTCATGACGGCTATTGCGCGCCCCCACGACCTATAACCTTCGGACTCCGTGTAAGAGTCGCACCAGGACTCCGACTCGTCGAACAGATAGAGTTCAACGCTTCGAGTGAGTGGAGGCAGGGCCAGGGCCGCATGCCCGGCCTTCACTGGTGCTTGGAGGCGCGATTGAACGCCACGGTGATCTCGCACCGTGAGACCGCATGTCAGCGTGTTCGGCCTTGATTGCTCGACGGTGACCACCAATTCATTGCTTCGACGCTGCAAGTCCCTGACGACGCCTCGATGGTCAGGGAGGACAATGCGATAGGAATCTTGAACCGCACTGCTGTCGCGACCAAATGGGTCCTCCACCCACTGCTGAACCGCCGCTCCGAGGTTCTCTGCGTAAAAATTCTCGTCAAAGTTCTTGAACGGTCCCCGAGGACCCGCCAAACTCCGGTTCTCGGAGATCTTGTCATAGACATCGATCACCCAGCAGGGATACTCGCCCCAGGGGGTTCGACTCGCGTGATGGTTGATGTTCGCCGTTTCTTGGAAGTCCCAAGGCTTCGGCACCACCCCAGGTCCGAACCGGTGTTCATTCAGCATACGAATCACGTCGGCAGGAAGCGCGATCCCCCACGTCGAGAGCGCGTCGCGGAGAATCTCTGCCGAAGTAATGGTTTCCGCAGAGAACGTTGCCGCAACAAGTCGGACAGGCCCCGCGACAATATCAACTGGCTCAGTAAGCGTGCTACGGCCGGTACCTACGCGAAAGACGGTGCAGTGGTTAAACCACCTGCCATTCACGTGTACCAGAACCGACCGAACCTCAGAGGCGTCGCTAATGCCAAGCACGCTTGGCGCCGATGCGATAAGCTTGGCCGCCGTTTCCAAAGAGACTTGACCTTCGCTCGGGATCACAACTCCCCCCGAAACGCCCGCTGCGCCAGCGAGTCGAAGAGTGCATCGCTGTGCTCGATGTGCGTGGCAAACGCTTTGTTCGTCTCTCGGTACTTCCGCTCAACCTGATCGTAGCGCTCGATGAGATCGCTTGGCGGTAACATCACAGGGAACCGCCGAAGATGATCCAGCGTCAAACCCTCGGTGTTCGCACCTCTAGCCCGATTAAGGAACCAGCTCTGACCAAGGCGCAGATGTCTCGCAACGTACGTAGGCGAGAGGCCACTCCGGAGGACAATCCCTTTCAAGTCCTGGCCAAAGCACGTGGGCACCTGAGCGATGGCGACTGGGAGGCGATGCATTAGAACCTTGCTCTTTACGACGATCAGGATGGTCCCCGGTCGAACTACCTTCGTTGCGCTGTTTTGAATTGCTTCGCTTGTGATGTGCTCCTGAGTGTCGATTACGTTTTCGCTCTGGATGTCCTTTGCAGTCGCCCAGCAGACCTGTCCTGTGAAATAGGCGCTTACGGCGCGGCTGGGTGTACCGCCTCCGACGAAATCCGCAAGTTCGCCTAGTGGCTTGACGTTCCACCCCTTCTCATTCCTCACCGGATCCCCAAACATCTCCAGAAACGCCGAGCGCAAGAACTCATCGAGCAGGCGCAGACTCTCGCGCCGCCTCCGCCGAATCGCATCTGCCTTGTCCAGCACCTGGGCAATTCGTTGCTGCACGTCGTAGGGTGGCGCGGGAATCTTGAGACTAGTTAAGGATCCCAAGTTGAGCGTTACACCCTTGACGGCCGTCTCGCCAATGCCATCGAAGTCGAGACTCCTAAGCGCATGATACAGATATCCAGTATTGAACTCATTGGGGCGCTTGATCCGAACAGCGGCGATCGCCTCGTTCGTGAACATGTCGTGAGTCGTGACCCCAACTTTGCCGATACTGAGTTTGAAGCTCATCACCACGGTTCCGGCGGGTATCGAGCGACAGTTACACTCTCTGACAGCCGCATCTGTGATGGTCTCTTTGGTCGCCGTGAGGTCTCGGCCTTGATTCATATCCGCAATCGACAGCCACGGATGGCCTGGCCCCCAATACTTCGGTTCCGCACGAGGAGGAGTGCGACCGATCTGTAGATCAGCGATCTCCCCGAGAGCGCGTCGCGGCCAAGCTACGTTGGACCTCACTTGAGTAGTCTCTCAAGGTCGGTGAGATCACTCGCGATCTCGGCCTCTAAGGTGCGCAGTTTTGCGATGATCGCGCCGGGCGGCTCGTGCGGAGATTCAGTGTACGCAACCTCTTTGTAGCGATTGATGGAAAGGTCGTGCTTGTTTTCCCGAATCTCCTCCACGGGCACAAAGAACGCCTTTGCCGTCCGATCCGTATCCTGCTTCGGATCCCGCGCCCGCCACCGCGCGATCACGTCCGGAATGTCGTTCTCGGCCACCTTCTCCCGCTTGTCATCGAGCGACCAGCCGTCCGCCTGTATGTCGTAGTACCAGACGTGCTCGGTGCGCCCACCCTTCACGAAGACCAGCACCGCCGTGCTCACGCCCGCATATGGCTTGAACACGCCGGCGGGCATCTTCACGATGCCCTGTAGCTCACACTCCTCGATCAGTATCTTGCGCAGGTCCTTGTGCGCGTTGCTCGACCCGAACAACACACCGTCCGGTACGATCACCCCCGCTCGACCACCCACACGCAGCAGGTTCATGATCCGGTTCACGAACAGCAGCTCGGTCTTCGTCGTCTTGAGCCGCAACTCCTCGTTGATGTCGCCCTTGTCAATGCTTCCCTTGAAGGGCGGATTGGCTAGCACCACATCGTAGCGGTCGGTCTCCGTGAACCGCTTCGACAGCGTGTCCATGTAGGCTAGCTGCGGCTGGTCGATGCCATGCAGCAGCAGGTTCATCAGCCCGATCCGCACCATCGTGGTGTCGAAGTCGTAGCCGTGGAATGTCTTCTCTTTGAGCGCGGCCCACTGGCGCGGATCGGTGAGGCGGTCGCCCGCGAGTCCACGCTCGATGCCGTCCTCACCGACAAAGCGCTGCTCGGCACTGGTGAACTGGGTGAGGATGTGCTGGTAAGCGCCGAGCAGGAAACCGCCCGTGCCGCACGCCGGATCGCAGATTTCTTCGCCGAGCTTCGGGTCCACGAGCGACACGATCATCTGAATGATGTGGCGCGGCGTGCGGAACTGGCCGTTCTTCCCCGCCGTGGCGATCTCGGAGAGCAGGTACTCGTACAGATCGCCCTGCACGTCCTGAAACGTCTGCCCCGCCTGCTGCCGCTCGCGCTCGAGCTCGGCGTAGATCTCGTCGATGATCCCGACCGCCTCGACGAGTAACGACGCCTTGGGGATGATGAACACGGCGTCCTGCATGTAGCGGCTGAACACCTGACCGCCGTTCTCGAGCGTCTTGATGAACGGAAAGACGTTGTCGCGCACATGGTCCAGCATCTCTTCGGGCGGCAGATGGCGGAACTCAGACCAGCGCAGCTCCTTGCGGGGCCGTTTCTCGCCGCGGCGTGTCTCGTACTTTCCATCGAACAACGACGTGGCCTTCTGCTTCAGGAACTCGGCATCGCCGCGACGCTTTTCATCCAGCGCGTCGAGCCGCCGCATGAACAGCAAGTAGCTGATTTGCTCGATGGCGGTCAGCGGGTTGGCGATGCCGCCCGACCAGAAGCGGTTCCAGAGTTGGTCGACTTTCGAGCCAATAACTGGTGTCAGCATAGCGTCACCCTCGCGACAGTACGGGAACCCACTTCGCGCCTCGGCCCGCTCCCTCGATAGCCAGCTTCCCGTCGTCCCGAAGCCGCTGCAACACGTGCCGCACCATGTCCCGGCTGACGCCCGGACACTCGGCCTCGATGTCCGTGATCGCGAATGGACGCGTGCGACGCCCTACCGCCTGCTCGATCAGATCGGTCTTGGCTCCCCGCCCGGCGCGAATCGCCCCCACCCGGTCCTCGAACTCCCGGTACGCGCGCACCAGCACACCCCACAGGTAACTCATCCAGGGCAGCGGATCGTGCGCCCCCTCATGCCACCGCTGTGAGCTCGCTTCGAGCGCGTCGTAATACGTCTCCTTCGACCCCTCCACGATCCGCTCGAGGCTGATGTAGCGCCCCACCTCGTAGCTCGCATGGTACAGGAGGAGCAACGTGAGCAGCCGCGCCATGCGGCCGTTCCCGTCCGCGAACGGGTGGATGCACAAGAAGTCCAGTATCGCGAGCGGAACGAGCACCAGACGCTCCCGCTGCTCGTCCACCGCGCGCGCGTACCCCGCGACGAGTTGGTCCATCGCGCCGGGAGTCCCGACCGGCGAGACCGGAACGAAGCGGACACGGCGGACGCTCCCGTCGGCGTTGCGCTCGACGATCTCGTTCGGCGCCATCTTCCACCTGCCACCGAGGCCGGGATGGTAGCGGTAAAGCATGCCGTGGAGCTGGAGGATGACGTTGGAGGAGAAGGTCATGTGAGGCGCGGATTCGTGAATGAGATTGAGCGCATCACGGTAACCGGCGATCTCCTCCTCGGAGCGATCTCGGGGGGCCGTCGGTTTGAGGACCAGCGCCTCGATGCGCTCCCGCGGCGCCGTGACGCCCTCGAGACGGTTCGACGACTCCGCCGACTCGATCACGGCGGCCTCGCGCAGCGTGGCCAGAACGTCCGGGGCCTGCTTGCGGAACAAGTCCTCCCGCCCCCGGAACTGGCCCAGAGCCCGGAGCAAAGCGCCGTGCTGCGCGGTGAAACGGGGTTGGTCGAGGAAGGCAGGGTCGAACGAGGCCACGGACACCCTCAAAAGAGGCGTAACGATAGACGAAACGTGGTAATAACATATACTTATTACCACATTTCTGTCAACTCATTACCACGTTTCTCACGCTACCAACTGATGGGTGAGGCCGAGGATGCTGTCTATCTCCGCAGGTGGGAAGACGCCCCGAATCCCCTGGGGGTGCAACTGGGTAAACGGCGCCTCCACCAGATCCCGCCGCTCCACCCGGCGCCGCTGAAGAATGAACGTGCGCAGCGTCTGGAGGAAACGGATCTGCAGCGCCGTGTAGGCCGTGTGGGCCGCGATGAAGCGCTCGAATTCCCGGGTAACGACGGTGGACCAGCGCTCGAGCGGCGCCACGCCCAGTACGTGCCGGATGAGCTGTACGAAGCTCGCCGAGCGCACATCGTATGCTGTGCGCAGCCGCTCCTCGTCGATCTCGGGATCCTGGCGGCGCAGCAGCTCGGCGAGGTCCCGCAGGTCTGATTCCGAGACCGGCTCGCCCGCCTGCAGCCGCTGCAGCACCGGGTTTTCCGCGACCAGTGCCTGGACCGCCTGCTCCACCCGCTCCCTGTACGCGGCGATCGGCAGATCGCGACCATCGGGACCCACGACGATGCGCTCACGCACGGCGGTCAGGTCCGCCAGGTTCAGCGCCAGGATCGGCTCGGCCCGCTGCTGCCGGAAGTGCATCAACGGTCCGAGCCGTACGACGAGATCGGCTAGCTTTGCGTCGTCCACGCTGGTCCACCACGCCTCGCCCTGTACCGCGTCGATCAACTCGCGGTGAGCAACGACAAGATTCACGCCGAGCGGTAGCTCTGACACCTGTTCGACAACGGATTCACGCAGCGCTTGCGCGCTCTCGCGATTCCCCGCGAGCAACGCGGCGCTCAGCTCCACGACATCAGTTTCGAACCGCAAGGCCTTGAAGTCGGCGTCGGACTTCGCACGGAGCAGCGGTGCGATGGTCCCACGGAGAAACCGGATGTCGTCTGGACGTAGGTGCGTCCAGAACGCATCGTTTCGGACTACTGCCAGATGCGCCTGGTTCTCGAGCACCACCACGTTGTTCTGCGGTAGGGCCGCTAGGTCGGCGTGCAACTCGCGTTTCACCTGGTCCACGACCGTCTCGGCATTTCTCGCGAGCGCGACCTCCAGCTTGCCGAGTCTGGCGCGGAACAAGCGGACCGGCATCGGCACCTGCTCGCCGGGCTCTCGGCCGCGCGGGCGCATCTCGAAGTACTCGAAATTCCCCCAGCAATCGATGATGAGGAACTTGTCTTTTTCTGGGCACCACGGCTTGCGCACCCGGGGATCGGTCTCGAGCACGCGCGTGCCGCGGCCGATCATCTGCCAGAACTTCACGTACGAATAGACCGGCTTGGCAAATACAAGATTCACCACTTCGCGGATATCCACGCCCGTGTCCAGCATGTCCACGGAGATCGCGACGCGCGGCATGTCGCGCGTCTTGAACTGGTCGAGCAGGCCGCCTTTGCCGTGCGCCCGTGAGTCGTCGGAGACGATGACGCGCGCCAGCGTGCCGCGGTGCTCCGGATACATCTGGTCGAAGAGGTCCTGCAGCCGGCGGGCGTGTTTCACCGAGACCGCGAAGATGATGGACTTGCCTGGCAGCGTGCCCGAGGGGTCCTTGATGCACTCCTCCATGAACTCCCGCACGATCAGCGCGTTGGTGCCGCTGTTCGTGACCTTCAGCTCGAGATCGGTGCCTTCGAAATCGATCGTGTCGGGATCGAGACCCTCGATCGAGAGCTGCTCGCGCTCGGGCTCGGCGAGGTTCGGGCCACGAATCCCTTGCACCTGAAACTTGGTCCGTACGTTGAGGACTTCGTAATTGCACAGATACGGCGGCTCGTGGTTGATCGCTTCGTCGAATGTGTAGGCAAACGTCGGGTCACCCTGCTGGCAATCGAACAACGCGAACGTGTCGTGGTCGATCTGGTCGCGCGGCGTCGCCGTGAGACCGAGCGTAAGGCCGTGGAAATAGCTGACGACCTGCTTGTACGTGTTGTAGATGCTGCGGTGGCTTTCATCGGCAACGATCAAATCGAAGAAGAACGGCGAGATCCAGGTCGACGGCGTGGTCCCGGCGTGGATCAGGTTCACCATCGTCGGATACGTCGTGACGTAGATCCGGCGATTCCGATCGAAGACCGTTTCTCCTTCTTCCGGCCAGCGCGGCGCGGACGGCAAGTGCTCCTTGAAGGCGCCGAGCGCCTGCTCTTGAAGGGCCAGCCGATCCACCAGGAAGAGCACGCGCTTGACCCAGTGGGCCCGCATTAATGCATCAGCCAACGCGACGGCGACGCGGGTCTTTCCCGTGCCCGTCGCCATCACCATCAGAAACCGGCGCCCTCCGTGCTCGATCGCATCGAGCAGCGTCCGAACGGCCTCGATCTGGTAGTCGCGGCCCGCGATCGCCGCATGGATGAGCTCAACGGACAGCGCACGACGGGTCTCTCGGCGCTGCGAAAACCACTCCAGGTCCAGGCGCGACGGAAACCCCATGACACGCGCCGGCGACGAGCGCTCCGAGTCCCAGAAAAAGATGTCATGTCCGTTGGTATACAGAATGAAGGGCAGCGGGCCGCGATGAAGGCGCTGCAGCTGCTCGGCATACTGCTTGGCCTGCTCTTGGCCGAGTTGCGCGTCGCGGCTCGTCTTCTTGGCTTCGACCACCGCGGCGGGGGTGCCACGGAGCATCAGGGCGTAATCGGCGAAACGATGGCCCGCGTATTCCGTCCCGCGCTCGCGCCGAACGGCGGCCGTCGCCCCATCCAGGTGGATGTCCAGCTCACGGATCACTTGGGAGGGGTCCACGAGGTCCCAACCCGCGAGCCGCAGACGCGCGTCGATGAGCTGCTGGCGCGTGTCGGCTTCGGAGTATGGCAACGACGTCATCATCAGAGGATGGAGCATAACAGGCACTGCTGACAAGGGTGCAGGCGGAACTCAGGCGTCGGCGAGCGCCATCCAGGCTGCATAGGAGAAGTGGTCGAGGATTACGGGGGCTACATGCGTCGTGATGCGCTGCTCCACGGCGCGCTGCTCGGACTCGGAGACTTCGACCGGAATGATAGTTCGGAAGTATGGTTGATCATGAATGCCATCGAACCAACGCAGTCGAGCGAGTTCTCGACACTCAGAGTCGTTGAACACGAGATCGGGCATCAGGGAGTCTGGATTCCGTTCGGCACGGACTACGAATGGAGCCGCGGCAGCGGAGAGTTTTTGGAGAAGCTGCTTACCGCCCGAACGAGTCATGCCGCCCCCGGTAAGTGGTGTCGCGCTATCAAAAGATACGGTCCTAACCTTTGATAACAGACCCGGCTGTTAAAGGCTCGCGCCAGGCTTAGCTTATCCCCCCATGCCTGAGCGTCCCGCCGACCGCCCCATCGTTCTCGCCTCCGGCTCGCCCCGCCGCAAGCAGCTCCTCGAAATGTTGCGCATTCCCTTCCGCGTCATCCCGCCGGACGTGGACGAGCACGTCCTGCCCGGCGAGAAACCTGACGCCTACGTCACGCGCCTGTCGCGCGCCAAAGCGCTGGCGGTCGTGCACCGCGCTCCCGGAGAGGTTATCCTCGCCGCGGACACGACGGTCGTGCTCCACGGCAAGATCTTCGAGAAACCAACGTCCCCGGCCCACGCGGTAGAGATGTTGGAGCAGCTCCAGGGCAAAACCCACGAGGTTCTGACGGCGATCGCGGTCGCCGAGAACGGACGGCTGGAGCAGGCGCTCGATGTATCGCGCGTGACGTTCCGGCCCAACACGCGAGGAGTACTCGAGGAATACGTCGCCACCGGGGAGCCGCTCGACAAGGCCGGCGCCTATGCGATTCAGGGCCTGGGTGCGCCGCTGATCGAGCGCGTGGAAGGAGATTTCTTCGGAGTGATGGGGCTGCCGCTGCGGCTGGCGCTGGACCTGCTCGCGAAGTTCGGGCGGCCTTACCGCTTTAGGACATGAGTGAGGACTGGGGCCACGTCTTCAATGGTGAGGCGACCGTCAAGTTCTGGTCTCCGGCGGCCGCGCAGGTTCTCCAACAGCAACACATCACCAAGCTGCGGGTCCATGGTTGGAAACAACCCACCGTCGAAGCCTTGGGCCCCTTCGCGCACCAACTCGAGAGAATCTTTTGGGAAGTCCACGACCCAACGGACGTTCCAGATCTTTCCGCGCTCGCGCAGCTCCACCAGCTCAATTACCTCACGCTCACCCACGGGCTCGATCAGATCGATTTCTCGCGGCTCACGGCGCTGAGGACGCTCGGCGCCTCGGCCGACGCTCCGCAGTTCGGGAACGTGCGGAGCTGCCGCTCTCTCCGGACACTCTACCTCACGAACTGTGGACTGCGCGATTTGATGCCGCTCGCCGGCCTCGATCAGCTCACGGAGGTGAATGTCGGCGAAGCGCCGCTCAAATCGCTCGCCGGCATGAATGAGCTGCGGGGATTGCGCCGGCTCGCTCTCGTACAGGTGCCACTAGCCAGTCTCGACGGAATCGAGGACCTGCAGGCGATCGAGGACATTTACATCCACATGCTCGGGCGCCTGCAGTCGATCGCACCGCTCACTGGCCTGTCACGGCTCAAACGGCTCAAGCTTCTCCAGCTTGACAATGTCGGGCCGGTACCGTCGTTGGCCTTCCTGCGTGGACTCGACAAGTTGGAAACCTTCTATCCCTCGCAAGGAACCAAGATCGAGGATGGGGATCTGGCAGTCCTTCTGGAGTTACCGGCCCTGACTCGCGTGTTGTTCACCAATCGGAAGCATTACACACACACGTGCGGCGACATCCAGCACGCGCTGATCGCGCGCTCGACGAGGGATGTCGGTGCGTTCGATAATGCCGCGTCTCAAATCTGGTTCGAGACTCTCGGGCAACGGAACCCTGTGAGCTGGCTCGGAAACACCATTGGTACCGCGCTCGCGTTCCCCCCGCCCAAGGACGTCCCGGCCCTGATGGCCCAGTATGAGATAGCTGCCGTGGAGTTACTCGCGCTCCTCGCGGGACGCGCGGGACAGGGGATCAATTACCCGGAAGCTGTGACGACTTGGCTCGCGACGCACTCTGTGGAACCGCTCGGCTGGCTGATTGAGCGAGCTGTCCAGTCGTTGGATCGGATCGTAACGCCTCCCTCAGGCCTGCTTGAAATCTGGACCGACCGCGGCGAGGTGAAGCGCTGGCGTGCGGCGCTGCATGATCTGAAGGGACGAGTCCTGGCAATCAATATCTCGCGCTGAGGTGACACATGGGTACCTGGGACGTCGACAGTTTCGGCAACGACACTGCGTGCGATTGGTCGTACGGTCTCGAGGAAGCGAAGGACCTCGGCTACGTCGAGAAGACGCTCGATGGCGTCCTGCGCTACGGTAAGGAATCAGTGCCCGCAGACGAAGCGGAATGCGCGGTCGCCGCCGCTGAAGTGATTGCGCGGCTCAAGGGCAACTGGGGAATCGAGAACTCCTACTCCGAAGCGACGGACAACTGGGTGCGATCGCACCCGCAAACGCCCCCACCTGCACTCGTCGCCAAGGCCGTCGCGGCGCTCGAGCGGATTGTCGTCGAGCCATCCGAGCTGCTGAATTTGTGGACGGAGGGCGGGGAAGATAGCAACGGTTGGGTGGACACGGTCGCCGAGCTGAAGGCGCGCGTCGCGCGCTGATTACCGCTTCACGCGATAGACCGGCACCTTCTTTGCTTTGCCCTTCACCTGAATCGGCTCCAAGGCCTCCACTTTGGGCGGCTTCTTGAGCGCCTTGTAGAACGGCTCCGAAATCAGAATCTCATTGAGCCCGGCGGAGGAGCAGAGTCGGCTCGCGGTGTTGACCGCGTCGCCGATGACGGTGTACTCGAGTCGCCGGTTGGAACCGATGTTGCCCGCAAACACTTCGCCGAAATTGATGCCGATCCCGATCGCGAGCGGCTCGCGGCCGGACTCGGCCCACTTGGCGTTCATCTTTTCGAGTGTCTCGATCTGGTCGAGCGCGCATTGCATGGCGCGGTCGGCGTCGTCGGCATGCGCGATCGGCGCGCCCCACAGCGCCATGATCGCGTCGCCCATGAACTTGTCGAGCGTGCCCGAGTGCTCGAACACGATGTCCACCATCTCGGTGAAATAATCGGTGAGCAGGCCGGCGATCTCGTCGGGGTTCATGGTCTCGGACATCGGGGTGAAGCCACGAATGTCCGAGAAGAAGATGACTACAGGTCGTTTCTCGCCCTTGAGCTGCACCTCTTCGCCCTTCTGCGCGATATCCGCCGCGACGTTGGGCGAGAAAAACCGCTGGAAGTTCGAGAGGACCAAGGCCTCCCGCCGGATGCGCTCGGAGAGCTGCGAGTTCTCGATGGCGACCGCCGTCAATCCGCCGAACGCGATCAGGAACTCGAGATCCTCGTCCGCGAACGAGTGCGTCGCCGTGAGATTATCGACGTAGAGAATGCCGAGCACCTTCGAATCCGAGCCCATGAGCGGCGTGCACATGGCGCTGCGCACGCTCTGGATGAGGATCGACTTGCCCTTGAACCGCTCGTCGGCGGCGGCGTTGTCGGACAGAATCGCGACCCGCTCCTCGACCGCCTTGCGCGCGATCGATTGCGGCACGTGCTTCGCGGCGCTCGCGTCGCCCGTGCGGCTCTTGGAGATGCGGGGAATCAGCTCGTTGGATTTGCCGTCGAGCAGCAAGATCGACACGCGGTCCACGTTCATGATCTGGAAGGTGAAGTCCACCACTTTGTCGAGCAGGCGGTCCAGCTCCTGCTGCTTCGACAGCTCCTTGGAGATCTCGAGCAGCAGCGACAGCTTCTTCTCGCGCCGCTCCTCCTGATTGTCGGCCTTGACCTTGAGATGGGACGATCCGCCCTGCGGCTGGTCGATGACGATCGCTGGCACGCCACCGGACGCGCTCACGGGCAGCTGCCGGACGATCGTCCCGCCCACGACTCCGCTCTTGGCGCTACTCGGCTTGGGGCTCGTGAAATCCGGCGGGGCGACGACCTGCGGGCGGGAGACCGGCGCCGTCACCTCTCTGACGCGGAACGCGACCTTGCCGAAGGTCACGACGTCGTTGGCGCCCGCCTCCGCCTCGGTGATCTTCGCCCCGTTCAGGAACGTGCCGTTCGAGGAGCCGAGGTCGGTGACGCGCACACCGTTTTCGGTGAGGACGATTTCGGCGTGACGGCGCGAGATGGTCGGATCGTAGATCGGCACGTCGCTGGTGACCGCCCGACCCACCACCAGTTTGCGCCCGAGCTGGAGATCGATCGACTGCTCGCCGGAGGTGCTCATCAGCTTGAACACAGGCCCGAAGCTAATCACCAGCTTTCGCGAGCGCGAGCGCGCGCAGCACCGCCTGCGCCTTGGCCTCCGTCTCCGCGAATTCCCGCGCCGGCTCGGAGTCGGCGACGATGCCCGCACCCGCCTGCGCGATCACGCGGTCCTTGAGTACGAGCGCGGCGCGAATGGCAATGCAGGTATCCATGGTCGCCGCGCCCCAGCCCACGTAGCCCACCGCGCCGGCATACGGGCCGCGCCGCTCCGGCTCCAGCTCGTCGATGATCTCCATCGCCCGGACCTTGGGCGCGCCGCTCACGGTCCCCGCCGGGAAGCAGGCGCGAAACACATCGAGCGCATCGTAGCCCGGGGTGAGCTGGCCGCGCACCTCGCTGACCAGGTGCTGGACATGGGAGTACCGCTCGATCTGCAGCGATTCCGTCACCCGCACCGTTCCATACCGCGCCACGCGACCGATGTCGTTGCGGCCGAGATCGACGAGCATGCGGTGTTCGGCCAGCTCCTTCGCGTCGGCGCGCAACGACGTCGCGAGCTCCTCGTCCTCCTCGGGCGTGGCGCCGCGCGGCCGCGTGCCGGCGATCGGCCGCACCGTGACCTCCTCACCTTCGACGCGCACCAGCACCTCCGGCGAGCTCCCCACGAACGTGACGTCGTCGAGGGCGAGATAGAAGAGGTACGGCGCGGGATTCAGAGCGCGCAGGTAGCGATACAGACGCAGCGGATCGACAGCGCCGGGGACGACCTGGCGGCGCGACAACACGGCCTGGAACACGTCGCCCGCGGCGATGTACTCCCGGATCTTCGCGACGTCGCGCTCGAACGCCGCGCGGGGGTATGTTGATTCGGTCGGCAGCGCTCGGTCGTCGCCCTCGAGCATCAGCGGCGCGAGCTGGTGCGTTGCGCCGAGCCGGCCGATCAACGTGTCGAGCCGCTCCTGCGCCGACTCGTACAGGCGCAGCCGCTGCGCCGGCGTGGCACCGGCCGGTACCTCGACGTTCGCCACCACGATGGCCCGCCCGAAGACGTTGTCGAGGATCACGAGCGAATCGGCGATCATGACGATCGCATCGGGCACGCCGAGCGTGTCCGGCGGCGCGTTGGGAAGGCGCTCGATGGAGCGCACGACGTCGTAGCCGAGATATCCCACGGCGCCGCCGGCGAACCGGGGCAATCCCGGGACCGCGACGCTGGGCAACGCGCGCATGCGGTCGGCGAGATGCGCGATCGGCTCCTGCGTTTCTCCTGCGGGTGCCCACCCGCTGGCCGGTGTCCAGCGGTCGATACGCGTGCCCCGATAGCGCCACGCTTCCCGCGGCTCGGTGCCGAGGAACGTGTAGCGCGCCCAGCGCTCACCACCGACGAGTGATTCGAGCAGAAACGCGAACGGCGGCCGCGCGATCTTCGCGAAGGCCGCGACCGGCGTATCGGCATCGGTGATGACCTCGCGAATCACCGGCACGATCCCCCCCGCGCTGTGTTTGGCGCGCTCGAGGAATGCGTCGCGTGGATCGATCATCTAGATTTCGCCATGCGATGGTCCGCCGCGCTGTTGCTCATCGTCGTGCCGGCCGGGGCGGTCGCCCAGGCCTGGAACAGCGACTCGGCGCTGGCCCTGGCGCGGCGCGCGATCGAGCGGCGAGCGCACGCCGCGAGCGATACCGCGTTGCGCGACTACAAGGCCCAGGCTCACGGATTTCTCTTTTTCCTCGGGCAGTTCGGCGAAGGGCTCACCGAACCGCCGCGGCTCGTGAAAGCGGATCAACTGGAGCTGGAAGTGTACTGGAAGGCGCCCGAGCTCAGCAAGCAGCGCATCATCGGCTGGCGCGACCGCGCCGAGCTCCCCACCGACATCAACTATCACCGGGACCACCTCGGCATCGTCCAGAACAATTTCGGGCGGGTCGTCCGGCTCGGCGAGGGGGACGAGGTGCGGGACGTGCCGCATCCGCTCGCCCCCGGCGGACTGGAGCTGTACGACGTCGCGTTGGGGGACACCGTCACGCTGGTGCTGCCGCAGCGCGCCGTGCGGGTCGCCGCGCTGCGCGTCCGCCCCAAGGACTTCAGCCAACCCCGCCTCGTGGGCACGATGTACGTCGATCTGGAGACGGCCGAGCTGGTGCGCCTCACCTTCAACTTCACGCCGCGCGCCTACCTCGATCCACAGCTCGAGGACGTGAGCATCGTGCTCGACAACGCTTTGTGGGACGGGCGCTTCTGGCTCCCGTACCGCCAGGAGCTCGAGATCCGGCGCCGCGCCACGTGGTTGGATATCCCGGCCCGCGGCATCATCCGGGGCCGCTGGCAGATCGACAGCTACGTGTTCAACCTGGGCCTCGCCGACGCCTGGTTTGCGGGCGATGAGATCGTGGCGGTCCCGAAGGCGGAGCGCGACTCGTTCCCGTGGACGGGGCCGCTCGCGGGCGCGATCCAGGGGATCGCGGAGCCGGTGCGGGAGAACGACCTCCAAGCGGTCCGGGCCGAGGTGGCGCGCATCGCGGGCCGGCGCGCGCTGTCGGGGCTCAAAGCCCAGCGGTTGGGTGCGCGCGGCGTGAGCGACCTGTTGCATGCCAACCGCGTCGAGGGCCTCGCGGCCGGCGCGGGCGTCGTGTGGCGCGTCCCCGGCGACGGGTTCGAGGTCCGCGCCCTTGGGAGCTACGGGTTCGCCGACCGGCGGCTCAAGGGAGCGGCGGCGGTGACGTCGGGCGACGGGTTCGAGCTCGCCGGCTACCGGCAGGTGCGCGACGTGGGCGACGCCCCGGTGATCGCCGCGCTCCTCAACTCCATCGCGTCCCAGGAATTCGGCGAGGATTACGGGGACTACTATCTCGCGACCGGAGCGCGCGCCGCCCTGCGACGGGGCGTAGGCGCCCGCGGCGAGTGGCGGCTCGCGGTCGCGCGCGAGCGGGTCGACGCGATGCCGCAGCGTGCCGAGCCGGCCACCGGTCGCTTCCGCCCCAATCCCGCCCTCGGCGACGGCAGCGACTTCTCGGTGGCCTCGCTGACCCTGCGGCGCCGCAGCGAGGGCTTCGCCGTGCGCCGCGATCTGGCGGCCGAGGTGACCGTGGAGGCGGGACGTCGGGACGCCGCGGTGGGATACCTGCGCGTCGCCGCGGCGGGGCATGTGCTCGTGCCGCTGGGCGGCACGCGCCTGCTCGCGCGAGTGCAGGGCGGCGTCGCGGGCGATGGGCTGCCACCGCACCGCGCCTTCGTGCTCGGCGGACGCGGCTCGCTGCTCGGCGATCCGTTCCGAGCCTGGGGCGGCCGCCGGGCCGCACTGGCACACCTCGAGTGGCGCGCGCCCGTGCCCTTCGTCCGCATGGCGGCCGGGCCGTACGCGCGCACGCCGGGCACGCTCACGCTCGCGCCGTACGCGGCGGCGGGGTGGAGCGGCCGGCCCGTCCCCGGGACGCCGTGGCAGGCCACACCGGGGCGGGGGCCGCGCGTCACGCTGGGCCTCGGAGTCGAGTGGTTGGGCGTGTTCCGGGTGGAGGCGGGATACGGCGTGCAGAGCCGGCGGGTGGGAGTCGCGTTTGACGTGACGCGCGATTTTTGGGATATCCTCTGAGGCGGCGCGCTCTGGACTCGCCGCCTTCCGGGGCTAGGTTACGGGGCATACCCATATGCCGGTGACCGCGTTTCCCGACGAGTGGCTGGCCCAGTCACTCGAGAGCTTGATCACCCCCGAGGTGTTGGTCGATCTCCGGGCGAAGGCGGAGCCCGGCCGGACGTTGTGGGAGATGCTCGTCGCCGCCAAGGTCTTGAGCGACGACAAGATTCTCGAGAAGCTGTGCGCGCGGTTCCGCCTGAAGATCGCGGATGTCGCGCACCTCGATCCCAAGGTGCGCGAAGGCGTGCCCGAGCAGCTGGCGCGCCGCTACCGCGTGCTGCCGATCCGCCTCACCGATTCCTTCCTGGAAGTCGCCACCGCGAACCCCTTCGACCTCGACGCCGAGAAGGCGCTGGCGTTCGCCACGGCGCGCGAGATCCGCATTCTCCTCCTCGCGCCCTCGAAGATCGCCGAGAAGCTGGACGAGATGTACCGGCCGGAGAAGGCGCTCGACAAACTGCTCGAAGGGATGGAGGGCTCGGGGGACCTCGTCCAGCTGGCCGATCAGGCGGCGGTGGAAGAACTGACCGTTTCCGAGGAGCAGGCGAGCCAGCGGCCCGTCGTGCGGCTGGTGGATCTCATCATCTCGGAGGGCATTCTCTCGCGTGCCAGCGACATTCACATCGAGCCCGAAGAAGGCGGGGTCGCGGTGCGCTACCGGATCGACGGGGTGCTGCGCCAGGTGATGAAAATCCCGCGCCAGGCGGGGTTGCCCCTCATCTCCCGCATCAAGATCCTGTCGTCGCTGGACATCGCCGACCGGCTGCGGCCGCAGGACGGCCGCGCCCGGGTGGCGGTGAACGGCCAGCCGATCGACCTCCGCGTGTCGACCCTCCCGGCCCAGCTCGGCGAG